>WNGG01009917.1_pt1 | contig 12640 bp, 12 predicted proteins | sample 5400661 | NCBI WGS metagenome assembly WNGG01 (sample SAMN13153372, study PRJNA577476) | soil metagenome | isolation source: 100 cm soil or saprolite under Garry oak tree replicate 1 | place: USA:California | collected 2016-06-15 | reverse complement strand
ACATCGAGCCCTACGAATCGAATATCCTTCTTCACGACCGGCTCCTTTCGCTTGTAGCTCTGCGCTACAGGTCTTCCCGATCCGTGGCGTAACCTACGCCGAGCGAATCGGGGCCGGTCGTTCCATCCTGACTTATCCGTCCTTCGGCCCCAGTCTCGCCTCCCTCACTGAGCCCGAGGCCCTGCCGGAACCGCTTCTGGAGGAACAGCCACTTGTGGATCGCGCTTCCTCCGTCTCCGAGGGGTTGCGTGGCCCGCGGTTCGGGCCGGCGATGAACCCGTCCAGCGATACTCCGACGTCGAAAAACACCTGGCTCATGACTTCGCTCTCCTGTCGTGGGTCCCTTCGTCGATCACCCGCACGCTCTCGCGAGCGAGAGGAACAGTTAGGAGTTAGTCAAGGAATTCGGCCATAGCCGCCTATCGCTCCAAAAGGCCCTTCAGAATGTTCAAGTCCTTTTCCACCCACCGGGCGTCCTCTGAAAACTTCTCGTCGGTCACGCCGGGTTGGCGGAAGAGCGTGAAGACGACCTCGCTTCCGCGGCCCCGGGGAAACACCCGCGCCGGGTTGTGGACCACCGCGCCAGACTCTAGGACGACGTCGTGATCCAGAACGCCCAACGCGTTCTTTTTCGTCATGCGGATCGTGATCCGGGCCATGGGCGCGTCCGCGACCCATTCGCCGTTCACCTTCTTGATCGATCCACCCAGGCCCGTCGCCCACTGGGGGAGGTTCTCGGGTTTGGAGGCGAAGTCGTAGACCTCGTGAGGCGGGCGGTCGATGGGGACGCTGATGTGCCTCACGTCCCGTGACGTCGGCGAGGCGGTCAGGTCCTTGGGGACGACGCCGATCTGCTGGAGGACGCCGAGACGGTCGGCCTCGAGCCAGGACCGGATGATTTTCCGCTCTTTCAGTTGATAGATGACGGTGCCGGTGTTGGTCACCGGTTTTCCGCTCGGGGGAAAGGCCTGAAAGGGACCCGTGTGGGTGCCGAGCCATGTCCACCGCACCGTCACCCGGTCACCTTCCGCGATCAGGTCCTCGATGGTGAACCGGACGTCCGGAAAGCCCCGCCGCAGCGAAACGACGACTCCGGCAAAAGCCGCGGGCCCCTTCTTGCCTTGGGGGCTGGTGTAATCTTGGGAAAAAAGGGCGTCGAGCAGCTCCAGCTTCCCTGGGTTGATGCAGTCCTCGTAGAGCTTCCGAACGAGTTGCTTGTTGGTTTCCAGCGGTTGAGCGTCCAACATTTTCACCTCCCCGGCATGAGCCGACGGGCTCGCGGATAACGTCCAAACCAGCAGTCCTATTTTGGCCCTCACTGGCCCGGGCTGCGTGAGACAGGCGAGCGCAACGCGGCGGTCGCCGCAGGGGCAGGCGAGCACGTCCTCGCGGAAGACCCGCATCAGCAGCTCGGCCCAGGGAATGCGCGATGGATCCGCGTGGGGTTGGGCCTTCGCGGTGGCCTGATCGGGCAGTGGAGCCTCGGTCGCCGCGGGCGCGGGATCCTCGGGCTGCACAGGCGCGGAAGCGCAGGGCGGTGCACTCGCGAACGGGGTGCTCTCGGGCAGCCGCGGAATGACGTGGCTGCGCCAGCGCGAGGCGGGCGCGAAGACGCCGGTAGCGGACGAGGTGGGCGCGCGGCGGCGGGACCAGCGTGGCGAGACGACGCAGAAGCTCGGTGGGCTGCAGCAGCAATACCTGGGGCCGTCGCCGAGCGGGCGCTTGAGCCGGTAGGTGAGCCGGCCGTCGGGCAGCTCGGAGAGCCGCTCCTGCGAGAACGGAGGGCGGGCGCCGTAGCCGCAGAGATGCGCGAGCCCCTCGCGGTCGTTCGCGTGCAGGTGCACCGCCGCGTGCAATGAGAAGCCGTCGAGGTAGGCCGCGCGCTTCTTCGCGCGCCCGGTGTCTGGCGGCGCGGTCCCCAGGACATGCATCGCCTCGACCTGCGCGGCGCCGATCGCATTCAGCGGCCGAACGCTTGTCGAGCCCTTATGGCGGGGCGGTCCCCAACACTCACCTTCCTGCCAGGTCTCACGCTCACGTTCCGAGCCGCCGTTGGACTGCTAGGCGGGCGCCTCGGCCTTCCGGAGGCGCGCCTCCTCGGACTTCGGGTCCCAGTCCGTGCCGGCGCCGCCTGTCCGCTCCGCGGCCATCTTTGCGAGGAGCTGGCCGTGGAGCTCCCCGGTCTTCGCGCTCCGGCAACGGTCGCGCTCGGCGAGGACGGGATCGAGGGCGGCGCGCGCGCCGGCGACGTCGGGCGCCCCCGCCAAGGTCTGGTCGACGAGCCGCCGGTAGACCCGCGTGAGCTCGCCAATGAGCGGTGCGGGATACTCCCGCCCCTGGATCTTGAGCGTCGTCACGCCAAGCGCGATGTAGCGGGGCACGTCATCGAGCAGGTTGTAGATCTCGTTGTTCGACTTGCCCAGGTACGTGAGGATCTTGTCCGGGAAGCCCGCCGCGATTTCGGGGACGTGGTTACCGAGGCAGGGGCGGTAGCAGACCCCGCCCTTGTCGGGATTACCGATGAGCTTCGTGCGGCTGGTCCCGTCCGAGTCGTGGACGACCCGCTCCTCGAAGTAGGGCGCGAAGTAGTCGTAGAGCCGGCAGCCGCCGACGCCGGTGATGCAGCGGTTCGAATGGATCAGGAGCTCGACCCCGATCCCGACCTCGTCTGCCGTGCGCTTGAGAGCCACGATCCGCTCGAAGGTGTTGAGCGCCGTGGAAGCTACGAACTGGGTCGCCCCGGCCGCCTTGACCCGCTCCATCGCCGCCCGTTCCCGGACGTTGCACGCGACGCTCGCGTGGATCGTGATCTCGGGGTAGCGCGCGTGCACCTCGCGCATGGCGTCCTCGGATTTCATGATGAAGCCGTCCACGCCTGCGCGCGCGTACGCCTCGACCTTCCGGAGCATCTCCGCGTGGTCCGCGGTGTCGATGTCCACGTTGAGCGCCACCCGCAGCTTCGCCCCGTGGTCGTGGGCGTGCTGGATCGCCTCCAGGATCTCGTGGTGCTGGATCTCGTAGGCCGGGTCCCGCCGGCTCCAGCCCCGCGGGCCGACGTAGACGGAGTTGGCCCCCGCCCGCACGGCCTCGCGGAACATCTCCATGCTGCCCCCCGGTGCGAGTAGCTCCGTCATCGCGCTCTCCATTCTGTGGTGGAATGTGCTTCGGTACCGATGTAGTCCATGCCGCTCCGGCCGAAGGCGAAGCCGTTCGCCAGGCCGAGGCGCGAGTGAGCCGCGAGGGTCTCCCACCAGCGCGCCTCGAGCCGGCCGTCCCCCGCCAGCGCCCGCGCGAGCGCCTCGCGGTAGGTCGCTCCCACGGCGCGGCGGTACTCGGGGCTCTCTGACACGGTCTCCACCCGGAAGTGGCGGTGCCCCGCCGCGACCAGGCGCGGCAGGTGCTCGAGCAAGCAGACGTCGCGGCCGCTCAGGATCCCCTTGCCGACCGACTTCAAACCCCACGCTTCCTTCCGGAGGAAGACCTCCCGCTGGCAGAGCTCGGGGCAGGGGACGCCCCAGGTCCGTTCGTAGTCGAGGAGGACGCAGAGCTCCGAGACGCCGAGCGGGAGCTTCCCGTGGACGACGAGCTCCAGGGGGATCCCGCCCGCTCGCCCGATCGCGTCGATCTCGTCGAGCGGAAGCTCGGAGGCCGGCGCGATCCGCGCGACGCCGAAGCCCTTGAGGACCTCGACCCCGGCGTCCGTGTAGACGTTGGTGAAGTTGCCCACATGGATCGGAAGCTCGGGGAATTCGTCGCGCACGAGCTTCACGAGGCCGAGGCTGTGGACCTCGACTGCCGCCGCGCCCTCGGCGGCCGCGGCCGCGAGCGCCGCGCGGAGGACCGGGAGCGTGTCGTTCCGCGGCGCCGCGTAGGTCGTGAGGTAGGCGCGCCGGCCCTCCCCCCGGACGAGGCGGATTGCCTCGCGGAGCTCCGTCGGCCGGTCGAGGAGGTTTCCCTCGTAGCGGCGGCAATAGATGTTCCCCAGGTAGACCGCGTCGTAGGGGCCGAGATCGGAGGCGCGGAGGTGGCGGAGGTTCGAGACCGAGGTGTTGAGCTCGAAGGCGCTGGGCTCCACGGCCACTCCTAACGCCCCACGACCGTCCACGCCGGCGGCAGGACGGGCTCGGGGAAGGCCGGCAGGGGTGCGCCGGCGCGCGCGGCGTCTATAGCGCGGCGGTAGCGCGCGACGAGGGGCTCGAGCTGCTCCGGCGGGAGACTCCGCCCTTGGAGCTTCAGGACGCCGACGCCCGCCGCGAGGTAGCCGGGGACGTCGCCGAGACGCGAGAGCTGCCGGCTCGGAAACAGCTGCGCCGCGCGGTGGCCGTCGGCGGTGGAGAGCTGCCAGGGCTCCTGGCAGATCCGGAAGCAGGCGCCGACCCCGCCCCGCTTCATGCTCCCCGTCTGGCGCATGACGTCGGGAAGGCCGCCGGGCATTGCCGTGGGCTTCAGGTGGACGTAGCTCGGCATCGCGCACTTTCCGAGGAGCACGAACTCCTCGACCATGTGGAGCATGACCTCGACCGTGATCCCGCCCACGGCCGCGCACTCGGCCGCCTCGGCGGGGCCCACCGTGCCCGGGAGCACGACCGCAGTGGCCCCGATCTCACGGAAGAAGGCGACGTCGGCGGCGGTCTGCGCGCCGCACCCGATGCTCGCCGTGAGCGAGAGCTCCGGGAAGCGCCGGCGCAGGCTCGCGAGGACGCCCACGTCGTTGACGATGAGTGTGCGGATCCCGAGCGCGGTGAGGCCGGGGATCTCGGCGAAGAGGGCCGCGCGCTCGCGCGGCCTCGGGATCGTGTTCAAGGCGAGTTGGAGCTCCGCGCCGCGCTCGGCTGCCCGCCGCACGGCGCGGGCGAGCGCGTCCCGGTCCAGCTCCCCGCGGGCGCCACCCCGGCTCCACCCCTTGAGGCCGACGTAGACGGCGTCAGCTCCCGCCTCGAGGACGGCATCGAGAGCTTCGGGGCTTCCGGCGGGGGCGAGCAGGATCGCCATCGATGAGGGCGACCATCTCGGAAGGTCCGCGCGAAGTCAAGGGCCGCCGCGCGCCCGCGCGCCAAAGAAATACTAAGGTTAGGGCCGCAAAATATCGGGTCAACGAAGAAGGGGAGGTGACGGTCCTCGCCTGTACCAAAGTGTATCGACGCTTCCGGGCGCTGGCGCCCCGCGAGTCCATGCCATTTTCATGATACATGGGCCGCCGAGGGCCATGCGCGATTGCCCAGGTGGCGGATGCAGCAAGCTTCGTGCTTGATCTCCTGCGTAGAGACGCGAGAAGCAAACAGGTGAACGGCAAGGAGCTCTCCATGAAGCGCTCCATCTTTCCCTTCTCCGCGATCCTGGGTCAGGATCAGATGAAAAAGTCCCTGATCTATAACGCCATCGATCCCTCCATCGGAGGGGTCCTCATTCGTGGGCAGAAGGGGACCGCCAAGTCCACAGCCGTCCGGGGCTTCGCCGACCTGCTTCCGGAGCGCTTGGTGGTGAAAGGTTGCCCTTTTTCCTGTTGCCCCGGTCAGAAGGAAGGGCTCTGCACGCAGTGCCGGACCAAGGCAGAGCAAGGGGAGCTGCTTCTCGTCGAGACCTCTACCCCGGTGGTGGATCTGCCCCTGAATGCCTCGGAAGATCGAGTGGTGGGGTCTCTGGACATCGAGGCCGCGCTGAAAGCCGGCCAGAAGGTCTTCCAGCCTGGGATCCTGGCCGGTGCCCATCGCGCGATTCTGTATGTGGACGAGGTGAATCTTCTGGACGATCACGTCGTAGACGTCCTCCTGGACGTCGCCGTCACCGGGATCAACCTCGTCGAGCGCGAAGCGGTGAGCTATTCCCATCCGTGTCGCTTCATTCTGGTCGGGACCATGAACCCGGAAGAGGGAGAGCTCAGGCCTCAGCTCCTGGACCGGTTCGGCCTCTGCGTGGAGGTCAAGACAGAGCAGTTGCGGGAGCACCGAAAGGAGATCGCTCGGCGAGCGCTGGCCTTCCAACGGGATCCAGAAGGATTCAAGCTGGAGCGCCAGGCCTCTCAGGAGGCCCTCCGGGCCGACATCGCCAGGGCCCGAGAGCGGCTGCCCACCCTCACCCCGTCGGAAACGCTGATCGACTTTGCCGCCCGGGTCGCCGAAGAGATGAAGGTGGACGGACATCGGGCAGAGATCACCATGGTGAAGACCGCCCTGACCGCCGCCGCTTTTCGGGGGCAGCAGGAGCCGTCGCCGGAGGACATTCGGGACATCATGGAGATGAGCCTCCGCCACCGTGTCAAGCGCCTGCCCTTCGAGGAGAAGGCCCTCGACGCCAAGGCCCTCGATCGTCTAGGAGGAACGTTCTTGGAAAGGAGGCATCTTTGACCCGGAGGCGGCGTCGTCGGTGTCGATCACGGTCACCCGTGCCGACGATCGGAACCTCGGCCCTTCATCCACTGGTTCGGGCGACAGCGTCGAGGTCGAAAGCTCCGAGGATCTGGAAGAGGGGGATCAGGTTCCAGGCAGAACGGGCGGCCTCGGCAGCGGCGGACGCGCGTGCACCTGCGATCTCGACGAGTGCCCCCAGCGTCTCGACATTCCAGCCCAGCGACGGATCGACCTCGACGAGGTCCTCCTGCAGCGGATGATGGAGGGCTTCAATCCTCGGCTCGTCACCCCCCGGCACGAAAGGCGACGACGAGATGTGCCTGGCAAGCGGAGTACCGCTCGGACTGAGCAGAGTCGCGGGCGCTACATAGGAGCTCAGCACGCTGGCTTCCTCGGCCCGGATATCGCTTTCGAGGCGACCATCCGGACCGCCGCCCTCTTCCAAAAGGATCGCGATCGGCAGGGCATGAGCCTCAAGGTCGAGGCCTCGGATATTCACGCCAAGATCCGAGAGCGGAAAGTGGGGAACCTGTTTCTCTTCGTGGTGGACTGCAGCGGCTCCATGCAAAGCCAGCGGCAGATCCTGGCCACGCAAGCGGCGATCCTCTCCCTGCTGGTCGATGCCTATCAGCGGCGAGATCGGGTGGGCCTGGTCGCCTTCCGGGACCAGTCGGCCTCTGTCATTTTGCGTCCCACCTCGAGCATCGAGCTGGCCAAGCACGCCTTCCGATCCCTCACCCTCGGGGGCCCGACTCCGTTATCGAGGGGGCTCTTGACCGCCTACGAGCTGATCCAACAAGAGCTTCGAAGAGAGCGTGACGTTCTCCCCGTGCTGATCCTCATCAGTGATGGCTGTGCAAACGTGTCGATGGGGGATCTGCGTCCCGGCGAGGAAGCGACCCTGGTGGGAGAGATGATCCGGGCCAGGAGGATCCGCAGCATCGTGCTCGGCACCGCGGGCCAGGGCTGGCGGATGCCGGACGGCAGTCTCTTTGCGCCGGCCCAGCAACTCGCGGCAGCCATGGGCGGGGAGTTTCATCCGATGGACGAAACGACCGCCGAGGCCATCCTGGCGTGTTCGCGCCGAGGAGCGCTAGAGTCTCGAGACGAGGATTGAAGGCGGCTTTCGGGGGAGCCGCGAGCGCACGCGCGTTCCAAGCGAGAGGGAGGAAGACTGCATGGCCCAGGGGCAGGATCGGAAACGCATGGAAGAGCGATTCGGGGAGCTTGGAAAAGGCTTGACCGAACTGACCATCCGGGCGAAGCGGTACCATCTGTATCAGCTGCTGAAGATGGTGGGGATGGACCACGCCGACATCCGCCCCATCGACGCCCACTATGTAGACGGCTCCGATCGCTTCGCCATCCGCTACGTCGACATGGAAGAGCGCTTCATCGTCGCCTACGAGTTCGACTGCGACTTCCAGTACCTGGGAGAGCACGGGGCCCACATCGACGAGTGGATGGGAGATGAGTACTACAACTTCCCTTGGGCAATCTTCTGCCCCGAATCTGTCTGAAATGGAAGAGCATCCACGGATCGAGAGCCAGCGCCGATACATCGAAAGGCGGGCCGACGAGCTGCTGGAACGAATCCCCTTCATGGGCGATGCAGAGCTTCGGTGGACCGTTCGGGTCTTTCGGGACTGCCTCTCCACTGCGGCACAGGAGGAGATGCTCCCGGACTACAGTGAGTACCTCGAGCTGCATCAGATGAGGCAGGCGGTCAAGAGCTTCATTCCCCGTTATACGGAGCATGCTCTGGAGGCGTTAGAGGCCAAGCGGTTCACACCCGCTACGAGCCTCCGCGACATGACGGATGAAGAGCTCCAGGCGATGTCGGCCGCCGAGAAGTGGAGTCTCTTGGCGAGCGATCCCTCCTGCTTGGACCCCCATCGAGTCCGACGAGAGCTGGCCAGGCTTTTTATCTGTCACAACTTCGATCTCTTCCATGACCCCGGCCTGGGAGAGGCGGCGGTCGAGTTCAACGTCTACCTCGACCTCCTGGAACGACTGGGAGGCATTCCTGACGAGGAGATCGAGAGACTGAAGGACCAGGCGGTCACCGCCTTGAGGGGGCTCGATCATCGGGATGTCTCTGCCGTGCAGTCGGCGTTGACCACCCTTCGGGAGGCCATCGGCCGATCCGTCGGCCTCATTCCCCCCTTTGATCATCTCTTGAGCGAGCGGATGGAGAGATGGCCCCGGACTGCTCCCGCAGAGCTCCGCACGGTGGTCAATCCTGAAATCAAGGCGGCGGTGGAGGGAATGAATCCGGAGCAGCTGCGGACATCTTTCCGAGTCCTCGTGGAGCTGATGAATCTGGAGGAGCAAAGGCGAGAGCTCGCGCCCCTCCAGGCGACGCATCGCAGCCTCGATGAAATCTCCGAGGAAGCCCTCACCGCTCTTTTGCCCCACCTGTCGATGCGACTGGGAGACCGGAACATCTGCGATTTCGCCCTTCGATACCGGTCAGGGCGGCTCTGGGCTCGGGAGCGGGTAGACCCTGAGGTGTGGAAGCTCCTCCCCTTGCAGGACAAGCTCACGGTGTTGGAGGCGGATAACGACGCGATGGATCATCTTCAAGTCTCCCGTCACCTGGCTCGTCTCCTGCTCACCGAGAGAGACGAGCTCCTCTTCGACCCGGCCTACCAAGTCGGCCTGACGCATAAGCCTATCTATCGCCGCGTCCTGGCTTATTGCATGGGAGAGGTCAGGGATCCAGACCAGCTCAAACGCCTGAACCGACAAGTAACGAAGATGATGTTGGAGCTAGAGGAGATCGCGCCGGATGGCGAGAGGCCGGCTCGGTTTCGCGACATCCGCGAGGTCATTGGAACCGGCCTGAAGTTAGACCCGATCTCCGAGGAGCGGTGATTGGCAGCGCCGGCAAGTACGCGGGAGGCGGCAGAGAGTCTCGAGGCCCAGGCGCGGGCTCAGGCAGCGCAAGGGAATCGGGTCGGTTTGCTCGAGACCTTGTCGACGCTGGCGACCATGCTGAGAGAATTGGAGGACGAAGAGCGGGCGCGAAGCGTCCTGGAGCAGGCGTACGGAGTCGCCGAGACCATCGAGGATCAGCAGGGAGTGGCGGAGAGCTTGCGCCAACTCGGATTCCTCTACTATCTGCAAGGGGGATGGGATCGGGCATTGGCGCTGCACCACCGGGCCCTGGCTTTACAGAAAGAGGCAAACGATCAGCGGTCGATCGCCATGACCCTCGGCAACATCGCCGAGGCCCTCCGGGGAAAGGGAGAGCTCCGGACGGCCCTCGAGACCTATGAGGCGAGCCTCGCGCTGAAGATGGACCTCCAAGACGCGCGCGGGCTTGCCCTGACGTGGAACAACATCGGAGCGGTGAAGACCCGGTTGGGAGATTTCTCAGGCGCCATGGAGGCTTTCGGGAGAAGCCTGGAGACTCAGGAGAAACTGGGGGACATCCCCGGCAAGGCGGTCACCCTGGCTAACATCGCCGCCGTCCACCAGCGCCAAGGACGCTGGCACGAGGCACGACAGGTCCTCGAACAGAGCCTGGCGCTCAATGAGATGGTTGGAGACGGCATGGGCACGGCCGTCACGCTGAACACCCTCGGTCTTGTTCAACGGCGATTGGGCGACCTGGATGGAGCTTATCGACGTTACGCGAAGGCCAAGGATCTGCTCGAGGGGTTGGGCGACCTTCTGCGAGTCACGATTCCTGCCCACAACATGGCCCTGATTCATGAAGAGCGGGGGGAATATCGGGAGGCCCTCCGTCTCATCGAGGAAGTGATCAGCATCGACAAGCGGATCGCCCATCCCGACCTGCGACGGGATCTGGAGACCTTCGGCCGGATTCGAGAGAAACTGGACAGGCAGCGAGATCAGCGGTTGCCAAATGATTGAGAAGGTGGGGGGGACCATGGTTCGCCTTCGCGCGCCTCTTTCCATCTCCCTCGCCGCAATGGGGCGCGCGCCGCGGGGCGGTGTGGTGCTCGTCCACGGCTACGCGTCGAACTTCTACTCCGGCACGACAGGGCATCTCGCACGGGGACTGGCCGAGCGCGGCTTCATGACGATCGCGCTCAACATGCGCGACCACGACGCCGGTCCGAAAACAACGCTCTTCGAGGAGAACCGGTGGGATGAGCAGGCCGCGGTCGAAGAGCTCGCGCGACGTGGGGTGGCGCCGCTGGCCATCGTCGGTTCGAGCCTCGGGACGAACCGGGTCCTGTTCTATGTCGTCGAGACGCACGACCCGCGCATCCGGGCCGTCGTACTCCTCGCCGGACCGGGGAACGCGTTCGAATGGAACGTGCGGCGCTTCGGGCGTGAACGCGCCACGCAGAGCCTCCAGGAAGCGCAGCGGCTCCAGGCCGCGGGGCGGGGGAAGGAGTTGATGCTCGTGGACCTCGGCCCCCTCGGCAAAGCCCTCTACTCTGCCGATCACCTGGTCAGCCTTCGCAGTCCGCAGACCAAGTCCGACCCCTTCAGGAACATCGCGCGGGTCACTGCGCCGGTTCTCCTCGTTTACGGGACGGCAGACCGCCTGGTCGAGTCCGAGGTCGGCCGACGCCTGAAGGCCGCCGCCGCCAAGGCACCGCGGGTAGACCTCGTGGAGATTGCGAGGGCCGACCATGACTTCTCGACCCATAGGGACGAGCTCGCCTCGACCCTGGAGCGGTGGCTCGGAGAAGTGTTGGGGCGGTAGCCACCCTTCGCACCCAGCGACCGCTCGAGCTGCGCCGTACCTCTGGCCCCTTGACATTGTGCCTTGACACTGTTACCCGCCAAGTGGGGGTTTCGGCTGTTGGTCGGATCCTTCAGGTGATGGAAGGGGGTGCTCATCGTAGGTCACTGGGTGGCTCGAGGCCGATAGAGGCGCGAGGCGGAGGCATGTCGGTCGGGGACGTCGTAAGTGTCACCGGAGGGCGTGCGGCTCAACGAGGGCAAGAGCGTCTGCCCGGCGGATCGCACACGGGGGAGACGGTGCTCGGATCTGTTGCTCTAAACCCAGGCTCCTCGCGTCACCGCGCGTGCCCGCTTGCGACGCCGGGAATCTCTTTAGCTCAGCGGAGGTTTAGCAAACGTAAGCGTGGTGGGCTGGTTCGGCGAACTCCTCAATCAAGACGGTTAGCGAAGCCATGATCTGATCACATAGCCTCCTGAGATCTGGTTCGGGGGCCCAATGCGTTGGGGAAACGCGGTCCAACGACCGCGGAGGGGTTGGAGATGAACGCAGAGGGACAGATTAATCGGTGGTGGCGCGTCGTCGGCGGGCTCTCCATGAACCTCGCTCTCGGTGCCCTCTATGCATGGAGCGTGTTCGTCGCGCCGCTCGAGAAGGAGTTCGGGTGGAAGCGGGCGGATACCTCCACGATCTTCACGATCGCGGTCGTCGTGTTCGCGCTCTCGTTCATCTTGGCGGGGCGGCTCCAGGACAAGAAAGGACCCTTCTGGGTCTCGGTGACCGGCGGCGTGCTGGTCAGCGTCGGGTTCTTCCTGAGCTCCTTTACCACGTCGCTGGGCTGGATCTTCTTCGTTTTCGGCGCGCTGGGCGGCATCGGGAACGGCTTCGGGTACGCGACGCCGATCCCCGTCATGGCCAAGTGGTTCCCCGATAGGCGGGGCCTGGCGGTCGGGCTCGCGGTCGCGGGCTACGGCGGAGGGTCCGCCATCTTCGGCCCGCTGGCCCTGAACTGGCTGATCCCGACGTACGGGTGGCGGGCCACCTTCCAGATCCTGGGGGTCATCTTCTTCGTCATGACGATGATCGGGTCGTTCCTCCTGAGGAACCCGCCAGTGGGCTACAAGCCGGCAGGCTGGGCGCCGGCACCAGCGGCCAAGGCCGCGGCCACGACTCATGAGTTCACCCCGGGCGAGACTCTGCGGACACCAGCGTTCTACTTCATGTGGATCGCCTACGCCCTCGGAACCGTGGCGGGCTTCATGGCGATCAGCCAGCTCGTCCCGTTTGCGCGCAGCGTAGGGTTGGCGGCGATTGCGGGCACGGCCATCGTCGTCGGCGCCGTCGGCAACGCCTCGGGCCGGATCCTGTCGGGCTGGCTGTCCGACGCCCTCGGCCGCCTCAACGTCCTGCGGCTGATGATCGCGATCTCAGCCGTGGCCATGCCAATTCTCTACGCCGTGGGCGGCGCGGGCTGGTTGTTCCTCCCCGTGGTGTTCGTCATCTACTGGTGCTACGGCACCCAGCTCTCGGTGAACGCCTCCACGACCTCGGACTTCTGGGGGACCAAGAACGCCGGCCTTAACTACGGCCTGCTCTTCACGGCGTGGGGCGTGGCCGGGATCATCGG
>WNGG01007264.1_pt1 | contig 12640 bp, 10 predicted proteins | sample 5400661 | NCBI WGS metagenome assembly WNGG01 (sample SAMN13153372, study PRJNA577476) | soil metagenome | isolation source: 100 cm soil or saprolite under Garry oak tree replicate 1 | place: USA:California | collected 2016-06-15 | reverse complement strand
AGCCAGACGGTCAACACTGGCGAGGCCCCCAGACGCCGCACAGCGTCAGGATAGGCGCTGTAGTCCTGGAAGGTCAACTGGGTTGCCAGGGTGCGCTGCACCTCCGCAGGCGGCGCTACCCGGGTAAAACACGTGGCCTGCTCGCGTTCGATCACGAGATAGGCCTCGAACACCGGATTGTGCGACACATCGCTGCCGCGCAGATTGGTGACCCAGGCGATCTCATCGAGTTTGGTCAGGATCAACGCCTCCGCTCCAGCCTTCGCCATCTCCTCACGTATAGCCGTTAGCTTCTCAGCCACCGAGCGCCCAGTCACCTCATCAGGCAGGGCATAGATGGGCTGTGCCGACGGTTCTGGATGGTCATCCCATACGGCATCAACGAGATTCGGCGTGATGGGCACGAGGGCCGAACGGGCGTTTTTGAGGGCCTTGGCATACGAGGCGTGGGCCTCCATAGAGACGACGAAGGGATCAAACCCCACCCGCAGGCTGCCCCGCTGCTTCTCCATCTCAGTGAGCCAGCCAGTCAGCGTATGGGCGCCTTCCATGCCCAGCTTATGGACGCGAAAATGCGCCGCATCCACTTCCTGATCGGCCTGCAAATAGTAGCGCGAATCGACAAACAGATGGCTGCCCTCGGGACACAGCAGCGCATCGCCAGCCGAGCCGGTAAAACCCGTGATCGCGGCGCGCCGCCGCTGATAGATCGGGACATACTCGTTCAGGTGAGCGTCCGCAGACGACACGAGGTAAGCCTCGACCTGATACTCGGTGAGCCGCTGTAATAACGCTGTCAGACGTGCTGCGGGACGATGTGACGTATCGGACATAGGCACTCACCCTCCTCAGAAACCATAGCACTGACCGTTGACCATTGTCGCCGGATACAGTATAACGGTCGGACACCTTTTCCGAAAGTTTTAACGCGAGCTTCGAGCCTACAGAGAGAGGATAGGATTATGGAACGGAAAACCGTCATCGGCACCGGCGGAGAACTCCTGGTGCATCAGTTGCTGGCGCAAGGGGTGGATTATGTCTTTACCAATACGGGCAGCGCCGAAGCAGGATTCTTCAACGGCCTCTTGGCTGTGCCCGGCGTGCAGCCCATTCTCCTGCTGGCCGAGCCGCTGGTGTTGTCAGCCGCAGATGGCTACGGCAAGATTGCCGACAAGCCGGCTTTCGTCAATGTCCACCTGGCCGCTGGCACACGCCAGGGCTCGGGGCAGCTGCAGAATGCCTATTTTGACGGGACGCCCATGGTGGTCACCGCCGCGATGCGTGATACCGGCTCTTTCGGCGATCACGTGACGCTCGGCTCGAGCGGCGGTTTCTCGCAGATGGGGGTGGTGGAAGACATTACCAAACGCCGCTGGGAAGTGTGGGATGCGCGCGGCGTTCCTACCGTCACCCGGCGCGCCTTCCAGGAAGCCATGACACTACCCACGGCGCCAGTCTATGTGGCCTATAGTGGCCAGGCGTTGGATACCCCTGGAGTGGAAGCCACCATCCAACCCGGTGCAGCACCGGTCATGGGGCGACTCCCTGAGGAGGGCGTGTTGCGCACCATCTTTGACGCCCTGCTCAACGCCGACAATCCACTGCTGGTCTGCGGTATCGACATTCGCTACGCCCACGCCGAGCGCGAGATTGTAGAGCTGGCCGAACGTCTCGCCCTGCCAGTGGCGACGGGCACGTTTGACTATGGCAGTTTCCCAGTCCATCATCCCAATTATATCGGCTCTGTCGACACGCTCTCTGAAGAGCCCTATGACGTGGTATGCTGCGTCGGCTATCGGCAAAGCGGACGGGGCGGCCCGGTTGATCTGCGCTTCCGGCAGGCGGGTATGATCATTGGTATGGGCCACGACTACACCAAATTGGGGAACACGTTTCCTTTAGACATTGGCGTCTGGGGGAACGTCAAGCCCCTCCTGCAAGCGCTCAACAGCTTCTGGAAGCCGGAGTATGCTACGCAGCCACACATCCAGCGCCGCACTGTACAACTGCACGAGCAAGGGGACTGGCACGCCCGGCAGCGCCAGGAAGAAATGCGCGGCCTCGCCTCCGAGACCCCCATTCATCCCAACTACCTGGCCTACGTCGCCAGCCAGGTATTACCGGAGGACACGGTAGTCGTGTCCGAAAATTTCCGTGCCGCTGATCACCTCATGCCTTTTGGCTTTGACAAAGGACAGTGGCGCCTCATCCGCACCTATGGCGGCTCCTTGGGCTACGGCATTGGTGCGGCTATTGGCGCACAACTAGGAGCCCCAGACCGTCCAGTAGTGTGCAGCCTTGGTGACGGAGCCGTGATGTATGGTTCGTCGGGTTTCTGGACCATGGCACGTTACAGTTTGCCGATTCTCACCATTGTCTGGAACAATCTGAATTACCAGACAGTGCGCACGAACTTTGCGGCCTGGGGCGGGGAGATGGTCAAGCAGAACAAGTATCCTGAGGTCTATCTTGGCGACCCAGAGATCGACTTCGTCATGCTGGCCAAATCCCAGGGCGTCAACGGTACCAAGGTGACGTCCCCCCACGACCTGGAGAAGGCCCTGCGACGTGGTGTCGAAGCAACGGCCGGTGGCGAGCCTTACCTGCTCGATGTCCGTGTGGCCCCGGTTGGGGCTGGAGCGGATTCGACCTGGTATCAGAAATTCAAGCTGCGTGGATAGTACGACGCACTATGCATGAGCGGTCTTGGCTCCCTCTCCCTCCCGGAGAGGGCAGGGGTGAGGGTCCTAAAGGCTCTGAGAAAAGCCCCTCACCCCCATTAAAACCCTCGCCCAGGGGAAGAGGGGCAAGAAGGGACCAGGCGTTTAGAGATCACTTAGCAGACCGGCATCAATACTGGCGGCATGCGCCGGGGTGGGAAACAGCCGTTGTTCCACCTCGGTTTTGTAGGTCGCGATGGCGGCCCGCATGGCTTCACCCAGCTGTGCATACTGGTGCGTATGTTTAGGCACGAAGGCCGCAAATAACCCGAGGATATCGTGCACGACCTGCACCTGCCCGTCGCACCCCGGCCCGGCGCCGATACCAATCGTCGGGATCTGCACGCGTTGGCTGATCAAGGCGGCCAGTTCTGCTGGCACAAGCTCGAGCACCACCGCATAGGCGCCTGCCTCTTCGACGGCTTTGGCATCGTCCAGGAGACGGGCCGCAGCCGCTTGCGTTCTGCCCTGGACGCGCCACCCGCCGAGCTGATGAACGCTCTGGGGTGTCAGGCCAATGTGGGCCATCACGGGAATGCCATTCTCCACTAGGCGGCGGATCGTCGGCGCCATATGCCTGCCCCCTTCCAGTTTGACCGACTGCGCCCCCGCCTGTTGGAGAAAGCGTGCGGCATTGGCCAGGGCCTGGTCGGAGGAGATGTTGTAGGTCATGAACGGCAGGTCGCCAATGATAAACGCGCGTTCAGTGCCGCGGACCACTAAACGGGTATGGTAGAGCATCTCTTCGAGCGTGACTGGTACCGTCGTATCATGCCCCTGGACGACCATCCCCAGCGTATCGCCGACCAGTAAGATAGGGACACCGGCCTGCTCAGCGATGCGTGCCATGGTGGCGTCGTACGCTGTAAGCATGACAATGGGGATACCTTTGTCTTTCTGTTGCTGGAAATAACGCACACTGACACGCACCGTCCGCGCTCCCTTCCGTTCCAGGGGCTCTGCCACACTCGGCCCACCTGCCACACCTCGTATACCCACAGGCATTCCTACCAACTCCTCTCTAGGCTGTCAAGAGGGCGCTGTGCTACTATACCTCCCCGGCAAGCCTCCAAGGCGCAGCCCTAGTGGAGTACACAGGAGGTCAAGCAGGAAGGCAGCCTTATGCATACGCTCCATGTGTTCGCGACACTCTTCTTAGGCCTCACTATCGTGCTCTGCGGAGGGACGATACTGCGGTACCTCGTGGTGTTCTCCTCGCACGCCGCACGTGTGGAAGAGATTCGCCGTTTGCGGCAGGAAGGGCTGGCGGTCAACCAGAAGGGAGAGCAGTGACCTGTAGGGGTAATCATGTGCAGGCGGCAGTAGCATTTCCCGCCTTCTCGGTGTATGATGGTATACGGAGATGCTCATGTGTCCAGTATCTCTAACCGTGCCGGAGGCAGGATCATCCACCCACCATAGACATGATCGGGGCGAGATATCGCGACACATGGAACCCGTTCTGCTGCTCAACACCTCGTTTGAACCTCTACGAGTGATTAACTGGAAACGCGCCCTGACGCTGGTGTTTGCCGGCAAAGTGGAAGTGGTCGAAGAATACACGCGTGAGGTCCACAGTGTCAGCCTGGTAGTACGTCTCCCCGCTGTCGTGCGTTTACTGACGCTGATCCGGGTGCGCGGCAGTGGTGTGAAATTCTCGCGCCAGAATATCTATGCCCGCGACAACTATGAGTGTCAGTACTGTGGGTACCAGCCGCCGGTCAGCGAACTCACGTACGACCACATTATTCCGCGTGCGCACGGAGGGCCAACGGATTGGACCAACATCGTGACCTGTTGTATTACTTGTAACCGTCGTAAGGGTGGCAAATCGCTTGAACAGTCTGGCCTGCGCTTGCGCCATTCTCCCAAGAAACCGACCTGGCAACCGTACGTGACCACGGCTCTCGGCATGCGCAACCCGCCGGAAAGCTGGCGGGATTATCTCGCCTGGCACGCCGGTCCGAAAAGCGAAGAAGCGTTCTCGAGCCACCCGCCATCTTAGGCCTCGCCGCTCGGGGCACACCCCTGGGAGCCACGTCACACGCTGACTCTCATACGCCCGATTTTCCCCTTCCCCCCTTGACACCAAAATATCCCTTGGCTATTGTTATTAGCACTCAATACGAAAGAGTGCTAATAATCACCAACAGGACTGCTCAGACAGTATGGGGACGAGAGGTCTCTAACAACGTTGTCCTGAGCATGGTTGGCATTTTGTTAGCGTAGCAGTGTGTGCTTGGCGCTTGTTATGTTGGGCTTGCAGAGGAGGTGTCCCATGAAGTTTCGTCCCTTACATGATAACGTGTTAGTGAAACGTCTCGAACCCAGCGAGGAAAAGTGGGGGGGGATTATCATTCCTGACACGGCCAAAGAAAAACCACAGGAAGGCAATGTCCTGGCGGTCGGCCCAGGGAAGCTGCAGGATGATGGCACTCGGCGTGCCGTAGGGGCAGCGGTGGGGAATAAGGTGCTCTTCGGAAAGTATGCCGGCACCGAGATCACCATTGACGGTGAGGAGCTCCTGGTGATGCGGGAGTCGGATTTACTGGGCGTGATTGAATAACTTCGATCATGCTGTGTAGGTAAGGAGAGACGTATGCCTGCGAAACAGCTGCACTTCGGTGAAAAAGCTCGGGCTGACATTCTGAGTGGTATTAATAAGCTTGCCAATGCGGTCAAAGTGACGTTGGGCCCACGCGGTCGCAATGTCGTCCTCGATAAGAAATTCGGTTCGCCGGCCTCGACGAAGGACGGCGTCACCGTCGCCAAAGAAATCCAGTTAGAAGATCCCTTCGAGAATATGGGTGCGCAGATGGTCCGGGAAGTGGCCAGCAAGACCAGCGATGTGGCTGGCGATGGTACGACCACCGCGACTGTCCTGGCGCAGGCGATCTTCCGCGAGGGACTCAAGCAGGTCACCGGCGGCCATGGCCCAATGGAGATCAAGCGCGGCATCGAGCAGGCGGTGGATGTGGTCGTCGAAGAGTTGCACAAGCTCAGCCGCGAGGTCAAAGGCAAAACCGAGATTGCCCAGGTTGGCACCATTTCGGCCAACAACGACCGCACCATTGGCGATCTGATTGCCGAGGCCATGGAGAAGGTCGGCAAAGATGGGGTCATCACGGTCGAAGAGGGGAAGACGGCCGAGACGACGATGGAAGTCGTTGAGGGTATGCAGTTTGACCGTGGCTATATTTCCCCCTACTTCGTGACCAATGCTGAGCGGATGGAGACCGTGCTCGATAATCCCTATCTCCTGCTGTATGAGAAAAAGCTCAGCAATATGAAGGAGCTTCTGCCCATCCTGGAGCAGATTGCCCGCGCTGGCAGACCGCTGCTCGTGGTCTCTGAGGATGTTGATGGCGAGGCGCTGGCTACCCTGGTGGTCAACAAGTTGCGTGGCACGTTGCAGTGCGCGGCGGTGAAGGCTCCAGGCTTCGGTGATCGGCGCAAGGAAATGCTGCGCGACATGGCCGTGATCACTGGCGGCAATGTGATCTCCGACGATCTCGGGATCAAGCTGGAAAGCATCGCCCTGAGCGATCTTGGCCAGGCCACGCGCGTCACCATCGATAAGGAAAACACCACCATCGTGGAAGGCGCTGGCTCTACGTCAGAGATCGAAGGTCGGGTGCGCCAGATCCGCGCCCAGATCGAGGAAACGACCTCTGACTACGATCGTGAGAAGCTCCAAGAGCGTCTGGCGAAGTTGGTTGGTGGTGTGGCCGTGATCAAGGTTGGGGCCGCGACAGAAGCAGAGATGAAAGAGAAGAAAGCCCGCGTCGAGGACGCCCTGAATGCGACGCGCGCGGCGGTCGAAGAGGGGATTGTCCCCGGTGGTGGGGTGGCGTATATCCGTGCCCTGTCGGCACTGGAGAAGCTGCGGCTTGACGGCGATAAGCAGGTTGGTGTGAGCATCATTCAGCGTGCCCTCGAAGAGCCGCTGCGGATGATTGCGATCAACGCTGGTGCTGAGGGTGCCACGGTGCTGCAGCGCGTGAAAGCCGAGTCGGGCACTGTCGGGTATGACGCGTCGAGCGATAAGTACGTGGATATGGTAGCCCAGGGGATCATCGATCCCACGAAAGTGACGCGCATTGCCCTGCAGAACGCGGCGAGTGTCGCCGCTCTGTTGCTGACCACTGAGGCGCTGATTACCGAACTGCCGGAAGAAAAGAAGCCGGCGATGCCTCCAGGTGGGCATCACGATATGGATGATTACTAATCGTTGGCTCCGAGGGGCAAGACGCCTTGCCCCTCACCTCCTATGGGCTGGTAGGGTTGTCCTCACTAGATGTATTGCTGGTCTTCCTGCCTGTGTCTGTCACCTGTCAGTAATGCCATCTTGTGTATCCCTCGTAGAGCAGGTCATACGTGAGGAAACCTCACGGAGCGCGGGTAATGCAGGGAATTTTTTTGTAACATTAGGCGATTTAAATTACATGTACTATCGACCCGTTGCCACCATGTAGCCCTTACTCATAGTCCCGTTGCCTGGTTGGCGTCAGGGGCTTGTAGCTGGTTTGCGGGCCGCAGATACTCTGTGGTCAGATACGAAAAGGAGAGCGCCTCATGCTTCGTCACATGTCGTTCTATCGCCGAGTCACCATCCCTCTGGGTGCTGTGCTCCTCGGTCTCTGGCTGGGCTGCTTCCTGCCGGTCCTCCCCCTCAGTGCGGCACAGCTCTGGGAGGAGGAGAAAGGGACTGCAACCGGTGCACAGCCCGTGCAACCGGTGTTTGTCGAGTTGGCCAAACAGCTCAAGCCAGCCGTGGTCAATATCAGCAGTAAGCAAAGCGAAGGGAAAGTGGCTCCCGGTCGTTCGCCTTTCGGGGGGGAGGAGAACGACCCGTTCCAGGAATTTTTTGACCGCTTCTTCGGTGGTCGTGGCAGACCCCGACGCCAGCGTCCCAGCCTGGGTTCTGGTTTCATCATTAACTCGACCGGCTACATTGTCACGAATAATCACGTGGTCGAGGGTGCGAGCGAAATTAAAGTGACCCTGGCGACGCAGGAAGAATTGGACGCCAAGGTGGTTGGGCGTGATTCCAAGACCGATGTCGCTTTAATTAAAGTCAACAGTTCGAAGCCTCTGCCCACGGTACCCTTTGGGAATTCCGATGCACTCGAAGTGGGGGAATGGGTGCTGGCCATCGGCAATCCCTTTGGCTTAGGGCACACCGTCACCTCTGGGATCGTTAGTGCCAAGGGAAGAATTATTGGCGCTGGTCCGTATGATGACTTCATCCAAACCGATGCCTCGATCAATCCTGGCAACAGTGGTGGTCCCCTGTTCAATATGCGCGGAGAGGTGATTGGCATTAACACGGCGATTGTCTCGGGCGGCCAGGGCATCGGTTTTGCCACTCCCAGCAATCTCGCCAAAGAAGTGCTCTTGCAGTTGCACGAGAAAGGCAGCGTCACACGTGGCTGGTTGGGCGTAGCGATTCAGCACATTTCTCCTGACCTGCTCAAGGCGTTCAATCTGACAGACACCCATGGGGCGTTGGTCGCCGACGTCATGTCCGATGGCCCGGCAGCCAAGGCTGGTCTCCAACGTGGCGACGTCATTGTGGGCTTTAATGGCCACACGGTGCAGGAGTCCAGCGAACTCCCACGCATGGTAGCTGCCATGACACCAGGCACGAAAGTCTCCGTTGATATACTGCGGAGTGGGAAAAAACTCACCATCCCAGTGACTCTTGGGACCCTGGCGGAGGAAAAAGAGGCGTCTGCCAAGCTCCAGACTCCTGATGTAGAAGAGAGTTTAGGGTTGCGGGTGGAGGCGATCACGCCAGAGTTGGTGCGTAGCCTGCGGCTCGACAACTCCAAAGGCGTCGTCGTGTCGCAAGTGGTGCCCGATAGCCCTGCGGCTGAAGCGGGCATTCGACGTGGGGATGTCGTGCGGGAAGTCAACCGCCAGCCGGTCACTGACATGGAGTCGTACACCGAGGCGACCTCGCGTCTCACCTCAGACTCCCCAGCGTTGTTTTTGCTCGAACGCCGTGGCAGCAGCCTCTACGTGGCGCTCAAACCAAGTAAAGAAGGGTAGCAGCACGCAGGAGGAGCGTACAGGATGATCGAGGTGGATCACCTCAGTAAATACTATGGTCCCATTACTGCCATCCGGGATCTCTCCTTCCGTGTCGAGGCAGGAGAGATTCTGGGTTTCCTAGGACCCAATGGCGCCGGGAAAACGACCACCATGCGCATCTTGACTGGTTTCATGCCAGCCAGTAGTGGTCGCGCTGTGGTCGCCGGCTATGACGTCTTTTCGCAAGCGCTCGCCGTGCGTCAGCGCGTGGGCTACCTGCCGGAGAACGTACCCTTGTACAAGGAAATGACCGTCAATGGCTACTTGCATTTCGTCGCTGAAGTGAAGGGCATCACGCGCCGTGAGCGTCCGCGCAAAGTCGGCGAGGTGATGGAACTGTGCGGCGTGCAGGAGATGGAGCGTCGCCTCATCGGCAATCTCTCGAAAGGCTATCGCCAGCGGGTTGGCCTGGCGCAGGCGCTGCTCAACAATCCGCCTGTGCTGATCCTCGACGAGCCTACTGTAGGGCTGGATCCGCGCCAGATCATCGACATTCGTCAGACCATTAAAAACCTCCGACACGAGCACACGGTCATCCTCAGTACCCATATCCTGCCTGAAGTGAGCATGACCTGTGACCGCGTGGTGATCATCAATGATGGTCAGGTCGTGGCGGTCGATACACCAGAAAACCTCACCGAGCGGACGCAGCCCTATCGCTCCATCCATTTGGAAGTGCAGGGTCCTGCAGAGGCTGTACAGGCGCACTTGCAGAGTCTGCCGGGTGTGCTGACGGTGGCGAAGAATGGCGCCAATCCGAGCGGTGCGGCGATCTATACCCTGACGACCACCAAAGAGCGGGATATGCGGGCCGACGTAGCCCAGGCGATCGTCCAGCAGGGCTGGCAGCTTCTGGAGTTGCGTGCCGTACGTCTGAGCCTCGAAGAGGTGTTTGTGCAACTCGTGACGGAAGAGGGAGGCGCGCATGCATAGTATGTATGCTGTGTTCAAACGTGAAGTCAAAGCCTACTTCACCCTCCCCATTGCCTATGTTATGATGGGTGGGCTCCTGTTCATCGTCGGGTTGTTGTACTACATGTCCTTTCGCTGGTTCCTGGGCGTGAGTTTTGAGGCGATGCGGAACCCTATGATGGCGAGCGAACTCGACCTCAGTGCCATGGTGGTGGGAGCAACCATTAGCACCATTGGGGTGGTGAGTGTTTTTACGCTGCCCTTACTGACCATGCGCCTGTGGGCAGAAGAAAAACGCACTGGCACAGTGGAGTTACTCCTCACCTTCCCTTTGCGGGATAGTAGTATCGTCCTCGGTAAGTTCTTCGCTGGTCTGGCTGTCTATATGGTCCTACTTATCCTGAGTCTTCTCTACCCACTGTTGGCAGCGTTGTTTGCGCACCTCGACCCTGGGCCGATCTGGGCTGGCTATCTGGGCACGTTCCTCTTGGGGGCAACGCTGTTTGCCTTTGGCTTTCTGTGCTCGACCTGGACGGAAAACCAGATCGTTGCCTGCGCACTCGCCTGGGCGGGTTTCCTCTTTTTCTGGCTCATCGGCCACGCCGCAGACTTTGCGGGGACGACTCTCGGCGCGTTGTTCACCCAGCTCTCGTTTGCCAGGCACCAGGAGAACTTTGCCAAGGGCATCATCGAAACGCAGGATGTGGTCTACTTTGTGCTCTTTACGGTGTTTTGCCTGTTTCTCACTCTGCGTTCGATAGAATCGACACGTTGGCGAGGGTAAGAGGATGGACCATCAGCCGGAGTATACACCACCTGCGGCGCCACGCCGCACATTGCGCCAAGCGTTCAACTTACGCACCCTGAAATATGGCAGCCACGCCTCACTCTTTACGGTTATTGTGCTGGCCGTGGTGGTCATACTGTATAGCCTGGCCATGCAGCACAATCAGCGTTTCGATGTGACGCAGGCCAAGCGCTTTACCTTGGCAGACCAGAGCGTCAAACTGGTGCAGGGCTTAACCTTCCCAATCAAAGTGATCGGCTTCTACAGCCTGGCGGAGCGTGAGCGCGAAACGTTTACCGATCTCCTCAAGCAGTACGCGCAGCACACAGACAAGATCTCCTATGAGGTGGTCGATCCCGATCGTCAGCCGGCCCTGGCCAAGCAGTATGACATTACCGCGTACAATACCGTCGTCGTGGAGGGCAACGGCAAGAAAGAAAAAGTCGCTCGGTTGGAAGAGGTGGCACTGACCAATGCCATTCTAAAGGTGACGCGCAATACCAAGAAAGTCGTCTATTTCATCACTGGCCATGGGGGGCCAGCCTTGACTGACAGCGACCGTAACGGCTACAGCGTCGCCAAGCAGGCGCTGGAGGAGCAGAACTATACGGTTCAGGAGCTGGTGCTGGCACGCCAGGCGCAGGTGCCCGACGATGCGGCGGTCGTGATCCTGGTAGGGCCACGGCAGGACCTGCTGGACTCTGAGACGGAAGCGCTGCGTACCTACCTGGGGCGTGGCGGTCATCTGTTCGTGATGATCGATCCTGAGACTGTGCCGGGCCTGGTGGCCTTTATAAAGCAGTATGGTCTCGAGGTGGGCAACGATGTCGTTATCGAAACCAATCCTCTCGGTCGCTTAGTCGGTGGTGATTATCTCTTGCCAGTCGTCATGACGTACGAGCGCCATGCGATTACTAAGGAACTGGGGAACGTGATGACCATGTTCCCGCTGGTCCGCTCAGTCCAGGTAGCCAAAGACCTGCCGCAGGGTATCACCGCTCAGGGCCTGGCGATGACCAGTGCCGAGAGCTGGGCCGAGACGGACCTCAAAGCGCTCCACGAGGGCCGCACGGCGTTTGATGCGGAGAGCGACCGTCGTGGACCAATCACCATCGCTGCCGTGGCGACCATCAATACCGCTAATACTGGCACGAATCCCAGCAACGCTGGGACCTCCTCAAGTGGCAGCGCCGAGTCAACTGACCAGCCTGAGACAGAGCCAAGCGCTCATGCCGCACGGCTGGTGGTCTTTGGCGATTCGGATTTCGCCAATAACAGCCTGTTCCCTGTGCAAGGCAATGGTAACCTCTTCCTGAACACCGTGAGCTGGTTGGCTGAGGAGGAAGACCTCATTGCGATACGGCCGCGCAAAGGTGGTGGGAGTGGCCCGGTGATGCTGACTGCGGCACAGGCCCCCTTGATCTTCTGGCTGCCGGTGGTAATTTTGCCGCTGGCCGTCTTGGCCTCAGGAGCAGCATCGCCGTGGACGATGTCGTGGGCTTCACCATCAAGCGTGAGCAGGACACGATCCGCGCCGAGAAGCGCGATGGGCATTGGTACCTCACTGAACCGCTGGCGGTGCGCGGGGATGATCAAAAATACCATGAATTGGCGCGTTATATGGCGGACCTACGGTACACCCGGGTGGTCGAGGAGCAGCCGTCAACGCTCGAACCCTTTGGGCTGACCACACCACGTCTGGAAATTCAGGTGACGCTTAAAGACCAGTCTGCACCACTCAGCCTGCGCCTCGGGGCGACCAATCCAAGCGGAGGGAGCTACTATACGCACGTGGAAGGGCGTCCGAGTGTCTATCTCGTCAGCGGGGTAGCAAAAGACGTGCTGGATGCCTCACTGCACGCGTTGCGTGATAAAACGGTGCTGGCTTTCATGCCCGCAGAAGTGCAGCAGGTGCAGCTGGCGCGGGGGACTGAGGAGTCGGTGATCCTGCAGCGTCAGGAGGGCGATGCCTGGCGTCTCGCAGCTCCGGTGCATGCTAAAGCCGATGACCAACAGGTGCAGAGCATGCTGCAGCGTCTCCATGACGTCAAAGTCCAGGAGTTTATTGCTGAGGATGCAGCCGATCTTGAGTCCTATGGCTTGCAAACACCCGCGTTGCAGGTGA
>WNGG01022633.1_pt1 | contig 12641 bp, 13 predicted proteins | sample 5400661 | NCBI WGS metagenome assembly WNGG01 (sample SAMN13153372, study PRJNA577476) | soil metagenome | isolation source: 100 cm soil or saprolite under Garry oak tree replicate 1 | place: USA:California | collected 2016-06-15 | reverse complement strand
ATACGGTTCTCCTCGGCGGAACCAAGAGCCCCCCTGCGCTCAGCAGCGCCCTGCTGCCCGAACTCGCACACGCCATCCCCGGGTCAGCGATCGCGCTTCTGGAAGGGCTTGAGCACTTCGCTCCCCGGGACCAGCCCGCAACCCTCGCCGTCGCAATCCTCGAGAAGCGAAGCTTCGGCAAAGCGTCGAGCTGAAGGCATCCTCCCAGCGCACGGCACGCAGCACATAACGATCAGCGAGCTGCCAGGCGCTGGCGCCCGCGCCGACTTCGGCGATTTGGGCCATCGCGGGGTGGATCAAACGGCTGGCCGGACGCCTCGGCCGAATTACTGGCAGCGAATGTTCATGCTCGCCTGTGCAATAAGGTGGCGCCGACAGAACTTACTCTTTTCGGCATGAGCGGACGAGTCAGAACGGATCGCCAGTTCGCGCACGCGATCATGGCCTAGCAACATAACGTTCCTTCTGGTGCGACGTTAACCGCTGTGCTGATCGGCACGGCGCGATACAGATCGAGCCCTCGTTGCGCGTGCTCTTCTGCCGCGGGCCCGGTTGCGGGATGTGGTTGATGCGACGGCCGCTGGTCCTGGTGGATGGGCGTCTGCCGCCGTTTGTGGCACGATCTGGGGTGTGGAACTTCCGCGAAGGCAGAGCTTCAGCAGCCCGTCGGTCCCGCGCACGCGGTGACGGCAAGTCAGCTGAGGAGGATCAGCAATGTCCACGACGCCGGAGATCATGGAGCGCTCCGCGCAGCCGTACGTCGCGATCAGGGCGGACGTCACTATGGAGCAGTTGCCCGGACTCGCGGACCGGTTCGGCGAGGTGTTCGGCTGGCTAGCTGAACGGGGCAAAGCGCCCGCCGGGCCGCCGTTCCTCCGGTACCACGTCATCGACATGGAACGGCAACTCAACGTGGAAGCCGGCGTTCCTGTGCCGACAGCGGTCGAGGGTGATCACCACGTGAGGGCCGGGGTGATTCCGGCCGGCCGGTACGTGACCGCCCTTCAGGTCGGTCCCTACGACGGGCTCATCGGTGCCGTCGACAACCTGCTGCAGTGGGCCGAGGCGCATGGCCTGGAGTGGGATAAGTCCGCCGCGGAGGACGGCGAGCGCTGGGGCTGCCGTCTGGAGATCTATCTCACCAATCCTGCCGAGCAGCCCGACCCCGCCAGGTGGGAGACGCAGCTCGCGTTCCGGCTGAAGTAGTCAGTACGGGGCGCCGCGGTGATCGGCAGGCGGCCGCGGAAGCGACCAGCAGATCGTCTGCGCCGGGACATCACGCATCAGCTCGCACGCCAGGCCAGCCGCGGCCACGGTTGTTACCACCGGCGCGAGCTTCGGCCGGGTCAAGACGCAGACGGTTCGGACTCCGGCTGCCGCGCCGGGCACCTGACCCTCCCGCGCCTCGGAGCGCGGGCATTCAGCGCGGCACCTCCACCAAGTAGGCCCGGTGGTCGCCGCCGAAGCGTTCCGGGGGCCGCTACTCCTCCACCCACCATCTGCGTAACCGCAGCGAACCCAGCCTGCCGGGACGGTGATGGCCGGATAGCCGACGTGACTGGCCGCTTCGGTGTACCGCTGACTCGGCCGGCTCGTCACGAGCGCCCGGCCTGTTGCGTCGCTGGTCCCGGGCGTACGCTTGCACCGTGACCGGGCAGGGCGCGACGGTAGTAGAGCCTGCGCATCCGCCCGCGGCGATGATGCGGGTGGGCAACCCGGTCATGCGCGGGCTGCTGCGGTCGCCGGCCGGCGGACCGATGCGCAGGCAGTTCATGGTGTTGCGCTTCTTCGGCCGCAAGACCGGCCGCCGCTATGACATCCCTGTTGTCGCGCACCGACTCGACGGCGAACTGTACGCGCTGACCGACGCCGCTTGGCGCACCAACTTCCGCGGCGGCGCGAAAACTGCTGGCAGCACTCAGCGACACCCTGGCCGCCCACGGCGGCACCACCGGCATCCTCCGCGACCAAGCACCCCCGCCGCTGAACTCTGGCCCGGCGTCGATGCGGTAATCATCTCGACCGATAACGCACTGACCTAGCTGAGCGGCAAGCTAGCGCGGACCAAGTGGAGTGCCAGCCAGGGCGAACCTTGAGCGGGCAGGCCGGGACCGGCCACAATGGCGTCATGGATGATGCCGTGCGCCGCTACCGCGACGAGATCGCCTCCGAGCACCGGCCAGTGTTCGACCGCCTCCACCAGCTGATTCTCAGCACCTGCCCTGACGCCGAACTGGCGCTGTCCTACGAGATGCCGACCTACCGGATCGGACGCCGCCGTCTCAACGTCGGGGTGTGGGAGCACGGCCTGTCGCTATATGTATCGCCCAGCCGTGACGCCGGCTTCTCCGCGCGTCATCCCGAACTAGCGGCCGGAAAAGGGACCATCAGGCTCACGCCGGAGGACGCCGCGCGCGTCCCCGACGCAGAATTCCGAGATCTGGTGCGCGCCGCGCTGCGCGCCTGACCTGGCCGTTGGCGGAGATCCCGGTTCTGTACTTGTGGGATACGCCTCGCAGCGGGGCCAGGCGGTGGACGAGAACCGCCGATCGGTGTCGGCGGCACGTACATACTGGCCCCGGCGCGGCACCCCAGAACCCAAGCGCCGCCAGGAGTCAAAATTCGCCCGGCCACACCGGCTGAACCCGCAAGGCCAGCTGCTCCCACCCCGCCGGACAGACAGGCGGGGTGGGAGCAGCCCGGCAGGAACCAGTCGCTAGCGGTTCGCCTGCGCGACCGCGCTGCGGAACGCCCGGACGGCGCCGGGGCGGCCTTCGAGGCGCCAGGCCTCCAGGCGGTCGATGTCGAACCACACGAAACCGCTCAGGTGAAACTGCTGCACGCCGTTGAACAGGCCGATGATCTGCCTGGCCTGATCCGAGCTGGGCGCGACGCTCGTCTCCGCGATGTAGATCGGCTCGCTGGTGAAGCTCCGGATGTTGGCGAGCCGGGCCGCGAAAATCTGCGCGAAGGTATCCCCGGGCCGCTGATACCCGTCGATGCCGATCTTGTCGACGTACCGCGGGCCAGGCCACCAGGGGCGCGGCAGCTCGCCGACGTGGGACGGGTCCCACGACCAGGTCACGTTGTGCACGCCCGCGCGTGCGAAGACGTTGTGGATGCGCCGCCAGGCGGCCACAAACGTCGACGGCCTGACGCGCCCGGCGCCCCACGGGTTCCAGGCGCCGTTCATCTCGTGGCCGAACGACAGCACGACCTGGCGCCCGAACCGCCTGACCGACACCGCGTAGTTGCGCAGGTACGTGTCGTACCCGCCGGCGGCGATCCTGGCCAGCGGCACGCCGCGCGGGTTCCACTGGATCAGCGGCCTTGCCCCGGTGGAGGTCACCCGGTGCAACGCCAACCCAGGCAATGGCGCGCCGAACCGGGTGTAGATCTCCACCATCGCTATCCGGGCGCCGGTGGCACGGGAGAAGGACCGGACGCCTGACACGATGCCGCTCTTGACCGCGACGCCGACGAACACGGTGCCCGACATCACGCGCGGCAGCTTGTGCGGCGACGGCGACGGCGGCGGCGATGGCGGCGACTGCTGCCGGTACTGCTTAGACGGCGACGGCGACGGCCTGGCCCTGGTGTGCAGCGGCGACGGCCTGGCCCTGCTGTGCGAGGGCGACGGCGAAACGGACACCGGCGGAGTCGCCGGGCTGCCTGCCAAGGAGGCGCCTTTGGGTCGGCCATCGGAACTCACACGATGCGCTGGTGGCAGCACGAACATCCCTACGCAGCCAACAACCAGCGCCACTGACGCACCGATCCCGGCCAGCAACGATCTGTCCACGTGTAATCAGTCTCCCACCTGGGGGTGACGTTCCGGACTAGCCGTCACGCTAGATCATCGGATGCGCCGATCCTCAGGGAATCAACGAGTTGACACAGAACCGGCGAATATGAAGCCGACGAACATGCAGCAAACGCCTCGGCGATCACGCAAAGAATCGGCGATCCGGCCGGTCAGTCGCTGGGACCTGATAGATGGGATGGTAGCCCTGCGTGATCGCCTGGCCAGCGGCCGGGCGGCCAATCGCGCGCCGTACCCGCGTGCGTCTCCCGGCAGCGGGCCGCCCCGCTGATCGCAGACCGCGCCCGGTAAAGGCACCCCATGGAACGGCAGCCGCCGTTGCGTTCCGCGGGTTGAGCATATGGCGGTGAGCTGGGTTGCGCCGGGAGCCTGGGGTCTTACGCTGACGGCATGGTCGGGGCGGCCGTGAGCCGTCGCGCCGGACTGGGATCAGCGGCCACGGCGCTTTTGGTGGTGCTCACGGGCGGGACGGGGTGCGGCAGCCCGGCACGCCGCGCGCGGGAGCACGGGCACCCGCGCGCAGGCGGCTGCCGTGACGCCGGAGCCCGCCGCCCTGGCGCTTCCGCGGGTTGGGGGCGGCCTTCCCTGGCCTGTCACGCTGCGCACTGCCGGCGGCAGGTTCGTCATCGCGCGACGGCGCCATCCGCTGGCTCGGGCCCGCTCAGCCTGCGCGAGCCCAGCCCGGCCACCCGGCCGGCTTCGTCTGGGTGAACCGGTCCGCGGGCACCTGGGCGACGATGCGCGACGGCCGCCTGGTGATCATGCGGGACCGTTCGCAGATCTGGCAGAGCGCGGCGCGCTACGCGGTCCGGGACGCGGCGCACATGGCCGACATCCTGCCCGGCCAGCCGGGCATCGCCTTCGAGGTCCACCCGTCTGGCCCGTGGTTCATCGCCCGGGGGCGCGGCCCTGAGCATCGGGTTGCCGCGGCAGGGTGGCCGGAGATGTGGACGCGCTCGGGGAACCTCATCGTGGTGCTGCACCGGCCCCGCAGCCGGAGCTTCGGCTATGCGGTCTACGCGCCCTCGGGCAGTCGCCTGGCCACGCTGGCGACCGGGCTGACCGTCTCCGTGGCCGGCCAGCGTGACGATGATCTTGGCGCCGGCACCTTCTGGTACCTGACCGCCGGCCGGAACCTGGCCCGGACCGACGGGACGGCCACCAGGATCATCGCCAGCACCCGCGCCCTCGGGCTCACCAGCTCCGCGCCGCCTAGCGTCAGCCGCCAGGCCGAGGAGTTCGCCTACAGCCTCGGAGTCTCGCGATCCAGCCCGGCACTGTTCTTTCGGTTATCGTCTGCGGCGCCGGACCAGCGTCCGAGGTCGAGACACTAATCAAGCTCGCTCAGCAGCGAGGCTGGACCGTCCACGTCATCGCCACACCCGCCGCACTGGACTTCATCGATGTATCCGCCGTCGAAGCTCTGACCGGCTCAGCCGTCCGGAGCGCTTATCGGTCACCTGGCGAGCCCCGGTCGCAGCATGCCGATGCGGTCATCGTCGCCCCGGCAACGTACAACACGATCAACAAGCTCGCGCAGGGCATCAGCGACACCTACGCCCTCGGCATCCTGGCCGAAGCGATCAGCTTGCCCATCCCGGTCGTGGTCCTTCCGTTCGTCAACTCAGCGCTCGCCAGCCGCGCGCCGTTCCGCCGCTCGGTCGACCAGCTTCGTGCCGAAGGTGCACGCGTGCTCCTCGGACCAGGCGAGTTCGAGCCACATCCACCTGGCACTGGAGGCCAGCTCCCGACGCCTTCCGATGGCGGCTCGCCTTCGACGAAGCCGAGCGCCTCTCCGGCAAGCCGTAGCGCGCCCTGCCGCATGCCCCACCTGACTGCCCCACCTGACGCATTGCCGAATTGCGCCGTTCATAGATCAAGGCGGCCCCGCTTCGCGGGACCGCTGGCCCGACGTCAGCGGCGCGCTCTGCGTTGGGACGCCCGCGCGCCGCACGCCGGGCCACGGGGCGCAGCAGAACGACATGATCGGATCGGCTCACGCAGGCGCCGAATCCTGGGGAGTGGTCGCCGGGTCTAGGGTCGGCATAGCCGATCGCGTGCGACGGCCCGGAGGGCCGCCCTAGGAGGCCGCTGAATAACGCCATTAGTGATCACTCCGCAGGGCTCTGACCTGCGAACTTATAAATGCAATCGGTCGAATTTGGGCCTTGTTCAGCAGGCTCCTAGGGCGGCCCTCCGGGCCGTCGCACGCGATCGGCTATGCCGACCCTAGACCCGGCGACCACTCCCCAGGATTCGGCGCCTGCGAGGAGGACGGGCGAGGTGTAGGACCGGCACGGTTTGATCGCCGGCGAACGTTCCACGAGACGTTCCTTCGCCTGTCTCCGCTCGATCCCGTGGTGGATCTCTGAACCCGTGGTGCGTGGCCATGGGCAACCTGTGGCTTCTGTCATCCCGAAAGGCTTGACACATGTCGATAACGGAATATGTTGGAACCGTGGCCCGCTCTTCCACGACGTCGGATGTCTTCAACGCAATTGCCGAGGCGCACCGTCGCGAAGTCCTGGACGCGCTGATCACAGGCGAGAAGGCGGTCGGAGCGATCGTGAACGACCTCTCGATGTCCCAGCCCCAGGTTTCAAAACACCTACGGGTGCTCAGTGAGGTGGGACTCGTGAGGTGCCGGGCGGAGGGGCGTCGCCGGCTGTACCGCCTGGAACCAGCGCGCCTTCGGCCGTTGCACGAGTGGTTGGGCAAGTACGAGCGGGCGTGGAACGACCGACTGGATCGGGTGGATGACTACTTGAAAGAGCTACAACAACAAGGAGAGCAGCAGTGACACCTAATCGGCGCGGGTCGGCAGTCATCAAATTCCCGAACGATCTCGAGATTGTCATCACTCGAGAGTTCGACGCTCCGATCGAACTCGTCTTCGACGTATTTACGAAGCCCGAGCATGTGAGGAAAACGATCGCTCCATTTGGGGAGGAGGTGAAGGAGTGCTCGATCGACCTGCGCGTAGGAGGGAACTACCACTTCGTCTTCGTGACTGACGACGGAACCGAGTGCTCGTTTCGTGGAACCTACTTGGAGGTCGAGCCGCCGACCCGGACCGTCGAGACGTGGCTGTTCGACGGGTGGCCAGATGCGGAGGCCGTCGAGTCGATGGATCTGCACGAGACTGACGGAGTGACGAAGCTGACGTATAGTCTGGCGTTCAGCGACAAGGCTGGCCGTGACCATATGACCAAGTTCGATGGCATCGTAGCCAACCTCGAGAATGTGGAAGATTACTTGAGATCACTGCTCGATCCAGAGGGAACGGTCTCTGGGTAGTTGGGGTTTCGAGCCAAACTTCAATGCCTGGTTCACGTAGGTGGGCCGGGTACGCATTCCACATACTTCCGCAGCCAAGCTGAGCCGAGTCCCGCACTGAGCAGCATAAGCACGGTTTCGGCCGCCGTCGGCTCGGCCGTTACTTCGGGACTGAGGGACGACTCTGTCCGCTCGCGGTGCGGGCGGAGCCGAGTGACCTAGCCGCGTGCGGCCCGGCTCCGATGCCGTGACCAAGTTGCGCGTGCTCGTGGCCGCTTTGGCGGCCGAGCTCAACCGGCGGCGCGAGAAAGGGCACGGGCCAGACGGGATGTGCCGACAGGCTAGGTGTCCACGAGCCGGTGGGCAACGGCAGGTCAAGAACCAGACTTGTGCACGAACTTGTGCACGAGATGCAGCGAGACAGGCCGAAACGGCAGAGATGAGCAACGCCCGCCGCGAACCGCGGTCACCTGTCCGCCGAAGTCAGCACGCCGACCTGAGACCAGTTACGACGTGGCAGACGCGCGTCGTACGGCTGATAACCCAGAGGTCGCGGGTCAAATCCTGCCCCCGCTACCAAGAAGTAGCAGGTTAGAGGCCTGACCGCCATATATGGCGGTCAGGCCTTCTCGCTAGGTGGCAGCGCCATGGCAGCAGTACCCGCCCTCACATTGCGGCACACGATGGTCAGGAGCGGGAGAGATCGGCATCGTGGAGTGTGGCGGGCTCTTCGATGATCGCGGTTGCCGGGCCTGGCCCGTGAAGGAACGAGGTGGCGCGGGCGGCTGTAGCCCGGCAGGCATTCGGCCGCGGCAAGCGGGAGGCTGGTGTCCGCCGCTGCTGCTCGCAGCATTCGCACGGCGTCGCGGCGGATCTCAGGCTGGGTCAGGACCGGCTTCATCCACCGGGCGATGGCCGCGTCTCCTCGCGTGGTCAGCCACCCGAACGCGATCGGGAGCCGCCGCAGCGCCCGAAGCCGCATTTGCTGCATGAACAGCCCGAACATCGCCGGCGCCAGCTTGCCAGCGAGCACGAGCGTCTTGCCCGTCAACCCTGGCGGGAAGTTGTCGATTGCATCGCAGGAGGCGAGCAGACCCGTCCCGCGCGTGCGGCGCCGTCGCACATGAGCAGCTGGACGAGCGCCCCGCCGGTGTCATTGTCGACGAGGGTGACGTCCTGCAGGTCGAGGCGGTCCAGGAACTCTGCGACCAGCCTGGCTATCCCGGGAAGCGACAGGTCAGCGCCGACGTGCATCGGCCGGCGATGCGCCCCGAGCGGCAGCGTGCCACGCACCGGTGGTCGGCGGACAGGTCAGCGATCGGTCCGTCCCACAGCGAGGCGTCCATCATCAGCCCGTGCAACAGCACAACCGCGGGGCCGCCGCCGCCGGTGTCGGTATTCGCTTGTCCCGGCGGGCAGCTCGATCTCCGTCATGCCCGTCTGCCTCGGCGCAGCGCGGAATCCGCGGGGGCGGGGCCATCCGCTCGCGAATGATCAAGCAGGTGCCAGCGCAAGAAGGACAGCTCGGCCCCGGCAGCCTCCTCGTGGCCGCCCAGGAACGGCTCGTAATGCCCGCCGGGCATCCGGACCAGCTCGGCGCGGGCAGCGCGCTGCGCCGCGCTAGCGGCGGGCCCGGCTGGCGCCGTCTGATCCTGGTCGCAGACGAGTACTAGCAGCGGGCACCGCACCCGGGACGCGTCGCGGCCGGGCCGGTAGAGCCCGATGCGGAGCGCGGAGCGGGCGGCGATCGCCTGCTGCCAGTCCGGGTATCTGTTGCCGGGGTTGAGCGCCCTGTCGCCGTCGAGGCCGTCCGGCGTCGTGAGCATCGCGACGGTCCCCGGCTGGCCGGCGAGCGGCACCAGCAGGGGCGGCCGGCCGACGAGACCGCCGACGGCGTCGAGGACGCCCCTGCCGGTGAAACGCAGCATCGCGAGCGGTGTTTGGTGGCGCCCCGCCTTGCTCGTAGCAACCAGGCCATCGGCGAGCGGCGTCTGCGCGATCGCGGCCGCCAGCTGCGGGTTGCGCGCCACGACGCGGAAGACGTGACCTCCGGACAGGGAGAAGCCCCAGATCGCTAGCCTGGCCGGGTCGACTCCGGGCATGGTCGAGGCGAACGCGATCGCGGCCTGCCAGTCGGCAAGCTGCTCCCGGATACGGACGACCTGGCGCGGCTGACCGCCGCTCTCCCCAAGACGCCGGTAGTCGAAGGCAAGGACAGCGAACCCGGCATCGTTGAATCGCTTCGCGAACGGGTCGGTGCCCGGCTCCTTGGTCACCGCGCCGCCGCCGGCCATGATCACGCAGGCGCCGTTGGTTCCTGGATAGTGCCAGGCGGCACACTCGGTGCCGCCACTGGCGAAACGAACCTTCTCCCGCTCCACGGACACCCGCACGCCACCTCCGCATGGACCAGAGTCGCTACGGACGCGCTTCATCTCTCATCACCTCGGCCAGTCAGCATGTGGCAGCCCCGTTAACTACCCGCGCGTGCCAGCTTGCAGCGGCTGCCGCGCGGTGTCGTCCCGGCTCCCGGTGAGATCAGCGCACCTCTTGAGCGCGGTCAGGGCCCGGTCCGGGGACGCAGACGATCACGGCGGCCGTTTCCGCGTGTTCCGGCCGTACCCCGGCGGTTCTGACGCCCGCCGGCGGCGCACAGCGGTGATCAGCGGGCCGCAGAGCCGGATCGGGTCCGAAGGCACCGCAGGCCGCAGGCGAGGCGTCGCCGTGCCCCGCCGCGGTCCCGCGGGTCACTGCGCCTTGTAAGTGTGATGGCGCTCCGAGCGGTGCACCATTCCCGCCCGCGCCCCCGGTAGCGGGACTGGGCGATCCACGACCACCGCCAGCGCAGCATGGCGTCGAACTCAGCCACCTCGGCCTCATCTACCGGCGCCGGGAGGTCACAGTGCCGCCTCGGACCGAACGAAGCTCGCGGTTTGCCCTTGCTGCAGGTCCATCAGAACAGGAACAACTCCCCTGACCGCGGTCACCCGGCGGATAGGCCGCGACCGGTACCGCTGGATCCACGGCGGCTTTAGGCCGGCCATGTTGGGTCGCGGGTTCGGCGGCCGGCGCCGTTCCGGCAGGATTGTGCTGAAGTCAGGGAATGCGGCTCTGCGGCGGCGATCTGCCGGGCTCGGCGGTGAGGTTGGCTCATGGCCGGTAGTGACGGCCCATGAGCCGGAGGCCGTCCCGGTAGGTGGGCGCCTGCAGCTCCCAGCAGAGTTCGGCCTTGGCCTTGGTGTTGGAGACCCGCAGCCCCCCGGCCACGACCGCCCTTGCGAACGGCGCGGCGGTGACCAGCCAGCCCGGCACGGCCCGGGGGCGGGGCGCGCCCACCGCGGCCGCCATGGCTGTCAGCATTGCCGGCATGCTAACTGGCTCGTCGTCGGCAATGTTGTAGGCGTGCCGCGTCGCCGAGTTCCAGGGCGGCGACCGTGGCCGAGGCGGCGTCGTCGATATAGACCCACGGCACCGCCGCGGAGGTGCGGGTCACCGGCAGCCGCCGCCGGCGCAGCGCGGCTACCAGGGCGTCGCTGGCTGGCCCGGGCCCGTAGAACTGGCCCCAGCGCAGCGCGATGCCATCAACGCCCGGGGCTGCGAGCACCTTCTCCTCGTCGGCGCGCAGGGCGGCGAGGTGGGCCTCGAAGCGGCCGTTGCCGGGCGGGGCGAACGGGTCGGCCTCGGTCAGCACCCGGCCGGCCCAGTCGCCGAACCCGTAGCCGAACACCATCGACTGGGTGATGAAGCGCCGGGCACCCAGTTGCCCGGCGGCGGCCAGCAGGTTGGCGGTGCCCTCGGTCCGCAGCCGGTTGGTGGCGGCCATGTCCTGGTGCCGGAGCGGGGTCCTCTTCAGCGCGGTGAGCTCGGAGATGACCGCGTCGGCCTGCTGGCCGTCGAGCGCCTGGCTCAGGCCGCGCCGGTCGAGCACATCGGCCTGGACCGGCGACGCCCCCGCCTCGGCCAGCCGGGCGCGGCCTTCGAGTGCGCGGTGCACCGCGATCACCTCATGCCCGTCATGGCGGAGCAGGCGCACCAGGGGCATCCCGATCGCCCCCGACGCGCCGGCAACCAGGACCCTCATCGGCTCCCCCTTCCGTAGCTGTCGCGGCTGGGCGACATAACTGCCTGGGTCCGGTCAGCGCGGCCTGCGTCGTGGTGCCAGGCAGGCAACGGCCCGGGCACGCCGGGGCCGCTTCCCAGCGGGCGCCTGGCTGCCAGCCTGAAACGGCGCGGCGCAGATGCTAAGCCGGCCAGGCCGGTCCCGGTTGCTGGCCGGGCATCGTCAGGCCGCCCAGAGGCGCCTGCGGTCCCGGCCGGCGTGACCGGCCGGCCCCTGCCGGGTCGGCCTGCGCGGGCGAGCACCTTGGCCCGGACCACGTCGGGGTCTCTTGGGTCGGCCGGAAGTTCCTGGCGCCACGAGGGCTCGAGCTGGCGCCCCGGTTTGTGGATACGGACGCGCTTCATCCGTCATCACCTCGGCCAATCGCCATGTAGCGGGCCAGTTAACTACGAGCTCCTGCCAGCGTGAGGCGACGGCCGCACGGTGTCGTCCCGGCTCCCGGTGAGATCAGCGCACCGCGCCCGGCCCGGACGCAAGCCAGCACAGCGGCCGCGGCCGTGCAGTTCCGGCCGCAGGGGGGCCGACAGCACGGCGGGCATCATGCGAGGTGCCACGGCGGCGGGCCGCGGTCCGCGGATCGTTGCGCATCGGCGGCCGTGGCGGCTGGTGAGACGATGGTCACCTTACGACCCGCAAGGGGGTGGGAGCAGATGGCCGCAGTCATGGTCGAGCGGGATGCCGTCATGGCGGCGGTGCGCGGCCTGATCGGGGACGCGCTGGAGGGCCGGGGCGGGGCGCTGTTCGTGGCCGGCGAGGCCGGGCTCGGGAAGACGACGGTGCTGGAGCACGCGGCGACGATCGCCCGGGGCCGGTTCAAGACCGGGATCGGCCGGGCGGACGTGGCTGAGGCGGCCCTGCCATTCGGCCTGATCAGCCAGGCCCTGGAGGCCCTGCTGGACGGTCCCGCATGGCTCACCGATCCGGCGGACCGCGGCTCGGCCCCGGCTCCTGCGGCGTTGTTTCTCGCGCTTGACGACGCGCACTGGGCTGACCCGGATTCGCTGACGCTGCTGCGCCTGATCTGCCGGCGGATCGCGGCAATGCCGGTGGCGGTGCTGGTCACGGCCCGGCCCTGGCCGCCGGAGGCGCTGCGGGCGGGCGAGGAGCTGGCCGCCCGGCAGCTGGCTGCCGTGCAGCACCTGGCGCCGCTCAGCCAGGAGGCAGCGCGGACGATCCTCAGCCAGCAGGCGGGTCCGGCCGATCCGGGCACCGGGGAGCTGGAGCGGGCGGCGGCTTTGTGCGCCGGGAACCCGCTGCTGCTGGACTACGTTGCTGCCGCAATCCGGGCCGGCCAGGGCATCCCGGAGCGGCAGTCACCGGCCGGCACGTCGTGGGCGCGCCGGCTGCTGTTGTCTCACCTGGCGGGCCTGTCAGGGCCGGCGCAGCGGTATCTGCGGGCTGCCGCGGTGTTGGGGCGGCGTT
>WNGG01006872.1_pt1 | contig 12641 bp, 10 predicted proteins | sample 5400661 | NCBI WGS metagenome assembly WNGG01 (sample SAMN13153372, study PRJNA577476) | soil metagenome | isolation source: 100 cm soil or saprolite under Garry oak tree replicate 1 | place: USA:California | collected 2016-06-15 | reverse complement strand
GAACGCCGACATTTCCCGCTCGCTCCGCCGGTAAATCAGATGGACCGTCTCCGCGCCGAGGCGTCGCGCGGCGGTGACCACATCGATCGCCGTGTTTCCCGCGCCGATGCAGGCGACGCGCCGTCCAATCTTGATTTGCGGGAATGGCAAGGTTTTCGTGCGTTCGATGAATTCGATCGCGCCGCAAACGCCGTCGAGATCTTCACCCGGAATGTCCATGGCCCAGGTTTCTCCCAGGCCAACGCCGACAAAGATCGCATCGAAATCCTTCTCGAGCTGATCGAAGCTCACGTCCCGCCCGATTTCCGTTTTCTGGCGGAATTCGACGCCGAGGGATTTCACCATTTCGACTTCGCGCAATGAATCAGACGCGCGCGTCTTGTACGCCGCGATGCCGTACGTGTTCAGTCCTCCGCATAGTTCGCGACGGTCGAAAACCGTGACGCGATAGCCCCGCCGCGCAAGCCCGGCTCCGCAAGCCAACGAGGCCGGCCCCGAACCTATGCAAGCGACGCTCCTGCCATTTGGCGCACCCGCGCAAAACAGGTGAATATTTCGGTCGAGCACGTGATCGACGGCGTAGCGCTGCAGGCGTCCGATTTCAATGGCCCGCTCGCCCTTCTCGACCATCACGCACGCACCTTCGCAAAGCACTTCCGTGGGACAAACGCGCCCGCAGCTCTCGCCGAGAATATTGGCTTCGAGGATGACCCGGGCCGCCCCGCGAACGTTTCCCGTCATGATGCGCTTGATGAAGCCGGGGACATCGATACGCGTTGGGCAGGCGATCGTGCACGGCGCGTCAAAACAATACAGGCACCGAGAAGTTTCGATCGCCGCCTGCCGCGCGTTCATCGGCGGCGTGATATCTGCAAAATTCTTCTCGTATTGGTCCGGCGTCAGTTTTGGCGCCGTCTCGCGAAGAGGCATGTATATACCTCGAGTCCTTTTGCCTGTCCGGCTCGACGCTTCATCCCGCAGCTGCGGGACGTCCAGCGTAAAAGTGGAGCACGCGCCCGGGAATCCCCTGAAACGCGCAACCCGGTGGAATCATTTTCCACCGGGCGCCGGATCTGATTTCCCGCACCATTCTAGCACCGCGGGACGCCGCGGCTTGCTCTTGTTCACCGGGCTGGCCTAAGATGCAAACTTCGCAGGAAGCTGGCGGCACCGGGGGAAGCATGCGATTCGACACCATCATCCGTAACGGGACGATCGTCACCGCAACGGATACCTACGCGGGCGACGTGGGGATCACGAACGGGCAGATTGCCGCCCTTGGCAAGGATCTTCCGATCGAAAACGCGGGAAATATTCTCGATGCGAAGGATTGTCTTGTTATCCCCGGCGGGATCGACGTGCACACGCACCTCGATATGCCGTTTGGCGGAACGACGAGCGCCGATGATTTCGAGACCGGGACGCGCGCCGCGGCGTTCGGCGGCACAACGACGCTGATTGATTTCGCGATTCAGTACAAAGGCCAGTCCTTGCGCCACGCATTCGACACCTGGATGAAAAAAGCTGAGGGCAAGGCTGTCGCCGATTACGCCTTTCACTGCATCATTACCGAACTCGGCGACTCTCATCTCGAGGAAATGGGCGCGCTCGTGCGCGAAGGCGTCTCGTCGTTCAAATTGTTCATGGCTTACCCGGGCGTGTTCATGCTCGATGACGCCACGATTTTCCGCGCGATGCTGCAAGCGGCTAAGCACGGAGGCATGATTTGCATGCACGCTGAGAATGGCGGCGCGATTGACGTGCTCGTGCAACGCGCGCTGGCCGAAGGCAAGACCGCGCCGAAATACCACGCGCTCACGCGGCCCACGACGGCCGAAGGTGAAGCCACCTCGCGCGCCATCGCACTCGCCGAAATGGCCGGCGCGCCCGTCTATATCGTGCATCTTTCGTGCAACGATGCACTCGAAAAGGTGCGCGAAGCGCGCGATCGCGGCCTGCCCGCTTACGCGGAGACGTGCCCGCAATATCTCTACCTCTCTCTGGATAATATGGACGCCCCCGGTTTTGAAGGTGCGAAGTACGTGTTCACGCCCCCGTTACGCGAAAAATGGAACCAGGAAAAGCTTTGGCAGGGGCTGGCGCGCGACACCCTGCAGGCCGTCTCGACCGATCATTGCCCATTTTGCTTCAAGGAACAGAAGGAGCTGGGCAGGAACGACTTTACGAAGATTCCAAACGGCGGTCCCGGCGTCGAGCACCGGCTGAGCCTGATATATTCGGGCGGCGTGCACGGCGGAAAGTTTTCCGCAAACCGCTTCGTGCAACTCGTCTCCACAGCCCCAGCGAAGCTTTTTGGACTCTACCCTCGCAAGGGCACGATCGCAGTGGGCTCGGATGCCGACCTTGTGATTTTCGATCCCAACGCCGAACAAGTGATCAGCGCAAAGACACACCACATGCGCGTGGACTATTCCATGTTCGAGGGATTCCACGTAAGGGGCGTGACAAAAACCGTGCTTTCCCGCGGCCGTGTAATCATCGATGATGGAAAATTTACGGGCCGGGCGGGCGCCGGTGAATTCCTTCGACGGAAGACTTATTCGGGCGCTGTGTAGGCCGCTCCTCTCACGACGATGTGATTGGGCGGATCGGAAACTACGAGCCTTGTCATTGGACACAGGCTCTTGGTGGTGCCGGCGTCTCGCCGGCGGTTTCTCAATCAAGTTACATCCCTCAAGAACGCCGGCGAGACGCCCGCGCCACAAAACCTCGCGCGCAATCGGCTACGGGCGGTACTCGCCGTTGACCCAGGGAAGTCCAAAAGCCCCCTTCTGTGCCTGGACGACGATGTCATCTCCTCTCTGGAAGCGATCGTAGTCATTTTGATCCACAGCGATATGCTCGATCCGCCGCCCGCCGCGCCACGAAGTGACCAACAGGCGGCGGCTGCGCGGCAATCCACCTGTTGCAAATTTCCCGACCACTGTCGCCGGAACTCGAATTGGGCGAGTAGTGTCCAGCTTGCCATTCAGAAAAAGCATGCCCGCAAAAATCCACGGCACAGGAATCATCCCGAAGTAAATGCGCTTGATGACTTCGACTTCCTGCCGTCTACGGGCTCGGAAGTCGATCCAATAACCAAGCGCGAGAGAAAAAAAGAAAATGAGGCCCGCAAATATCAGGATGGCATCGAGTTCAAGGGCGGGAAACACCTGGCTGGCCGCTATGAACACAATGATGCCAACAAGAAAGAAGGCCGTGCGCCTCACCAGCCGCCTGCGCACCACCAATTCAGCGGCGGCAGAGGTCAGCCCACAAATAGAACACTGATCGGCCGTCCGGTCAGCCCCGCAATCGAGACACCGGGTCATACCTTCGGCAGCGAGGCCAGGAGTCTTTCCAATTGGCCCTTGCCGCTCTCCTCCGGCAGCTCAAATGTGACAGCGATTCCGGTTCCTGGTTCCACTCTGCGTACCACGCAATTCAGCTGCAGCGGAGGATCCAGCACCAGTCGCGCGAGAAATGTCGCGCCCACCCAGAGCGGCGGCGTCAACTCCACAAACAAGCCTTGAGGGCCGATGTCCCGGACCAAGCCCGTCAATAAAGAAGAGCCCCACTCAATTTCGAGCGTTTCCAAACACTTGCGACGATTAAACTGGCGGCGTTCGGTTTGGGCAGGCGCATTCACCGGCGGCTCGGATGTCATTCGCTAAACTCCTCGCAGGGGATGCTAAGTGCCGCGTGGCGGGGTGTCAAGGTTCGATTCGCGTGTCTCTTTGTTCCAGTGCAGAGAGCCATGGTCCTGCATTGATTCAAAGGGAGCCTCGGTTCCGCTTGACAATGGATTCCAGCAGGGCCTCAGCTTGCTGGGTAGGACAGACAATCCTGTCTGTCCCGTGCAATATCGCTCCTGCACACGTGGACAGGCAAGAGTGCCTGTCCTACCAAAACCGGCCACGTTCCGGCCTATTTTTCTTCTCGACGCGCAAGTTCGTCGCGCAGGTGGGCGCGCACACTTGCAGGGACCCGCGAGAGCTCGAGCAGATCTTCCAGATCGCGCCGCGGCAGATCCGGCAGGAATGAGAGTACGCGTTCGATAGGCGAGCGCGGATGGCGCAGTAGCGCGATACGGACATTCATCAGTTTCGACCATTTCTCATGCTTCGCGATGGCGCCGACAACCAGGGCGGGAAGGCCCTCCTTCGCCAGCGTTCTCAGGAGTTGAGATTCGGTCAGGAACGAGTTATCGAGCGCGATCCTCGCGACCTGCTCGGGGCCTTGCACGATGAGTCCGCTGGCGACGCGCGCCGATCCTCGCCGCGCCAGCATGATTCGTTGGCCCAGCGGCAATTGAGGCAATTGCGCAAGGACGCGTTCCTCCGCAAGTCGCCGCAGCTCGACCGGAGAAGCAGGCAAGAGGCTGATCCGCACCAGATCCATCAAATGCAAGTCGCGCAGCAACCTCATGGCGACCAACCGAGGCGTATGCGGGTGCCCGGCCAGGGCCCGGCGAACACGATAATTTGTCCGCCAACTCTTTCGCTTGGCGATCTCGTCCAGCAGCGCCCCCGGCAGGTCTTTCCGCTCCAGCAGCAGGCAAATATGCGTCTCGTCGAGAGAAGGATTTTCGATCAGGGCGCGAAGAATGTTTTCGTTAGCGGACGAAAGTAGTGTGGGTATGGATTCGCGAGAAGCCGTCCGGGCGGCCTCGATGTCGGGAGTTTCTTCAGGCGCCATGAGAACTGGCTTGGTCCGGAGATTTGGCGAGGCGTGTGGCGATCCGCGCCGCCCCGACCGCGGGAGAAATCTCAAGTTGCGAAACTTTCGCGCGCAAAGCGCCGCTGACCAGGACGGAATCCAGAAGCGCGTCCAGCATCCGGCTACGACCGAACACGCCGCCGCATTTCACCAGCGGAAATTCCTGGCCCTTCATTCCCAAACGGCGCACGACAATCATCGCGAGGTTCCCCAGGCCAATCGCGGACGTGAACAGGATTTCCTTCGCGGCGCTGTCATCGGCGTCGGCGGCTTCAGCAACCACGGAAAACAGCGCGGGAAAGACGTCATCGGGATTCTTCATGATCCGCTGCGTAAGGTCGTCCCAGTCCGTGCCATCGAGAGCGGCCGGAATCATCTCCGTGAGCAAGGTGACCGGCCCAGCCTGGTCTCTCGTTCGAGCCACCGCGGCGACCGCGCGGCGTCCGATTTCGAACGCGCTGCCTCCATCGCCGACCCACGGACCATACCCGCCTGCGCGTGCCGTCTCGCCTTCCGCATTGCGGCCGTAGGCCGCTGAACCCGTCCCGGCGATCAGCACGACGCCGGGGCCCGTGCCGGCCGCGGATTCCAACGCGATTTGGTAATCCGTGGTCACTTGCGCGACAGCCTGGGGAAATTCCCGCGCGAGAAAAACCAGCACCCGGCGGACGACATTTCTCCGGCCTGCCCCCGCGACGCCCGCGCAGACCCCGGTCACGCTGTTCCTATGCAGGCCCGAGGTCTTGAGCGCTTCGGAAGCCGCGTCGCTCAGTGAACGAAACGCGACATCGAATCCGCAACGCAATGGGTTGGACGGGCCGCTGCGTCCTTCGCCAACGATCTTTCCGTCTGCGTCTAAGACGACGCACTCCGTCTTTGTGCCGCCACCATCAAAGCCTAGCGAATAGCGCATCGTTCCTCGTTGGGCGCGAGCGCGACTTTTACGCGGAACGCCCCGGCTTGGCCTGGGCGTGGAGCCCGCCAGGATTTGGTTACCGGCGGAGCGCTTGACGCCGCCTGGATGCCCCAATATGATCGCCCCGCTCTTCTCATGCGCCTGACTTCCCTGGACCTCGCCATCCTTGCAGCCTATCTGATCGGCGTGACTCTGTTCGGAATCGCGTTCCGCCAGGGCCAGCATACCGTGCGGGACTACTTCCTGGGCGGCCGCACGGCGCCTTGGTGGGCGCTGGCGATTTCGATTGTCGCCACGGAAACCTCGACGCTCACGATCATTGGCACGCCCGCGCTGGCTTTCTCCGGGAATATCACGTTCCTGCAACTGGTGCTCGGGTACCTGGTGGGCCGGGTCGTCATCGTGCTGGTGTTCCTGCCGCACTTCTTCCGTGGGGAATATTATACGGCCTACCAACTCATGGAAAGACGGTTTGGTGCAAGGGTAAAGGCGGTCGCGGCTTCCACGTTCCTATTGACTCGCGCTCTTGCGGAAGGCGTGCGCATCGCCGCCATTGCACTCGTCGTGAAGACTGCGTTCGGCACGGAGCAACGCACTTCGGTCATTCTGATCATGGCGCTTGTGCTCGTCTATACATTCGAAGGGGGCATGAAGGCCGTGATCTGGACTGACGTCGTGCAGTTCATTCTCTACTTTTCTGGATCGATCGCCGCGTTCTTTTTGCTGCTCCACACGATTCCCGGAGGATGGGGCACGGTCGTACACGCAGCGGCTGCAACAAGCAAATTCCGCGCCTTCGATTTCTCCTTCAGCCTGGTGAATCCCGCGAAGACATACACATTCTGGTCGGGCGTGATCGGGGGAGGATTTCTTACGATGGCGAGCCATGGCACCGACCAGACCATCGTGCAGCGCCTGCTCGCTGCGAAGTCTGAACGGGAAAGCAAGATCGCGCTCCTCGCCAGCGGCGTCATCATTCTTTTCCAGTTCGCGTTGTTCCTGGTGCTGGGCGTCATGCTGTACGCCTGGCACGGCGCGCCTGCCATCCGCACCGGCCAAAGTTACGATTGGGTTTTTCCCGATTTTATTGTCACCGCGATGCCTCCGGGATTACGCGGCTTGGTCCTTGCCGCGATCTTCGCCGTCGCCATGTCCAACGCCAGCGGCTCGCTCAATTCCCTCGCCGCGTCGAGCGTCGTTGATTTCCGGGAATTGCGCGGACCATCGATTCCGGGTGGCGGCCATCCCGAGCGCTTCCTCCGCCTTTCACGCTGGATGACATTATTTTGGGGCGTCCTTCTCGTCGTACTCGGCACGCTCGAGTGGGGACCCATGCTTGAAGCCGGATTGACTATTGCTTCGATCACCTTCGGCAGCTTGCTGGGACTCTTTCTGCTGGCATTCCTGCTGCCGCGCGCTACTCCGGCTGGAGTTTTGACCGGCATGTTTGTGGGACTTAGTGCCATGCTCTACATTCACTTCTACACAGCGCTGTTATGGACTTGGTACGTTGTGGCCGGCGCGGGCCTCACTTTTCTGACGGGCACGCTGGCCAGTTTTGCGAGCTTCTCCTCAGGCGCAAATCAGGAAGCACGATGAGCAACGTCAAGAATCTCGAACTTGTTCGCGGCCTGGGACCGTGGACGTCAGCTGCGATCGTCGTCGGCACGATGATCGGGACGGGCATTTTCCTCAAACCCGCCGAAATGGCCGCCGATGCCGGCTCGGTCCTCATTGTTTTCGCCGCATGGATCGTTGGCGGGATTCTTTCGCTCTTCGGCGCGCTCTCCTTCGCCGAACTCGGAGCGGCGATCCCCGAGGCAGGCGGTGAATATGCCTATTTGCGGCGGGGTTTCGGACCCGTTTGGGGATTCCTGTTCGGATGGATGCATTCCATCGTCGGGCGTCCCGCCTCGATGGCTTCGATTGCCGCCGGGCTGCTTCGATTTTGCGGATTTTTGGTCCCGACGGTCGCCGCGCCTATTTTTGCGTGGCATATTACCGTGCCGTCCTCGCGTGAGTCATACACATTCGTTTTCACTTGGGCGCAACCACTCGCCGTTGTCGCGCTCGTAGCGCTGACATTCGTCAACTATCTCGGTGTGCGCGTCGGAGGACGCGTGCAGGTCCTTCTCACAATCATCAAAGTTACCTCGGTCGCCGCAATTATCGTTCTTGCATTCGCGCTGGCACGGCCCGGCGGCGCGGGATTTCATCCCTTCTTGCCCACCAGGTACGGTGCGGCTACCCTCACAGGGTTTTTTGGAGCTCTCGCGGCGTCTCTGTGGGCCTACGACGGCTGGGAGGATCTGAACCTCGTGGGATCGGAAGTCGCGGATCCGCAGCGCAACATCCCCCGCGCCTTGATTCTAGGCGTTCTATTTTGCAGCGTGATCTTCACGCTGTTCAGCGCAGCCTCGCACTGCGTTCTGCCGTTTGCAGAGGTCGCGCAATCAGAGCATGTCGCCTCGGATGTCGTCGCAAGCGTGTCCGGCCGCGGCGCGGCCCTCTGGGTCACAGTCGCGATGGCTGTTTCCGCGCTCGGCACACTCAATGCATCCACCCTTTCCGGGGCGCGAGTGCCCTACGCCATGGCCCGCGACGGCATCTTTTTCCGTAAAACTGCGAATATTCATCCGACATTTCGAACGCCGGGGGGCGCCCTTGTGTTCGAATGCGTCCTCGCCAGCGTTTTCGCGCTGACAGGATCGTTCGAAGAACTGACATCGTTATTTATCTTCGCCACGTGGATTTTCTACGGCCTTGCTGTTGTTTCCATGATGCGCCTGCGGCGCACGGAACCCAACCTGCCACGGGCTTACCGATCCTGGGGCTATCCGTGGGTGCCTATGGTGTTTGTCGCGGGAGCTACAGCGCTGACGGTCACTCTGTGGCTTGCGCGGCCCCTGCGTTCCTCCATCGGCCTCGCGCTGATCGTGTCCGGCTTGTTTTTCTATCGCAGCTGGCAGAAAAAGCTTCCCGGCAGTCCGTGAGACGCCGTCAGGCTCCCGCGGCAGCGACACGTGCAAGAACCAATCCTGCGCCGGATGGTGTGAGGCTTGCCTGTTGGCCTAAGTGAATAGCATCCGCGAGGATTGCCACGCCGGCAGCGAGCCTGGGCCCAGGGCGGGAGAAATATCCGGACGCTTCCACCAGAAACACGCGGCCATTCCGTACCGCAGGCAAGCCGTGCCAACCTTTCGGCAGGGTCAAGTCACGGAACTCTTTCGCGGCTTGTTCGAGGCCATAGCCGCACGGCATGATCACGATCACCTCGGGTTGCGCCGCTAGGATGGTCTCCCACTCGACGCGGAACGACGGTTCCGCAGCGTGGCCCAACGCATCCATCCCGCCAGCGCGCGCCACCATCTCCGGCACCCAGTGGCCCGCCACGTAGGGTGGATCGAGCCATTCGAGGCAAACAACGCGCGGGCGTGCAAGCCCGGCAACAGCTCGTTCCACTTGCGCAACATCGCGTTCGAATTTCGCGATAACGGCGGTTGCTTGCTCGGAGCGCCCTGTCGCTTGCGCAACGGCGCGAATGTCCGCGCACACATCAGCAAGCGAATGCGGATCGAGTGTGACGACCTGTGGCTGGCGGGCCCCAAGTTGACGGGAAAGATGCGCGAGCGCCGCGCCCAGATCGTCCGGCGTGGCGGCACACACGTGGCAAAGGTCCTGCGTGATGATCAGATCCGGCTCGATCGCGCCTAGGGCGGCCAAGTCCACACTATAGAGGCTTTCTCCGCGTTCGAGAAATTCGCGGACCTGGCGGTCAACGGCTGCGGCGCTCTCCGTGTGCGAAATGCGCGACACGATCACAACAGGTTTGCTGCGCGCCTCCGGCGGAAAATCGCATTCATGGCTGACTCCGGCGATCTGGTCGCCCAGTCCCAGTGCGAATAGGATCTCCGTCGCCGACGGCAGCAAGGAACAAATCTTCATGCCGTCAAATTTACCACGCCTGACGTCGGCGTGTTCATTCCTAGCCTGCATTTCAGGCAGGGACTCCTTCGGGCGAGCCTTCCAGCGTTATTCTTCATCGACACAGCGCTCAGTTGCGTTACACTCCAGCCGTTCGCAGGAAATTTCTTGCCCACAGCTCTGTTGAGAGGAAACCCCATGAGGAAACTCGATCGATACGTTCTCGCCCTGCTTGGAGCGTCCGCAATTGCTTGTGCAGGTTCGGCGATTGGTGCGCAGCAGACTCAAGGGCCCAAGTCCTACTCCCTGAAACCCACGCCGAAAACCATAGCCTGGGGATACTACGATGCGAGCACGCCCCCAGCATTGCGCGTTCAATCCGGCGACACGGTCGAAGTCCAGACACTCCCCGCAGGTAGAACCCCCGCGGTACTGGAGGCGGCTGGCTTGCCGCCCGAACAAGTCGAGCAGTCTTTTCGAGACATTTTTAAAGAAGTGACCATCAAGGGCCCCGGCGCCCATATCCTCACCGGTCCCATTTACGTGGAAGGCTCCCAGCCCGGTGACGTCCTCGAGATTCGAATTCTGTCCATTCGGCTCGCGGTTCCTTACGCGTACAATCGTTTCAGTCCCGGCTCGGGCTTCTTGCCCGACGATTTTCCCTATGCTCGTTCGAAGATTATTCCTCTGGACGAGAAGCGCGGAGTCGCGCGTTTCAGCGAAGGAATCGAGATTCCGTTGCGGCCCTTTTTTGGAAGCATTGGCGTGGCGCCCCCAGAGGTGACAGGCAGGATCAGCAGCGGACCCCCGTGGATTCACGGGGGCAATATGGACAATAAAGAGCTGGTGGCCGGTTCGACGCTTTTTCTCCCCGTGCACACTCCAGGCGGGTTATTGCTGGTAGGCGACGGCCACGCCGGCCAAGGCAACGGCGAGGTTGACATCACCGCGATGGAAACCTCGCTGATCGGCACATTCCAACTGATCGTGCGCAAAGACCTGCATCTCCGCTGGCCGCGCGCCGAGACTCCGTCCCATTACATCACCATGGGATTTAACGAAGACCTGAACGAGGCCACGAAAATGGCAGTGCGCGAGATGATCGATTTTCTGGTGAGCGAAAAGCACCTCAGCCGGGACGACGCATACATGCTTTCCAGCGTCGCTGCCGACCTCAGCATCACCCAGCTTGTGGACGGGAACAAAGGAGTCCACGCTTCGATTCCGAAAGCAATCTTTCATGATAAGTAGAATTTGTGGATGCCGGAGTTAGCCTGGATTTCTCGCAGCGGATGTGCATGAACCCTGCTCTTGCCCTATCTTGCCCGGGGAGCGCGGGTTGGTGGCGCCGGCGTCTCGCCGGCGGTTTTACGCCGCAATCGAAATGCAAGAATCGCCAGCGGGACGCTGGCGCCACTAAAGCCCGGACTCCGCAGCAAAGTGTGGGCCACCAATCCACATTCTCGCATCGCGGTGAGAAATGCGGTTCATTGGTACAGCAGGTATTTCGCGCGCATCTTGCGGAAGGTTTCCAACTCCTCACTCCAGCTCGCAACGATCGCGGCGGGGGCGTCGCCCGCTTTCAGTTTTCCGATGGTCTCAGCATTTCCCACGAGGGCGACCATTTTCGTCACATCAAACTTGCTGGGATAGAGTCTGCCAAGCGCAAATGCAAATTCGATCCCCATTCGCATGGACTCGAATGACGCGCGACCGGTCACCACAACTCTTGCGCCCTCGCACATTTCGCCTTTGTACAAGCCGGTATCCGGCGTGAATCGATCCGCTACGAAACGTACGCCCGGGATGGCCCGCCGGTTCATTTCTTCGACGAACGCGCCCCTGCGGATCCACGGCGCGCCGATTCGTTCAAACGGCCGGTCCGTGCCCCGCCCCACGGATACGCCGCCAGCCTGCAAGATCTCCAAGCCGGGATACAAAATCTCCGCGCGGAAAGAAAGCAGATTCGGCGAGGGACTCACCCACGGCAAACCGGTGCCGTCAAACCAATCGCGGCGGCGCCAATTCTGCATCTGGATCACGTGGAGATCGCATCCAATCTTGTTTTCCGCGTTGAACATCCGTGCCATTTCCCCGAGCGTCATGGCCATCCGCACGGGAATAGGAAAATACCCGACGAAATTTGTGCGCTCCCGGTCGAGCATCGGGCCCTCGATGCGCTCGCCTCCCAGAGGATCGGGGCGGTCGAGGACGTAGTAGGCGAGATGATGCTTCGCCGCGGCCTCCATCGTGTACCCCATCGTCGTGATGTACGTATAGAAGCGCACCCCGGCATCCTGAATATCGAAAACCAGAGCGTCCAGGCCTGTAAGCATCGTGTCTGTCGGGCGCACGTCATCTCCGTAGAGGCTGTAAACCGGCAGTCCCGTAGGCGCGTCCGTTGCGGAGGAGACGCGCTCGTCCGCAGCGCCGCGAATCCCGTGCTCGGGGCTGAACAGGGCCACCAACTTCACCCCCGGCGCATGCGCAAGCAGATCAATTGTGCTTCGGCGACTGCGATCCAGTCCGGTCTGGTTTGTGATCAGTCCGACGCGCTTCCCGGCCAATGGCGCGAACTTCCGCGCCTCAAGCACATCAATTCCGGTAAGCACGTGGTCATCGCGGGGCGACCCTTGAACGGCTTTTTGGAACCACAGATGCACACAGATAAACACTGATACGGAAATGACCAATGACAGAAACACTCCAACGGTTGCACGTGCGGATTTGTCCGGCCGTCTAGTCAAGCTACTGATAGTCATTCGCAATTTCCACGCGTGAAGAGTCTTTTTCTTTCTTTCATCAGTGTTTATCTGTGTCCATCTGTGGTTACAATCGCGTTTGTCTCGAACCCAGCCGAGTGCTATATATATTCACGACATGCAGGCGTCAATTCTGGAATCTACGCGATGCGAACATTGAGTCGCTGGCTCCTGCTGCTCACCCTTTTCGGGTGCGGGCTCTACTTGGAGCCCGCCAGAATTTTGATGGCTACCACGGGCCGCACACAGAAGACTCCGCGCACATCCGCTGCGCCTACCCGGACGAATCTTTCTTCCGAGGGGGAACGCTGGGTCACGCA
>WNGG01014761.1_pt1 | contig 12646 bp, 14 predicted proteins | sample 5400661 | NCBI WGS metagenome assembly WNGG01 (sample SAMN13153372, study PRJNA577476) | soil metagenome | isolation source: 100 cm soil or saprolite under Garry oak tree replicate 1 | place: USA:California | collected 2016-06-15 | reverse complement strand
AGACCCCGACTCCTCCCATCACAGGGTCACCACCTGCATCCAGCACAGGAGTAGGCGGAACGGCTGTCTCTAGCCCTGCCGGCAATACGGTGACGCTCTCCTTAGTGACACAATATGTCTCCAACAGCCTCTTTGCCCAGGCCAGGAGCCTGTCAGTGGATCCAAAGGGAACCGGTGTGGCTGTGCTGATCGACCAATTCCCGTCCACGCGAAGCCTGGTCACCATCCCGACGGGCATGAAGACGGTGTGTAGCAGTTCGTAACTGAAGGAGATGTTTAAGAACGTGGGTTTTGAGGTTCATTATCGTACACATATATGCGGTGAATTAAATATAGATGATGTTGGGAAACAGGTCACGCTGGCCGGTTGGGTGAACCGCCGCCGGGATCACGGCGGCCTCATTTTTCTGGATATCCGCGACCGTTATGGCATTACCCAGGTAGTTTGTGATCCCAAGCGTTCGCCAGAAGCACATCGTGTTGCTTCAGAGGCACGCTCGGAAGATGTTATACAGGTGAGCGGAACGGTGGCACGCCGCCTGCCAGGAACGGAAAATCCTAACCTGGCTACCGGAGCAATCGAGGTAGTTGCTGAGAGCATTGTGATCCTGAATCCTTCACGCCCGAGTCCTTTCCCGATCAGTGACAATATCTCGGTGGATGAGTCTCTGCGACTCAAGTATCGCTACCTTGATCTGCGTCGCCCTTCTATGCGCGACAATATAATTCTTCGTCATCGCGTAGTGAAGGTGATACGTGATTACCTGGATGAGCGTGGTTTCCTGGAGATCGAAACGCCTATCTTGATGAAGAGTACTCCTGAAGGAGCCAGAGATTACCTTGTTCCTAGTCGGCTCTATCCGGGTGAGTTCTATGCCTTGCCGCAATCTCCGCAGCAGTTGAAGCAGTTGCTGATGATCGCCGGGTTGGACCGCTACTTCCAGATTGCACGTTGTTTCCGCGATGAAGATCAACGCTCAGACCGTCAACCAGAGTTTACGCAGCTTGACCTGGAGATGGCATTTGTGGCTGAGGAAGACGTGATGTCCCTGATTGAGGACCTGCTGATCTACTTGATCGAGAAGACGACGACCAAACGCATCAAACAGCGACCGTTCCCCCGCTTGACGTATGCAGAGGTGATGGAGCGCTATGGCACTGATCACCCTGATCTACGCTTTGACCTGCCACTGGTGGATATCTCCGACCTGGCGGCAGCAGGCAGCTTTGGCGTCTTCCAGAATGCCCTGGCAGCTAAAGGAATGGTCAAGGGTATTCGAGTTCCCGGTGCTGCAGGCTACAGTCGCAAGGACATAGAAGAACTTACCAACTTTGCACGGATGTTAGGAGCCAGGGGATTGGTCTCCCTGGCAATCAGTGACACCGGGGAAGTGAAATCGCCGTTGACCAGGTTCATGTCTCATGATGAAATACGGGCGATTATCAATCGTCTCCAGGGCGAGCAGGGTGATTTGCTGCTGTTCGTTGCCGATAGTGCCAGGGTGTGCAACGATGTCCTCTTCCGTCTGCGGGTAAAGTTGGGCGAACGCCTGGGCTTGATCGATCCCAACGAGATGGCCTTCTGCTGGGTCGTGGACTTCCCTCTCCTGCACTATGATGAGGAGAGTCAGCGCTACGAGGCTGAGCATAACCCCTTCTCAGGCATGGATGAGGCCCATGTGGATCGTCTCGACACCGACCCATTGAATATTCGTGCCAAACAGTACGATATCATCTGTAATGGTTATGAGATCGGTGGAGGAAGCGTGCGTATCAATGTTGCCTGGCAGCAACACAAAGTCTTCTCGTTGATGGGGCTAAATGACGAGCAGATCAAAGAGCAGTTTGGGCACATGCTCGAAGCCTTTGAGTATGGCGCTCCACCACACGGTGGCATCGCCCTTGGCATTGATCGCCTGGTCATGCTCTTTGCCGATGAATCGAGTATCCGCGAGGTGATTGCCTTCCCCAAGACCCAGAGTGCGCAGGACCTCTTGATGGGAGCACCTTCCCCTGTTGATGAAAAACAGTTGGAGGAACTGCATTTAAGGGTCAGGACGGAAGAGAAGCAATAGAGTCATTGGTTATGCAAAAGGGCCTGGTATCATATGCGATACCAGGCCCTTTTGCATAACCAATACTTCCCCTATATCGAGTTAGCTTTGCATTTGGATGCCTCTGTATACTAAATGTAAGGTCTCCCCCAGATCCTATTTAGATTAGACATCCAGTTTGGGAGGATGGAAGGAGAAGAAGATGACATCTATGAATCAAGTAAGCACAACAACGGCTCGAGCCGTAACTACATCATCTGCTGGCTCAGGAACAGCAGTAGGAATTTTGAATCGGCCAACGACAGTTGTTGATAAGGGAATCGGTATTACTCCGAAGTTTATACCGGCATTGAATGAAGAGGAAGCGATTACTCAGGCACGTTTGCTGAAGGCATTAGCGGATCCAACACGTTTGCGTATCTTGAGCTTGCTCAGCCGACATGAAGGGGAGGTGTGTGTGTTTGAGATTGTGGAGAGCTTCACGCTAGAGCAGCCAACTATATCTCACCATTTGCGCATCCTGCGGGATAGTGGCCTGGTGGATTGCCGTAAGAAGGGCTTGTGGGCCTACTACTACGTTCGTAGGGAGGCTCTTGGCCGCGCACGAGAAGTGATCAGTAGCCTGGCATAGTGAATAGAGTGACGACAAGGCCGCTTGTCGTCACTCCTCTGTATCGAGGAGTGGTCATTACTACGCTTACCAGGGTTGTCCGCACCTTAAATGCGAGCGTGAACGATCTGATAGAAGATGCATTAGAGGCGAATCGGCGAATTCCTCCTACTTGACAAGTTCGAGAGAATCCTGTATTCTACATCACGTAGACATCATTGATCCCCCAGGTCAGTGGAATCATACGACGGTGTAGCTCAGTGGATAGAGCGTCAGTTTGCGGAACTGAATGTCGCAGGTTCGAGTCCTGTCACCGTCGCTTTTGTATTTGGCTTCCACAAAGGGTCCTACATGTACCTATGGGACCATCCTTATAGCACATCTTTCCTATTCCCCTTTTCGGCATTTCTGTCGCCTCTTTCGTCTTCACTGTTTGACTATCTAAATTGGCTGCGCTCAGCCACCCTGGCTCTCGGCGTACAAACAAAGGGAACATCCCTCTTATCGAAAGATGGCGAATCGATCGGTTGCCCGGATGAGTTCCTGGGTGAGGCCTAGGTTATCGGGGGCATGGCCAGCGTTGTCAACAATCACCAACTCGGCACGTGGCCACACACGCTTGAGTTCCCAGGCGTTTGCAATGGGGGCTTGAAAGTCAAAGCGACCATTTACCAGGATCCCAGGGATGCCGGCCAGGGCATCAGCGTCGCGGAGTAAGCTCCCGTCCTCTAGAAACGCATTGTGGTGTTGGTAGTGGGTCACGATACGCGCAAACGCCAACGCGTACGTGGGATTGGTGAAGCGCTGGGCGAGTCTCGTTAACGGGGGCCAGTCAAGTGTCGCAGACTCCCACAGGCACCAGGCTTCGGCGGCCCGCTGGCGGACGGAGAGATCGGGACCGTTGAGTCGTCGATAGTAGGCCTCGACGATATCGCCAGAGCGTTCGGCTTCCGGCAACACATTACGGAGACGATCCCATTGCTCGGGGAAGAAGATCGCCACTCCACCTCGGAAGAGCCAGTCAATTTCCTGGTGTCGTCCGGTCGTGACCCCGAATAAGATGATCTCCGTGACCCGCTCCCGATACCTTTCAGCGTAGGCAAGCGCCAAGGTGCTCCCCCATGACCCGCCGAACACCAACCAGCAGTCGACACCCAGATGCTGTCGCAGTTGTTCCACGTCGGCGATCAGATGCGCGGTGGTATTGCTCTCAAGGCTCGTATCGAGGGCGCTGGCGTGTGGCCTGCTCCGCCCGCAGTTGCGCTGGTCAAAGAGCACGAGGCGGTAGGCACTGGGATCAAACAGCCTGCGGTGCCAGGGGATACATCCCGAACCAGGGCCGCCGTGCAAGACGACGGCTGGCTTGCCATGTGGATTGCCGCAGGTCTCCCAGTAGACGAGATTGCCGTCATCCACCTCCAAGAAGCCGTGCTCGTACGGCTCGATCTCCGGATACAAATCGGTCATGACTCACCTGCTTCTCGTTCCTCACGGAGCAGAACGCTCTGTCGATGCGATGCACATCGTTGCCGGTACTGGTCGGAGCCAACGATGATTACACTGCGAGCGCCGCATCAGCGGAGCAGCTCGGTTCCCAACCTTCTCATGAATCAGGAGCGCCTTTTCCCATGCGGCAACCAGTATATCGCACAATGGTGGAGAGGAAAAAGAACACCAGGTGAGGCAGGCTCAACACCGTTGGATACAGGACGTTTCCGAGCACAGGAACGGCATGACTTTGGCCCACACCTGCAATGACGAGGCTCAAGAGAGCAGGGACGAACAGAACGATCCACCTGGGATAACGCGTCGCAGTACGCAGGACAGTGACGACGACGATGCTCCACATCACGAGATAGCAGACCTCAAAGAAGGCTTTCTTTTTGTTGCATCAGTTTTCTAGCTTCTGCATGGACACGCTTCCTCATTTCTCCTCGTGCTGTTGATCGGATATGCGCTGTTCAAGAAAGTCAAAGTGAGGGGTATATCGCTCTACATCTTCCGATTCCACCACCTGCCAGAGCACCCGTTGGAGCACAGCAGGGTATTCGTTGGACATGCGAAGAAAGTAATATTCGATATTGATAAAGGCAGAGGCCAGGGTCAGGTGCAAAAAAATCTGTCGAGCAGCCGATATCATGCTATCACGTCGGATTATCGATAGTAATCACCGCCGACCCATCAGAACCAGGCCAAACCACAATCCTGAAGAGACCAGTCATTGCATTATACACAACCGAACCAACTCCACCCTTTACCATAGTAATTCTTGGAGACGACGGTGAATAACCATACAGCGTCACAGACTTCTCCCCTTTAGCAAAGGCAATCGTCGCCTGCACACTCCCATTATCGGTTAATTGAGAAATAGTTCCAAAAAATAGAGCGTTTTATTGCACACGCATATTTCCTGTTTGATTTATACGGCAAGCCGTACGGGCTGAACTACATAGGCCACTACTCCCTTCGCACCTGCATCTGCAAAGGCATCGGGTCTACTTTTACGCAAAATGTTGTATGCACCGTTCACATCAGCACATATCCTGCGTCCATCTTTTGTGCGATATAAGCGGTTTCTTCGTCCAATCCGCTTTCCGCTAAAGATGTGTTCTTCCTCATCGTTGGGTTTGTAGTTAGGGATGGGGTCCAGGTCAACAAAGCTGGCTTTGCTGGTATAGCTCTCTTCCCTGACTTCCACCTGGATGCCCACTAATGCCGCTTTGTAGGTGAGCATGTCAATGAAACGCGCATGGGGAATGCTCACAAAGTTTTGATTATTGCGCTTTCCCATGCCAGCCTCTTGCTTCCAGAGCGGATTCTTGCCGATAATGACCGTTCCTACCCCTTCCTTTGCCAGAAAGTCGATAATGCGCTTGCTGGCTGTGTGCAGGTAGTGATTAATCTGTCGATTGCGCTTGTTGGTGATCTGTTCCATTTGGCGCGTGACGCGCTCTCGATCATCTTTGGGAAGCTTCTTCTTTAGCTCTCTCATGCGCTTGTTGTACCACTGGTTCCACGCTTTTACCGGACGACCGTTAACCAATCGAGGGACAAAGCCCTCGCGGTTTGAAGCTATCGCCGCTAAGTTTGTAACTCCAAGGTCAATGCCGACACAGAAAGATGGATCAACATTCGCCTGAACTGACTCTTTGGTGTGAACCACCTCAACAACATAATGACCGTTACGGGGGATGATGCGTACTTGGTCGATGTTCTTTGGGTCTTGTTTTGTCTTGACACTGATGGAAAGCTGTGAGGGTTTGATGATGCCTCGTTTCAAGCCGTTCTTTCCTCGGCTGATTGCCTGGATCGTGTAGATCAGGATGTTCCTGCCTTCGGTTTTGTGCTTGTATTTGGGTAAGCGTGGGCATCCGGTGAACTTGGAGGGGTCCTCTTCGTAGGCTTCGAGAGCTTCAAAGAACGATGTCCAATTTTTAGCGAGGAGCATCAAGATTTGCTGACTGACCTTCGCTGGCAGGGCTTTGTACGCTTCATGCGACTGCATGCGGCGGTCCATCTCGTTGTAGTTCAAGTACGCACCCGTATGGATGAAAGCTTGCCGTATCTCGTAGTTGGCAGCATTGTACAGATTCTTTGATTTGAAGGCAGCAGCATCAATTACGGCAAAACGCGGGTCATGCTTACCAATGACGTGCTGTTCGACTAACTGCATTCTGGTACGTCCCTTCATTGAGGGGAACAGGGGCATGATTGCCCGTTCCCCGCCTCTCTGTACGTTTTCTTTTACACCTCTTGCAAAACGGTTATCCGCTCCTGTGGGGTGAAACTCCTGAAGGTCTGCGGGGAATTCTCCATGAGGGCCTCTATCCAGCCAGTGATGCGTCCCGCTTTCCAGAGGGGAGGTGTGGACGGCTCGTTCATGATCATCGTAAGATGGTCACGGAGCGCGTGACTGGTCAAGGGCAAGTGTGGTCGGTATCGTTCGTCGTAGAACTCCAGGTAGCCGGTGGTATGCCCGTCGCTAAAGGGGTCGTTGGTGCCTGCTAGCACGATCAGCGCGTTTCCTACCTCAAGTATGTTTTGTTCTGCCATGACGCAGGCGCTCCTTTCACTTGACGACTGGCCTTCCTTGCCGCTATCATGCGGCTTGGAGAGGCTAGAGTGGACTTTACAAGCTAGTCTCTTTACGTGGCCTACGTCTCACCCACGTAGGCCATTTCTACGAAAGATGCGCTACAGAGAAGAACTGCAATAAAATTGTTCTCTGTAGATAGTATAAAACATCGAAGCTGATTTTGCAAGCTTCTGCATGCATAGGAATTATTAAGAGTGCAGGAAGTTGCACTAAGTCGTATATTTGACTATCTAGCTGAAAAACGATATACTGTCCACAAACTAAAGGCTGAAGCCAACGGAGATAGATTATATGAGTGAAGATGAGAATGCTACCCTGCTCACGGCTGAAGATGTAGCTAAGATTATGAAGGTGAGCATCAGGCTCGTCCGCAAATGGGTTGCCGAGGGCGCACTTGAAATAGTCGAAATTGGCACTCAAGATTACCGGATAACACGGGCTGAATTGAACCGCTTCATCAAAGAGAGACAAACACGGCGCTCTAAGAGAGAGAAAAGAGAGGACTCTTAGCTGGTTTTCCATTCAATTGCGTTTGAACCCACGCAGGTATTCTAATCTTCACCAGCCGTGGGTTCTTTTTTTGAGTAGACACAAGCACTGAAAATCTGCAATAGAACGCTATATTTCGCTATATTTTTTAAACTAGTTATAATACGTGGTGAGCAACACTTTCATCGCAAGATTGGAGTGCTCAGTATAATATGAAATATATAGATATGTCGCGAGGAGTGAGGAGGAATATCTATCCAATGGAAAAGACTCAGCCAATTATCGTGCCTGCAATGGCACACATTCCGCAGCTTTCGCCACAGCAGATTGTAGAGAAACGACTTAAGTATACTACTCCAGTGATCATAACACCTGCAGCAGCAGAACAACTCCCCCACCAGACAAGGACCAGTCTATCACAGCAAGGATATCCATCACAAAGATACGTGCCACGTAAAACCAGACGCAAGGAACCGGGTCCAGTCGAAACATTGATGGGGTGTGGCATACTGTTGGTCATTGGCCTGCTTGGCTTGCTACTGCTCTACTATATTGCCACGGGACCATAGGTTGACCTGGAGTGGGGCGCGATAAATCGGGCCCCTATGCATAGCTCATCCTTCATACAGGACCCCTTCACCCAGGGCGAGATAAAAGTCCTTTTTTCCCCGCACATCCATCCGAGAAGAAGAGGGGTTGCGAGGACACCTCGCGCTCCGGTTAAGGGCTGCCGCCCTTAACCATCCTGCTTTTTCCGACTTTTGCATCGCCCTGCCCTTCATCTGGCAGCCCTTGCGACTGTCTGCCTTACCCTGATACAATACAAGACACATTGATTGATCGGCTCAGTCGCATGATTCTAGTCCATGCTCTTTCTGAGGGAGTATGCGTCGGGTCGATTTGAAATGCGAAGGAAGCCTGATGTTCACTACTGGCTACCTGAGAAGAATAATCAGCGTCGGATGGAGCCGGGTTCTTGTGTTGTGGATCTATCTGAGCGTAGGCTGGCGATTCTGGCGCTGGTGGTTGCGGCTCTGGCATCGACAATCTCATACGACAGAAAGTATGTACATAGATATGAAACGAACCCTGCTTCTTATTCGGCATGGGCAAACGACATGGAATGCTGAGAATATTCTTCCTGGACGGTTACCAGGGGTTAGATTGAACGATAAAGGGCGACAACAGGTCGCCAAACTTACAGAAGCGTTAAGCGTCCTTCCCATCAGCGCCATTATCAGCAGTCCCCTGGAACGGGCACGCGATACTGCCGAGATCATTGCACAACCACGAGGGCTCTGCGTCCAGTTTGAGCCAGACCTGATGGATACCGATGTCGGTCGCTGGGCAGGAAAGAATTATAATGAGCTTAACAAAAATGACCCCGAGTGGAACGCCTACAAACACAACCCGACAGTGGCACCTGAAGGTGTCGAAACATTCCCCCAGGTTCAGGAGAGGGCGGTAGCAGCCGTCGAACGCTGGCTAAAGAAAGAGACCCTCGGTCCCTATCCCGCTTTCGTGGCCCATGCCGACGTTGTGAAACTGCTGATTGCTCATTATACTGGCCTGGATGCCGGACGTGCCGGGGTATTATTTATCGACAATGCCTCAGTGAGTGTGGTCGAAGTCGAGACAGACCAGCTACCCAAAGTTATTGCCATAAGTTGGAGTCCCCGTCCGGGATGGTTGAGACCACCCGTACCTGGGAAGCCGAAAGAGAAAGTAGAACAGGAGCAACAGCCATCGGACGAAGGCCAGCCTGTCCAATCATAACCCTACCCATAAATCTGCTTTGATCTATCTTTTAGTTTTATGACGTACTAATCCATGTCTACTTAATGAGCGAAAGGGAGCCACAAGCATGTTTGACCCGCGTGATCCTTATGAACGTTATTGGTGGCACTATGATTCTAGAAGGCCACTCTCTGTGGCACAAATCATCGCACTCCGTAGTGTTGATGTAGAGTCGGCTGCACTTGCCTGGTTGTTACTGGAACATGGAGCTTCACTCACGGTAGCCGGTCCGACTGATCCACAGCCGGGTATTGGCAAAACTACGACTCTGAACGCACTCCTTCAGTTCTTACGAGAAGGGACAGCCCTGGTCTACATGTCCGGTATGTATGAGAATTTTGCATTCACCCAGGTGTCCGACATTGATCCTGCTACCACCTATCTGCTCTGCAATGAAGTCAGCGATCACCTGCCCATCTACATGTGGGGACGGATAGCGCGACGCTATTTGTCACTGCCCGCCCAGGGATACCATATCGCTACTAGCGTGCATGCCGATACTATTGATGATGTGATTTCTATGTACCGTGATGACTTGAAGGTCAGCCCAGAAAATCTTCGTCGCCTGGGGCTGGTAGTGAATATTGGATTGGTTGGTCGCATCTATCCACCTCGCCGCCGCTGGCTCAGCACCCATTTTATTCGCCCTCAAGCCGATCCCAAGAAACCAGATGCCATCGTACCGCTCCCACTCTCCCTATGGAACGAGTTCGATGACACCTTCGAGCATCCAGACCAGGCCATTCTCGATGAACTGGCAAACTGGGCCGGTCTCACCTGCCAGGAGTTTACAGCCGCCCTCAAGCAGCGTACCGATTGCCTTCAGGAACTCTCACGGGGACAGGGCGTTGATACCCGGCAGATGTATGATGCCATCACCAGGTTGCGGAAGCGCAACAAAAAGCGAACTTAGCGACCAGGACGACCACGTGCTCGATAAATCGGCACTCTACCGGTCGCTCTGGCTGAGTACCTGGAACGTGAAATAGATTTCTTATGCCTCGTGTTCTATCCTATGTAAGGATGAGAAGAAAAGAAAGGAGATGGCCAATGCTTACACGCAAACAACAAGCAAGCGAAGGTCGCTGGCCCCGCATCTGCAATGAACGTCACTAACAATCTAAAGAAGAGGAGCATCTCCAGTATGGATTTCTCAGTAGCCATGCTCTGTGTCCATACGTCCCCACTGGACACGCCAGGACGTACAAAGGATGCAGGCGGCATGAATGTGTATATACGCGAACTGGCCCGCGAACTAGGCCATCAGCAAATTGACGTTGATATCTTTACCCGTTGGAAAAATGAACAGATGCCTCGCATCGTTCAGCTTAGCCCGCATGTGCGGGTAATCCACATCAAAGCTGGTCCAATCAGTCCTATCCATAAAAACGATCTCTATCAGTACTTGCCTGCGTTCACGCAGCGCATCGATGAATTTCGCCAGAGCGAAGCAAAGCAATACGATATACTCCACAGCCATTACTGGCTCTCAGGGGTAGCAGCTATGCGGTTGGCGCAATATTGGGATATCCCCCATGTGACGATGTTCCATACACTGGGTCGCTTGAAGCAACTGGCCAATCCCGACGAACCCGAACCCGCCTTCCGCCTGGAAATGGAGCGACGACTCATCCAATATGCCGATCGCATCGTTGCTCCCACCACCGATGAGCGCAACCAGATGATTCGCTATTGTGGGGCAAACCCCTACAAGATAGAAGTCATCCCCTGCGGCGTCGATCTGAAGCATTTCATTCCACAGAATCGACGGCACGCACGCGAAAGACTCGGCCTGAGGCAAGATCAACCAGTGCTGCTATTCGTAGGTAGACTTGATCCGTTTAAGGGTCCCGACTTGCTACTACGAGAGGCAGCGATCATGGAAGAAGAGGCACAGGTCGTGATTGTCGGCGGGAAGCTGACAGGAGATAAAGAACTTCAGGAACTCAGGCAACTCGCAGCCGAGCTTAATCTAGAAGATCGGGTGCACTTCCTGGGTGCACGCCCAAAGCACGAACTTCCCATGATCTACAGTGCTGCCGATGTTCTGGTCATGCCATCTTACCATGAAAGCTTTGGGATGGCTGCTGCTGAGTCACTGGCTTGTGGCACACCAGTGGTAGGGACCCGCGCTGGTGGTCTCACAACAATCATTCGTCATGGGAAGACGGGCTACCTGGTTCCACGCTCTCCAGGCGCTTTTGCGGAGAAGTTGGATATGCTCTTGCGCAATCCTGATCTGCTAGCACAGATGCGCCTGGCTGCTCGCCCCTCCATCCAGCAATTCGACTGGAAGAATATCGCCGACCAGGTGTATAGTATCTATGATGAACTGATCAACGAGGCAACTTGGCTGGTGGCACAATAAAATAAGAACCAATTTTCAGAGCAACCACAGGGGTTGCTCTGAAAATTGGTTCTTGATGCCTACTGTGACAACTCGAACTGCAACATGTCGCTAAAGTTGGGAGAACCCCAGCCGGTGCAGTAATCCCAGCCTTTGGAGGCAGGATAGAACAGGTTGTTCCCACTCGTAATATCCGTATACGGATGGAAACCACCGGCCTGGTTCGCTATAGTGTAGAACTCTGGCACACCACCTAACGACACTCTTCCCTGTTGCTTCAAGCCCTGATCGACCAGTACGGCACCAGCCGCGAAGATCGGGGCGGCTGCGCTTGTACCTCCACTGGCAGTCCACTGACTCTTGTAGTAGACCGCAATGTTGGGATAGGCAGCAGCAGCGACATCAGGTACCTGGCGCAAACCATTCGGAGCAGTCACCGGCTGAGGTGGGAAGGTCTCGATTGGAAGCAGGACAGCAGGATGTGCATCTAAGCCACTATAGCGAGTATCCGTGCCTGAACCAGTCTGCCAGATGGGTTTCTTAAAATCGCTGTTCTGGCTCACACCACCACCACTGCCCCACTCATTGAAGCAGGCCGGGGAATGGTCATCTGCACCCCAGACATCCTCGCTTGTGCGCACATTGCTATTGTTCACTTGCAGATGCGTCCCACCAACAGAGATGGCATAGGGAGCACTCGCCGGGAAGGATACGATAGCGACATCATGGATACGCCGCCCAAAAGCACCACAGTCTCCACTACTGATAAAGACCGAGATGCCTTCTGCCGCAAGCTTGCGCAAACTCCTGTTGACCGCGAGCATCTCACTTGAGCTAAAGTTATCCTCGGCATCCCCATAACTCACGCTTAACACCTGCACCTGGTTGTCAGCAGCTACACGGTTGAACACATCTACCAATGACTGCGCAAAAGAGGTATTGCTTGTATCGCCTTGATAGACGTAGATGTCTGCCTTTGGAGCAAGGCCAGCGACGAGCTCAACGTCCATTGCCGCCTCACCCTCACCTGAGCCAGGCGCTACATTCCCATCCACGGCAATGTTATGGATAGTCGGTACCGGAATACCTACACATGAAGCATAGTTCGCGATATCATTGGGATCATATGGCTCACTAAACTCCGCTATCCCAACGGCCATACCCTGTCCCTGGTAGCTCTGCTGGTAGAGCTTGTCGAACTGGTATGGGCCAGCAAGCTTATTACGCGTCAGCTTCTGGTTTGTCGCATAGCC
>WNGG01025985.1_pt1 | contig 12649 bp, 12 predicted proteins | sample 5400661 | NCBI WGS metagenome assembly WNGG01 (sample SAMN13153372, study PRJNA577476) | soil metagenome | isolation source: 100 cm soil or saprolite under Garry oak tree replicate 1 | place: USA:California | collected 2016-06-15 | reverse complement strand
GATCTCCTCACCGAGCAGGTCGCGGGGTACTTCGACCCCGACTCCAACGCGCTCTATCTCCCCACCGACATCGACCCCAGCCAGGCGCGGCTCGTGATCTCGCACGAGCTGGTGCACGCCTTGCAGGATCAGTACCTGAACCTCGACTCGCTGGTCGAGCTCAAGCGCCAGAACGACCGTCGCACCGCCGCGCAGTCGATCCTCGAGGGGCAGGCGACCTTGGCCCAGATTCTGGTGCTCATGCCGGAGCAAAAGCTCGAGAGCCTCCCGAACTTCTGGGACCTGCGCGGCGCGCTCGGCAAGCAGCAGGAGACGATGAAGGTCTTCTCCAACGCGCCGCTGTGGCTGCGCGAAAGCCTGATCTTCCCCTACCTCGGCGGCGCCGAGTTCGTGCGCTGGTTCGAGCGCGCCTATCCCGGGAAGCAGCCGTACGGTGCGCTCATGCCCGTCTCAACGACGCAGATCCTTCATCCCGCGCGCTATGCGGCGGGTGACAAACCCCACGCGCTGACGTTCCAGGCTTCCGCGCCCGGCCCGGTGCGCTACGAGGACGGGCTCGGCGAGTTCGAGATCAGGCTGTTGTTCGAGCAGCACCTGGGTGACGACAGTGTCGCCGTGGTGCTGGCCGCCGGCTGGGACGGCGACCGCTACCAGGTGCTCGGGGCGAACGGCGACGCGCTGGTCTGGTACACGCTGTGGGACGACCGCGCCGCGGCGACGAGGTTCTTCAAGGGGCTGGAGCGGGCGTGGGCCAAGCGGCGGTCGGGCAGTCAGGGGGGTCAGGGGGGTCAGGGGGTCAGGCGGTCAGAGATCAAGCGGCTCACGATCGACCGTGTGGGGGTCAGGCGGTCAGAGATCAAGCGGCTCACGATCGACCGTGTGCCGGCGGTACGGCTCGTGGATGCGCCGGCGAAGTGGACGGGATGGCGGCACATACCGGCGGTTAGAGTCCGGTGAGAGGCCGGGGGCCTTTTCACCGGCTTCATCACCCGTCGTTACCGGTCGTTCACCCGAAGAGCAGATTGATTCCCCACGCGACGAGCCCGACGATCGCTCCCAGGACGTAGCCGAGCTGCACGATCAGCCGCAGCTCGCGCTGGGTCACGTTGCGGATCAGTTCTTCCATGCGCGCTGTCGAGAACCCCAGCACCTTTTGCTCGACCAGCTCCTGCACCGAGAGCTGCGACACGACGACCGGTACCTGCCGTTGCATCCACTCCCACAGGGGGTCGGTCAGGATGCTGCGGAGGCGCGCCTCGGCGTCCGGCGGCAGCAAGTCCGCCGGTCGACCGATCGGCTGCTCGAGCAGCGCCGTGACGGCCGCGTGGGCGGCTTCGGCCACCCGCTGCTGGCCGGTTTCCCCCGCGAGCGCGCGGCGGCCGAGCTCGATCGCCTCGCGCGCGCGCCGCACCGCCCACTCGCGTGTCGCGGGCGCGCGGAGCGCCGCGACGATGTAATCCGCCGCCGCGCGCTCCAGCCCGTCCAATCGGTCGGGGCCGAGCGCCCAGAGCCGCTCGGCGAGCGGCGTGCGGAGGAACCGCACCACCGCGTCGTTCACGGCCTGCGCCGCCTTCGCGCGAAACTCGGGGGAGCCGAGCACTTCGGCCAGCTCCGCGAGCCCGCCGTCTTCCAGGCCGTCGAGCACGCGGTCGATCCGGGCCTCCGTCACGACGAGCTTCGCCATCAACCGCTCGTGGACCATGAGGCTCTTGATGGCGCGGTCCAGAAACCGCTTGAGGGCGTCCCGCACGCGCTGGCGCGCGGCGGGATCGGCGAGCAGGTCGCCCAACCGCTCCACCGCCACCGGCAGGTAGTCGGCGATCCCCTGCTCGAGCGCGGCGACCAGCCCCGGGGGCAGGCGGTCGAGCAGCGGCCGCTCGTCACGCAACAGGCGCGCCCGCTGGGCTGACACGAACTCCCGCACCGCGCGCTCCAGCTCGGGGCGGGCCACGCCTTCGTCCACCCAGCGGTCGAGGGCCGCGTACTTCTCGACCGCCCCCCCGAATCCGGGCCCCTGCACGAACTCGGCGAGCTTGGCCGCCAGCCGTTCGGCGAGGGGCTCGAGCGAACGCTCCAGCTCCGCGACGACCGGCGCGGGGAGCTCGTCGCGCAGGGCGCCCCGGGGCGTGTTGAGCGCCCGATCGAGAAATACGCTGATGGCGCGGTCGAACGCCTCCCGCAGGCCGGGAGCGCTGAGCTGGCGGGCGAGGTCTTGTTCCGTGAGGAGCCGCTGGCCCACGGTTTTTCCGATGCTCTTCGCCAGTCGGGGCTTGTTCTTGGGGATCGCCCCCTGAAGCTTGAGCCAGCCCACCCCCCACGCCTCGTAGGGGTGGAACAACATCCACACGGCGACCGCGTTGGTGATCCCCCCCGAGACGGCGCCAACCCCCACGGTGATGAGCCCTTGCACCCACGCGGACTGCGGCATGGGCAGAAATAACACACCCCACTTGGATTCGGGCAACTCGCTAAGTAGTTTTGTAGGCTTGTGTTTACGGCGCTGTCCGAGCAACGGTTCTTGAAGGGATGTGACGAACGCTATGGCAACTCGCATTCGCCTGCGGCGCGTGGGTCGGAAGGGGCAGAGCTACTTCCGCATCGTGGTCGCGGACTCGCGGTCTCCCCGGGACGGCCGGTTCGTGGTGGCCCTCGGGAACTACAACCCGCGCACCAACCCGGCGCGCATCCAGGTCAACGCGGAGCAGGCGCGCGCCTGGCTCGAGAAGGGGGCGCTGCCGACCGACACGGTGCGCTCGCTCCTGAAGAAAGCCGGTGTGCTGGGCAAACGGCCCGCCTAGTGCCGTTCCAACTCGCGCGGCAGCCGCCACGGATCGCTTGGCGAGGGTAGTTGGGACGGCACTAGTCGGGCGGCTGCGCAAGCCGCACGGGCAGCGGGGGGAGGTGGCGGTCGTCCCCCTGGTGGAGAATCCGGGTGCGGTGTTCGTGCCCAAGGCGCGGCTGTACGTGGTGAACGAGGACCGACAGGTGATTGCGGGGCCGCTGGTCGTGACGCGGCGGCGCGCCTACCATCGCACGTGGCTGTTAGGATTCCTGGGGGTCACGTCGCGGGCCGTCGTCGAGCCGTGGCGCGACCACTTCGTCGCGGTGGAAGACGCCGATGCTGACGATTAACGTCGTGACGCTCTTCCCGGAGATGTTCGCGGCGCCGCTGGCCGCGAGCATCGCGGGTCGCGCGGCCGAGCGGGGGCTGGTGTGCTACCGGGTCGTGCAGCTGCGGGACTACACGCACGACCGGCACAACACGGTGGACGACTACCCGTACGGCGGCGGCGCCGGGATGGTCCTCAAGCCGGAGCCGTTCTTCGAGGCGGTGGAGGATCTGGGCGCGGGGCCCCCGATCGTGCTGTTGTCGGCGCGGGGGCGGCCGTTCGGCCACCGCGACGCGGTGCGGTTCGCGGTGGGCGAAGCGGTGACGCTGCTGTGCGGCCACTACAAGGACGTGGATCAGCGGGTGGCGGACGGGTTGGGGGCGGAGGAGCTGTCGCTCGGGGATTTCGTGCTGTCGGGCGGCGAGCCCGCGGCGCTGTGCGTGATCGACGCCGTGGTGCGGCTGCTCCCGGGCGCGCTCGGGGACCACGAGTCGGCGGCCACGGACTCGCACTACGACGGGCTGCTCGCCCCGCCGAGCTACACCCGACCCCCCAGCTATCGCGGATTGGATGTGCCGGCGGTATTGTTGAGCGGCGATCACGCGCAGATCGCCGCCTGGCGCGAGGCGGAGGCCGAGCGATTGACGCGCGAGCGGCGGCCCGATTTGTGGGCAAAAAGGCTAGACGCATAGACGCACAGACGCGCGGAGGGATTGAGGGGAAGGGGACAGGGTCATGGACAGACTACGGGCGATCGAGCGGGAGGGGCTGAAGACCAACCTGCCCGCGTTCGATCCGGGCGACACGGTGCGCGTGATGGTGCGCGTGCGCGAGGGTGACAAGGAGCGGCTGCAGGCCTTCGAGGGCGTCTGCATCGGCCAGCGCGGCGCGGGTATCAACGAGACGTTCACCGTGCGCAAGATCTCCGCGGGCGTCGGCGTGGAGCGCATCTTCCCGCTGCACTCGCCGTCCATCGCGGAGATCGAGCTGGTCCGCAAGGGTCGGGTGCGGCGCGCCAAGCTCTACTTCCTGCGGCGTCTGGCCGGCAAGGCGGCGCGCATTCGCGAGAAGCGGGGCGTCGTGGTCCCAGAATCGGCGGAGAAGCAAGAGGCGTGAGAGGTCCCCGCCCCACGCTCGAGCGCGAGATCGCGTTCTGGCAAGCGGGGGGCGGGTGCGTCGCCGGTCTCGACGAAGCAGGCCGCGGCCCCCTGGCAGGTCCGGTGGTGGCCGCGGCCGTCGTGTTTCCCCCCTTCTGCAAACCGATCCGCGGCCTGCGCGACTCCAAGCTGCTCCCAGCGGCGACGCGCGCGCGGCTCGCGGACGTGGTCTGGATCCGGGCGCTCGCCGTCGGCGTCGGTGCCGCGAGCGTGCGGGAGATCGACCGGCTGAACATCCGGCGCGCGAGCATCCTGGCGATGCGGCGCGCCCTCGCGCGCCTCGCCGTCCACCCGGCGCGCGTGCTGGTGGATGGGCTCCCGATCCCCGAGCTCGGCTGCGCCCACGAGGCGATCGTGGACGGCGACGTCCACTGCCACTCGATCGCCGCTGCCTCCGTCGTGGCGAAGACCCTGCGCGACCACCTGATGGAGCTGCTCGCGCGGCACCACCCGTGCTACGCTTGGGCGAGCAATAAGGGCTACGGCACGCCCGAGCATCTCGCCGCGCTCGCGGCGTTCGGATTCACGGCGCATCACCGGCGCAGCTTCAGTCCGGTGGTGCAGCTGGAGCTGGCGGTAGAAGCCGGTAGAGGGCGGTAGAAGCCGGTAGAGGGTCACATCGCGACCGGCCTCTACCGTCTTCTACCGTCTTCTGCCGTCCTCTTCAATCCCTTTCGGAATTCCGCCAAGGGCCGCGTATTCAGAATATCACCGGCTTCCAGTCCCGCGCGCCGCGCCAGGTCCACGGCGTACCGCATGAACGTCAGGTTATTGGGCTGGTGGCTGTCGGTGGACAGGACGAAGCGCACGCCGTGCTGCTTCGCCCCGGCCGCGAGCGTGTCGGGGAGGTCCATCCGCTCGGGGTGCCCGTTGAGCTCGAGCAGGCACCCGGCGGCGGCGCAGACGCGGGCGAGCGCATCGAAGTCGAGCGGGTAAGGCTCCCGCTTGCCAAGCAGGCGCCCCGTGGGGTGCCCGATCGCGTCGATCCAGCGGTGCTCCGCCGCGTCCACCAACCGGCGCGTCAGCTCCTTCTCGGTCTGGTTGATGCCGTAGTGGATCGTCGCTACGACGTAGTCCGCCTCGGCCAGCACGTCGTCGGGGAGGTCGAGCTTGCCGCTCTCGAGGATGTCAAGCTCCACGCTCTTCAGAATCGTGAACCCGCGGCTCGCAGCGTTCCACTGATCGATCGCCTTCCACTGTTCCCGCAGCCGCTTCGGATCGAGCCCGTGCGCCATGGTCACGCGCTTGGAGTGGTCGGTGATGGCGATGTACTCGTAGCGGAGCGCGCGCGCGGCATGGGCCATCTCGTCGATCGGCGCCTGGCCGTCGGTCGCGCTGGTGTGCATCTGGAGGTCGCCGCGGATGTCCGTCAGCTCCACCAGGTGCGGCAGCCGGTGCTCGCGGGCCAGGGCGATCTCGCCCCGCGCCTCCCGCAGCTCCGGAGGTATCCAGTCGAGGCCGAGCTTGGCGTAGATCTCCGCCTCGGTCTTGCCGGCGACGCGGCGGGTGCCCTTGAACATGCCGTATTCGTTCAGCTTGTACCCCCCCTCCTGGGCGATCTTGCGGAGCTCGATGTTGTGTGCCTTGGAGCCGGTGAAGTACAGCAGCGCGGCGCCGTAGGCCTCGGGCTCCACGGCCCGCAGGTCCACCTGCAAGCCGCCCCGCAGCTTCACGGTGGCGCGCGTTTCACCCTGGGAGAGCACCTCGCGGACCTCCGGATACCCGACGAACCGATCCATGACCTTCGCGCTGTCGGTGCAGGTGACCAGCACATCCAGGTCGCCGATCGTTTCGCGCCGCCGGCGGTAGCTGCCCGCCACCTCGATCTCGTGAATCCCGCCGCCCGACTTCAGGTAGGCGACGATCGCGTTCGCCTGCGTCTCGGCTTCGTTCAAGAGCAGGCGCCGCTCCGTCGCCTGCGCCTGGCCCAGGCCCGCGCGCATCTTCTCTTCCATCTTCGGCCCGAAGCCCTTGAGCTTCTGGACCTTGCCCGCGTCGAGCGCCCGGGCGAGGTCGGCGGCCGACTTCACCTTGAGCTTCTTGTGGAGCAGCTTCACGCGTTTGGGGCCGAGCCCAGGAATGCGCAGCAGGTCGAGCAGCCCGGCCGGCAGCTTGGCCGCGAGCTGCTTGTGGAGCTTCAGGTCGCCCGTGCGCACGATCTCGGCGATCTTTTCGGCCAGATCCTCGCCGATTCCGGGGATCTCGGTCAGGTCCTTGGTCCCCGACCCCACCAGCTCGGCGAGTGCCTCGGGGTAGTCGCGGATCGTGCGGGCGGCGTTGCGGTAGGCGCGCACCCGAAACGGGTTCGCGTCCTGGATCTCGAGGAGGTCCGCGACCTCGTCGAACAGCCGGGCGATGTCGGGGTTCTGCATGGGCGGTCGCTCGCCCTTGTAAACCGCCTCCCCGGAGACCCTACGCCATGACGTGCGGCAATCGTGTGCGCACGCGCCTCGCGGTCCTGCTGGTCGGCGCGGCGCTCGCCCTGCTCGGCTCCCCCGCGTCGCTCGCGGCGCAATCTCAGGCCACGACGGGCATCATCCGCGGCGTGGTCTCAGACCCGAACGGCGCCCCGGTAGCCAACGCGCAGGTCATCCTGCATGAAGCGCAGACCAACTTCACGCGTACGCTGACGACGGACGCGGCGGGCAACTTCGCCGGCACGTTGCTCCCGCTCGGCATCTACGACGTGACCGCGCGCTCGGTCGGCTTTGCCGAGGTGAAGCGGACGGGCATCGCGCTGGGGGTGGGGGAGACAGTGGACCTGCGGCTCCCGCTCGCGGCGGTGACGCTCGCCGCGGTGACCGTCGAGGCTACGCAGCCTGTGGTGGACGTGACCCAGGCGGCGGCGGCCACGCCGCTGAACGCGGCGGTCGTGACGGGTCTGCCGAACAACGGGCGCAACTTCATCAACCTCACGTTGCTCACGCCCAACGTCGCGATCGTCCAGGGACCGGACGGCGACGAGTTGACGGTGGCGGGCCAGCGCGGCATCCACAACAACGTGTCGGTGGACGGGGCGGACTTCAACAACTCGTTCTTCGGGGAGCAGCGTGGTGGGCAGCGGCCGGCGTTCACGTTCAACCTCGACGCGGTGCAGGAGCTCGTCGTCGTAGCCGGCGGGGCGAACGCCGAGTTCGGGCGCTCGTCCGGCGGCTTCGTGAACGTGATCACCAAGTCCGGCACCAACGAGACGCGCGGCTCGCTGCACTACTTCGGCAAGTTCGACGCCGTGTCCGGCACGCCCGAGCACACGTTCCCGTCCGGCCAGGTGCAGAAGTTCAACCCCGACTTCTCTCAGAATCAGTTCGGCTTCACGCTCGGCGGTCCGCTCAAGCGCGACCGGGTGTTCTATTTCCTCGCTTACGACCAGCAGATCTATGACGACGTGAAGCAGAAGAGTCGGCCGTCGAGCCCGCAACTCGACTCGCTCAAGACATTCCTGGCGGGTCGCTATCCCGAGCTCGCGAACGACTTTGGCTCGATTTCCCGCACCAACGATGCGCGGGCGGCGCTCGCTAAGTTCGACTTCCGTCTTTCGGACCGGCACAACCTGTCGCTCAAGTACAACTACACGTGGTCCGAGCAGCAGAACGGCACGTTCGATGTGGACACGTGGGGTGCGAGTGCGAACGGCCTGGAAAAGGACCGGTCGCACGCGGTGAACGGGAGCCTCGTCTCTTTCCTATCATCGCGGGCATCGAACGAGTTCCGCTTCCAGTTCGCGCGCGAGGACCGGCCGCGCCCCTACACGGGGCCCAACAACCACCTGGGCGATACCACCGGGGTTTCCTCAATCTTTGGCGCAGCCGTGCCGTTCCACGACACGGACGTGGACCCGGCACACGCGTTCCGGTTCGGGTTGCCGTTCTTCCTGCCGATTCGGGACGACCACGACACGCGTTGGCAGCTACTCGACAACGTGTCGTACTCCCGTGGGAACCATCTCATCAAGTTCGGTGGGGAATGGAACCGCACGTCGACCACGCAGGTCTTCGTCGGCTTCGCGGGCGGGCGGATGGCGTTCACGAGCGTGCACGGCTTTGAGAATTTCGTCACTCAGGGCTCGCACTACATCGAATGCTCCGATGGCGTGTCGAGCGGTGTGGCCCCTGGGTTCAGCTGTCCGGTCGGTACGACGATTTCGGGCCCGGTGATTCTGTACCTGCAGCAGTCGGGCGTCGGCTCCAATACGGTGGAGCAGGCGGGCACGCAAACGCTCACCCAGCACGAGTTCGCCGTGTTCCTCCAGGACACCTGGAAACCGTCGGCGAAGCTGACCCTCAACTACGGCCTGCGGTGGGAAGCTCAGATCGAGCCCGACCCGATCACGCCGCCGTCGCAGGTGTTCTTCGCGCCCTGGATCGACTCGACGGTAACGAATGCCAAAGGCCAATTCACGTTCCCTTCCGACGGCACGATCCCGTCTGACAAGAAGATGTGGCAGCCGCGCGTGGGCATTGCCTGGGATCCGAATGCGGACGGGCGACAGGTGTTACGCGCCAACGCCGGACTCTATTACGCGCGCATCCCCGCGCTGAACCTGGCGAGCGTGCGGAGTACGAACGGCTCGCTCGGCCAGACGCTATTCGGTTCGAGCGCCACGGTCGGGGGCGCGTTCCCATTGCCGCCCCCCGCCTTCGACAGCCTCCTGCCACTCTCCACGGGCACGCCGTTCCAGCCGACCGTGTACGTGGTGGACCGGAGCTTCCAGAACCCGCGGACGTTGAACGTCACCGTCGGCTACGAGCGTCAGATCGCCAACGACCTCGCCGCGTCTATCAGCTATACCCACGCGCGCGGCGACCACCTTACCCGGTTCATCAACCGCAACGACACCGTGTATGCGAGCCCGTTTGGTTCCGGGCCGACGGCCATCGGGCAGTTGTTCACGGTCGAGAGCAGCGCCAAGTCCCGGTATAACGGGGTGACCGTCGGGTTGAAGCGCGTGCTCGACCCCAACCTCCAGTTCGACGTGAACTACACGCTCTCGTTCGACAAGTCGGACGATGACAACGAACGCGACCCCTTCACCTTCCGATATGCGCGGCCCGACTCGCTCGACAAGGAGTACAACTGGAGCGACCGGGATCAACGGCACCGCTTCAACGGCTGGGTGCTAGCCAAAGTGGCGGGGTTCTACCTGAACAACCGCGTGAGCTACTACTCGGCTCAGCCCGCCTCGGCGAGCTGCGGGCCCCGCCTCCCAGGGAACCCGTTCGCACCGCCGGCGGGAACTCGTGCGACAGGCCCGGCCGACCGCATCTGCGCTGACGGCAGCATCCTCCTTCGGAACACCCTCCGGAAGGACAACGCCTACTTCTCCTGGGACATTCGGATCTCACGACCGTTCCGTGCAGGTCCGCGAGGTCAGCTTGAGGCCCTGGTCGAGGTCTTCAATGTCACGAACGCCGACAACTTCAAAGACCCGGGCGTCGGAACGTTCTTGAACTTCGACGGCACGGTTCGCTCCGGGCTGGGGGACCCGCGGCAGCTGCAGGCAGGTGTGAGGTGGGTGTTCTAGAAGGGCGGTGAAAGGCGAGGAAGGGCGCGGGAGGGCGGGCCGAGCAGCAACCTTCCGCGCCCTTTCGCGTCGTCCCGCGCCTACTGCCGCTCAAGCAGCACTATCCCCGAAAACCGCCGCAGCTCCTCCCGCTTGCGTTTCGGATACAGGCGGCCGATCAGGTTCCACAGCCAGGCGAGCCGCATCGTCCGCTTCAAGCGCAGCGATTCCTCCCACATGGAGCGGAATTCCGCCTCCCGCCAGCCGTGCGCTGCGAAGAACCGCGTGCCCTCGGCGGGCGCGAACTGGAACGGCGCGTTTCCGGCGGCCACGGCGCGTCCCCACGTCTTCTCCATCATCTTGAGCAGCCGGGGGGACCCGAGGTCGATGAGCCACCAGCGGAACGGCGCCGGCGCGGCGAGGTCACGCGCCAGTGCGGCGACCTGCTCCGGCGTCAGATAGATCAGCAACCCTTCGCTCACCACCAATACCTGCCGCGCCGCGGCGCCGATCTCGCCGAACAGCGCGCGGCGCCGGGCCACGTCGGTGAGATCGACCCCCGCCTGCTCGAGCGTGCACGTCGGGCGTTCGCCCGCGAGCTGCTGTTGCTTGTAGGCGATCACGTCCGGGAAGTCGACCTCGACCCAGCGCAGCGAAGGGGTGAGCGGCAAGCGGTACGGCCGCGTGTCGAGCCCGGCGGCCAGATTGAGCACGGTGCTCACCCCGTCCCGCTCGACCGCGCGGAGGATCAGCTCGTCCATCACTGCCGTCCGGACGACCATCGGCCAGGCCCACGCCCGGCCCTTGCGCATCGAATCGAGGATCCGCTCCCCGCGCTCGCCCGCGAGCCTTCGGGCGTAGGGATCGTGGAACAGCGCGTCCGGGCGCTCGGATTCCATCGCACGGTACAGCGCGACCCAGCGCGCCGTGTCGGAGACGTGTTGGATGGGAGCAGTCACGGGTCGGAAACCTAACGTTCGTTCCCGCGCTCCGCGACGCGGAGCGGGGGTGAGGGGGTGAGGGGGCAGGGGGGAGGGGGGGAGGTCGCGGTGCTTGACGGTGCCAGATCCGGCCGGTATATGCGAGCCAGGCGAGCGACGTCGGCCGCTCCAAGAGTGCAACATGCAGCTCGAGTGAAGCAACGTCGGCCCGGACGCGGCAGGTGATTCGCGTCGTGGGCCGCCGTCCGTGTTTTCCCCCCACGTGCGGAGGGACCTAACCATGCCCCGCTACATGCTGCAGTTCTCCTACAGCGCCACCGCGTGGGCGGCGCTCGCGAAAGATCCCGCCAACCGGCGCGCGCTGGTCGAGACGATGATGAAGAAGCTCGGCGGCCGCCTCGTCGACCTGTACTACCACTTTGGCGACTTCGACGGCACCGCGATCGTCGAGGCGCCCGACGACATCACCGCGTTCGCGGCGGTGATCGCGGCCGTCGCACCCGGACACATCAAGACGACCCGCACGACGCGGCTGATGACTGTCGAGGAGACGATTGAGGCGATGAAGAAGGCGGGAACGGTGTCGCTGCCGGCGCCGGGCTAGGGGGCCGGGGAGTCGGGGGGGGCGGAAGGGGCGGGGGCGGGGGCGGGGCGCCCGTGCCCGTTGCCCGCGGAGGCCCGCGCCAGATCCGTGAGCCAGGTGGCGACGCTGCCGGGCGTCGCGAGGAACGTCGCCGCGGTGCGCCGCGCTTCGCCGAAGGTCGCGGTGACCGCGGCCTCGGCGCGGACGGGGTCGACGAGCGCCGCGTAGGCGACCGCGTACACCATGCTGCGGTAGCGCGCGAGCAGCTCGCGGAACGCGTGCTCGTCGTTCGCGGCGATCTGCTCGATCAGCGCCCGATCAGGGGTGTCTGGATCTCCCGATGCAACGCGATCCGCTGAGGGTCGCATATCCTAAAGAGCGTCCTGGGATGCGCGGCGTAACGCGCCGCGGGTCCCACCGCGCGCCGATCCATCGGTCCCCGCCAGACTTGTGGAAGTGTAGACGGCAAGCGAAGTTTCGCGCGTCCGACCCGGTAGCTCAGTTGGTAGAGCAACGGACTTTTAATCCGTAGGCCGCGGGTTCGATCCCCGCCCGGGTCACCTTCCCGCCCTCTCCCCTTCCTTCACCCCGTTTCCCACCACGCGACGATGCCCTGGTGTGCGCACCGGGGACAGGTCGTTCGCTCGGCGCTCGATACGTCCCAGGTGCCGGAGGTGCCCAATTGCGGCCGCTTCGGCAAGCGGATGCGGGACGCGCACATCGGGCAGACCGCAAACACGCGACCCACGTCCGCCCGCGTGCCCTGGGCCGGATTCGGGTCGTTGCGCGTCCGGTACACCACGGTAAAGCGGTCGGGGCGGCGTCGTCGCACCTCGACCGCTTCCTGCGGCACCGCGACCCGGCGGCCTGACACATCGAGGACGACCCGTGTCGCCCCCCCGCTCACCACCGGATACCAGGCGCCTTGCCGCAGCGTGTCGGCGTCCTCGCGCTTCGCCGCGGTCCAGACCCGGGCCCAACCAATGGACTGTTGCATGAGACAGGATCGCCCCGGCCCCGCCGTCCGTTCCGTGATCTGGATAACGTGCCGCTGGGCCGGACGCGCGGTAGCCGAGGGGTCGCCGGGGCGGGTATATTCGCGGGACTCGCTCGGTTCGGCCGGTCCCGGCTGGCTTCACGGGAGGAGGGTTTCACGATGCATCGGAGGACGACGGGCCTGCGGACGTGGGGCGCCGCGGGGCTAGGGGGCCTGGGGGGCCTGGTAGCGGGGCTGGTCGCGGGCTGCGTCGTGGCAGCTGCCGGGGCTGGGGCGGGCGGCGGCATCTACTTCACCCAGCGGGGCGTGGAATCGGTCGTGCCCGCGTCCGTGGACCGCACCGCGGCCGCCACCAAGCAGG
>WNGG01018280.1_pt1 | contig 12655 bp, 9 predicted proteins | sample 5400661 | NCBI WGS metagenome assembly WNGG01 (sample SAMN13153372, study PRJNA577476) | soil metagenome | isolation source: 100 cm soil or saprolite under Garry oak tree replicate 1 | place: USA:California | collected 2016-06-15 | reverse complement strand
TGCGTGCCGTTTTCGATGGCGATAACGGCGGCTTGGAGGGCGACGATGGTCTTGCCGCTGCCGACATCACCCTGGAGGAGACGATTCATGGGGGCGGGCTTCTCAAGGTCGGCGACGATTTCCTTAACGACTTTTATTTGGGCCGCGGTGGGCCTAAAGGGAAGAATTCGTTTGACTGCTTGACGAATGGAGTCCTCGTGGATTCGGAACGCGATGGCGTTTTCCTTGCGAGTTGTCTGGCGATCCAGAGCGAGGCTGAGCTGGTAGAGAAAAAATTCCTCGAAGATGAGCCTCTGCTGCGCGGGTGAGCGAAATGTATTTAGTGCGTCGAGAGATTCGCCGGGTTCAGGAAAGTGCGTGTGAATCAGCGCTTCGCCGCGCGTGGGATAGCCGAGCCGCGTGCGCAATGCTTCCGGCAAAACATCGGGCATTCTTTGATCGATGAGCTGCACGGCGGCGTACATCGCGCGGCGAATCTGCCGCGAACCAAATGTGCCAATAGCCTCGTAAATCGGTACGATCCGCCCAACTTCTGTGGAATCCATCTCGTCGTTGCTGAGCACTTCGATTTGCGGATTGATCATCTCGATACGCGCGGGGCGGAGCTTATCAACTTCCGCTTTGCCGTGAAGAATGAGCAACTGCCCGGCCTTCAAACGCCCTTCGAGATAGCCGCCGTGAAAAAACTTGCACGGCAGCAAGCCACCCGCGTCGTCCTGCACGAGCAGGTGATAGATGGCGTCGCGGCCGCCGCGCATGCTGCGGATTGCCTGGCCGCTCATCACGCGGGCGCGAATGGTGTACGTGCCGTTGGGCTGGATGTCTCTCACTTTGGAAAAATGGATGCGGTCTTCATAGCGAAAGGGCAAGTAGCCGAGCAGATCCTCGAGCGTGTAAATGCCGCGCTGCGCCAGCAGTTCGGCCCGCTGCGGGCCCACGCCTTTGATCATGCGCACTTCGGTGCTGAGGTTCATCGCCATTGGTGAGCGGACGCCGTCCTCTTTATATCATTCCCGCTGCGAACATTCTGATATGCGCCCGCAAAGCGGCCAGTTGTGAGCGTGGCCGCAGAGCGGCCGACAGACCGCCGCGAAACTTGCGTCAATGCCATCCGTATCATTAGAGTGGGGAATCCGTGTCCTCTGCCGATAAGGAGGCCCTGGTGGCCGGTGATCGTCTGGCGGGTTCCGACAAGCGCGCGCTGTTCCTTTGGGTGGTCCTAGGAATCCTCGGCGCGGCATTCGCTTACAAATATTTTTTCCTGGCTTTTCCGGAAGCGTCGGTGAATTTTCAAGTCTCCCGCGAAGAGGCGCTGACGCGCGCGCAGAAGTTTGTCACCGGCCTGGGTGAGGACGTCAGCGGCTACCGATCCGCCATCGTTTTCAATGTGGACGACAACGCCAAGGTTTATCTCGAGCGCCAACTCGGTTTGCAGCAAGCGAACAATCTGATGTCCGCCGAGCTGAACATCTGGTATTGGCATGTACGGTTTTTCCGCCCGCAGCAGGAAGAGGAATTCAGCGTGAGCGTCAGCCCGGCGGGGAACGTTGTGGGTTACGAACACAAAATTCCCGAGGCGCGCGCTGGCCCGTCGCCCGGCCAGAGCGCAGCGCAAGCGATGGCGCAGAACTTTCTGAGCGCGAAGCTGCGGATGGATCTGAACGGCTGGGACTACCTGCCGGAGGAAGCAAATTCCAAGAAAAAACCGAACCGCCTCGATTGGGAATTTACGTGGGAAAAGCATGGCTTCCGGGCGAAAGATGCGCCGTATCGCTTGAAGGTCAGCATGCAGGGAGACCGGATTGGAGGCAGCGAAGAATTCCTGCAAGTCCCGCAGGCGTGGGAACGCGGCTATCAGAGAATGCGCTCCGGAAACGACACGCTCACTTTAGTTTTTACTGTTCCGTATTTGTTGCTCTTGGGCATCGCGGTATGGTTGGGAATTCAGTTGACGAAAAGCGGGAAAACAAGCTGGGGCGCCGCGATCAAGCTGGGATTGCTCGCCGCCGCGATGTTATTCCTGCAGTCGCTGAACGACTGGCCGCTCTGGGGAGCGGAGTACGATACCAACGGCCCCTACTCCAGCTTCATCCTGCAACAGATCGTGCGTGCTGTGCTGCTTGCCGCCGCGACTGCTCTCACCATCACGCTGGTGCTGCCTGCGGCGGAACCGCTTTACCGCAGTTTCCAGCCAGGCCAGCTGAGCTTAGGGAAAATATTCACGTGGCGCGGGCTGCGTTCGAAAGAGTTTTTCTCAGCCTCGGTAGTGGGGTTATGCCTCGCCGCCGCCCACATTGGTTTTATTGTGGCTTTCTACATCGTCACCACTCACTTGGGGGCATGGGCGCCGCAGGAGTTGAACTATTCGGACAGCGTGAATACGGCATTCCCGTGGATTGCCGGGGTCGCGTTCGGGCTGCTCGCTTCGATGAACGAGGAGTTTACGTTCCGGTTGTTTGCGATTCCGCTTTTCATGCGGTTCACGCGTTCTCGGTGGGTGGCGGTGATCGTGCCGGCTTTTCTCTGGAGCTTCTTGCACAGCAATTATCCTCAGGAACCCGCCTACATCCGCGGGATCGAGATAGGGATCATCGGAATCGTTGCGGGAATCGTGATGCTGCGGTGGGGAATCCTCGCGACGCTCATCTGGCATTACACCGTGGATGCGTCGCTTGTCGGGTTGCTACTGATCCGTTCGAACAGTCTTTACTTTAAAATTTCCGGCATGGTGGTGGCCGCGGCAGCTCTGGCGCCACTGGTCTTTGCCTGCATCTCCTACTTGACTCGAGGTGGATTCGAAGCCGATGAGGACCTTCTTAATCGTGCGGAGAGGGCGCCGGAAATCGAGCCTGCCAGCCAACAAGAAGCGGTAGCTTCAGAAGTCAAATCGAGCGCTTATGAAGCGCTGGCGCCGGGCATGATCGCCGTCCTTGCTGTCTGCCTGCTTGCAGGAAGCGTGGTAGTTTGGCGGCTGAAACCGCCGTCCGTCGGCGAATACCTGAAACTCTCTGTCAATGCGCGAACGGCGCGTGGGCGTGCGGATCAAATCATGCGCGAGCGTGGCCTGGATCCAAATTCGTATTACCACGCCACCGTTTTTGTGGACATCGCCGATTCTGTAGTGAATGAATATTTGCGCCAGAGAATCGGCATTGCGGGAGTCAACGCCATCTACGCGGAACGCGTGCCGGCGGCGCTTTGGCGTGTGCGCTATTTCCGCGACGGTCAGCCGGAAGAGTTCGCCATTGTCCTGAGGCCCGATGGTTCGTTGCACTCGGTCCGACATACGCTTGCGGAAGAAACACCGGGCGCGTCGCTGACCAAGGAAGATGCCGTGGCGCGCGCAGAAAAATTTCTCCGCCAAGAGAAAAAGATAGATTTAAGAGGATGGACGCTGGTCGAATCCAATTCAGATAAACGACCACACCGCATCGATCACAGCTTGACCTGGCAGCAGAACGAATCACTCGATGCCGCCGCATCCTCTTCTGGCACGGAAGAACACGCCCATGCGCGCGTTGATGTACAGCTTTTGGGGGACGAAATAACCAACTATCGCACCTACGTCAAGATTCCCGATGATTGGCGCCGCAAACAGGAGGAAGGCTCCTTCTTCCGAACCGTTTACAACTTTGGAATCCGGCTGCTCTTCTTCGGGGGTCTTGGCCTGACCGTATTGATTGTTTTTCTGAAGAATCTGAAATCTGAAGCCGCCGGCTCGATTCCGTGGAAGCGCATCGCGTTCTGGTCGATGTGGGGGCTGTGCGGCTATCTGGTGGTTTTCCTGCTCGGCAACCGTATCCCCGGCTTTTTGAACGCCTACGAAACCGCCATTCCCCTCAAGGTAATGTTTGGCGGGATTGCCATTGGCGCTCTGCTAGGAGCTCCCTTCTATTTCGGGGCCATCGCGCTCATGCTTGGCATTGCTTGGTTCTACGCCGCACGGGCGTTCGGTGAAGATCGTTTGCCTGGCAGGACCGGGATGCCAGGCGGGTATTACCGTGATGCGTTCTGGATCGGCATGGGGGGGACAGCAGGTCTGCTTGGACTCGAGCGTCTCCTTGCGGCCGCGGCGATTTACTGGCCAACAATGCATCGCTCGCTTGACTCTTCGTTCGGCCTGGACTTTGACGCCTTGCTCCCGGCAGCTTCGATTCTAGGTGGATCGGCCGTCAGCGGCCTCCTGCTTACGGGCCTGGTCGCGGCGACCGCCACTTTCGTCGCCGCGCAGGTGCGCCAACCGGCATTGCGCCTGCTGCTTTTCCTCGCTGGAGCGCTGGCTCTCACGGGCGGAAGTTGGGGTGGTCCCGCTGACCTCACGAAACAATTCCTGGCCCGGCTGCTTCTGCTCGGCGTTCTCGTTTTCGGCGTGCGCCAAGTGATGCGCTTCAACGTTCTCGGCTGCTTCTTGATCGTCGTGGGCACTTCCCTGCTCGGCGGGGCCACGGAGCTGCTCTCGCAGCCTGATTCGTTCTATCTCGCGAACGGCTATGTTGTGCTTCTGGCGCTAGTCCTGCTTTTTGCCTGGCCAGTCGTGGCGTGGCGCATGCGCGGTCCGGCAAGCGCCGCTGGAACTGAGGGTTCTACGATCTAGGCGATAAATCAAGGGCTCAAATATGGCTTTGACAGCTTGATTTCAAGGGATTGCTGAAACAAAATCCACAAGTTGGGCGTTGTTATTAGTGGGAAGCGGTGCTACCTAAGGATGGTGAAGTGCGTCCAAATTGGGTAGTCGTGTGGGCGCGGTGTCCAGCCGCCTGCTAGAATTTGACTAAGGTGTTGTTTTACAAGCGACAACACCGGCGCCAGCGAAGAGAAAGCGAAATATGCCGCTCCCCAGATGGGCTTTGGCCGACGATAACGGTCGCTCGGGTAGCACGGACGCCGCCCTGGCCTCGGTGATCTCTTTGTCCCACCTCGACGAGCGGGCCCTGGTCGCGGAAGCGCAAACGGGCAGCCGTGCGGCTTTCGAGGAACTGGTGCGCCGCTACGACCGTGACGTCCTGCGGCTGGCACTGAACCTCATGAAGCGGCCTGAGGACGCCCGGGACGTTTATCAGGAAGCATTCCTCAAGGTTTTCCGCAATCTCCACCGTTTCCGTTTCGAGTGCAGCTTCTACACCTGGCTCTACCGCATCGTCACCAACGTGTGCCTGGACCACCTGCGCCGCCGCCAAGCGCGCCCTGAAGACCAGGCTCCTGAACTGAGCGCGGGCCTCCACGAGGAGGGCATAACCGACTTTTTCGAGCGCCAGCGGGAGCAGCGCCCGACGCTCGACCCCGAGCGCACTCTCATTGGAAAAGAAATCAAAGCGCGCCTCGCCAGCGCCATGGAGCGCCTGTCTCCGCGCGAGCGCATTGTTTTTGAAATGAAGCACTATCAGGGCCTGAAGCTGCGGGCCATCGGTGACGTTCTCGGGACGACGGAAGAAACAGTGAAGAATTCGCTTTTCCGCGCCACACGCAAACTCCGCCATGAGTTGGGAGGCTTGCGATGAGCGTTTTTGAGAAGAGCGTGAGCTGCACGGATGTTGCGCCGCTCCTGGTTTTCTACGCCTGCGATGAAGTCAGCGACAAGGAACGCCAGCAGATCGATGCTCACGTGGCGAATTGCGCGGCGTGCGCCGCGCTGCTTGCCGAAGCCAACGGTCTCCAGGAAGTCATGGCCGCAGCTTCGCAATCCGCCGATGAACTCGATTCTTCCGGGATCCTCCTCGCGCAGTGCCGTAGCGAACTTGCCGAGTCTCTTGACGATCTTTCCGCGCCACCGGTCCAGGATCATTGGCGTCCCTTTGGCTGGCTGCGCCGCTGGATGGCGCTGCGGCCGGCGTGGAGCGGCGCCCTCTTGGTTTTTTTCGGAATCCTTGTTGGGATCCAGGTTGTTCCCCGACTGCAAAACGCCACCAGCGACAATAGTCAGGCCATGAACGTCACGGCCAAACCGCGACTCACAGATGAGCAGCTTGCAAGGATGGTTGTCGGAGGCATCAATTTTCCGCCTTCTTCGGATGCCGGCTCTCCTGACGTGCAAGTCCAGCTCAGCGCCGAGCAGCCGCTGGTTCTCAATGGCAATGTTCAAGACAGCGATATGCGGCGCGTGCTCACTTACGTCGTTCAAAATGGCGAGCGTTTTGACGCTGGAGTGCGCCTCGATTGCCTCGAAGCGCTGAAGGCGGCTTCGCGCGACCTGCAAGTTCGCCAGGCTTTGATCGCCGCGGCTCGCAAGGACCAGAATCCGGCAGTACGCATGAAGGCTTTGGAGTCGCTCCGGGATGCGGCGTCGGATGATGCCGTGCGGCAGGTGCTGCTCGATGCGCTGGAACATGACGCCAATCCGGGTGTCCGCGTGGAGGCCGTCAACGTGCTTGTTGGATCTTTGCGGCCCGGCGAATCCGAAGAAACGGCACCCGAAGCCCGCGCTCTAGCGCCATCGGTAAACCCTAGCGCACGGGGAGAAGACCAGTCCATCGAGCGCGTGGTTCGTGTACTGGAGCAGTTGCAGCGGCGTGATCCCAGCCGTTACGTGCGCGTGCGCAGCGCTGCTGCGTTGCGGCAGATTGGTCCGCGCGAAGTAGAGTAGCAGCTGGCAGCACGGAATTTCGTTAGACAATGAGCATACGATTCCATCAAAAGCTCTCTTCCGCCCCACGCCGTGTGGTGCCTTTCCAACTGTCGGTGGTCCTCCTTTCTGTAGGCTGCTTTGTCCAACCGGTCTTTGCCGCCGGAGAAAAAGAGACGGGGGCCATCGAACACAGCCAGCCGCCTGAACCGGGTTCGCAGCACGCCACTGCCGATCGCAGTGGAGTCTTAGCCACCAAAGATGGCTTGACTCTGAAGCTGACGACGGATCTCGGATCTGTGAACATTGTCCAACTCGATCCCGGCGCAGCGCCCGTTGTGCGCTACGCCGTGCACATCGAAACCGATGCGCGTGGGTCCGCTGCGCAGCGGCTGCTAGATGTTTACTCTCTCAAGGCGAAGTCAATCAATTCGGGTGTGGAAATCGCCGGCACGCTTCCGCCGCAAGCGGCGCGGTCCGCTGACGCGCAGTTCTGGGTACAGTTTGAGGTTGCCGTGCCGCGCGGCTATAACGTCGAAGTGAACACGGAGGCCGGAGACATCACGACGGGAGACATCGGTGGGACCGCCAGCGTGCGCACGCAAGGCGGGAACATCAAGATGGGACGCATCGGTGGCGCAGGGTCTCGCGATGCCTCTTGGGGTCGCTCCACCGCCAAACTGGAGACGGAAGGCGGACACATCCAGGTTCTCGATGTATTGGGTAACCTCACAGCCTTCACCGCAGGTGGACACATCAACGTGGGCAACATTTCAGGAGATGCCTCTCAGCGTGCGCACCGGCGGCGGGCAGATCGATTTCGGCGAAGTTCGCGGTTCTGTGCATGCCCAGACGGGCGGGGGCGGCATACGCGTCATGTACGTTTCCGGTCCGATGGAACTGGAGTCGAGCAGCGGCAGCATCTGCCTGACTCGCGTTGCCGGCGCGTTGCAGGCGGCCACTTCCGGCGGCACGATCACGGCCTGGATCAATCCAGATCCGCCATCCGGAGGCGGAAATGTGCGGCTCGCGGGCGCGTCACAGCTGGCTTCCGGAAACGGTGACATCGTCGTGTTCCTCCCGCGAAATCTCGCAGCGAACATCGATGCCACGGTGGCAAACGGGGGCGAGCACCGTATCGAAGCAGATCCCGCGCTGCACTTGACGATTCAACCGTCTCCCAATGGCCCTGGTCCCATACATGCCGTGGCCGTTCTGAATGGGGGCGGCGCCCCGCTCAAATTGAAAACTACGGCTGGAAAAATTCGCCTCCAATACCTCGATTCCGAGATTGCGCTTCGCGAATCGCTCATTCGCGAACAGATGGATCGCCTCAACAAAAGACTCAAGGAAAATGGGTTTGATTCTGTCTCCTTCACGCCCGGAGTGGCTCCAGCAATTCCCCGTTTGCCGGAACGTCCCACGCCACCTGAAAAAACGGACTGGCTCGAAAGCTGGCTCGCCAGTTTGGAAATCGCGGTCAGGGGAGGCATCACCGAGAATCCTGACGATTTTCTTAAGCGCCTTGTGAACTTTCCGAAGCCTACCTATCCGGGACTTGCGCAACGTGCCGGCTTGCAAGGAATCGTCAAGCTCCAAGTGCGAATCAAGAAGGACGGTAGCATCGAGATTCAGAAACTCCTTGAGGGTGACCCGGCGCTCGCCGATGCCGCCATCGCCGCCGTGAAGGACTGGCGGGCAAAGCCGGCTTGGATTAACGGCAAGCCGGTCGAAGTGATTTCGACAGTGACGTTTAACTTTCAGTTGCACTGAGCAGCAGCTGTCTCGGCAAGCGAATTTCTAGTCCTCGGTTTTCGTTGTTAGCTCGTACTCGAAGGGGGTAGAACGTCATGCTTCGTCTAGCTCTCCGCGCGATTGCTCTAGGTGCATTGGTTCTCACGGTTTTATGGGCTGTTCCCAGCTTCGCCATTAGCAAGGAGTTTAACCAATCCTATCCTCTGCAGCCTGGAGGTTCCTTCGAGCTGCAGAACGTCAACGGCACTGTTGAAGTGCAAGGATGGGACCGCAATGAAGTGGAAGTCCGCGCCGTGAAGACCGCGAAACAGAAGGAGTCCGATCTGGAGCGCGTTTCCATCGAGGTTGACGCCAAGCCTGACGCCGTATCTGTGGCCACTCGCTATCCGCAAAACGAGGGCGTCGAAGTGACGGTGGACTACACCATCCACGTTCCGCACAGCGCGCGCGTCGAGCATATCGGCACCGTGAACGGAACTTTACGCATTGCCGGTGTGGAATTGGTGGAAGACCTGCACACCGTGAACGGCAATATCGAAGTGTTCGAATCCGGTGGGAGCGTTCATGCGCACACCACTAACGGCAATGTGCATCTGGAGCTGGCGCATCTGCAGGACAAGACAGGAGCCACGGCAGAAACCACCAACGGCTCCCTGGTCCTCGCCGTACCCTCCGACATGCAGGCGAATGTGGAAGCTCGCTGCCTGAATGGAAACTTCTATTCTGAACTCCCGATCACGATGGAAAGCACGCAGCGTCCGCGGGAAATGCACGGCAAATTGGGCCGCGGTGGCGCTCCGATAAATTTGCGAACCGTGAATGGCGGGATTCGCGTGGTCATTCTGCGGTCGACGGTCTGACGATTTACCGTTTGCCGCGTCTAACCGCTGAGGGAGGATGGGACGACCATGAACAAACTTAATTTGCTTGCTGCTGGTGGCGCCGCGGCCTTGGGTCTTGCGCTGATCGCTCTGCCTGCCAGCTCCTCAAGGCCGCAAAAACCGGATGATTCCACGATTGCGCGCTTGCAACAGAAAATTGAAAAACTCCAGGCAGAATTGCAAGCGAAACAGGAAGTCCAGGAAGAACGAGATGCGGAGCTTGCGGGTGCGGACGCGATCGCGGAGTCCGCGCGGGTTTTCGCTTTGCAGGATCAGGACCACCGGAAGGTAGAGACCCTGCCGGGTATTGAGAACCAAGATTTCAACTTCGTGATCGGCGACGACGGTTCGAGCTGGCTCGGCGTTGAAACACATGAGGTGACAGCCGACAAAGCCAAAGAGTTGAAGCTGTCTGCCGAGCGCGGCGTCGTCTTGGGAAAAATTGTTCAGGACAGCCCCGCGGCCAAAGCCGGCCTCAAGGAAAATGACGTGGTGACGGAAATCAACGGGCAGCGCGTCGAAGGCGCGGCGCAATTTCGCCGCATGATCCATGAGATTCCTGCCGGCCGCTCCATACAACTAACGGTCTGGCGCGATGGGCGGTCGCAAACTCTGAGCGCAACTCTTGGAAAGTCCGAAGAGCGCCGTCACGCCATGAAGATGGTGATGCCGGAGCCCGGGACCTTCGCTTTCCGGATGCCAGAGATGCCGGAAATCCCCTCGATGGAGTGGAACGGCAGCAGGTTCATGGGTGGGCAGCCGCGGCTCGGCATCGATGCAGAGGATCTCAGCGGCCAGCTGGGCGCATTTTTCGGCGCTCCCGAGGGCGAGGGAATCCTCGTTCGCGACGTCAGCTCGGGTTCGGCCGCCGAAAAGGCCGGCGTGAAAACGGGCGACGTCATTACCTCTCTGAATGGCGAACGCATTCGCAGCGTCGGCGAGCTTCGCGAAAAACTCTCGGCAAAGCGCGGTGATAAGGATCGGACCGTCAAGCTGGGCGTCTTGCGCAACAAGAGCGAGGTCTCGCTCATCGTTGAGTTGCCGGCCCCCGCAGCGCCCACCAAGCGCTTCGTCTCCCGACCCACCAGCATCTAATCGCGGAAACAACTGCGCGAAGGCCCCCGGCTCGGTCGGGGGCCTTTTTTATTTCTAATCTTCACTCACGAATACATGCGTGTCTGGAATTGACTCGTTTTTTGCCGCCATTCTACGTGGCTTCTCAGAGATGCGCGACCACGTTCATCGCGCTTCCGGCGGTAAAGAGGAAAACGCCGCATCGAAGGCCGCGTAGTGGTGATGGTGTTCGTCAGGTTCGTTCAGTGCAGTCCCTTCGCGCTCCACCCAGGCATGCGCTTCAAATTTTTTCCCCTCTTTACGAATGCCGATACGCAGGTGCGAGGTGATTCCCTGCCGCCCGAGCAGCCACCAGATGGTCAGCGATTTTGCCAGACAGGAAGGATGAACCAGTCCGTACTGGTCCGCGGCGTTGACCATGTGCGCTGTCACCGCCACATCCTTACTTAGCAGAGCGGGATCATGTTCAGGATTTGTATTTGCAAGGAAACGCTGCAGGGCTGCTTGCGTCGCTCGGAAACCGCGCCAGCGCAAGCTCACGGCAACCAATGGCAGCAGCACCGTTGCGCGCAGAAAGACCTTCCGCGCCGGGCGCTCCAGCGCACTAAATCGCCGGAACCGTTGCCACATCAGCGGGGAGCACTTTGAGCAACCCGCTATCCACGAGCCGGCTCAGAAGTTCCGTCAGGTTGCTGCGCAATATTTCCGGTTCGACGTCGAATTCCGCGAGAAGTTCCTGGTAAGCAGCGTCAATGCTCGGGGAAGCTGTCGTAAGCTGCCACATGCGCGTGCCGATCTCGTCCAATCCAAAGTACTGCTCCGTCTCGAGATTCAACAACACCGCTTCCCGATCTAGAAAGCGAACCAGAACGTGGGCGGGCGCGGCCGCCCGGCCGGCAAATAAAACCATCGGCACTGCTCCTCATAGGGGAACCCCGGCCTTCAAATCCACGATTCGCCGGAGGATTGCCCCAGGTAGAGTATTCTACCGGGGATTGCCGCGCTTCGCCACGTGCTCGGCACACAAGGAAAAGGCCAATCTCGCATCGCGGCCCGGCCTGAGAAGAAGTTTTTCTTACGCTATGATTTTTTCTTCTTCACGTTGACTTTCGTTTCGATACCCGCGCCGAGCGCTTTCAAGTCCGTCAGGCCCTGCTTTGCTTGCTGACCCCACGGCCCGTTTGGATCGAGTTCTTCAGCCTTTTGATACGCTTCCACCGTGCCCGGAGCAAGCTGAACTTCCTCTCTGTCTCCGACCTTTTTGGTCGTCATCTTCATTAGGAGGGAGGCACCCAGCAAGTACCAAGCTTGGGCGCTTTTTGGATCAAGTTCCGTCGCCTTCTGCAGCGGCTCGATCGCATCTGCCAAGCGATTCGCGTTGTATAGGCTGATCCCAAAGTTGCGCCACGCTCCAGCGGCGTTTGGCGGATCGAGTTCCGCGCTCTTGGTGTAGGCAGCCTTGGCTTCGTCGATCTTTCCCGCGCGTGCCAACACGTTGCCCATGTTGTTGTAATAGCCGGGAACATCGGGCTTGGCGGTGATCGCCTGCCGGTACGCTTGAGCGGCCTCCTCATTGCGCCCCGCTGTATCGTATGCTTCTGCGAGCTTGGACCAGACCAGGTGCGTGTTGGGATCCTTTTCTCCAAGACTCTTCGCGGCTTCCTGGAATTCCTTGGCGGCCTGATCCGAGAGATCTGTCAGCTTCTGTTTGGCGGCTTCACGCTGGTCCGCGGGTGCCTTTTGCAAATCTGCTTTTGCCTGCTTTTCCTGATCGATGAGTGCACTGCCCGCAGCGAAATGCGCCTTGAGCCCCTCCATTTTGCTTTTCGCCTCTTCCGCCTTCTTCACGGCTTCCTGACTTGCGGCACCCTGCTTGGCGATGATTTCCTTAAAGTTGAAATTCACAGGCACTTCCTGGCCCGAGGCAACCCGGACGACGCCCTCGTAGGGTTTGTTGGGAGCCGGCAGTTGGACGAAAACGGAATAAGTGCCGGACTTCAAATGGGGAATAACGTAGTTTCCGTCCTTGTCTGTTTTTGCATCCGTCTTAACACCCTGGTCGCTAACAGCCTGGACACCTAGATCCACCCACGGCTTGCCGCTAACATCCAGGATTTGCCCCTTGATGGTGCTGTCCCCTTGAGCTGCCGCAAACGGTGCAAACGCACCTGCAAGCGCGCCCACCAGAATTGCGGCAAGCGCCCACGACTTAAAAATTCGCTTCATGCTCCATTCTCCTTTTTCACAGGGAGCCCTGCCCGGGGTATCCGGGCCACGTGCGCCCCATTATCTCTCATCCGCGCTAGATTCCAAGCTCAGCTACTGGCAGAAACAGTACGTCGGTAGGGGATGGGGTCCGGTACCCCGGCTTGGGCAAAGGCGCGCA
>WNGG01007452.1_pt1 | contig 12655 bp, 9 predicted proteins | sample 5400661 | NCBI WGS metagenome assembly WNGG01 (sample SAMN13153372, study PRJNA577476) | soil metagenome | isolation source: 100 cm soil or saprolite under Garry oak tree replicate 1 | place: USA:California | collected 2016-06-15 | reverse complement strand
ACCTCCACCCGGCGCAGCGTAACCCACACCGGCCGGCCAGCTTGTCACCGACGGGACGGGTGCGCGTCCGCGCTAGACGTTCAGCATCTTCTTGAGGAACTGGCCGGTGTAGCTGTCGTCGGCCACGGCGACCTGTTCCGGCGTGCCGGTCGCCACGACCGTCCCACCGCGTGACCCGCCCTCGGGCCCGAGGTCGATCACCCAGTCGGCGGTTTTGATCACGTCCAGGTTGTGCTCGATGACGATGACCGTGTTACCGCCGTCCACCAGCCTGCCGAGCACTCCGAGCAGCTTGCGGATGTCCTCGAAGTGCAGGCCCGTCGTCGGCTCGTCCAGCACGTAGATCGTCCGCCCGGTGGACCGCCGCTGCAGTTCCGAAGCGAGCTTGACCCGCTGCGCCTCGCCGCCGGACAGCGTCGGGGCTGGCTGCCCCAGCCGCACATAACCCAGGCCCACATCATTGAGCGTCTTCAGGTGCCGGTGGATGGCAGGGACCGCCTCGAAGAAACCCGCCGCCTCCTCGATCGGCATGTCGAGCACCTCTGCGATGCTCTTGCCCTTGTAGTGCACGGCCAGGGTGTCGGTGTTGTACCTGGCACCGTGGCACACCTCGCACGGCACATAGACATCCGGCAGGAACTGCATCTCGATCTTGATGGTGCCGTCGCCCGAGCAGGCCTCGCACCGGCCGCCCTTGACGTTGAAGGAGAACCTCCCAGGCAGGTAGCCGCGGACCTTCGCCTCGGTGGTCTGCGAGAACAGCCGCCGGACGTGGTCGAAGACCCCGGTGTAGGTGGCCGGGTTGGAGCGCGGAGTCCGGCCGATCGGGCCCTGATCGACGTGCACCACCTTGTCCAGGTGGCCGATCCCGGTGACCCTGGTGTGCCTGCCTGGCACCGTCCGGGCGCCGTGCAGTTCCCTGGCCAGCGCGTTGTAGAGGATGTCGTTGACCAGAGTCGACTTCCCCGAGCCGGACACCCCGGTGACCGCGATGAAACAGCCGAGCGGGAAGGCGACGTCCACGCCGTGCAGGTTGTGCTCGCTAGCGCCCTTGACGACCACATCCTTGCCCCGGCTGCGCTTGCGGCGGCTGGCCGGCAGCGGAATCGACTGCCGCCCGGTCAGGTACGCGCCGGTCAGCGACTCGTCCGAGGTCAGCAGTTCCTTCAGCGGCCCGGAGACCACGATCCGCCCACCGTGCTCACCGGCGCCGGGACCGATGTCCACCACCCAGTCCGCCGCCCGGATGGTGTCCTCGTCGTGCTCCACGACAATGAGCGTGTTGCCGAGATCGCGCAACCGCAGCAGCGTCTCCAGCAGCCGGTGGTTGTCCCGCTGGTGCAGGCCGATGGATGGCTCATCAAGCACGTACAGCACACCGACCAGCCCGGAGCCGATCTGGGTGGCCAGGCGGATCCGCTGCGCCTCACCGCCGGCCAGGGTCGCCGACGCCCGGTCCAGGGTCAGGTAGTCCAGGCCCACGTCGAGCAGGAACCCGAGCCGCGCGTTGACCTCTTTGAGGATCCGCCCGGCAATCTGCCTGTCCCGGTCGGACAGTTCCAGCGCGAGCAGCAGCTTGGCCATCTCGCCGATCGGCAGGGCGCAGACGTCGGCGATGGACCGCCCGTCCACCGTGACGGCGAGAGAGACCGGCTTCAGCCTGGCACCGTGACAGGACGGGCACGGCACCTCGCGCATGTACCCGGCAAAACGCTCCCGGCTGGAGTCGCTCTCCGCCTCGCCATGCCGGCGTTCCACATACGAGACCGCGCCCTCGAAGCTGGTGTAGTACGAGCGTTCCCGCCCGTACCGGTTCCGGTAGCGAACATGCACCTGCTTGCCGTAACCGTGCAGCAGCGCCTTCTGTGCCGCGCTGGGCAGCCGTGACCACGGTGTTTCGATGCTGAACCCCATCGCCGTACCGAGCGCCTCCACCAGCCGGAGGAAGTAGTCGCTGACGTGGCCCCCGCTCCACGGGGTGATCGCGCCGGCGGCAAGGGTCTTCGACGGGTCGGGCACGATGAGTTCGGGGTCCACCTCCATCCGGGTGCCGAGACCGGTGCAGTCGGGGCAGGCGCCCCACGGGGAGTTGAACGAGAAGGACCGCGGTTCCAGCGCCTCGAAGGACAGGTCGTCGTAGAGGCAGGCCAGGTGCTCGGAGTACATCCGCTCCCGGTGAGGGTCGCTGTCGGGCAGGTCCACGAAGTCAAGCACCACAACGCCACCGGACAGCCCCAGTGCTGTCTCGACCGAGTCGGTGAGCCGCCGCCGCGCGGACTCCTTGACCGACAGCCGGTCGACCACCACCTCGATGGTGTGCTTCTCGTACTTCTTCAGCGCGGGCAGGGTGGAGGACCCGGCCTCGTCGAGGCGTATCACCACACCGTCCACCCGGGCCCGCGAGTATCCCTTGGTCTGCAGCTCCCGCAGCAGTTCGGTGTACTCCCCCTTGCGCCCGCGCACCACCGGCGCGAGCACCTGGAAGCGGGTCCCGTCGTCGAGCTCGAGGACGCGGTCCACGATCTGCTGGGGTGTCTGCCGCGCGATCGGCCGCCCGCAGATCGGGCAGTGCGGCTTGCCCACCCGGGCATACAGCAGCCGCAGGTAGTCGTAGACCTCGGTGATGGTCCCGACGGTGGACCTGGGGTTGCGGCTGGCCGCCTTCTGGTCGATCGAGACGGCGGGCGAGAGCCCGTCGATGAAGTCCACGTCGGGTTTGTCCATCTGGCCGAGGAACTGCCGGGCGTACGCCGACAGCGACTCGACGTACCGGCGCTGCCCTTCGGCGAAGATCGTGTCGAAGGCCAGGCTGGACTTGCCCGACCCGGACAGCCCTGTGAACACGATCAGAGAGTCCCTGGGCAGGTCGAGCGACACGTCCTTGAGGTTGTGCTCGCGGGCACCGCGAACAACAAGACGATCAGACACTGCGCTCTGCTCCCCTGACACGGGCAACCTTGGGCGGAATTGGGGTCACGTCATGGTATCCAGGGGCACTGACATTCAGGGTGCCCAACGGCCGGACAGCCAAGCCACGGCGCACCGCCGCTGGCGCCCGGAAGAGGAAGCACCCAACCCGGCCGCATGTATTCCCACACCAACAGAACCACTTCATCTCGCCCCCAGCCCGCCCCGCCTTGCCGGCACCCTTAACAGTTCAGTTCTTGGGCGCTATAGCAGCCAGCAACTGAACTACTGTTCGAACCGCATTCCCGGGGGCGGCTTTCTGCGCAATGAGGGGTGCGGGAGGATGGCCCGGGGCGCCCTGCCGCCAAGCAACAGCGAAGGAGCAGCCGTGGACGAGATCAGCCAGGCGCTGGCAGGCATCCAGGCCGCGACCGAGCGCCTGCTCGCGACCGTTGCCAGGCTCAGCGATAGGCAGGCTGGCGAACCCTCCCTGCTGCCCGGATGGACCCGCGGTCACGTTCTCACCCATATTGCACGCAACGCGGATGGGCTCGCTCATCTCCTGCGCTGGGCAAGCACCGGCACGGAGATCCCAATGTACGAGAGCCAGGAAGCGCGGGACGCCGACATCGAAGCCGGGGCCGCACGGGGTGCCGCCATTTTGGCCGCGGACGTGCGGGACTCGGCGGCTGCGTTCGCGAAGGAGGCCACCGCCGTCCCCGAACATGGCTGGACGGTGCTAGTCCGGGCGCTGCGGGGCGACCCGTTCCCCGCCTACGGAGTGCTGGCGCGGCGGCTGTCCGAGGTGGAGATCCACCACGTGGACCTGGCAGCCGGCTATCGGCCGGGCGACTGGCCACAGGACTTCGTCGCCGATGCGCTCCCCGAGGTGGCCGCAACGTTCGCCGGGCGGGACGACGCGCCCGCGTGCCAGGTCGTGGCGGACGGCACGAGCCACATCCTGGAGATCGGCCCCGCCGGGCACACCGGGACAGGCGAAGCCCCAAACACCGCGGCAGGCCAGCTCGCCACGACAGGCCGCACCTCAGATACCGGGCCAGGCCGCGCTCAACACGCCGGGACGATGCCGCTGGTATCGGGGCCAGCGCACGACCTCCTGGCCTGGCTGCTCGGGCGCGGTTCCGGCGACGGGCTGACCGTGCACCAGGCCGGCGCCGTGCCGGTGATGCCGCCTTGGAGGTAGCGGTTCGCACCTGCTTGCGTTTGGGATCGCACGCAATTTGCGTTTGGTATTAAGGGATTTTGGGCTGACAAGCAGAGGAGAAACTGGTGGCCTACACCGGGGACGTGACCGTCGGCGGCGCTGCTGACACACGGGAGGTCAACGGCCTGACCGTGGCGAAGCTCGCGGTCGGCCCGATGGACAACAATGCCTACCTGCTCCGGTGCTCCCAGACCGGGGACATGGTGCTGATCGACGCGGCCAACGAGGCGGGCCGGCTGCTTGAGCTGGTCGGCGACGGGCCGCTGCGCCGGATCGTGACCACGCACCAGCACTGGGATCACTGGCAGGCCCTCGCCGAGGTGCAGGCCGCGACCGGCGCGGAGGTGATCGCGCATCCCGACGACGCGGGCGAACTGCCGGTCAAAGCGACCGCTTTGGTGCGGCACGGGGACACCATCGGGGTTGGGGCGGCCACCCTGTCCGTGATCCATCTGCGTGGCCACACGCCGGGCAGCATCGCGCTTTGCTACGGCGAGGGGGACGCGCTGCACCTGTTCACCGGCGATTCCCTGTTCCCCGGGGGCCCCGGGAACACCGAGAACGACCCACGCAGGTTCGGCCAGCTCATGGATGACCTGGAAGAGCGGGTGTTCGGCACGCTGCCTGACGGCACCTGGGTCTACCCCGGGCACGGCAAGGACACCACGCTCGGGGCAGAACGCCCGCATCTGGCGGAGTGGCGCGCCCGCGGCTGGTGAGCGACGGCTGGTGAGTGACGGCTGTGAACGATGGCGCGAGCGTGACCGAGGACCGTGAGTTCGTTGTTGTGGGGGCCGGCCTGCTCGGGCTGGCGGCGGCCCGCGCGCTCGCCGCCCGCGGGCGCGATGTTGTGGTGTTCGAGCAGGCGGGCGTGGGCAACACCGGCGGCGGGTCGCATGGCAGCGCCCGCATCTTCCGGCTCGGCTATTCCGACCCGGAGTACGTTGCCATGGCCCGGCGTGCCCGCGGGGCGTGGCGCGACCTGGAAGCCACGGTGGGCCAGCAGTTCCTTGTGCCCACGGGGCAGCTCAGCTTTGGCGAGCAACTGCCCGGCCTGCGAAACGCGCTGCGCGAGGCAGGGGCTCCGTTCGAGGAACTGACCGCCGGCGAGGCCGCGAAACGCTTCCCCGCCGTCGTGACCGGCGGCCCGTGCCTGTATGAGGCCGAATCCTGTGTGATCGCCGCTGACCGGGTGCTGGCCGCCCTGGCCGCCGCGGCGCCCGACCTTCGCACCGGCCAGCCGGTCACCGGGGTCGAGCCCGGCCGGGACCGTGTCAGCGTGCACGCCGGTGGATCGCGGGTCAGCGCCCGTGCTGCCGTGGTGTGTGCTGGCCCGTGGACTCGCCCGCTCCTCGCCGGGATGGTTGAGGTGCCCACCGCCGCGACGCTGGAGCAGGTCGCGTACGTGGCACGGGCGGGCAGCCACCCGGGAAACCGGGCCAGCCCGCCGATCTTCCTTCGCCACGGCGGGCGTGGGCACTATGGCCTGCCCGTGCCCGGCTCGGACCTGGTCAAGGTGGGGTTGCACCCAAGTGCGCTGGGCGCCAGGCCTGGCATGGCCGGGCCGGTGATCAGCCCCGGCGAGGAGGACAGGGGCGAGGACGCCGGGCTGCGGCAGGAAATCATGGCCACAGTGCGGCAGCACCTGCCCGGCTTCGATCCTGTCCCGGTGACCACCGAACGATGCGTCTATGACAACTCCCCCGACGAGGACTTCATCGTCGACCGGGCCGGCCCGCTGGTGATCGGGTGCGGGACGTCCGGGCACGGGTTCAAGTTCGGGCCACTGCTGGGCGAGTGGCTCGCTGACCTCGCAACCGGACGGGAGCCCAGGGGGATGCCGGCACGGTTCTCCCTCGCCCGGTTTGGCTCCGCGAAGACAGTCCGGGCGTGGTGAGCGCCCGTCAGCGAACCTGCCTGCCGTAGACGACGACGTTGCTCAGGTATGAGCCTGTCGCGCTGTCGAATGTGCCCCCGCAGGTGATGAGGCGCACTTCGGCGTCGGGCGTGGGCCCGTACACCCGGGCAGTGGGGAACCGGTCCTTGGCGTACATGCGCTCGGCATAGACGCGGAACACCGCGACCGTGCCATCCGCCCGGCGCACATGCACCAGGTCGCCGGGGCGCAGCAGCCGGAGCCGGAAGAAGATGCCGGGACCGGTAAGGGAATCGATGTGGCCGGCGATGATGGCCGGGCCGACCTCGCCCGGCCTGGGACCACCGGCATACCAGCCGGGAACCCACGGGCTGGCCGGCACCTGCAGCGTGCCGTGGGCTGTCAGCACGAGCCGGACCAGGTTCGCATGGACGCCGATGGCCGGGATCGTCACCGCGACTGGCGGTGCGGCAGCCGGCGCGGCACGTGCCCGTGGTGGCTCGGCCGCCAGCCCCGACGTCGCGGCAAGCCGCGAAGGCCCGGCCAGGCCTGCTGTCCGTGCTGCGGCGGGGGAGACGGCGGGCAGGGAGGGCTGGCCCCGCGAACCGGCGTGGCCGGCCAGCAAGAACAGGCCAGCCGCCCCGGTGGCCAGCGCGATCAGGCCACCGGTGAGCAAGGCCAGGGCCGCGCGTCCGCGCCGCCCTGGCCTTGGGTTCCCCCCCGCTCCCCCAGGCACCGGTCACACAGCAGCGCGTGCGCCGCTGCGCCTCCGCATCCAGAAGAGCCCCGTGATCGTGCCCAGCCCGCCCACAGCCATCAGGCCCAGCCATGGCAGTGGCGACGGAGCGGGCTCGGGGGCAGTGCCGCCAAGCCCGGTCGCCGCTCCGCCTTGTGGCATGACTGCGCTGCCGGCCGCGTCCTCAATGTCGTCGAGCTTGAGACCCTTGGAGGAATCGAGCACCACCAGCGTGTGAATGGTTCCCGCCCCGAGCGTGACCTGCTGGGAGGCTGATTCACCTGCCCCCTTCGCACGCGTGATCCAGGTGCCAGGTGAGGTCACGGCGTAGGACGTCACGTGCGCGAAGGCGACATCTTGGGCAAGCACTCGAGAGCCGGCCGACACCGTCACCTTGTGCTCTTGCAGCGATGCCTGGATGATCCGCACCAGCGACTTGCCCGGCGGCGTGGTCAGCCTGTCCCGGAGGACCTGGAGCCGCAGCCCGGAGGCGGGTCCCATGCCCGCGACGGTGTAAGCGCCCCCCGCGCTGATCTGGACGTTGGTCGAAAGGACCGGCTGCGATTGCGCCGGGGCACCGGCCCCGCGCATGGCAACGGTGTACGAGCCGCCCGCGACCTTCTCGTAGGGAGAGACCGCACCGTAGGCCACATGCTTGAGAACGATCATGGCGTGCGGGTTGTCAAAGGAATAGAGGTAGACATCCACCGCGGGGGTGTTCGGGGACAAATGGGCAAGCCGGATCCAGCCGGCGCCCGCTGAGGCAGGGGCCGCTGAGGCGGCCGATGCGGTGGCTGCTACCAGCCCTGATACAAGTGTGACAACGCCCAGTGCAGGAACCACCAGGGAACGTGCGGCACGGAAGGCCACGAATCGAAATCTCATTTGAGGGGTTCTCCTTGAATCTCAGCCGCGTGATCCGAGCAGGCCAAGTGGGCTTGGCGCGGAATACTCGACTCGCAGCACAATCTGTTGCGCTGTAGAGGTCACCTCCTTCACAACCGAGGGACGGTAGGGCGGGCGCTGTGCCTGAAGAAACCCGAGCAGCGACCGCAGGGTTACTTTGTGACTGCTCCCGGGTTTTGGTGTCCAGGCGATATCGGCAGAACGCAACGGCACCCCGGCCCCGGCACCGGGACCAGGCCCATCCCCGAACTGGATGACATCCAGCTGATGCTGTGCCGCCAGGGCTGCCAGTGTCGCCAGCACGCGGGCATCGACCAGCCCGGCCGACAGTTGTGCGCGGGCTGCGGCCGTGGTGTGAACGCGAGGGTTGTGGGCCAACTGAGCGCCCGCTGTCACCCGAGCCTTCACATCCACTGAGAGGGCTGCCAGGTAGTCAGGTGCACCATCCGGCGCGACCACGCGAATCTCGATCCGCGCCGCCCCGGAACCGAAAGCGGCCAGGACGACGGGCGCGTACACGCCAGCAAGTCGGCTGCCAAACTGGTTCCGGACCGCTGCCGTGGCCATGAGCACGTCGGAGCCGAGCGGATCGGCCTGCCCCGTTCTGAGCACCAGAACACGGCTGGCCGGAACGCCCCGCGCCTGGAGTGCGGCGCACATGGCGGGATCACACGAAACGATGGCGTCGGTGCTGACCTGGTGCGAGACCCAGACAGCCGCCTTGTGCCTGGCGGTGGCGGCGAGGGCGCGAGCGGCGGAACTGGAATTGTGAGCACTGCCCGATGAGCGGGTGGGCTTGTGCCCGGGACTGGCACGGTGGGAGAGCAAGACGGTGACGGCAACCGCCACGACCGCAAGAACCACCACAGTGAGAAGCGCGACCGGGCGCCACCGGCGCCGCGCCAGCCACGGCTGTGATCGCAGCCGGGCCAGCCGCCGTTGCGCCCACAGGCGCAGGGTGGTGGCCACAACGCTGGACCAGGATGGCTGCGCCGGCTCATCCCGGCCGTCTCGTTCGGCCGACTGATCCCGGTTCCGCCCCGCCCGGCGCAACAGCCGGCGCCGCGGAGGCTCGGTAATCGCGGAAAGAACGATCGTTTCCTCGGATGCGACGTCGTCCAGGCCGGGAGCGAGATCCCGCGTGTGCGGCCCAGTGCCCTCGTCCGGGCTCACAGGGCTCTCGGCCGGGCTTGCACCGCTCTCGTCCGGGCCAGTCTCGTCCGGGCTCCCGGCACCCTGGCTTGGGCCCTCAGCGTTCTGGTCTGGGCCCTCAGCGTTCTGGTCTGGGCCCAAAGCGTTCTGGTCTGGGCCCTCGGCATTCTGGTCTGGGCCCTCAGCACCCTCGCCCGGTCCCGAAACCGCCGCCTTCGGCGGCTTGTCCTGGCTGGCGGGGTCTGGACGTGGAGTACCCGCCCCCGGGGTGTCCGGGGGCGGGCCACCCGCGGCCGCCGGGCTGGGCCCCAGAGGACTCGCCACCGGAGCCTCTCCGGGCGCCTCGCCCGCAACCGCCGCATCTGGACCCTGCGCATGCTCTTCCGGGCGGGCTGGTGGCCGCCCGTCCGGCACCTTTCCTCGTGGCGCCGCGGCGACAGGTACCGCGCTGCCGCCCACCGGGGCGTCGGCTACGCCCCCACCCGTGGCTACCGGGCCAGGCGCAGGGGCGCGCGTTACCGAACCCTCGTTCACAGTCAGTGAACTCCGACGGCTCTGCCTACTCATGATCAGGCCCCCGGTCACCGGAAAGAAGCTGGGACTTGACCGCCAGGAGAACAGCCGAACATACCCCTACCTGCTACTTCACGTGGAATTGCACCCTGTCGCCCGGGAAATACACACTGTCACATAGGCCGGGTCGCTATGTCCGACTTAGACTACACTGAGTAAACATTGCAGGTAGGACAGATGCCCCAAACCGGTTGCCGCATCGCGATCCAGCCCGGTGGCCGCCGCCCTGTCCTGCCGGGCTGGGTGCAGCCCGGCACGGCCCCGGCCAGGCCCGGGCCGGGCCCGCGTCAGCTCACCATCCCAGTGAGCCGCAGGTACAGGCAGGCGACCGCGTCGACTGCGTCCGGGACGCTGGGCAGCGCTGCGGCCCGTTCCCGGGCGGCGGCGCTGAGTTTGGCCGCGCCACCCGGGTCATCCAGTACCGACAGCACCGCGTCGGCGAGTGCCGCCGCGTCTTGCGGCGGCACCAGGATCGCACCGTCCTCGCCGGTCAACTCCGGAATGCCGCCGGCCCGTGCGGCCACCAGTGGCTTGCCGGCCCGCAGCGCTTCCTGGACGATGAGCGGCTGGCCCTCCCACACGCTCGGCACCGCGACGACATCGGCCGCGGCCAACAGCGCTGGAACATCGCCGCGCTGGCCGAGGAACCGCACCGCGACCCCCGCAGAACGGGCCTGGTCAGCCAGCGTCCCGGCGAGCGGACCCGCACCCGCGATCACGACCAGCGGCACCGGCACACGATCCTGCCACCGGCCCGCCGCTGCCAGCAGCACCCCGAACCCCTTCTGTGCGGCGAGCCGGCCCACACCGAGCACGACCGGCCGACCGGCCGCGCCGAAATCGTCGCGTGCCTTCGCGATCTCCCCCGGTGACGCCACGGGGGCGGCCGGCGCCGGGACCAGGGCGCGCCCACCGTCCCGGCCGCCCCGGCGGCGCATCCGCGCGCCCAGGTCACCGGAAACCCACGTGACCGCGTCCGCCCGGCGGCAAACGACCCATTCCAGCACCCCGTAGATGACCCCGCTGATACCCCCGGTCACGGGCGCATTGTGCACGGTCACGATGAGCCTGCCACGGCCCGGGCGGGCCAGGGCGGCCAGCGCTCCGGCCCGCAACCCGTGCGCGTGGACCACCTCGGGTGACCAGCGCCGCAGCAGCCCGCGCAGGCGAAGCACCGCTGCCAGATCCCGGGCTGGGCGTGGCCGACCGGCGATCTCCACCGGCACGAAGACCCCATGGCGCCCGTCCTCGCCATTACCGGGAAAGAACCGCCGGCCCGTGTCCGCCGGGCCGAAGACCCGCACCGGCATGCCCCGGGCAGCGCACCCGGCCGCAAGCGTTGCCACGTGGGCTCCGGTGCCGCCGGCTGACGTGCCGAGCACATACGCGACTCGCAGTTGGTTCAGGTTGATCACCGGCCCCTCCGCCCCGCTACCCGCCCCGCCGCCACGCGGAGATCACCACCATCCAAGACCACGACAACAGCCCCAAACGCGATTGCCGCGCTGGCGCACGCGAGTACGCCAACGCCAGCGTTTGGGAAAAAGCCGGTGACGGGCAGCCCGGCGGACACCGATATTCCCGCCGCGACGCCAGCAACCGCGCCGGCCAGCCCAGCGCCAGCCGCCCGCCGTGACCCGGCCAGCGCGGCCGGGCCCCTGGCCACCCGCACGGCTACGAGCAGAGCGATTCCCGCACAGGTCAAGCCCACCGTGTTGCCGAGCCCAAGCACCGGCACCACCCACCGGGCGGGAACCAGCGGAACCGCCGTGACGTCGACCGCGATCACGATCAGCCAGCCACCCACCAGCGCGGCCGCGGCCGGGCGGCTGCGGCCGCACGCGAACAGCACGCGGGACAGGCCCGCGGCGAGCCCATACCCGACCAGTCCCGGTGCGAAGGCAGCAAACGTGACCGCAAGCTGGCGCGCCTGCACCGGCTGTGAGACGAACAGCCGCGCCGCGGGCCCAGCCACACCCACCAGCAAGGCCGCACCGAGCCAGGAAGCGAGCATCACGGCCCGCGTGGAGGAGGCAGCCGTGCCGTCGAAACGTTCCCCGTCCGCGGCGGACAGGGCGGGGAAGGCGCTGATCGCGATCGGCACGGCCAGCACGGCGTAGGGAACGAAGAACATCTGCCAGCTGTAGTTGTAGAGCACCAGCGCGCCCTGGCCTTCATGCCCGTTGGCAAGCACGATCACCACCAGCATGGACACGTCCTGGGCGATGAGCGTGGCGACCCCCACCGCCGCCAGTGCCCGCACCCGCCGGGCAACCCCCGCGGGGAACCGCAGGACCGGCCGGATCCGCAGGCGCAGCCGCAGCGCGGGGCCGAACGCGGTGAGGACGAGCGCTGCCACCCCTGCTGTTGTCCCGGCCGAGAGCACGAGCTCGGCGGGCAGCGGCAGCGGTGACAGCAGGTGCTGATCATGGTTGCCGAGCGGAACGAAAGCTACGTACGCTCCCATCACCACCAGGCTGGACAGGACGGGGGCAAGAGCCGGCGCGGTGAACCGCCGGTGCGCCTGCAAGACTCCGTACAACACCACGGCGAGGCCATAGAGCAGGATCTGCGGCGCGAACACCGCCAGCATGCGTGAACTCACCGCCACCGTGGCCGCCTGCTCACAGCCGGGAGCACCGGCCAGCAGGAGGCGTGCGAGCGGGGGCTTCCGGATCGCTGCCGGGGCTGACCGGGCTCCGGCGTGCGGCCGCGCCAGCCAGCACGGGAACCACGGCGCTGGTCAGCGCGCCACCCAGGACGATGTCGTAGATGATGTTTGGCACCTGGTTGGCGGTCGCGTAGGCGGTGCCGAGGCAGGTGCTGCCCACGGTGTGCGCGAAAACCAGCTGCCGGCCAAAACCCACCACCCGGGCAAGGACAGTGATCGCACCGATGAGCGCCGCAGCGCGCCCGATCTCCCGGCCAAGGTGACGTGACGGCCCCGGCTGGCCCGGTTCAGGCGGCTGGGTCACCGGGGCCGGGGGCTGGTCACGATGGCTCAGGCCGCGTCCTGGGCGGCAGGGGCACCGGAGCCGGGCGCCCGGGTGGCCGGGGATGGTGCGGGTGGCCTGCGGCCGAGCATGTCGAGCCGGCGCAACGCTGGCGTCCGCTCAATCACTGCTGTGAAGCTGACCACTTCGCTCGCTGCCGTCAGGCCGATGATTCCGGCCAGCAGCCCGAGCCGGGCGGGCCGTGACAGGCTCGCGGCGGCAGCCACCCCCAGCATCGCTCCCACGGCATTGGCCCCGGCATCCCCCAGCATGGCCCGCTCACCGAG
>WNGG01028336.1_pt1 | contig 12657 bp, 9 predicted proteins | sample 5400661 | NCBI WGS metagenome assembly WNGG01 (sample SAMN13153372, study PRJNA577476) | soil metagenome | isolation source: 100 cm soil or saprolite under Garry oak tree replicate 1 | place: USA:California | collected 2016-06-15 | reverse complement strand
CGGACACGATCCTGGCGGAGGCGGGCAAGACGCTGGACTTCGGCCAGCCGGTGGCGCTGATGCTGATGGGGATCCTGGGGCACATCAGCGACGACGACCAGGCGCGGTCGCTGGTGCGGCACCTGCTGGCTACCCTGCCTCCCGGCAGCTACCTGGCGCTGTGCGACGGGACCAGCGTCATCGACATGGCCGGTGCGCAGGCCCAGGGGGAGTACAACGAGAGCGGTGCGATCCCTTATGTCCTGCGGACCCCGGAGCAGATCGCCGGCTTCTTCGAGGGGCTGGAGCTGGTGGAGCCCGGGGTGGTGTCATGCCCGCGGTGGCGGCCGGATCCCGCTGGCGTCGCGGCCAGCGCTGGCCCTCCCGCTGAGGTGGACGCGTTCGGCGGCGTGGGGCGAAAGCCGTAGGGACCGCGCCTCGCTCCCGTGCTCCGCACCTGGGCTCGTCAGGGGCTGAGGCTGAGGAAGCGGGCGTTCTCGGTGGCGAGGCGGGCCCGGCGCTCGCGGTACTCGTCCAGGCGTCCCTGGCGGTGGTAGAGCCGGCGCGGCTGCAGCAGGTCGAGGTCGTCGATGCCGGGGACCTCGGCGGCGAGCTGCCAGCCGTGGTCCCCGTAGTCCCCATGGTCTGGCGCCCAGGTAATGCCGCCGTAGGCGAGCGCCCGGACGATGGCGGCGGTCGCCTCCCGTGCGACCGGCTTGGAACGCCCGTCGGCGGCGGGGCCTCCGATGCGGCCAGTGTTGAGCGAGACGGCCTCCACCGGGTGGCTCGCAAGCAGCTCGGCGAGGCGGTCGCGCTGGCGCCGGTGCGCCGGAGAAGCCTGGCGCGGGACCCAGACCGGGTCGCCGCCGCGCAGCTCCCGGAGCACGAAGGCGTCGGCCGCGCGGTCCGGGTCCTGCGCGGGGTCGAGCCGCGCCAGCGCCGGGACCACGTCGTCGTGGCAGTTGAGGATCACCAGTAGCGACAGCGGCGGGACCTCGCCGGCTGGGAGGTGGTCGATCGCACGCAGCGGGAACACCGCGCGACCGTGCCGGTAGGCGGAATCGGTGAAGTCGGGCCAGTCGCCGCGCTGAGCGGTGTTCTCGAGGTAGGCGTCCGGCCGCGTGACGGCGCCATGCAGTGCCGGGGTGACCTGCGGGTCCAGGCCGAAGGTCTTCTCGATGCAGCCGGCCTCGCTGGCTACCAGGCGGCCGCTCGGCAGCAACGCCACGAAGTCGTCCTGGACGATCCGGGCGCCAGCACCGAAGGCGTCACCGAAGGCGCTGAAGGCGAGCGTGGACTTGCCGCTGCCTTGCTGGCCGCACAGCAGCATGGTCCGTGGGCCCGCGCGGGTCGCCACCACCGTGCAGGCGGCGTGCAGCACCAGGCCGCCGGCTGCATGGACGCGCTCGGCCCACATGCGGATCCCGGCCTTCTTGGCCTCGCTGAACAGGTCGGACCCGACGACCCTGGTCACCCCCAGCTCGGGCCAGACGGCCACCACCACGCCATCCAGGCCGTCCCGGCCCCGGCCCCGGCTGGCGAAGCCGGGCAGGCGCAGGCCCGGGGAGCAGATCACGGTCAGTTCCGGGTCCGTGGTCGGCGGCCCGTTGCCGCCGCCCGGGTCGAAATAAAAGTGGTGCTGCATGGCGGCGATGTTGGCATGGGCGCGCTCGACCACCAGCCGGGCGGCGGCGCGGTGCGGGCCGGTGGAGCCGATGAAGCCCTCGATCACGACCACATCGCGGTCGAGGAGGTAGCGGTCCTGCATGGCGGTGATCAGGGCCCCGTCGGCGCGGCTGAGCGCTGGTCCGGCATGCGGCGGCGGGTGGTCTGCGACCACGAAGGTCGCGCGCCTGGCCCGGTCCCGGATGCGCGTGCGCACGTTGAGGTTGCCGTAGCCGGTGCGCCTGGCGTTCGGCATCTCTGCGGTCAGCTCCCGCAGCTCCTCCTCAGACGGCCGCAAGGTGGCCCACCTGCTTCCCTGTCCGCTCATGTGCCCCAACTGCTTCCCACGCAACGGTTCGCCGATGGTTGCAGGCATCATGGTCCGCTGAAGGCAGCAGCCCGCAAAGGCAACTCGCAAAGGCAAAGGAGTCCTGAATGCTCGGGTATGTCACCGACCCGGCCGCCGACGGCGGCCTCGCCCAGCGCGACCTGCCGGAGCCGCAGCCCGGCCCGCATGACGTGATCGTCGAGGTGGCCGCCTACGCCGTCAACCGCGGGGAGCTGTCGCTGCTGGCGCAACGGTCCAGCGGCTGGACGCCCGGCCAGGACGTGGCCGGGGTGGTGGTCACGGCGGCGGCCGACGGCAGCGGCCCTGCGGCCGGGACGCGCGTGGTCGGGGCTGCCGACCAGGGCGGCTGGAGTGAGCGCGTGGCGGTGCCGTCGCACCGGGTCGCCGCGCTGCCCGGCGCGGTCACCTTCCCCCAGGCCGCGTCGCTGCCGGTGGCGGGGCTGACCGCGCTGCGGACGCTGCGCACCGGCGGGCCCCTCCTGGGTAGGCGGGTGCTGGTCACCGGGGCGAGCGGGGGCGTCGGCAGCTTCGCCGTGCAGCTCGCCCGCAGCGCCGGTGCCCAGGTGACTGCGCAGGTCAGCGGACCGTCCCGGGTCGAGCAGGTGCGAACCCTTGGCGCCGCCGAGGTGATCACCGCCATCGGCGCCGACAGCGGGCCATTCGATCTGGTTGTCGACGGTGTCGGCGGCTCGGTGCTCAGCGACGCCGTGCGCCGGCTCGCCGTCGGCGGGACCGTCACCGCCTACGGGGTCGCCAGCGGGGAGCGCAGCGAGATCGCCTTCTACGACTTCCGCGAGTCGACGCCTGGCAGCAAGCTGCAAGCCTTCTTCATCTACCGCACCGGCGAGGAGACCTTCGGGCAGGACCTCGCCACCCTCGCCGGCCTGGTCGCCGACGGGCGCCTGGACCCCCAGCTCGGCGTGGTGCGCGACTGGTCACAGACGCTGGAGGCCGTCGCCGCCCTCCGCAACCGCCAGGTCACTGGCAAGGTGGTGCTCACCCGCAGCCCCTGAGCTACCGCGACCTAGCGCTCAAGCTTGTGCTTGAGGACCTTGCCGAGGGCGTTGCGTGGCAGGGCGTCGACGTAGCGGACCTGGCGGGGGCGTTTGAACGGCGCCAGCCGGTCAGCGGTGAAGGCGGCCAGCTCCACCTCGGAGGGTGGCGGGCCGCCCTCCGAGGCGACGACGTAGGCGATGACCACCTCGCCCCACTCCTCGGACGGGCTGCCCACCACGGCGGCCTCGGCCACGGCTGGGTGGGCGAGCAGGACCTCCTCGACCTCGCGGGGGTAGACGTTGAAGCCGCCGCTGATGATCAGCTCCTTGCTGCGCCCCTCGATCCGCAGGTAGCCGGCCTGGTCGAGGCTGCCGAGGTCGCCGCTGTGAAACCAGCCCTCAGCGTCGAAGGCGGCCTCGGTGGCGGCCGGGTCGCGCCGGTAGCCGGCGAATACGTTCGGGCCCTTGAGCAGGATCTCGCCCCTGTGGCCGCCATCCAGGCGCAGCTCGACGCCGGGGAGGGGTAGCCCGACGGTGCCTGGCCGCCGTTCGCCGTCGTAGGGGTTGCTGACGTTCATCAGCGTCTCGGTCATGCCGTAGCGCTCCAGGACGCGCTGGCCGCTCAGCTCGGCGAGCCGTTCGAACAGCACCGGCGGCAGCGGCGCGGACCCGGAGACGCACAAGCGCAGCGCACCGAGCTCGGGGGCACGCGGAGAGGCGGCCAGGCGCGCATACATCGTCGGCACCCCGAAGAACAGCGTGGCGGCCTGCTGCCTGGCAGCGTCGAGCACCTGGTCCACCTCGAAGCGTTCGAACAGCACCGCCGACCCGCCCGCGAGCAGCGTGCCATGCAGCCCTACCGCGAGCCCGTGGACATGGAACAGGGGGAGGGCCAGCAGCAGCCGGTCCCGCTCGGTCCAGCGCCAGGCAAGCCGCAGCGCCTCGGCGCTGGCGAGCAGGTTCCCGTGGCTGAGCACGGCCCCCTTGGGCGATCCCGTGGTCCCTGACGTGTAGCAGAGCAGCGCCGGGTCGTCCGGGCCGATGTCAGGCACGCCGAATACCCCCTCCCGCGAAGGGGGTCCCCCTGTTTCAAAACTATCCGAAACGGCGGGAGGGCTGCCGGGGTTATCCACAGGGTCGGGGAGGTCGACTGCCGGCGCGGTGACCAGGCCGCCCCGCCACCCGCCGGCTGTTCTGGTCGAGCTGGCCCTGGGTGACCCAGCCGCGCCCGCCGTCCTGATGCTGGAGGGCGTCCCGCAGGACTGGCCGACGGGGCTCCGCCGCCCAGCGGCGCGCCCATGCTGCCGGCAGGCTCCCCTCGGCGAGCAGGTCGAGGCTCCCCGGATCGGTGCCGGCAGGCAGGTGGGCGGCGCAGGCGCCGGGCTGGATGGCCGAAAGCGGCATCTTCAGATTATGCCCGCCAGCGTCCACCATTCCCGCCCAGTTCAGCACAGCTGGACAGCTAGGCAGCTAAGTGATTAGATGACTTAGCTCGTGCCGTGGCGTGCGGCCGCTGCCCATCGAAGGCGGAGGTGGTCTGGATCAAAGCCGGTCTGGAGTGGAGGCGGTCTGGCGCTCTGGAGCTGCGGGACGGGGACGCCGGGCTCAACACCCTGTTCACCCGGTACGGCAACCGCCGCACTGACGACTGGACCCGCGTCGACAGCACCTACTCGGTGCGCCTCCCCGGCGGGCAGGAAGCGTGGCTGTTCTCGGACACCTTCCTCGGCACCGTCAATGCCGACGGCTCCCGGCCCGCCGACAGGCCGGTTCGGCAACAAGACCTTGGTCTATTCCGCTCCAGAAACCGGCCTGTCCAGCAGCTACGGCAATGCCAACGTGTGGACCTACAACCGTTCCTAAGGCATCAGCGTCTATCAGTTGCTGACGGACCGTCCCGAACGGTCTTGGACAGCCTGGTCACCCTCGGGTCTTGTTCAGCGTTGCGGGTCTTACGTACGAATGGCGGTCGTGCTGCCCGGACGCCTCCCAGGTCGATGGGATCCCTCGGGCTTGCGCCGTTGCCGCCAAGCCGGTCGCCCGGCCAGTCGGTAGCTCTCTCTTGCCCATCCACTGGTGGGGTCGAGGCACACCTTGACCGTCGCGGCGTGGCCCCAGAGGCCCGTGCCAGCACCCTATCAGAACTGACGTTCGAAGACAAGCTGATATCCGCTGATAGCAACATCAACAGTTGCCTACCCCACGCCCACCCCGAGCTGGGGGGTCCCGGCCGGCTGGTGGTCTCCTACAACGTCAACAGCTTCGACAACACCGACACCTACAAAGACGTCAGCATCTACCGACCCCGCTTCGTCGACCTCCAGTTCACACCCCCGGCCCCGGGCGCGAGCAATGGCTGAGCTGCTTCGCGCGACCCTGTCGGACGCGCTCACCGCCCAGGTCGTGGACCTGATCCACGCCGAGGGGCTGCGGCCGGGCGACCGGCTGCCGTCGGCGCAGGCGCTGGCGCGGCGCTTCGCGGTGGCGACCCCGACGCTGCGGGAGGTCCTGCGGCGCCTGGAGGCGACCGGTGCGGTGGAGCTGCGGCACGGCTCCGGGGTGTACGTCGGCGGCGACCTCAACCGGGTGGTGCTGCCCAACCCGGTGGCGCGCAGCCTCCCCGGCGACCAGCTGCTGCAGCTGCTGGACGCGCGGTTGCTGATCGAGCCGGAGCTGGCCGGGCGCGCTGCCACCATCCGCGACAGCGGCGACCTCGACCTGCTCGGCGGGCTGCTCGACCGCGCTGAGCGCTGCCTCAGCCGTGCCGACGACGCCGCCCTGCACCACGCCAACATGGCCTTCCACCGCGCGGTCGCGGCGACTGCCCATAACTGCTCACCGTCCACGGCCAGGAACAGCAGGAAATCCTGCGGATCTACGACGACCGCAGGCGCGACCACAACGAGCACGTGACCATCCTGGAGGCGATCCGCGACGGCCGCGCGCCGAGCGCCCAGTCGCGCATGCGGCGCCACCTGGAGGGCATCAAGCTGGTCATCGAGCAGCGCCTCGAACCAGGACCCGGACCGCCGCCAGAAGTTGAGGCATCCCCCCCATAGAGGCTCGGGCCTCAACCCGGCCCACGTCATCGTCCGAAACCCGAAGTACATCGTCAACCGGACCTCCCAGAGGTGGGAGGCGGAGGTGGTGGTCGTCTTGCGTCTGCTCCGTCCTGTCGCGTTGCTGCTGGTCGCCGCCCTGGTGGCCGTGGCCTGCTCGTCCACGCCCAAGGCCAAGACCCAAACCGAAACCAAGTCAACGCTCAAGCTGTTCAACGACAAGGGCGCCTGGACGCCGTTCTTCAAGGACCTCGGCACGCTCTCCCAGCAGCAGATCGGCCTCGGCCTCGACCCGGTCGGCTACACCGACGCCAACACCTACGACGCCACCATCAAGGCCTCGTTCCGCAGCAAGAACAAGCCCGACCTGTTCACCTGGCACACCGGCGGCACCATGCAGGAGATCGTCGCCCAGAACCAGGTGCTCGACACCTCGTCCATCTGGCAGGACGCCATCAGCAAGGGCTACCTGACCCAGGACCTGGAGAAGTACTACACCATCAGCGGCAAGCAGTACTGCGTGCCGCTGAACATCGCCTACTGGGGGTTCTAGGCGCTTCGTTTTCTTGCTCTCAGTGATGTCAGAGATTCTGGCGGCGCTCGGGTGCAAGAGTTTGAACGTGTGTTCGATTCAGCGTACGATTACGAATTTAGTTCCGGTTTGACTTCGTTTGGCAATAGGAGGTGGTCGATCGGCTGCTCCGGGCACGACCAGCTCAACTGCGGTGAGATCTCCTACGTCAATCTGGCCTAGTGGCAGTCACCAAGCCTTCATTTGGGATGCCCCGCGACCGGCTACGACCCCGCCACCGAGTGGCACCTGCCGACCAGCTTCGCGGTGATCTCCAACTTCAAGGAGGCCCGGCGGGTGACCGTCGAGGTCGCCGACACCTCCGGGCCGGTGGGCTCCGGCGCGCTGGCCGGCTTCGCGATCGTGGTGCTGCGGCTGCGGCACGGGTTCTTCTGGTTCGTGGTGATCTTCGGCGGCACGGTCGTCCCCGGCCAGATGCTGATCGTCCCGTTGTTCGTCGGCTACAGCAACGCCAACCTCTACGACACCCGCCAGGGCCTGATCCTGGCCTACATGGCCATCTGCGTGCCGCTGGCCGCGTTCATGATGCGCAACTTCTTCACCGGGGTCGCCTACTCCCTGTATGAGGCTGCGGTGCTCGACGGTGCCTCCACCTGGAAGGTCTTCTGGCGGATCTACATGCCGGTCTCGCTGACCGCGCTGGCGGCGATCTTCATCCTCGAGTTCACCATCATCTGGAACGAGCTGCTCCTGGGGCTGACACTGACACAGACGGCCAGCGTGCGGCCGATCATGGCGTCGCTGACGACGCTGCAGAGTGCCTACGCTGGCACAACCGTGCCGGTGATCCTGGCGGCAGGGCTGCTGGTGTCGCTGCCGACGGTGGCGGTGTTCCTCGCCACCCAGCGCCTGTTCGCCCGCGGCCTGTCGCTCGGACAGCTCTAGCTCAAGAGGAGAGGAAACGCGATGACCAGCCGGCTACTGCGCAGAAGCCTCGGGTCGCCCACCTATGAGCCGGTGCAGGACGAGTTGCGCGAGGCCACCTCCACACCGCTGCTGGCGCTGCGCAACCTGGAGCTACGCGCCAGCGTGTTGCCGCTGTTCCGCCGCGATCCGGATGATCCCGCCGGTGCTCTCCTGCAGGTCGTGCGGGTCCGTCTGCGTGTTTCGGGTGGAGGGCGCCTGACGGTCGCATTGCGCGACGGCGACGGCGCCCTCGTCGACGAAACATCGTGGGATTTCGCGGCGGGGGGTGCCTGGGTCACTGCGGTGCGCGACCTGTGGGTCCCCGAGGTGCGAGAGGGCGAGGCCCGGCGGGTGACCGTCGAGGTCGCCGACGACTCCGGGCCGGTGGGCTCCGGCGCGCTGACCGTGACGCCGCAGCGGAAGTGGACCGTGTATGTGGTGCACCACTCCCACCTGGACATCGGCTACACCGACCCGCAGGGGATCGTGCTGCGCAACCACCTGGAATACCTGGACTCGGTCCTGGACCTGGTGGCGGCGACCAGCGGCGACGGCTGGGACGACGACGCCCGCTTCCGCTGGAACGTGGAGTCGAACCTGCCCGCGCGCCGCTGGCTGGAGGCGCGGCCCGAGGCGGCCAGGGCACGCATGGCCGAGGCGGCCCGCCAGGGTCGGGTCGAGATCACCGCCATGCCCTTCCAGCTCCACACCGAAGCCTGCTCCACCGAGGAGCTGCAGCGCATGCTGCGCGGCGTGATCGAGCTGCGGGAGCGCTACGGCATCCCAGTGCGCAGCGCGATGCACACCGACGTGCCCGGCGCCACCGTCGGCCTGATCGACGCGCTGGCGGCGGTCGGGATCCCCTACCTGTCGGCGGCGCACAACTGGGCGGGCCGCTCGGTGCCCTACCTGGTCGGCGGCCAGGAGCTGACGCGGCCGTTCTGGTGGCGGGCGCCGAGCGGCAACCGCCTGCTGGTGTGGCACACCGACACCCCTCACGGCATCGCCTACATGGAAGGCAACCTGGTCGGCCTGGCCGCCGGCTACGACCTTGCCCTGGACCTGGTCCCGGCCTACCTGTCCGCGCTCGCCAGCCGGCCCTGGCCCTTCGGCGGCAAGGCGTTCGGCTGGTCGGGGCTGCCGGAAGGGGCCGAGGTCACCATGCGGCCCTACCCGCACGACATCGTGCACCTGCGGGTCCAGGGCAGCGACGCCGACAACGCCGGGCCGAGTTTGATCCCTGCGAGCATCGTGCGGGCCTGGAACCAGGCCTGGGCGTTCCCGCGCCTGCGCATGGCCACCAACCACGACTTCCTCGCCGCCGCCGAGGAGCGCCTCGGCGGCGCGCTCGACGAGTTCGAGGGCGACTGGACCGACTGGTGGGCCGACGGCCTCGGCTCGGGCGCCCGGCCCCTCGGCTACGCCAGGCGGGCCCAGCGCGACCTGCGCGCGGCTGAGACCCTGCACGCGCTCGCGGACGTCCGCCCTCCAGCCGAGAATGGCGACGGGGACGGGGAGATGGGCGTCTCGGTGGGCGCGGCGGTGGACGCCGCCTACGACAAGCTCGCCCTCTTCGACGAGCACTCCTGGGGGTCCGCCAACCCCTGGACCGACGGCGAGGAGGGGGTCGACTCCGGCGCGATCCAGTGGGCGCGCAAGGCGAGCTTCGCCCACGATGGCGCCGACGACGCCGCCGACCTGCTCCACGCGGGCGTGCGGCGCCTGGGCGCGACCTTCGCGCGGGTGGCCGGCGCGCTCGCCTCGATTGTGGTCTTCAACCCCTCCAGCGGGGAGGGCGCCCGCACCGACCTGGCCGAGGTGTGGGTGCCAGCCAGCGTGGTGGACCCCTCTGTGCCGTTGGCGCTGGTCGACGGCCGTGACGGCACGCCCGTGCCGCTGCTGGCCGGGCCGCCCGAGACGGTCCCGTTCCGGCCGCGTGGGCGCCGTCTCCGCTTCATCGCAACAGATCTGCCGCCGCTCGGCTACGCCCGCCTCGACCTGGTCACCGGTCCGGTCGAGGCGCATTCCGAAGCCGAGCGGGCCGCGGTGTCCGCGGGCCTGGGCGCGGCGGGCCTGGGCTCCGCGGGCGCCGCAGCAATCCCTGTCACGAACGGCGTGGTCGCGCTCGAGAATGAGTTCTACCGGGTCGGCTACGACCTCACCGAGGGCTATATCGCCTCGGTCTTCGACAAGGCGGCTGGCCGCGAGCTGGTCAACCAGGACGCGGTCGGTGGCCTCAACCAGTACGTCCGCGACCGCTACGCCACCGCGCCGCACTTCAACCATCTCTCCGGCCACGTGGTCGCCAACGACCTGACGCTGCTGGGCGGGCGCTTCACCGGCCACGGCGCCACCGTGGTGCGCGCCGAGCGGACGGCGGTGGGGGAGCGGCTGGAGGTGGAGCTGCACGGCGACGGCACCGACTGGATCCGCACCGTGGTCGAGCTGCCACGCGGCGTGCGCCGGGTGGACCTGACCAACCGCATCGACAAGGTCGGCGGCAGCGAGGTCGCGCACGTGCCCGGGTCCGCCCACTACCTGCAGTACCTGCGGCACTGGGTCGCCTTCGAGGAGGCGGGGATGACGCTGGCCTGGGCGACCCTGGAGGCGCCGCTGGTGCAGTTCGGCAATATCCGCTTGCCCTACGCGCCCTTCCCACCCACCCTCGACCTGCCCCACCCCGAGCCGGCCACCATCTGGTCGTGGGCGATGAACAACATCTGGGACACCAATTTCCCGTCCGAGCAGCGCGGCGAGACCACCTTCCGCTATGCGCTCACCTCCGCTGCGGGCGAGGGCACCTCTGCCCGCCAGCTCGGCCCGGTCGCGGCGGCGGGCCTGGTCGAGCCGCTGGTCGCCGTCCTGATCGGCGGCCCAGCTCCGGCGGCGGGCGCTGGCGCCCTTGACCCATCGGGGGGCCCCGCGGCCACTGTGGGAACCTCTCGCGGTGGTCCTGGCCGCGGGACCGTGCCCCCCGAACCCCCCGCCGCCGCGCCCGCCGCCGGGAGTTTCGTCACCGTGAGCGACCCGCTGGTCCAGGTCACCTCACTGGGCCGCTCCCGCCGCGGCCACGCCCTGATGGTGCGTTTGCGCTCGCTGGCGCCAGAAGCGGTCGAGGCGACCCTGCGCTTCCCGCTGCTGCGGCCGTCGCGTGCCTTCGCCGGGACGCTCCTGGAGGAGGGCCTCGCCGAGCTGGCCGTGGACGCCGGGGACGGCGCCGTGCGGGTGCGGCTGCCCGCCTGCGGGACAGCGGCGGTGGCCGTGGACCTCTGAGTTCTGGAGTCGTGGCAAGCGTAGCCAGCAAGGAGTGCAGTCCATGAGGATCGTCGACATCCGGCCCACCACCGTGGCCGTGCCGCTCGAGGCGCCGCTGCGGCACTCGAACGGCGCCCACTGGGGCCGCTTCGTCCGCACCATCGTGGAGGTCGAGGCGGACAACGGCCTGGTCGGCCTCGGCGAGATGGGCGGCGGGGGAGAGAGCGCCGAGGCCGCCTTCCGCAACCTCAAGGACTACCTGGTCGGCCACGACCCCCTCCAGCTGGAGGCGCTCCGCTGGAAGATCGCCAACCCCACCGCGAGCCTCTACAACAACCGCGTGCAGCAGCTCGCCGCCATCGAGTTCGCCTGCATCGACCTGGTCGGCCAGCACCTCGGCGTCCCCGCGCACGACCTGCTCGGCGGCCGGCTCCGCGACGAGGTCCCCTTCGCCAGCTACCTCTTCTTCCGCTATCCCGACCCAGCCGACGGCAGCGGCGAGGTGCGCACCATCGACCAACTGGTCGAGCACGCCCGCAAGCTCAAGGCCGAGCACGGCTTCACCGTCCACAAGCTGAAGGGCGGGGTGTTCCCACCCGGCTACGAGCTGGCCTGCTACCGAGCGCTGGCCGAGGCGCTGCCCGGCGACCGCCTCCGCTACGACCCCAACGCCGTCCCCAGCGTCGAGGAGGCGATCCGCTTCGGCCAGGCCGTCGAGGACCTGAACAACGACTACCTGGAGGACCCCACCTGGGGACTCGCCGGCCTGCGCCGGGTACGCGAGCGGGTGCGGATCCCGCTGGCCACCAACACCGTGGTGGTCGACTTCGAGCAGCTCGCCGCCAACGTGCTGCAGCCCGCCGCCGACGTGGTCCTGCTGGACACCACCTTCTGGGGCGGCATGCGCGCCTGCGTCAAGGCGGCGGCGGTCTGCGAGACCTTCCAGCTCGGCATCGCCGTCCACTCCTCCGGCGAGCTGGGCGTGCAGCTCGCCACCATGCTGCACCTCGGCGCTGCCCTGCCAAACCTGACCCTGGCCGCCGACGCCCATTATCACCACCTGCGCGACGACGTCATCGAGGGCGGCAAGCTGTCCTACACCGGCGGCCGCATCCGCGTCCCCACCGGCCCGGGCCTCGGCGTGCGCCTCGACCGCGACCGCCTCGCCCGCTACGCCGACCTGTACCGCGAGCTCGGCAGCTACCCCTACGACCGCGACCCCGGCCGCCCCGGCTGGTACCCCCTGGTCCCCAGCGACCGCTGGGCCGACCCGCTGACAGCAGTGGACAAGCCTGTGGACAAGTAGCCCTGTTTCTGTGGATGAGCGAGTTCGGGATCAGTAGACAAAGAGCTAAAGCCTGTGGATGACCCCAAGTGCCTTGTGGATAACGACGAATCACAGCGGAATCGCAAGCGCCTGAACACGGTTGCATGGTTATTAAATCGCAATCCCCTCGGAGGTCTGGCTAGGCTCCGGCAGGGCGACGGCGAGGCCGGCGAGGAGACCGCCGTCGATCAGGTGGGCGGAGCCGGTGATGAACGAGGCGCGGGGGCTGGCGAGGAAGGCGATCAGCTCGGCGACCTCGGCGGGGGTGGCGACGCGGCCGAGGGGGTGCATGCGGCCCCAGTCGGCCACCAGGTCGGCGGCGGGGCGGTCGCCGCGGAACTGGTCGGCGGCCCAGCGCAGCATGGGGGTGTCGACCGAGCCAGGGCAGACTGCGGTGACGCGGATGCCGTCGCGGGCGTGGTCGACCGCCATCGCGCGGGTGAGCGCGTTGACCGCCGTGACGGCGACCAGGCGCTCGACCTCGTCGGCCACGGTCACGTCGGCCTCCATGCCGGTCACCGCCAGACCCT
>WNGG01018988.1_pt1 | contig 12660 bp, 10 predicted proteins | sample 5400661 | NCBI WGS metagenome assembly WNGG01 (sample SAMN13153372, study PRJNA577476) | soil metagenome | isolation source: 100 cm soil or saprolite under Garry oak tree replicate 1 | place: USA:California | collected 2016-06-15 | reverse complement strand
GGCGGCTGGAACAATCGTGGCGATATCGCCGAGGTTTATCTCGACTGGGGCGGTTATGCCTATGGCAGCGGCGCGGAGGGCGAGGGCGCGCGCGTCGATTTCGCAGAGCGCCTCAAAGATACCGATCTGGTCGCGCAGGCCCAGGACAATCGCGAGCACGATATTCTGGATTCCGACGACTATTATCAGTTCATGGGAGGGTTGGCCGCCACCGTGCAAACCCTGCGGGGGAGCGCGCCGCGCATTGCGCATCTCGACACGTCGCGGCCGGAAGCGCCATTGTCGCGGCCGCTGAGCCACGAAATCTCCCGTGTGGTGCGTGGCCGGGCTGCCAATCCGAAATGGATCGCGGGCGTGATGCGCCACGGTTACAAAGGCGCGTTCGAAATTGCCGCGACGGTGGATTATCTGTTCGGCTTTGCCGCCTCAACCGACGCGGTATCCAACCATCATTTCGATCAATTGTTCGCTTCCTATCTGGAAGACGAGCGCGTACGAGACTTTATGCAAAAGGCCAATCCGGCGGCGTTGCGCGAAACCGCGGCACGCTTTGCCGAGGCGATCCGGCGGGGACTGTGGACGCCGCGCTCCAACCGCGCCGCCGATCTGATCGCCGAGCTCTTGCCAAACGCGCGGAAGGAAATCGCATGACCGGAATTCCAACTGAGGCCGATGAAGCCGAAAATGCTCGGCACAGGGAGAAAGCGCGCAAGCATAAAGCAGCGCGCGACAAGATCATGGCGACCAAGACCGGCGAGAAGGGTTTGCTGATCGTCAATACCGGCACCGGCAAGGGCAAGACCTCTGCCGCTCTCGGCATGGTGTTTCGCCACATCGGCCACGGTTATCCCGTTGCGGTCGTCCAGTTTACCAAATCGCCGGCGTGGGACACCGGTGAGGCGAAGGTGCTGGCGCAATTTCCTGAACTGGTGACGCTGCATATCATGGGCGAAGGCTTTACCTGGGAAACCCAGGATCGCGAACGCGACATCGCCGCCGCCACCAAAGGCTGGGAGCGCGCGAAAGAACTGATCCGCGACGACCGCCACCGCATGGTGTTGCTCGACGAGCTCAACATCGTGTTGCGTTATGATTACCTCGATATCAACGAAGTGCTTACTTTCCTGCGCGAAGAAAAGCCCGCCGACAAGCACGTCGTCATCACCGGCCGCAATGCCAAGCCGGAGCTGATCGAGATGGCCGATCTCGTTACCGAAATGACGCTGGTCAAGCATCCATTCCGCGCGGGCGTGAAGGGCCAGAAGGGCATCGAATTCTGATGGAGCAGGCGACGCCCGCGCTGATGATCCAGGCCACCGGCTCCAATGCCGGCAAGTCGACGATTGTCGCCGGGCTGGCGCGTGCAATGGTGCGGCGTGGCCTGAAGGTGGCGCCGTTCAAGCCGCAGAACATGTCGAACAATGCGGCGGTTGCGGTCGAGGGCGGCGAGATCGGCCGCGCGCAGGCGGTGCAGGCGCGGGCGGCGCGGGTGCCGCCGAGCGTGCACATGAACCCGGTGCTGCTGAAGCCGGAGACCGACACCGGCGCGCAGATCATCGTGCAGGGCAGGCGCTGGGGAAATTTGCGAGCAGCAAATTATCTGGCGAAGAAAACGGAATTGCTGCCGCCGGTGCTGGAGAGTTTCGCCCACCTCGCGTGCGACGCTGATATCGTCCTGGTCGAGGGCGCCGGCAGCCCGGCAGAGATCAACCTGCGGGCCGGCGACATCGCCAATATGGGATTTGCCATGGCGGCCAACGTGCCCGTGGTGATGCTCGGGGACATCGACCGCTGCGGTGTTATCGCCAGCCTTGCCGGCACGCATCTCGTTCTGGAACAGGACGAGCGTGCACGCATCCACGGCTTTATCATCAACAAATTTCGCGGCGATGCCGGATTGTTCGAGCAGGGCCTGACCGCGGTAACGCGCCTCACGGGCTGGCCTTCGCTCGGCGTGGTACCGTGGCTGCCACAGGCGGCGTGGCTTCCGGCGGAAGATGCCGTGGATCTCGATCGAATACATGATTCATCGTCAAAGCGCGTGATCGCGGTGCCGGTTCTCGCGCGCATCGCCAATTTCGACGATCTCGATCCATTGGGCATGGAGCCCGGCGTCAAGCTGGTTTTCGTCAGACCGGGTGAACCCATTCCTGCCGATGCCGACGTCGTCATTCTGCCCGGTAGCAAATCCACCATCGGCGATCTCGCCTTTTTGCGCGCACAGGGCTGGCACATCGACATCAAGGCGCACGCCCGTCGCGGTGGTCATGTGCTTGGGCTCTGCGGCGGCTATCAGATGCTCGGCAAAACGATCGCCGATCCCGAAGGCGTCGACGGCCGGGCCGGCACCGTCGAAGGACTGGGCTTGCTCGATATCGCCACTGTCATGAGCCCGGAAAAATCGACCACGCTGGTTAGCGGCACGCATGGTGCGACCGGCGCCGAAATCGAAGGTTACGAGATCCATCTCGGCCGCAGCGAAGGCGCCGATTGCGCGCGGCCCATGGTCAGGATCGATGGTCGTCCCGACGGTGCTGTCTCCGCCGACGGGCGCGTGCAGGGGACCTACGTGCATGGCCTGTTCACCGGCGATGCCTTTCGCAGGGCGTGGCTGGCCAATCTCGGCATCGCGTCGTCTCTGGCTTACGAGTCCCGGATCGAAGCCGCATTGGATGCGCTCGCCGACCATCTGGAAGCGCATCTCGATATCGAGCAAATCCTGAAAATCGCCCGCAGCCGTCAGGCCACCAGCGCGAGCGCTGCGTAAACCGCCGCCTGCAGCAAACACGCCGCGACATAGAGATCGAGGGCGCGGCCGATATCGTCCGGTGTCGCCTCCTTGCGCGCGTCGGGGTTGAGAAAGGGGTCGTCGACGATATGGTCGCCGTAGCGCCGCGGTCCCGCCAGTGCCAGACCCAGGGCGCCGGCCGTGGCACTTTCCGGCCAGCCGGCATTAGGCGAGCGATGCTTTGGCGCATCGCGCCGCATCACATTCAGCGCTGTCCCAACGGCGCCATTCGCGATCGGCGCGACCACGGCAAGCAGAAGCCCCGACAATCGCGCCGGAATCAAGTTGACGAGGTCGTCGAGCCGGGCCGCCGCCCAGCCAAAGCATTCATGGCGCGCGGTGCGGTGCCCGATCATGGAGTCGGCGGTGTTGATCGCCTTGTAGGCGATCAGGCCTGGCAGTCCCAATAGCGCGAGCCAGAACACCGGCGCGACCACGCCGTCGGAAAAGTTCTCGGCGCAGGACTCAATCGCGGCGCGCGATACGCCGGCTTCGTCAAGTTGTTCCGGATCGCGGCCGACGATCATGGATACCGCTGCCCGAGCCTCAGCGAGCCCGCCTTCGGCGAATGCCGAGCGCACCTCGGCGACGTGCTGATAAAGGCTCCGCTGCGCGATCAACACAGAAGCGATCAATCCAAGCGCTATCTTTCCGGATAACGTTTGCGGCAACGCAGCCTCGACCGAAAATCCGATCAAACCCGAGGCAGCGACGAGCAAGACGACCGTTCCGACGCCGGCGGCCTTTCGCTGCGATGGCGACCAGCTCTCACGATTGAGCGTGCGCTCAAGAAATCCGATGAAGGATCCGATCAGGACCACCGGATGCGGTAGCCGTCGCCATAGCCAATCGGGATCTCCGATCAAGGCATCGAACGCCAGGGCCGCAACGACAATGAAGAGCGTGTTGCTCCCGATCAGCACGTCAGCGGGCCACGCGCTCGAGTTCCGAGGTGAGACGGTCCAGCGCTTCCGACAGCATCGAACCGCCGCATACGGTGAGTTTTTCCGGAATCACAAGACGCTTTGACGCCGGATAAAAGCGTTCCAGCGCTGGATGCAACATGAAGGCGCGGCCTTCGTCTTCGGCAAAGTCACCGCCATCGGATACCAGCAGGAAGTCCGGCCTCAGGCTCACGATGGTTTCCAGCGATGCAAATCCGCCCAGCTTGTAGCCGAGGTCGCTCGCCGCGTTGTCGAGGCCCGCGGTTGCCAGCAGCGAACTTGTGAGGCTGTCGCCGCCGGAAACCCAGCCGCGCCGCGACAGCGCCAGCACGCGATACGGCCTACGCGACACAACTGCTCGCGCACGCGCGATCGCTGTATCCAACCGCTGAACTTCCGTAGCGGCGCGATCAGGGTGCTGCACGAGGCCACCCATCTGCCAGATTTGTTTTTTTACATTGTCCAGCGAGCGCGCGGCGTCGAACTCGACAACCCGCAAGCCCTTTTCCTTCAACAGTTCCCGCGTCGCGCGTTTGGTAAAGCGGCCGGCGACGACGATATCCGGATTCAGCACCAGCACGTCCTCGGCTTCACCCGACAATCGCGGGAATTTGCTGGCCTTCGCCGCATCCCAGGAGCGCGCGGCATCGCGCGAATACGGGCTGAGCCCGAGGATCTGTTCCGGATCGGCCAGCGTCATCAGCAGTTGATCGGTGCAAAGATTGATCGAGGCGACGCGCGGCAGGCTGGCGGCGTGCGAAGTGCCTGGCAGCCCAGCGCAGATCATCATGACGCAGGCCATCATACCGATCGAGATGAACGCACCCTGCACCCCCTCGCGCTTTGACGCAGATGATGGCATGAAGCGCGTATGAAGCATGGTGGTGACCTGACCGAAGCAATTGCGCGTCATGGTGGTGCGCCGGACGATTGGCTTGACCTCTCGACCGGAATCAACCCGCGTCCGTGGCCGATCCCCGCGCGCTTGCCGATTGACGTATGGCAACGCCTGCCGTCGCGCGCCGATGAGGATGCCTTGATGGCCGCCGCTCGAAAAGCCTATGGCATGCCGGATGGCGCTGACGTCGCTGCCGCTGCCGGAACACAAATGCTGATCCAATGGCTGCCGTATCTCGCAGCACCGGGGCAGGTTGCTGTCGTTGGGCCGACCTATGGCGAGCACGCGGTCGCCTGGACGAAGGCCGGGCGCGAAGTCATCGCGGTTACCGATCTCGGCGAAGTGCCCGAAAGCGCCGTTCATATCGTCGTCGTCAACCCCAACAATCCCGATGGACGCATCACCGGTCGTGACGCTCTGATGCGTGCCGCTGCACGATTGAAAGACCGTGGTGGCTGGCTGGTGCTTGATGAGGCCTTCGCCGACGTCGATCCGGACATCAGCTCGGTGGCGATGTGCACCGATCTGCCGGTGGTGATCCTGCGCTCGTTCGGCAAATTCTATGGCCTTGCCGGGCTGCGCCTCGGTTTTGCGATCGGCACGCCGGATCTGATCAGGCGCATCGCCGCTGCACTCGGCCCGTGGCCGTGCTCCGGCCCGGCGCTGCACATCGGCGCGGCCGCGCTGCGCGACCAGCCGTGGGCCGATCGGACGCGCAGCGTACTTGCCGAGCAGGCGGGCAAACTTGATAAGGTTCTTGTGAAGGGCGGATTTACCATCGTCGGCGGCACGCGGCGACGCCGGCCTCGATCGTCTGGCGGCAGCACTCGCGTTGGGCCATTAACCGAGCCATCGATCAAACTCCCGCCCAGGGCAGGATCACGGCTTCGTCGCGATAATCCGCGCGATAGGCGCTGATCCGAAACACGTCCGCCATGATTGTCTCCGAAAGCGCCTGCTCGGGTTTTCCCTGCGCAGCCAGGCGACCATTCGACACTACCAGAACGCTATCGGCAAATCGCGCGGCGAGGCCGAGATCGTGGGTCGCCGCGATCACCAGGACGCCGCTGTCCGCGATGCCGCGCAGATTTTTCATCACGTCGATCTGGTAGCGTGGATCGAGCGACGCGGTGGGTTCGTCCGCAAGCACGATGGGCGCGCCGACAGCCAGCACCCGCGCCAGCGCGACGCGGCTACGTTCGCCGCCGGACAATTCCGTGACCAGGCGCGGCGCTAACGCGACCACGTCGGTCACCTGCATGGCCTGCATGACCGCTTCCTCGTCACCCGGCGAGAGCCGTGCCGGGTCGGTCGCGCCATGCGGATAGCGCCCCAGCGCGACGACGTCCTTGACCTGCAACGGCCAATGCACGAGGTGGCCTTGCGGCAGATAGCCGAAGCGTTTGGCGCGCTCGCGCAGCGAGAGGGACGACAAGATATCGCCGCCGACATGGACCGTACCGGTTGAAGGCAGCAGTCCCGATAATGCGCGCAGCAGCGTGGTTTTTCCGGCGCCGTTAGGTCCAACCAGCGCGACGAATTGCCGGCTTGGTAAGGAAAGCGACACGTCTCGAAGTACCGCGCGGCCGGATAGCGTCACGCCAAGATTATTCGCGCTGAGCAGAGCCTGATCGCTCATGCGACGCCTCCGCCCAGCGCGCGGCGTTCGCGCACGATCAGATAAAGGAAGAACGGCACGCCGATGATCGAAGTGAGAACGCCGACCTTGATGTCGGTGGTCGATGGAATAATACGCACGGCGACGTCGGCGGCAAGCAGCAGCGCTGCGCCGGTCAGCGCGCTTGGCACCAGCAGACGTGCCGGATCGTGACCGATCAACGGCCGCATCAAGTGCGGTGCGACGAGGCCAATGAAGCCGATGGTGCCGGTGACGGCAACTGCGCCGCCGACCCCCAGGGCCACGCCGACGATCACCAGTAACCTCAACCGGCCGACATCGACACCGAGACTTTGCGCGGTCTCTTCGCCGAGGCTGAGCGCACGAAATGCATTGCGCTGGCTCATCAGGACGACGGCTCCGGCAATGATGAACGGCAGTGCCAGGGTCACATGACGAAAGCTGCGGTCCTCCAGCGATCCGAGCAGCCAGAAAGCGATTTCAAGTGTGGCGAAGGGGTTGGATGACAGGTTCATCACCAGCGCGGTCGCGGCACCGGCGAGACTGGAGATCGCCAGGCCCGCAAGAATGAGTAGCAGCAATCCGGCATTGCGGCCGGCGATGCCGAGCAGCACGAACACCGACGCGAACGCCATGGCGATGCCGGCGACCGGCAGTGCATAGGATCGCACGTCCGCCCAGCCCAGCGCGATCATCAGCACGGCGCCGAACGCGGCCGATTGCGGCGCCCCGAACAAGGACGGTGACGCCAGCGGATTGCGCAGCAGGCCTTGCAGCGCGGCGCCGGAGAGGCCGAGTATCGCGCCGATCGCCAATCCCAGGATCGTGCGAGGCAAGCGAATTTCCCGGACGATGGTCCGCTGTACGTCACTGCCACCGCCGAACAGCGCGTCGATCACGGTCAGCGGCGACAGCCTTACCGGTCCGGTGCCGAGGGAGCCGAGCGCCAGCAATGCCGCCAGCACCACAAGCGCGGTGGTCATAACAATCACGCGCCGTGGGAAATCCGGCGTCACCATGTGGCATTGAATCCTGCATACGCGGCGGGACCTGTGGTGCCGAAATTGAGAACCTCCTGATAATGTTCGTTCAGGATGTTCTCGCCCCGGGCAAACACCTTCCAGGTCTTGTCGATCTTATACTCGGTATAGAGATCGACACGGGTATAGGCATCTACCTGGCTGGTCTGGCCGGAACCGCTGAAGCGCTTGGAAACGGTAAGAACGCGGGGTTCGATCAGCCATTGCTCTGTCGGCGTGATGCTGAGCGATAAGCTCGCCAGATTTTTTGGCCGCCGCGCCAGCGTCAGTCCGGTCGTCAGGTCCTCGGCGTGAAGATAAGTATAGGCCGCGTTGAATTTCAACAAGCCAGGCAGGATAACGACTTTGGTTCCGACTTCGAGACCGTTGGTCTCAGCGCGCGCGACGTTGATGTAGCACTGGGTTTGGGTAATGCCGGGACACGGGTTAGCTGGCGTGCCCGACACGAAATTGATGAGATTGACGAAATTGTTGGCGAAGCCGGTGAGTGAGATGACTACGCGGCCATTGAACAGCGTCTGGTCGACACCCGCATCATAGCCGAAGCTTTGCTCGGGGCTAAGGCCGGAATTGCCATTGATCGGGTCGTAGAGTTGAAACAGCGTCGGCGCCTTCGCTCCCGTGCCGGCGCTGGCGTGAAACTTGGTGCCGGTTTCACTGATCGTATAGGCGGCGGTCGCCCGCCACGTCTCGAAGCGCGCGACGTCCACCACGTCATCGACACGTCCGCCCAAGGTGATGTTCAACCGCTCGCCGATCGGCAACTGCCACAGCGCAAACGCTGAATTGGTGTCCTGCGCTTTCGCAAGCTGCGGCAGTCGAGGGCCGGGTACCGGCAGCAATTTGGTTGTATAGGTGTCCGCCGTCTCGTGCTGTGCCCTGGAGCCGAATATCAGCGACCCGAGCGGACCCAGTTTCAGGTTGCCTTGATATTCCGCGCCGCTGCTGTTGCCAGTGAAATCGGAAACGATGGACGTCGTATTCTGCGGCAGCTTGTTGATCTTGTAGGTTACATCGTCGAAGGAGCGATCGACATGGGTGTCGAACACCTGAAGGCTGTGGGTCAGCACACCGCCCAGCGTGTCCACGGTTGCTTTCCCCCAGACCTGCTCCAGCAGCCGGGTGGCGCTTGACGGTGTATCGGGAAACGCGCCGGTAGACTGGTCGTAAGCAGATCGGGTGAAGGAGGAGAGCATGCCGGACTCCAGCCGCACCCCTTCGCCCGCATCATAGCTTACGCGGGCAGAGCCGCCGACACGGTCGAAGCCATCGCGTTCGAGCGGACCAAATTTGGCTTCGAGCGGGGGGATGCGATAGCCGAAGCGCGAGAAGCCGTTGCTGTGCTGTCCGCCGCCGGTGAACGCGTAAGACCATGGACCTGACGAGCCGATCAGCGATCCGTTGGTGACCGCGGTGCCGTAGCTTCCGCCTTCGGTGCGGACATTGAACTGTGCGGGGCCGGAGCCCTTCTTGGTGATGATGTTGACGACGCCACCCATCGCATCCGAGCCGTAGAGCGCGCTTTGCGGACCCTTCAGCACCTCGATGCGTTCGATGGCGCTCGGCGCGAACATCGCGAAATCGAAATCGCCGCTGGCGGCGGTCGGATCGTTGATCCGGATGCCGTCGATCATGACGAGCGTCTGGCCGGTATTGGCGCCACGCAGACGAATATTGGTCGTCGAGCCCGGTCCTCCGGTCTCGGTAATATCCAGTCCCGGAACGGTTCGCAGTGCGTCGACCAGCGAGCCGGGGTTACTTGTTGCGAGGGTTTCGCTGTTGACCACGCTGATCGCGCTGCCAATACGGCTGAGCGGTTCGGGCGTTCTGTTGGGCGTAACGACCAGTTCGGAGGGCTGTGGGGGTGGAGAGCCAGGATTGTTCGGTGCCGGCACGGGTCGGCTGACCGGGCTGGTGGCTCGGCGAATTTGCCGTACTGGTTTGGACGGTGCGTCCGGATTGACCACCACTGGAGGGAGTTGGTCGGGACTCGATTGCGCGTGTGCGCCGCCAATACAGCATGCCAAAGCAACGATTGCCGCCGAGCCGGCAGCACAATTCCGGAAACCCATAGCCACCCCTTCCGTCGACCCACCGTCGAACGAGTTGATACCCGTCAGCGGCCGGTCTCCTGGCTCGCGGTCGTCTCGCGATCCGCCTTCCCAGACTTGCGGGGCAAGTCCAGTGGCTCAGTTGGATCGCAAATGACCGCTTACAGTTGCGGGGGCAGCTGCGGCATTGGGGGATCTCCCCGCACCGCATTCCCGTTTCACCTTCTTGGAAGGCACCGATGACAATTGCTAAAAAGCACAATGCGGTCCCAAATTCAAACCCCCCTTCACAGGTAATAGACGGGTATCTTGCTTCGAATTCGGCTCCCAACCCTCAAAATCGATCATTTACGGCGCAGATCGTTCGCGACGTCCGCGACCATGGCCTTCGCTTTATGAGCGCCAGCGACGTATCATTCCGTTCCTGACGGATATCGTGATGTCAGGAATCATGGGCCGCGCCGCGGAGGCCAATTTCCCCATTTCGGTGCAGGCGAGGGTAAGCATGAACAACGATCGGTCAATTGCGCCGCATTTCGATGAAGTCTTTCGCACACGCTTGCTTGATCTGTTTTGCTGGCGCCGCGATGTGCGCCGGTTTCGCACTGAACCCTTGCCCCCGGGCATGCTGGAAAGATTCATCGAGATCGCCTGTCTGGCGCCCTCGGTTGGGCTCAGCCAGCCCTGGCGTTTCGTGATCGTCAGCGATCCCGGCCGTCGGCAAGCGGCGACGGATAACTTCGAGTCCTGTAACGCCGATGCGCTCAGCGACTACACTGGCGATTTGTCGACTCGATACGCCGCTCTGAAGCTCGCCGGTTTACGCGAGGCGCCATGTCATCTTGCCGTGTTCGCCGACCGGGCAACCGTCGTCGGCCATGGACTCGGCCGGCGTACGATGCCCGAGATGGCGGACTACTCCGCAGTGACCGCGGTCTTTTCCATTTGGCTGGCAGCCCGTGCCGAAGGCATCGGCATGGGGTGGGTGTCGATCCTTGATCCCGTCATCATCGGGACGATTCTCGATGTTCCCAGCGATTGGCGCTTCATCGGATATTTCTGCCTTGGTTATCCGCAGGTCGAAGACGCTAGCCCGGAACTGGAGCGTGTCGGCTGGGAACAACGTCGGCCGGCGGGAGACTGTATTTTGCACCGATGACGGTTCGAGATGGAGCGAAAGCCGACAAAGGCGTCGAAAACCCGCCAGGTAATTAGGCAATGTTGTGAGTTAAAATCGAGGCAAAGCCCAGCTGGATCGGCGCGGGACACGAAACTGAGTCCCGCATGCGCCTGCCCTCCCGCGAGCTGACGTGGGCTACGAAACATCCGGTGAGAGGTTACCGTGCTGCGCTTTGTGGATCGAGGACGGAACAATTCCGAAAAACTTCCGGAACACACGGCTGAAATGCGACGAGCTTGAAAAGCCCCACGAAAACGCGACATCCGTGATTGTTTTTCCACCGTGGGCCTCCAGTTCCTGACGGCAGTTCTGCAACCTTGCCCGCCAGATGTAGTCGCTGACGGTCATGCCCCGGTCACTGAATAACATGTGCAGATAGCGTTTCGTGCAGCCCAATGCCGCGGAAATCTGGTCGATGCTGAGATCCGGGTCGCGTAAATGTTCGCGGATGAAGACCTGAGCCCGCACATACATCGCCACGGGACCGCCGTGATCGAACATCGTGCCAGCTTCGCGAAGAGGCAATAGCAGCAGATCGATCAGCGAATCAGCCACGCCGATTGCGTTGTAGGGTGACAGTTTCTGTGCTTCGCCGAATGCGGCATGTACAAAGTCATACGCGATCCGGCCGGTGCCGGTGCGCGCCGAAAGTTTGCATGCCGACATCTTCGCCGAATGGAAGCCGCGTTCTTCCAGCAAATCCTTTGGTACAATGACTACTTCGTGCCGCGTTAGCGACGGGCTGATAATCGTATGCGGGCACGACACATCATAGGCGAGACAATCGCCGGGTATGAGCTCGATGCGGCGACCGCTCTGCTCGAAATGGGAAATTCCATATGTCTGAAACAGGATCTTGACGTAGGGATGTTCGCCTGATTTCGCGCGCGAAATAGGATGCGCAAGCCGATGCTGACTCGTCTCGATCTGGCAGAGTTTCAGCCGAGAAACGGTGGTATAGTTGATTTGTCCTTCCAGCGACGAAGCTTCCAGCGGATCAATATCAAACTGACCGCAAAGCTCAGTCAGCGCATCGGTCCAACACTGGATCTGCTTCTTCGGCGCCAATCCGGAGGTGCTAAGTGAACGGACGGTATTGGACATTACCCAGCCACTGATTTGAGATCAAAACGTGACGGCGCCGCGAGGCGTCGGGTCACCAAGAAGCGACATTTACCTCGATTTAAAGCGGGCGTTGGAGCTTGAGCAGCGTTCCTCCTGACGTCCATCTGCCGATCCTCCGACTTAGTTTCAGCGTCGTCAAGGGGAACCTGAGCATTGTCTTGCTCGGGTACCGGTCCCCAAGGGACTGGCGCCAAGTTGGGCAAAGGCAACGCCCGCGGAGAACACGGGCTGGCAGCTAAAATATTCATTGAGCTTCGCTTTCGAGCAAGCGGGCTTCCCTCTTGGGCAAGTTTCCATTTGCCGAACCGGATAGGAATGCGCAGGAAAATAGAGCGAGTGGTCCGTTGCGACGGAAACCCAAGGCTCATGTAAAGGCTCATATCTGGAGGAGGAAACTGTCGGGCAGCATCGGCTTCTGACTCACTTATGTGGTGATGGCTACAAGGCACGGAAATCCTCAATCCGGCGCGGCATGCTTCGTGTTCTGCGGACATGTGTGCCTGGCATTGACGAAGACCAGGTGATACGTCGCCGAATCTGCGATTCGATGTCGGGAGAACATCCCACTGCAAGAGCTAACGCTGGGCGCAGGCCCATCGCACAAACCAAATAAACTGGAAACAACCTGGGAGGGTTCAATATGCGCAAGGTGCTACTCGCAACCTGTCTGGGCGCCGTGGCGGCATTCACCGCAGGTGCCGCCACCGCCAACGACGAACTGATCAAGCTGTCGCAGAACCCCAAGGAGTGGGTGATGCCGGCCGGCGACTACGCCAATCAGCGATACTCGAAACTCAATCAGATCACCGCAGCCAATGTCGGCAAGTTGCAGGTGGCCTGGACGTTCTCGACCGGGGTGCTGCGCGGGCACGAAGGCGGACCGTTGATCGTCGGCAACACGATGTACGTTCACACGCCGTTCCCCAACAAGGTTTATGCCCTCGATCTTGCCAACGAAAACAAGATCATCTGGAAATATGAGCCGACCCAGGATC
>WNGG01010035.1_pt1 | contig 12660 bp, 13 predicted proteins | sample 5400661 | NCBI WGS metagenome assembly WNGG01 (sample SAMN13153372, study PRJNA577476) | soil metagenome | isolation source: 100 cm soil or saprolite under Garry oak tree replicate 1 | place: USA:California | collected 2016-06-15 | reverse complement strand
CGAGTCCACCTGCCACCCGTCGTCGAAACTGGCGCTGATCTCGTCCTTGGTCACTCGTCGGGGACCCAGGTGGCCGGGTTGGCGGTCGCTGAAGCAGAGCAGGTAGTAGCGGCCGCCTGGATGGATCGCCGCCCTGAGGCCGTCGACGTACCGGCGGCGGTCGTCGTCGTCGAAGACGTGGAAGAGCCCGCAGTCCAGGACGGTGTCGAACTGCTCGCCCAGCGCGGCCAACCGGAGGGCGTCCCAGACCAGGAACCGGGCGGGCAGGCCGCGGTCCCGGGCCTTGCCCTCGGCGATGGCGATGGCCGCCGGGGCGGCGTCGATGCCGGTTGCCTGCAGCCCGAGGCCGGCGGCCAGCAGGGCGTGCTCGCCGGTGCCGCAGCCCACGTCGAGGACCTGGCCTCGGAGGGCGCCTGCCTGGGCCAGCTCCAGGAAGGCCGGCTGGGGCCGGCCGATGTCCCAGGGGGGCGTGCCGGCGTAGAGGGCGTCGAAGTCTCCGGGCCGCCCCGGGCGCAGCGGACCGGGCACGCACCCGGGTTGTTGCGTCTCGCTGGGGGCCAAGCGCTGGGCGAGGGCTTGGAGGGCGGCGACGGCCTCGGCGACCTCCCGAGGGTCCTCGGTGCCCAACGCCGCGGCGAGCGCGCCGTCGATGGGGGCCGAGAGCAGGCGCGCGGCCCGGCGTGGAGCCTGGGGAGCTGGCCGGACGAGGGTCCGTCGGCGGTCGTTGGGGTCGACCGTGGTCACCAGGGCGCCGCCGTCCCGGAGCCTGGCGACGGCGGCGGACACGTGGCTTTGCGGGAAGCCCGTCCTGGCGGTGATCTCGCCGACGGAGCTGTTGGGGTGCTCGAAGACGTCGATCAGGATCGAGCGGACGCTGGTGGGGAGCTGGTGGGAGCCTGCGGTCGTGGGGAGGGCCTGCTCGCCGATCTTCATCAGCTTCCGCAGCTCGAGCGCGTTCATATCAGCTAGGATACATCAAGCCTGATCGGTCTGGGTTCGCTGCGGGAGGCAGAGATGTTCGGGGCGTGGAAGACGTTGTCGACGGTGGTCATCGGGGCCTGCTGGGGGCTGTTCGGTCTGGTCTGGGTGACCGGCGCCGCCTACAACGCGCTCCGCGCGCCTGCCGTCCGGCAGCGCTCCACGCCCGCCTCTGCCTGGCTCGTCGGCGCCGCCGGCGCATGGGTGATCTTCCGGGCCGTGCCCAAGGCCGACTGGAGCTCGCTGCGCGTGCAGGCCGCCTTGCCTGAAGCGATCGGCCTGCCGATCCTGTTTGCCGCCACCGCCTTCACGCTCTGGGCCCGGGCGGTGCTCGGCACCATGTGGACCGCCTCCGCCGCTGCCAAGGACGCGCATGTGCTGCACACCGAGGGGCCCTACGCCGTCACCCGGCACCCCATCTACACCGGGATCCTGGGCATGCTGCTGGGCACCGCCCTGGCGAGCGGGCTGGGACGGTGGCTGGGGGTGTTCGTGCTCGCCGTGGTGTGGGTCAAGGTCAAGGTCTATGCCGAGGAGCGGCTGTTGACCAAGGTCTTCGGGGAGGACTACCAGCGGTACCGCCGACGGGTGCCGCAGCTCATCCCCGGTCTGCGCGGGCTCACCGGGCCGCAGCGCTGAGAAACCGCATGACCCCTGACAGCGTGTCGGCCGGGGCGACCGGTCAGCCAGGCGCCGAGCGTACCTCGGGAAGCAGGAGCCGCTGGAACTCCGATGCGAGCGGCAGTGCCTCACCCGCAGCGAGGAGTTCGGCCTGACGAGCAGCCGCTGTGACGGCCAGGTCGCCGGCGACCGCAGCCGCACTTGGCGAGCCCCCGAACCCGGCGGCAGGTGGAAGGCCGTGCAGGTCGCTGGCCACGCCAACGTCAAGATCCCTTCCGGCATGCAGCGCTGCAGCGAGCCATCTCCTACGGGTTGCGCAGCCGCTGCTTCAGCTCGCATAGACCTGAAGGGGCCTGATGGCTGGGCTACAGTCATTCCGGCCAGTTTGGCTCATCGAACTGCGGCCATTCCGGCTCATCGAGCTTCGGCTGTTCCCAGCCGGGCGGGTCGGCGTGCTTCTCCTGGACGTGCAGGGGCCAGGCTTCGGGCTTGATGTTGAGCTCCCCGCAAAGGAGGCACTTCAAGTCGAAGCAGCAGACCTCGGCGTCGGCCGGGACGTACGGGAACATGGTCGCGCTCCTCCCGTCGCACAGGTGCGGGTCAGTCGAGGCTACAACTTGGCGTGATGCCGCCAGGACGAACGAGCCTCGAGGAGTTCTGAGAGCAATGGCTACGTTCGGCAGTGAACGGCTCTGGGTGGTGGTCAGGGCTCCGCCAAAGTGTCGTGCGGCGCGACCAGACCCGACGCCCGGCCGGGGCACCTGCTCGAGGGCAACCTGCCCAACCTGCACGCCCAGCTCCGCGCGCTGCCCTGGCCAGACATCCCGACCCTGGACCGGATCCGTGGCCGCGCCCACGGCCGGGCCGAGAACCGCACTCTGAAGGTCGCCGCCGTGCCCGGCCTGGACTTCCCCGCACGCCACCCAGGCGCTGCAGATCACCCGTCGGGTCCGCGACCTGCGCACCCGACGCCGGCGGACCGTCACGGTCGCCGGGTTCGCCTTCCCACACGCCTCGCAGGTCATCCAGGTCACCCGCAAGACCCGCGACCTTCGGACCCGGCGGTGGCGGACCGTGACCGTCTACGCGATCACCAGCCTCACCTTCGCCCAGGCCAGCCCGGCCCGGCTCGCCGACCTCATCCGCGGGCACTGGGAGATTGAGATCTGTCAAGCAGACTGCGCCTATGGGATGTGACCGTTGAGGGCTTCGGCGAAGCGGGGGTGGACACGGGTCTTGCGGCCCCGGGCTCGTGCCAGTCGATCGCGGAGCTCGTCGACCTCCTCGAGCGGAGCGAGCAGGATCCACCGGTGCGGGGCGCGTGTCTCCTGACGTCCGGTGAGGTGTCCGTCGCGGAGCCACCCGCGCAGCGTGCCGGTGGTGCAACCCAGATGGGCGGCGAGCTGGGGCAGCAACCACTCATTGTCCCGGAGGGCGTCGGCCGGGTTGATGGGCAGCGGGTCGCGCCGGTGCGCAAGGGGACGACCGTTGCGGCGCAGGATCTGCGCGACGACGCGGTAGCGGATCGGCCCGTCAGCGCGGGCGGACTGGTATCCGTCGCGGTTGAGCTGGTCGGCGATCTTCTCAGGGTGCCAGCCGGCCTCGGTCAGCTCCAGAACGCGCTGTTGGAGCCGGGGGTAGTAGCTCAGGTGCTCGAAGTACTGGATGGGGCGGCGCACAAGACCGGTGGTGGTGCGGCCTCCGGCCCAGTGCAGGGTGAGGTCGACCAGTTCGCTCACGCCGCGGATGCTGACAGTGATCTCGTCCAGGACGGCGCGGACGACCTCCTTGCGGTCGGCGTGGGTGACGCCGGGTGCCTCCCATAAGCGGGGCAGGTCGGCGGCGGCCTGCCGGATCGCCTCCTGGTCACGGGCGGACAGCTGCTGGGGGGCCTGCCGCTGGAAGCGCCGCCACTGCTCCTGCAGGTCCCGCTGGGCGGCCAGGGCCTGCTCCCAGTCCTGCTCCAACTGGCGCACCACCAGCCGGTGCTCCGGTTCGGCGAGGCGGTAGCAGCGCCGGGCGCGGTCCACCTGCTGCTGGGCACGCTCGAGACGTTGCTGCCAGACCTTCTCCACCGCGGCCCTGTCGGCCAGGGCCTGCTGGACGGCCTGAATGTGGATCTCCACGGCTGCCGGGGACAGCACCTGGAGGACCTGGCCGGCGACGTCGGCGTCCAGGCAGCCGCCGGACAGGTGCTGGCAGTGCGGGCCGCCCCACTCCGAGCGGGCCCCGGTGCAGTTGTAGCTGATCCGGGGCCGTCCGGCGTCGACGTGGTAGCCCACGGTCATCCGGCGCCCGCACCGGCCGCAGCGCAGCAGCCCGGCCAGCAGCGCCGGCCCGAACCGGACCGCTCCGGGTACGTCGCCGTGCGCCCGGTTCGCCTTGAGCCGGACCAGGTTGGCCTCATACTGGGCCAGCGAGATGTAGGCGGGCAGGGCGTCCTCGATCCAGGCCAGGCACTCCTCGCGACGTGCGGTCCGCCGTCGGGACCTCGCACGCCCGTCCGCTGCACGCACCCCCGTACGGTCGGTCAGCCGGCGGCCGTAGACGTAGACCCCGGCATAGATCGGGCTGTTGACCATGCCGGTGATCGTCGCCCGGGCCGGGCGCTTCCAGACGATCTCGCCCTTGTCGGGGCCGCTGCGCGCCCGGATGCCGAGCTGGATGCCGTGCTCCACCAGGAACCGCACCACACCCTGGACGGAGCCGAGCTCGGCGAACTTCGCGAACACCAGCCGGACCACGCTTTGCACCTGCTCGTCGGGGTCGACTACCGCCTCCCCCGAGGGGTGCCGCCAGTAGCCGACCGGCAGCGCGATGGCCAGCTCGCCCCGCCGGGCCTTGTTGACGCGGCCGGCCCGCATGCGCTGGTTGATCAGGTACAACTCCGCCTCGGACATCGTTCCCTTCAGCCCCAGCAGCAGCCGGTCGTTGTACTCGGTCGGGTCGTACACGCCGTCCGCATCCGCCAGCAGACACCCGCCCAGCGCGCACAGCTCCAGCAGCTGGTACCAGTCCTTCCCCGAGCGTGCCAGACGCGACATCTCGGTGCCCAGCACCAGGCCGACATGCCCCAACGAGATCTCTGCGACCAGGCGCTGGAAGCCAACTCGATGCTCCGCACTCGATCCCGACTTGCCCAGGTCGTCATCGATCAACACAACCCGGGAAGCCTCCCATCCCAGCGCCACCGCCCTGTCCACCAGCGCATACTGCAGCCGCGTGGACTCTTGGTGGCCCACCACCTGCTGCCGCGTGGACTGCCGGACGTACACCACCGCCAGGCGTTCACGGTGCCAAGCCGCAATCTTGCTCCCCGTATGCTCCCACGGCATCACCGCGACCACGGCTCACCGCCCCTCCCGGGCAGCGGCGCCACCGCCGGCACCGCCTTCTGGCTCTGGGCCGCCTCGCTCCGGCGGGCCATCACCGCCAGCCAGTACACCGCCACCCGACGCCGCGCCTCCGGCACCGCCGCCCACACCTCGCACAGTTCCAAGCCCGCCCTCTGGGGCCGCCGGCCGCTTCCCCGTCCCACGCGACGACGCACCTCCCGGCCGCGTGGGCACCTTCCTCAGCCGTTCCACCGCGGCGACCATGCGGAGCAGGCCCTCCCGCCCCACCAACGGCTGCTTCCCCGCTTGTTGTTGCCTACCCATAGGCGCAGTCTGCACAACGGATCGAGGCGCTGCACCACGTCCGCGACGTGATCTTCACCGAGGACGCGTCCCGGACTCGGACCGGGACCGCGCCCCGGGTCATGGCGACCCTGCGCAACCTCGCCATCGGCGCCCTGCGCCTCGCCGGTGTCACCAACATCGCCGCCGGGGCTCCGCCACGCCGGTCGTGACCCCACCCGACCCCTCACCCTGCTCAGCATCCAATACTCATGAACCGGACATCACGACACTTCGGCGGAGCCCTGGGGTGCTGGTGGATGGGTGTGGCTTGGATGCGCTGCGCCCGCTGGTCATGGCCGCCCGCGAGGACAGCCCCTCGGTGCGGGTGCGCCGTGAGCGCACGCGCCTGCTGGTCAGCGCTGTCAGCAGCATTGTCAGCAACTGCACATCACGAGGCATCGCGAACCAGCGGTGGGTTTCAGGCCTGGGGCCAGCTACCCGGTCAGGATTCATCGAAGGTCACGACCGCGTCCCGTTGCCCCTCGACCATCGCCAGTACCGCCTGCCGGTCCTCCCAGGCGACCTCCAGCTCCCTCATTGTCGCCGCCAGGTGTCCGAGCAACCGGTCGAACGCCTCTCCCGTGATCTGCAGGTGCTCGTGGGCTGCGTGGAGGTCGCGGCCCACGTACTTGCTGGGCCCGCCCGTGGCGATCGCCAGGAAGGTGAGCATGTGCCAGCGCAACCAGCTCAGCTCGTGCTCGCCGAGGTGCTTGAAGTAGCCCATGAGGACCGTGTCGGCCAACACCCGTGGGTACAGGTCATGCACGATCCGCCGCAGTCCGCCGGCATACTCGAGCCGCTGGTACATCGTCATCGCCGGCGGTGGTGGTGGCCTGCGGCGGGTATGGGCCGCGAGCGCGTCCCGCAGGAACTCCCCGGTCGTCTGCCCGGCTGCGTCGGCAAGCGCCTCGATGTGGTCCAGCGGGTCGAACGGCGGGTCACCGTGGCGGCTCACGCCGGGTCGCTCCAGGGGCGGGTCTCGCAGGCGGCCTCGAAGAAGTCGCCCCCTTTGCGCTTGACGTCGTCGGTCCCCCAGGCACGCTTGCGGGGGACCTTGACCATATGGGGGAGGTGCTTGGCGCAGTGGATGTACGCCTCCTCGACATCGACCTCGACCCACCGTTCCGCGCGGGGAGCCTCGCCGCTGGCGGACGGGCCAGGCCGGACGGGCGAGTCAAGGATGCGGGCGGTGCCGTTGACGTGCAGGCCGATGAGACTGGTCTGGAAGTCCACGAACAGCAGGCCGACGTGCGCGTTCTCCTGGAGGTTGCCGAGGCTGGCCATGACGCCGTTACCCCGGTACTCCGGGTACCGGAGGGTCCGGTCGTCGAGGACGTGGACGAAGCCGGGCGGGCCGCACCGGATCGAGCAGTCGCACTCCCCGGCGGCGTCGGCGGTGCCGACGAACAGCAGTTCCTGGCGACCGATGAACTGCATCATGCGCTGGTTGAGGTGGCCGAGCACCTGGCGCTGGTAGAAGCTCCCAGCGCGGCCGGCCGACCCGTAGCGGGCCTGGAGGACGTGTTCGCCGACCGAGCCGGGCAGTGGCGCCGGCCGCTGACGGCGACGTCGGCGTTGGAGCAGCAGCCTCGCGGGGACGGCGGCGGTGGCCAGGATGACGGACGCGGCGGTGGCCGGTCGGGGAAGGTCCATCGCTCGGCTCCTCCCACATGGGGGGCGCGGCACTTCCCGAGCAGGATAACGACGATCCGTCGCATTAGGAATCTTCTCCTTGTCGAGGTATCAAGGTAGAATCCTACGTCCGGACGCTAAGGGATGAAAGCTACGGTTCCGTCAAGGTCGCACCCGCTCGGCGGACCACCGCTGGTGCGGTGAGCTCGCCCCACGTGGCGAAGATGCGCCGGAGGTCGTGTGGGCAGGTCGAGCCCATGGAGGACGGCTGGAGGACGGCGCGAGCGGCGGTGCGCTAGGGGCCTCGAGGTGACGAGGTCAGGCGAGGATGCTCATCGCGGGCACGCGGCCTGACCGGCGATCGGCGGCCCGCAGGCGATCGGAGGGAGCCGGTGGCGGAAGGAACCGATCAGCCCCGTGACCACGCTCATCGCCCGTGACGAGACGTCGCTACGCCGAGACCTCGCCAGCCTCACCGCTGCCAGGTTTGGGCCGGCCTGCCTGCTCATCGAGGAACCGCGCGACCAGGCCCCGCACCACGACCGCCATCGTGAAGCCGTTCGTCTGGCACCACTGCTTGAGCCGCTCATGCTGCTCGACCGAGAAACGAACGGGCACCGTCTGCCACGGCCCCGCGGCTTGTGACTGAAGCGAGGGTGGACCCCGAAGCAGGGGTGGACCCACCTCCATCGCGGGCAGCCTCGCCCATCCTGGGTCACACCGAAGGGCTTGCTCAGATGGCTGCTCCGGCTGGCCACCGACCACCTTGGCGCCGAGCAGCTCGGTGAGCACGGTGTCCTGTTCGTCTTGGGGCAGGGACCGCACCGCCTTGAGCAGCAACCGCGTCAGCTCTGACATCTGCATGCCTATCGAGATACCGCCTGCGATATCAGCATGATGCGTTGCGAGGGCACAGGTGTCCAGGCTCTCGATCCTCCCTCGGCCAGCGGGGCAGGACGGAGCAGAGTTCGAGCCTCACCCTCCACCCACCTGGCCGCCGCGCGGCTGCGGATCGGGCAGGACCGCGGCCAACAGCCCAAGCCCAACCGCGAGGACGAGCATGGTCACGACGCCGGCCGGCCAGTAGATGTGCCAGCCACCGGTGAACAACACCGCGGCCACCAGGAGCACCACCGCGCCTGGCAGCGCGCGGCGTCCAACCCGGACAACGACCGCCACCGCGGTCGCGGCGCACGCGACGACGAAACACCACACGCCAATCGTCCCAAGGTCGTTGCCCACGGCGAAGAGCGTGTCGACCTGCTCGGGGCGCCCCTGCAGACCGCGCTCGGCGGCGCGCCGGGTCAGCTCCCCGGCGCCGATCCCGACGAGCACGTCCGTCACGCTGTAGAACGTGGCGTAGCCGTACGCGGCGATCCGCCCTCCCCAGGCGACACCACCCGGCACCCCGCGCAGCAGCAGCCACAGCGAGAGGGCCAGCAAGGGGAAGATCGGCAGCAGCACCACGTGCAGGGTCGTCCACCAGGACGCGCTCGTGGCGGTGAGGTTCTGCGGGTGGGTGAGCCCGAGCCCGGCGAGGACGACCGCCGGCCCGGCAACGGCAAGCACCCGAGCCCATCGCATGCGCGCACTCTGGCACAGGCGGCCAGGCCGTGCCAGGCTGCCATCGAGCTGCGCTGGTGCGCCTGCGGATCCGCCACGCCATCGTCCACGCCCCACCTCAGCGGTTGCCTGGGTGGCTGAGCAGCCAGTCGGCAGCCACCGCCGCGGGCTTCGCCCCCTCCAGCTCGACCCGTTGGTTCATGTGGATGAGGTCCCTGGTGTTGAGCTGGGCGGTGACCGCGTCGATGAGATGAACCAGGGTAGGCCCGTAGGCGGCGATGGTCTGGTTCCGCATGATCGGGGCGATGTTCTCGGCTGGTTGCAGCCCGCGGTCGTCCTTCAGCTGCACCAGGTCGCGGTCGGCCAGGTTGCCGTCGGTGGTCTCGAGCATGCCGACGTCGATCTCGCCCGCCTCGAGGGCATCGGCGGTGACTGTGCGCGACGGCATCGCCTCGAACCGCGCGAACTCGAGGCCGTAGACGTCGCGCAGCCCGTTGAGGCAGAGCGGCCGACCTGGGCATTCGGGCGGCCCGCCGAAGGTGAGCTGGCGGGCGATCGGGGCCAGGTCGCTGATGCGCTCCAGCTTGCGGTGTCTGGCCAGGTCGCCGGTGACCACGAAGCCGTTGCGGTCCTCGGCCGGGGCGAATGCGAGGACGCTGAGTCCGCGGGAGGTGAGCGCCTGCTCGAGTCGGGCGTGGGTCGCCTGGGGGTCCGCGGTGGCCACCCGCTGTTGCTCATACAGGAAGTTCAGCCCACTCCCCAGGTACCCGGGGACGAGGTCGACCCTGCCCTGCTCGAGGGCGGGCTCGACGATCTCGCGGGGCCCGAGCCGCGGCACGAGCTCGACCGGGTAGCCCTGCCGGCGCAGGGCCTGCCCGTACAGCTCGGAGAGGGTCTCGCTCTCGGGGAAGTCGAACGAGGTGATCGTGATCACGGGCCGCCGCGGGTCCTTGGGCGACGGCGGGCGCTCGCCCGCCGGGGAGCAGCCACCGGCGAGCAGGACGGCCGCGGCCAGGACGAGCGCGGCCGCCAGCCTGGCTCGAGGCATGGCCATCCTCCTGTTCCAGCGCGTTTGTACAGGCTACACTGGCCGTCGAGCCGCGCCGGGTGGCGATCGCCCGCCTTGGAGCCCCAGGAGCTTTGTTGGTGGAACCCACGCTGCGGCACCCACCCCCCACCGACCGCGAGGCGGCACGGGCCCGTTCCACGCGGATCTCGCGGTCCGGGCGGCGCCGGCGCCCCTCTGGCGAGCCACCGCCGCTGCCGCGCCCCTTGAGCACCGGCGGGTACTGGCTCGCGGCGACCGGTGTGGTGCTGGTACTGGTGCTCGCCGCGCTCGCCAACAGCCGCACCAGCAACTACATCCTCGCGTTCGACCTGACGCTGCTCGCCTGGGTCTCACGGCTGCGGACCGACGCCCTCACCGACGTCATGCAGGTCGTGCACGCGCTCGGCTCCCGCTGGACGATCCGCGGCCTGTTCTGGGTCACGATGCTCGCGCTGCTGGGCACCCGCCGCTTCCGGCACCTGTTCGTATTCCTCGGCGCGGTCGTCGGGGTGATCGCGCTCAGCTCCCTCCTGGCCTACCTGCTCATGCGGCCCCGTCCGCTCGGCGTCGAGATCCTCGGCGACTGGAGCGGCGCGGCGGACCCGTCCCGCCCCGTCGCCGTGTTCACCGCCACCGTGGTGGGCATGCTGTACACCCTGCTGCCCCAGGGTCCGTTCCGCCAGCTCGGCAAGCTGCTGGTGGGTGTGCTGGTCGCGGCACTGTCGGTTGCCCTGGTGTACCTGGCCGTGAACTCGCCCACCGACGTGCTGATCGGGGCGATCATCGGGGTGACCATCCCGCTGGTCGCGTTCCGGCTGCTCACCCCGAACGAGGTGTTCCAGGTCACCTACCGGCGCGGCCGCGCCGCCCACCTGGACGTCGGTGGACGCCGCGGCCAGGCCATCCACCAGGCACTCGAGGAACAGCTCGGCCTCCAGGTGCTCGAGATCAAGCCGTTCGGGCTGGCTGGCTCGGCCGGCTCGACACCGCTGCGGGTCTGCGCCAAGGGCAACCCGAACAGCTACCTGTTCGCCAAGCTCTACGCCCGCAGCCACCTGCGCGCCGACCGCTGGTACAAGCTCGGCCGCACCCTGCTCTACGGCCGCCTGGAGGACGAGAAGCCGTTCAACACCGTCCGCCGGCTGGTGCAGCAGGAGGACCACGCCCTGCGCCTGCTCTACGGGGCTCAGGTACGCAGCCCGGAGCCGTTCGGCATCGTCGAGATCACCCCCGAGCGCGAGTACATCGTCGTCATGGAGATGTTCGACGGTGCCCAGGAGATCGGCGACGCCGAGGTGGACGAGGCCATCATCGACGACGGCCTGCGCATCATCCGGCGGCTGTGGGACGCTGGACTGGCCCATCGCGACATCAAGCCGGCCAACCTGCTCGTGCGCGACGGCAAGGTCCATCTGATCGACGTGTTCTTCGCCGAGGTCCGGCCGAGCCCCTGGCGGCAGGCGGTCGACCTGGCCAACATGATGCTGGTGCTTGCCACCCGCTCCAGTCCCGAGCGGGTCTACCAGCGGGCCAGGGCGCAGTTCAGGGACGACGAGATCGCCGAGGCGTTCGCCGCCACCCACGGGATCACCATGCCGTCCCAGCTTCGGCGCTGGATGCGGGAGCAGGGACGCGACCTCCACGACGAGTTCCTGGGCCTGCTCCCCGAGCGCCCCCACCCGATCTCGACCCAGTCCTGGAGCGTGCGCCGGGTCGGCCTGATGCTCGGGGTCCTCCTGCTCGGCCTGCTCGCGCTGCTGGTCGCGATCGGCAACCTGCAGGCGGCCGAGCTGCTGTGAGGCGCCTGCCCCTTCTCGCCCTCGCCTGCCTGCTCCTGGCCGGCTGCGTCCAGCCGACCTCCCACGAGTTCAGCCAAGCCCGGCAGCCCTTCTGCGAGCACCACGGCGATCCGGGCACCCAGTTCGTGGTCCTCATGGCCCAGGCGGTGCCGACGGCCAGCCAGCTCCCCTGTATCAAGCTGCTGCCCGCCGGCTGGAGCGTGAGCGACGCGTTTGTTCGCAACGGCCGAGCCCGGTTCGCGCTCGACTCCGACCGGGTCGGCGTCCATGCGGTGCAGGTGGCTCTCGAGCGGACCTGCCAGTTCGGGGGCGCCAAGGCCACCAGGGTGCCCTCCGACGAGCCCGGGACGCGGCGCTATGAGCAGGTCGGCGAGGTGCGGCCAGGGGTCGGCTTTACCGGCGCCCGGTTCTACCTGTTCAAGGGTGGTTGCGTCACCTACCGGTTTCGGTTCAAGGGCGAGGAACGGGCCGGGCCGATCGGCGAGGTGACCCTGGCGCTCAGCTTCATCGCCCGAGACGCGGTGCGCAGACTCGTCCGGGAGACCACCGGCGGCCGCGCCGAACTCGACGCCGCCGCCGTCGCGGGCAGCCGATGACGATGACGGATGCCTTCGCTCTCCGGCCCGGGATCAGCGGTCGACCACCACCATGAACGGGTAGAACGGTCGTGTGGGCGGCGGCTCGGCGGGCGTCCAGATGTACCCGCACTCGGGACAGCGCCAGGCGTAGACCGCGGCACCGTCGCTCAGCCCGATGGCGCGGCAGAAATGGGCCGCGCCCGCCATGGCCCGGTCGGCGTCAGGGATAGGGTCGCCGGTCAGGTCGGCGTCGCACCATGGGCAGCGATCGGGCAGCATCCGGCTCCTCAGAGCATGTGCGCGTGTATCCGGTAGATCGGCCACATCGAGTGAGAAGAAGACTCTTGACAAGCAAGGCAAGCTGCCTGAGCATCCTAACCTCGTCACGGAGGTGATCGTGAGGAGTATCGACGAGGTCCGTCAACGACACGAGCGGCACCTGCTCACCCTGCCCAACGTGGTGGGGGTGTCCTCGGAGACAGTGGACGGCAGGGACGTGATCCTCGTCCTGGTGCGCCGCAAGGTGCCGGGGTCGCAGCTCTCGCCCGAGGAGGTGATCCCCCAGCAGATCGAAGGGTTCCCGACCGAGGTCGTCGAGATCGGTGAGCCGAGCGCGCTGCCGCCCGGCCTGACCGACTAACGCACGCCGCATCGATGCGGCGACAGGGGGGGTAACCGATGACGGTTGCACGTGGAGACCAGGATCGCATGGCCATGCCGAAGGGGGCCGAGCTCGATGGCGCGGTCGTGCGGGCGGCCAC
>WNGG01006851.1_pt1 | contig 12660 bp, 6 predicted proteins | sample 5400661 | NCBI WGS metagenome assembly WNGG01 (sample SAMN13153372, study PRJNA577476) | soil metagenome | isolation source: 100 cm soil or saprolite under Garry oak tree replicate 1 | place: USA:California | collected 2016-06-15 | reverse complement strand
TGCCCATCTTGCGGCAGTACAGCGTGTACTCGTGTTCGGTCCCCTGGACCATCTTCCTCATGCGTCACCCGACCATCGGGTCCGCACCGGTCCGGAAGACCTCCCGCTGGCGCTTCTCGTAGACGTACATCTCCGTGATCGCGTGCTCCTTGCTCTCCTCGTCGATCGCCATCTCGAGGTCCCTCATCGTGAGGCCTTCCTTCTTCCGCTCCGTCTTCTTCAACAGGATGACCCGCTTCACGAAGTTCTTCTTCGCGGTCGTCACGATGGCCTCAATGATGGCGCCGGAGATGATGTCCTTCCGCTTCACAGTCTTGATCGCCTCTTTCGCTTCCGCGTCGAGCTTCACCTTGACCCACTTGTTCTCCCCATACAATTCATCGAGGACAAAGCGGCGGAGCGCCTCGACGGCTTCCTTGTGACCGCCGGACTGGTCCTCGAAGCTCGACTGGACCGGGAGGTCCTCGTTCAGGTAGATCCGCAGGATCTCCTCGGCGGCCCTTCGGTCGGGACGCGGGATCTCGATGATCTCGTCGAACCGCCCCGGCCGGAGCAACGCCGGGTCGACGAGGTCCGCGCGGTTCGTCGCGCCGATCACGAACACGTCGTGGAGTTCGACGAGTCCGTCCATCTCGCTCAGGATCTGCGCGATGATGTTCTTGTGGACGCCGGACGTGTCCATCATGCCGCGGACCGTGAACAGGGCTTCAATCTCGTCGAAGAAGACGATGCTCGGCTTCTTCTCGTGAGCCTGGCGGAAGATCTCCTTGATGATCCGCTCGCTCTCCCCGACCCACTTCGACAGGACGTCCGCGATGCTGACGTTGAAGAAGGTCATGTCGTTCTCCGTCGCGATCGCCTTCACGAGCAACGTCTTCCCGCAACCCGGCGGTCCGTACAGCAGGATGCCGCGCGGCGCCTCAAGGGCGATCTGCGCGAACAGCTTCGCCTCCTGGTACGGCAGGACGACGACGTCCTTGATCCGCTCGATGGCCTCCATGAGCCCGCCGATCTGGCCGTATTTCACGTTCGGTCTCTCGCCGAGCAACAGGGACTTGACCTCGAGGTTCGGGAGGACCTCGAGCACCTCCATGGTCGGAGGGAGCACGCTGATCTGGAAACCCGGCTTGAGCTTCTTGTACACGGTCTTGTCGGTGTTGATCAGCCGCTTCTCCATGTCGCCTTCGATCGAGATCACGAGCTTGCCGTCCATCATGTCCGCGACCTTCGCGATGACGCCCTCGTTGCGGACGGCGCTGCCCTCGACGATCGCGTACGTCTGCGGGTGCACCCAGACATATTGGCCGACGCCGAGCTGGGATTTGTCCATGAGCCCGGTCGAGACCTTGAGAAGCTCCGTTGCCCGGGCGACGACGACCTGGTTTCCGTCGAGGTCCGGACCTTCCTTGCGCACGACGTAGGCGTAGAGGAGCGGCGGCTGCTTGATCTTGTTGAACTTGTCCTCGTACGCCTTGAGCCGGTACTCCCGCTCCTCGATCTCGTAGCGGAAGGAGTGGAGATCCCTCTCGTACTGCCGACGGAGACGGTCCATCTTCTCCTCGAACTCGTCTCGGACCTCGTCCGCCGACTTCCCCGCCTTCCCGTCGCCTTCGTCGCTTACCATCCGTACATCACCGCATGCCTGCGCCCGCGTGCCGGTCAGGGCGGGACGGCATCTGCTCTGTCGACGCAAGACTGTGGAACAAGATGCGGTCTCGTCCCATCCCTTCTTAGAAAGTGGCATCCAGAATTAAAGCTTTTGTTATCGGTATTGACCCCGGAACAATCGGAATATTCCACCGGGAGTGAAAGTGTTCCAAACGCGGCTCGAACATGCGAGCCCGCGGGAACGACACCTGTCGGTCTTGTTGTAGCGAAAGGACGTTGAAAGATTGCTGCCCCGGGAGAGACACTCCCTGATCCGGAATCCTACTGGGCGTATCCGCCTGAAATCAGCTTCTTGATATAGGGCGTCAACACGCGTGCGAGGCTCATGTCTCCGTCCCAATCCTCGAGCTGGTCCCAGTGGTGGTCTTCCATGTCCTTGATGCATCGCTCGATGCGCGCGGTCCACGAACCGCTGCCGTCCCCCTCGATACGGGCCGCGAGGACGAGCCACTTGCCCCGTCCGATCAGGATGTGCATGTGTCCGACGGTCATCTCGTTCAAGTCGGCATAATCGTCGCCGCGAAGCGCATCCTTCACGAACTGCTGCACCGCGGTGAGCATGCCGCTCAGGATGTCCGTATCGACGTCCGGCCGGAGACGACGGGTCTCGTGCTTGATGAGGACACCATCCCGGTGGTTGAGAAGGAAGACGTCCTCGACGATCGCATCGTTTTCCTTCGAGACGGTGACCGCCGGAGGTTTCGTCGGGGCCGCGGCCCGGCGACGCATGATCAGGAAGAGCGCCCCTCCCGCGACCGCGCCCACGAGGACGAGGAGCCACCAGTTGTCCGCGAGGCTGAATCCGGATGCGAGGCCGCCCGCCGTGGAGAACTGGAACGTCCGGGATTGCGTCATGCTGTTCCCGGAGCGGTCACGGCCGCTCGAGTCGACCGCGACGAAATAGCTCGTCCCGGCGATGAGAGGGCGCGCGGGGATGAACGTCACGCGCGTGGAGTCCGCGCTCCATTCGTACGCCCCGTTCATCGCGGGGGTGATGGAGAAGGCTTGCTCGACCGAGCTGCGGTCCATCGGTTCGCTGAAAGTCACGACGACCCACGGGGTCAAGTTCGTGTTCGCGCCCAACGGGGCGACGTCGATCACGAACGGCTTCGTCACATCCACGACCGTCGAGGTGTCGTTGCCCGCGGGCGGGACCTCGGCGTTCCCGGCGCGATCCTGCGCGAGCGATCGGAATCCGTAGGCGTGGCCGTCGACCCCGACAAAGGTCGCGCTCGTCGCAGTCGTGCTCGAATAACCGGAGACGTCCGTCCAAGCGCCCGCACCGTCCCGCACCTGGATGCGGTACATGGCGATGTCCGCGGTCCCGGCGACTGGTCCCCAGGAGATCGTGAACTGCAGGGCCGTCTCGTACGGCGGGAGGGCCGCCACGGTCGAGTCCGGTGGAGAAAGGTCCACGATCGCCCACGAGTCGTTTCCGCTCGCGGATTCCACGTTCCCGGCGCGGTCCGTCGCAAGGGAACGGAACTGATAGGTGTGGCCGTCTTGACCCGAGTAGGGGGCCGAGGTGGCCGTCGTCGTGGGGATCCAGTCCGTCCAGCCACCGCCGTTGTCGTTGACCTGGATCCGGTACGTCGCGATGTCGAACGTGCCCTCGCGGGGTTCCCACGTCACCACGAAGGGCGATACCGTTTCGTAGACCGGGAGCGGAAGGGTTTCCGAGGACGGCCGCACGGTGTCCACGATCGTCCAGGTGTCGTTTCCGGCGGGCGGGACTTCGATGTTCCCGGCATAGTCCCTCACCAGGGAACGGAACGCGTACGACCCTTGGGAGGTCGCGGTGAATGTCCCCGAGGTCGCGTGCGTGTCCGGGAGCCAATCGATCCAACCGGCGCCCGCGTTGTATTGGATCCGGTAGGCGACAATGTCGGTCACGCCGGAATCCGGAGCCCAGGACACGAGGAAAGACAGGGCGTTTTCGTACGCCACCAGGGGGTTCACGTGGGATCCCGGGCGGACCGTGTCCACGATCGTCCACGTGTTGTTGCCTGACCCTCCGGAGGGAGCGGACTGCGCGTTCCCGGCCACGTCCGTGGCCTGGGTGTAAAACTGGTAGGTGCCGTCGCTCGGCGCGGTGAAGGAGAATCCTCCGACGCTCGGGACGACTTGAGTCGCATATTGGACCCACCCGCCTCCCGCGCGATACCACAAGGTGACGGTCCGCACGCCGGTTCCGTTTCCGTCGTCGTATGTGTAATCGACGGTGAAGGTGAGCGTGTTCTCGTACGTCGGCAACGGCATCGCGGACGAATTCGGTGTGGCCGTGTCCCGCATGCCGAAATTCTCCGTGTGGCTCGACGCCATGTTGACCAGGCGGGGATTGCTCCAGAACGAGGTGCCGGCGTAGGAGACGAAGACCTTGGTCTGATTGTCGTGAATCGTGGTCGTGGATTGCTGGTACACGCGGTCCGTGACCAGGAGCCACGGCGCGAAACCGCTCGACGAGGTGAGATCCCATGCGGCGATTGAGTCGTCGTCCACATGGATATGGGCGCCCGCGAGGAAGGTCGCGTTGTTTGGCCAATAGACGGCCACGGAAAGGAAATTCCGGACCGTGAGGTTCCCCGCCCTCTGGACCGCCAATTTCGCGGATGAGAAAGGCGTGTTGACCGTCGTCGCTTCCGTATAATTGTCCACGTTGATGTCGAAGTCACCGATGGCCGCCAGAGTCGCATTCGTCAGGGTGACGGTCGTTCTGGACGTCGCGTTGCCGATCCCGTACACGCCCACCGCGTAGCTCCTGGGAGTACCCGATCCCGTCCCGGGAGCGCCCTTGGTCACCGTCTGGATCGCGTCCGAGGAGGAGCCCGCGCTCGGAGCGAGCGCCACGATGAAGGCGGTGCAGTCGCCCCCGCGGCCTGCGGCGTTCCCGATGATGAATGCATTCCCGCCTCTTCCGCCCGTCAGCGTATTGATCGTGTTCGAATCCGAATCCACTCGTATGTGGATTGCCGCGAACCCGGAGACCCCGCCCGCGGTGCCTCCCGCGAGGGTCCCAATCCCTCCGGCTCCTCCGGTCAGGAAAGAGATCGTGTTCCGCTGCACAAGGGTGAGGTTGTACGGACTTCCGTCACCGACGGCCAACACGCCAGTTGCGTTCCCGCCCCAGCCCGCACTCAGTCGGCCGGCTCCGCCGACGCCGCCGGTCAAGTCCGTGAATACGTTATCGTGAAGCGACCCGGTTCCGTCCACCCCGAAGGCCCACAGGGCTGCCACCTGCCCCGCGCTTCCGCCGGACGTCCCGCGAAGCCCATTCGAACTGTTCCCGCCATAGCCGCCGCGGACCGTTTGCACCAGGTTCCAACCCGCGTCGCCGTCCACGGCCTGACCCGTGAGGAATCCGTACGTGTCCGCGCCGACCCCTCCGCTCCCGAAGGTTCCAAAGCTCGACGCGGCGCCATCGCCCCCCGATCCGCCCAAGATGTCCGTGAGGAAGTTCCACGACCAGGTCGCCGAGGTCGCAGAGACCACGCTCTGGATTCCGGCCGCGCTCCCGCCGTTCCCTCCGTTCCCGCCGTTCCCGGTCGCCGCAGATGAACCGCCGCCTGTTCCGCCGTGGCCACCGACGACGCCCGTGATCGTGTTCGATCCGACGTCCAGGATCGAGACGCCGAACGTGACAATCGCGCCCGCCGAACCTCCGTCCCCCCCGCGGCCGCCGCTCGTGGTGGAACTTGAGGCTCCGTTCCCTCCCTGGCCGCCGACGATCTGCGTGAGGGTGTTCCCGACAACCGTCCCCGTCGAGGTCCCATTCATCAGGATCCCGACCGCATACCCCCCGTCCGTGCCGCGGCTTCCCGGGACGCCCGGCGTCCGTCCGTTCGTCGCGAAGACGCCTCGGATCGTGTTCGTGGAGATCGAGGCCGACTGCACGTTCGTGACGTAGATCGCCAAGGCCGGATTGCCGGTCATGTTCGTGATGATGTTGTCCGCGAAGGTTACGTCGCCCGCGGCGCTCGCCTGGAATGCGATGTTCGTGTAGTTGATCCGATTCCGCAGGGCGGACGAGCTGGACGCCTCAAGGACAATCCCGGCGTACGCGGTATCGATCACGTTGTCGTTGATCGTGGGCGAGCTCTGGATCGCGTAGATCGCCCGCTCCGCGCGGGAGATTGAGGACCAGGTGATCGACCCGGCGCTGGTCGCATTGAACTGGATTCCGCCCCAGGGGACGAGCGAGACGGCATTACTATGCGCGAACGTGATCAGGCTGCTCGACAGCCCGTTCGCCGTCAAGGTCCCGCGGACGTACAGGTGCCTAAAGGAATCCGCCATGACGGAGACCCCAGGCTTGATCGTCAGGGTCACGCCCGGGTTGACGGTCACGTTGCCCACCAGGACGTGGATGCACGTCGCGTCCCAGGTCGTATCCACGACGATGTTCCCGGACACGTTGCACGTCGGGAGCGGGCCGGCGGCCGAGCCGACGGACGAAGAGCCGAAGACACCGGCGAAGACGGCCGAGATGAGGAACGTGGCGACGAGACGACTTCGACCGCGAGGGCTCAAGTGAGGGAGTTTCATCGGAACCTGGCTCCGGGGTGGGACGCGGCGCCCTTCAGCAGGCTTTCCCGGTTCCTTTCACGATATATTAGACGAAGGGCGTAGTTACCATGCGTGATAACTCCCGGCCGGCGGGCGCCTGGCAAGATTCATTACGGCTGGGAAGGTTGGCCACGCGGATGCCGGAGGACGCACTCCAGGCGATCTTCTCCCCGAGGTCGATCGCCGTCGTCGGGGCCTCGCGGCACCCGGGGAAAATCGGGTACGAGATTTTGCGGAACCTGATCGTGAACGAATACCAGGGAATTCTCTACCCGGTGAACCCGAACGCGATCGGCATCCACGGCATCCGAGCGTACTCGAGTGTCCTCGAGGTCCCGGAACCAGTGGAGCTCGCGGTGATCACCGTCCCGGCAGACCTAGTGCTGGAGGCCGCGGAGGCGTGCGGGAAGAAAGGCGTGAAAGGGCTCGTCGTGATCACGGCGGGGTTTCGAGAGGTCGGAGGCGCCGGGATCGAACGGGAGGCCCGACTGCTCGCCCTGTGCCGGCAATATGACCTCACAATGATCGGTCCGAATTGCATGGGGGTCATCAACACCCATCCCGACGTCCGGATGGATGCGACCTTCGCGCCCACGCCCCCGCTCCGAGGCGGGATCTCCCTCGTCACGCAGAGCGGGGCGCTGGGCATCGCGATCCTCGAGCACGCGAAAACCTTGGGGGTCGGCTTCGCCAAATTCTGTTCCCTCGGGAACAAGGCGCAGGTGAGCCTGAACGATCTGTTGCAGATGTGGCGCGGCGACCCGGACACCAGGATCATCCTGGCTTACATCGAGAACTTCGGCAATCCGAAGAACTTCGTCCAGATTGCACGGGCGACGACGAAGGACAAGCCGGTCATCGCGGTGAAGTCCGGCCGGTCGGAAGCGGGGAGCCGCGCGGCCGCCTCCCACACGGGTTCTCTCGGAGGATCGGACTTGGCCGCCGAGGCCGTGTTCGCGCAGACGGGCGTCCTCCGGGCGGCATCGATCGAGGAGTTGTTCGACCTCGCCATGGCATTCTCGCTGCAGCCGCTCCCTCGTGGCAATCGCGTCGCGATCGTTTCCGATGCGGGCGGCCCCGCGATCATGTGCGTCGACGAGCTCGTCGCCCACGGGATGCGACTGGCGGACCTGGCCCCGGCGACCCAGGCGTTCATGCGCACGTGGGCGCCCCCCGAGGCCTCCCTGCGCAACCCGATCGATTTGACGCCTCAGGGAAGTCTCGAAGACTATCGACGGGCTCTGGATGCGGTCCTCGCGGACGACGGGGTCGACGCGGCGATCGCGATCTACGTGCCCCCCGTGCGCGTCGACGAAGTCGATATCGCCCGTGCGGTGTGGCAGACGGCGAAGGACCATTCGAAACCGGTCCTGTGCAATTTCCTCGGCCGGTCGGAGAATAGCCCGGGATTCGTGGAACTCGTCAGCCACAGCGTCCCGTCGTACCTGTTTCCCGAGAGCGCCGCGCGGTCCCTTGCCGCCATGTACCGCTACGCCCAGTACCGGAAGCGCGAAGAGGGAGAGGTCCGCACCTTCCCGGTGAATCGAACCCAGGCGGAGACGATCCTCGACCGCGCCGTTGGCGAAGGTCGCTCGCGGCTGCGAAGTGAGGAGGCGGACGCCTTGCTGAATGCCTACGGCATCCGAACGGCGAAAACGCGAATCGTGCGCCGCATCGAGGAGCTCGGCCGGGCAGCCAAAGAGATCGGCTATCCGGTCGTCCTCAAGGCCGTCGGTCCCGAGATCGTCCACAAATCGGAACTCCAAGCCGTCCGTCTCGGCATCCGGACCGAGAAGGAGCTCGTGGACGCAGCCTCGGCGATGGAACGTCAGCTCCGGGATCGTCTCAAGACGGTCGAAGGCTTCCTCGTCCAGGAGTTCGTCCACGGAGGGATGGAGGTCATCCTCGGGATGGCGCGGGACAAGGTGTACGGTCCTTTCCTGGTTTTCGGCCTCGGCGGTATCTACGTCGAATACCTGAAGGACGTCTCGTTCGGCCTGCCTCCGCTGACCGATCGCGACGCGATGCGAATGATCGAATCGATCCGGACGTATCCGATCCTTCGTGGTGTCCGCGGCGAACCAGCGCGCGACGTGACGGCGCTTCAGGACGCAATCCTGCGGCTCGGCGCTCTCGTGTCCGACTTCGACTCGATTCAGGAGATGGACCTCAACCCGGTCCTTGTCCTCGAGGAAGGACATGGATACTGCGCGGTCGATGCGCGGATCATCCTGGCCCGGCCCTCCCCTTAGACGCGGATCCTACCGATCCTGACGCGGACCTGGATCCGCAGGTAGGCGAGTCGGAAGGGCATGGACCCGCCGGAAGCGGACTCCGGGATAGGCAATTCGCCGACCAGCGAGGGTTCACAACGCTTGTAGCCTGGTAATGCCATCTCCGTCGGAGAGGAGATCGATGATCCAGATCGACATCGAGGTCCCCGACCGCCCTGGCGAGTTGGCGAAACTGGCCGCGATCCTCGGAACCGCGGGAATCAACATCGAAGCGATTAGCGGGGAGTCGGCCAGCGGCCGGTCCTACATGAGCCTGATCGTGAGCCAACCGGTCCAAGCTCGGGAGGCCCTCATGAAACACGGGTACGTTTGTTCGACCCGGACCGTGCTCGTCGTGAGACTCGACGACAAACCGGGAGCACTCGCGGCTCTCGCGAAGAAACTCGGGGATGCCGGTGTTGACGTGATGAGCGCGATTCACTTGGGCACCGTCGGCGGTCACGCGCAGCTGGCGCTCGGAGTCGACAATCTGGAGAAGGCCCGTTCCCTGGTCTAGCGGGACTGAAGCGACACTCGGTCTCAGTGCCGGATGTGATAACGGGGCGGGAGCGACAGAAACCCTCAAGACACCGAGCATTCCTATCATATCGGCATCCGCATACTTTCGGGGGAGGCGGTCGCATCATGAAAGAAGGCGTTATGGAGGAGAGGGCCATCTCGCGAGATGGCACGGCGGTCATCGGGCGCTCGACGGTCCAAGCTCCGAGGATGGTACCTCGGGTCGACTACGAACGGATCTTCGTCCTTGGCGAGGATGCTCGTTTGCTTGGCGAGTATGCGCTTCGCGACGATTGCCCGCTCGAGTATGAAGATCTCCGTCGGTCGATTCCCGTGAACGGGATGCGACATCTCGTCGCCTTCTACCAGGGAGAGTACGCCTTCACTCCCTTTCGAGTCGAGGACCTCTGGTTCGTCGTATTGACCCACGGCGTCCCACGGATCGAGGAGCGGGGATCCATCGGCACACTCCTCGCAGCCATGCGGGTGCACCTCCCGCCCAGTCTGTCCCCGGCAATCGCGGCGCGAGAGGACGCCTTGCAGGAACGGGACCGCGAGGCCGAGGCCCGCGAGGCCCAACTGAGACGACGGGAGCAGCGACTCGCCCTCCTCGAAGCGGAACTCCGGACCGCGGCAATCACCCTTCGCGATCTGGAGGGCGAAGTCCGGGCGAGGGAGACGCGGCTCACTGCGTTGCGCGACTACGCGCTGCAAATGCAACGCGCGTTCCGGCAAACGAAATCGAAAGCGGAGCATCCCGCGGAGGTCGAGCCGACGATGAGGCGAGAATCTTCCGGACCGCCGCCTCTATGACACCCCCGTCTCACGTCCGATAACCAAAACCCGCCCCTTAAATACGGTGCAGCCCGCTCGAATCCTCCGACAAGTCACGTGAGGGAACGCCCTCGCGAACCGAGGAAAGCAGCGTATGCAAGGGCCGATGGAAGCCCTGGTGACGGGCATCTTAGTGCGAGGTCTCAGCCCGGCCCTCACCGCGGTCTTGATGGCCGCGCCATCCAGAAAAACGGTGCGGGCGCAGCTCAAGAAGATCTACGTGCTCGATGACCACGGAGAGATGACCGGCGAATACGTCCTCGATGCAGATTGTCCAATCGATTACGACGATTTCCTCAAGGTGTTGCCGCCGGAAGGAATCGGCGATCGCGATTCTCTCTTCGTCGGAGAATATGTGTTCACCGCGTTCCAGAGCGGCAAGCTGGTCTTCGTCCTCCTCTCGCGGGGCCATCTCGCAGCCGAAGACGTCGACTGGACAGCTCTCCTGTTGACGGCCGCGGATTCGCATCTCGCCCCGGGGAATCGTGCAGCGCCCGCTCGAAGCACCGAAGCGAAACAGGATCTCGACAAGGCGTCCGCGGAGCGTGAGGCGCGTCTCAAAGCGAAGGAGAAAAGTCTGGCCGAACAAGAGGCGAAACTCCAGGGAGAGTCCGCGAATCTCCTCGGTCGACAAGAAGAGTTGAACCGTCAGAAGGCCGGGTTGATCGCTCTCGCGGATTACGCTGCGCGGATGCAGGACTCCGTTACCCGCGGCGTGTCGCGAGCGATGAAGACACTCGAGATGACGGAGCAGCTCGCAGCGAGCCGGCACCTCGAATACAAGAAAACCGACTCGAAAGCAACGTCGGATGCTCAACAAGCCTTCGAACAGGAACGGAACGCGCTCTTGACCGCGAAGAACGAAGTTGACGTTCGCTATCGAGAGGCCACCGCACAGATTGCAAAGTTCGAGAGAGAGGCGAGGGATGCGATTACGTCCCTTGAGAAGGAACGGGCAAACGCCAACACCCGACTGGCCGATGAGGAACGGACGCGTAAAGAGATTGAAAGTCGCGTTGCGGACATGAGTCAACGGTTCGCCGCGATGGCAAAGGAACGCCTCGTCGCGTCCCACCGTGAACCGGGCGAGACGGACGAAGTCCGGAAGACGATGGAAGGCGAGAAGGGAGAACTGACTCGAGAACGGAAGTTCCTCCAGCGTCGCGCGATCGAACTCCTGGACCGGGAGGAACGAGTCCGCGACCGGGAAGGGAAGTCCGACGAGCGGGAGCATGAACTCGCACGTCGAATCGAGGACCTCACGACGAAGGAACAGGACGTCGCGCGGCAGAAGACGATCATCGCGCAGGCAAAGACGCCGATGCCGGATGCCCGCGCCCAGGCCGACGAAGCGAAGAAGGACATCGAACGTCGAGTGAAGATCATCCAGCAGAAAGCGCTCGAGTTGCTCGACCGAGAGGAGAAACTCCGCCGCCGGGCGGCCGAGCTCGAAGCGATGGAAGCCCGTTTGTCCGGGCGCGTGACGGTCGAATAACGGACCTCATTCCCTCCATGAAATCAGGGTCGATAACCACTGACCGGCGCTTAAATAGGTCTCACTCGAAATCGGACCTACACCCGCACAGACGGCGTCTTAGTCGTGAGGACTTTGATCGTAGCAAGTGCAAACCCGTCGACCTCGTGTTCGATGAGCGCGTGCGCCCTCCCGGTCCGAAACAATCCCGACACGACATTTTGGCAATCGATCGGCAGATGCATTGAAAGCGGACACCGGTTCGTTTTGACCGGACTGAAGGACAGGCCGTCGGCCCAACAGGGGATGACCCTCCCATGAAGACGGGGACCGCCCTCCTGCTGGGGTTTGTCCTCCTAGCCACCGCCGCGGTCGTGATCGAGAGTCAAATGGTCTCCGACCCGTTTGCTCCGTTTCGTGGACCCAATGGACGGCTGACGATCCCGGGTCGGGCCCTGACGGAGGAACTTCAACGACTCCTCTTTCAAGGGAACGACCTGAGGCCTTACTACAACATCACGTTCCTCCTTCCGGAACCGTCTTCGCATCCGACGGTGCGCCTAGTCTCGTTCTCATTTGACGTGCCCAACCTCAACGTGTTCGTGCATCGAGGCCCACCGGAGGGCACCACGGGAAACGCAATCGGTCATCGCCTCCGCGAATGGTTCCCCCCGGTCGACTGGCGCCACGTGGGGAGCGACATCCTCGCCTCCGTTCGAGGCGGCGTCGGCTGGTTCTTCGATCTCTTCACGGTGAATGCGAGGGCCGATACAGTGACAGTCGACTCGACCACGACCACGGTCGTCGACCCTGACGCGGTCACGTGTACGACGTCCCAATCGGCGGCTGCAGCAGACAACGCCGTCCTCGTCATGCTCAGCAACCGCCCTGCGAGCGCCTACTCGACGGTCACCTATGGTTCCGTCACTCTAAGCCTCATCGCCGGCACGGCTTCGAGCGGCGCCGGAGTGGTGCGCACGGAGATATGGTTCTACCAGGGTGTAATCCCCGGCGGTGCCCAGACCATGACGGCAACGCTGGCAGCGGGCACGGCCAAACAAGTCTGTGCCACGATTCTCTTGAGTGGAGTCTCGAGCACGAGCCCCACGGCGGGTGCGACGACGGCGAATGGTAATTCCGCCAATCCCGGTATCTCGATTTCGCCGGGAGCAGGCGAACTCGCATTCGCCGTGTTCGCACATCAGAGTGCCACGGCTCCTTCTGCGGTGACCGGTACAGGAGCGACCGCGACGGATCTCTTTGGCGTCGCGACGGCCAAATGCACCGGTTCTGGTACCAATCTCTGCGGAGCGGGCAGCGACATGCCCA
>WNGG01011841.1_pt1 | contig 12662 bp, 14 predicted proteins | sample 5400661 | NCBI WGS metagenome assembly WNGG01 (sample SAMN13153372, study PRJNA577476) | soil metagenome | isolation source: 100 cm soil or saprolite under Garry oak tree replicate 1 | place: USA:California | collected 2016-06-15 | reverse complement strand
GATCTCGTCGAGGGTGACCTGCCGCTCCGGATCGCCCCAGAGCTCGCCGAGCACTTCGTGGGCGAGCTCCACGGTCATCTCGCGGGCGGTGAGCGAGCAAAAGGCAATCATGCGCGTCAGCGAGCCCTCGAGCTCGCGGATGTTGGCCTTGACGCGGCTCGCGATGAGGAAGGCGACGTCGTCGCCCACGCGCACGCGTTCGAGGGCCGCCTTCTTCTTGAGGATGGCGACGCGCGTCTCGAAGTCCGGGGCCTGGATATCCGCGATGAGCCCCCACTCGAAACGCGAGCGGAGGCGCTCTTCGATCTCGGCGATGTCCTTCGGCGGCGAGTCGCTCGAGATGATGATCTGCTTGCCCGACTCGTAGAGGTGGTTGAAGGTGTGGAAGAATTCCTCCTGCGTGCGGTCCTTGTCCGAGATGAACTGGATGTCGTCGATCAGGAGAAGATCGACCCCGCCCCGGTAGCGCGCCCGGAACTCCGCCATGCGGTCGTACCGAATCGCGTTGATGACCTCGTTGGTGAAGCGCTCCGACGACACGTAGAGAACGCGCATCCCCGGGAACAGCCGCGCGGTCTGGTGGCCGACGGCGTGGAGGAGGTGTGTCTTGCCCAGGCCGACGCCGCCGTAGATGAAGAGCGGGTTGTAGGCGCGCGACGGCAGCTCCGCGACGGCCTGGCAGGCCGCCTGGGCGAACTGATTCGAGGAGCCGACGACGAACGTCTCGAACGTGTAGCGCGGGTTCAGCCCCTCAACCGAGCCGCGCGCGTGGCCCGGGTCCTCGTCGGGTGGCGTCTCCTGCGCGTCCGCCAACACGATCGAGACGCGCGGGTGGCCGCCGAGGACGTCGACGGCGGCGCGCTGCAGCGCTTCGAGGTGGTGCTGGACGAGCCAGTCGCGCGCGAATGGATTGGGCGCGCCGATCTGGAGGTGATCGCCTTCGGCCGCGACGACTCGGCAGGGCCGGAACCAGGTGTCGAGCACGGTCGCGGGGAGTTTCCGGCCGAGCGCGTCGAGTAAACGCGCCCAAAGACTATCCAACATGGCGCGCCCCCCCAGTTATACACAGGGTTATCCACAGGTGTGGATAGCTTTGGCCGCCTCGATCTGATCGGGACAAAGACACCTCACGAAAAACTTGCCAGGGACGGCGCACCTTAGCACGCGCGGCGCGACGGCTGCAAGCGGCTTGGCGATGGTACACTGTGCGGCGTTGCTATGAAGCGCACATTCCAGCCGAATCGTCGCCGTCGCGCGAAAACGCACGGCTTCCGCGAGCGCATGAAGACGAAGGGCGGACGCAAGGTGCTCAAGCGGCGGCGCGCGAAGGGACGGAAACGGCTGACCGTCTGACGGGCCGCCTCTCTCGACGTCAGCGATTGACTACCGGCGCTGAATTCCAGGCGCTGTTCCAGCGGGGCAGGCGCATCGATCGTCCATCGCTCATTGTCCTCTGGCGCGAGACCGCCGATCCGACACGCGTCGGCTTCGCCGTGAGTCGCCAAATCCGCCTCGCCGTCGAACGCAATCGCGCGCGCCGCCGGCTGCGCGAGGCGTATCGTGCGACTCGCGAGGCGGGGCCGGCATGCGCGGCTCTCGTCGTGATCGGGCGGCCGGCGGTGCTCTCGACACCGTTCGGCGACCTGCTCGGCGAGATGCGGAGCGCGCTCTCCGCGGTACCCGGGACGCGGGCCGGGGCGTGACCCGCTCGGCGCGCGCGGTCGCCGGGCTCGTCGCGCTCTACCAGCGAGGCCTCTCGCCCCTGCTGCCGCGCGCGTGCCGTTTCGCCCCCACGTGCTCGGAGTACGCGCGTCTCGCGCTCCTCGAGCACGGCGTCGGGCGCGGCGCGTGGCTCGCGCTCCGCCGCCTCCTGCGTTGTCATCCGTTCCATCCCGGCGGGTGGGATCCCCCGCCCGCGCGGACGCCCTGACGCGATGTCCCAGGAAAAGCGGATGTTTCTCGCGATGGGCCTGATGCTGGCGGTGCTCGTCGTCTATCAGTACTTCTTCTTCACGCCGCCGCCCGAGCCGGAGCGTGCTCAGAAGCCCACGGTCCAAGCGCCGGCGCCAAAGCCCGATTCGGCCGCTCCGCCCGCGCCGGTGCCTGGCCCGGCACCCGCCCGCTCTGCGAAGAAGCCCCCGCCTCCGCAGCGCCTCGCGGCCGTGGACACCCCGCTCTATCGTGCGGTCGTCTCGAGCGAGGGCGGCAAGCTCCAGGAGCTTACGCTCAAGTACCGCGGGGAGAAGCCGCTGGTCGTCGTCGGCGAGCTCGGGCCCGTGGGGCTCATCGTGGACGGCGAGGTCCTGTCGATGCGGCTGGCCGGCGAGGCCCTGACGCTCGATCGCCAGCGCCCCGAGGGGCAGATCACCCTCGACGGTGAAAACGGGGATCTGCGGATCAGAGAAACGCTGACATTCAGCACGGACACGTACGCGATGGACGTGCGCCTCCACGTCGAGAACCACGGGGCCGCCCCGCGTGACGTCGCGCTCGCGCTCGCCTGGGCGACACGGCAGGCGTGGCGGGAGACCCCGGAGAAGTTCCACGGCCAGCATCCCACCGAAATCGTGTGGTCGGCGGCCAGCCACATCGAGCGTGTCGAGAATCTCTGCGAGGTCCCTCCCCTGAAGGCCACGGACGGCTGGATCGCCGCCGACAGCGTCTGGTACGGACGCCGTCGGCCGCGCGACCGTGGCGGTGCAGGCTACGCCGACGCTCGCGTCGGGCGCCTCGTGGGAAGGGCGCGTGCTCATTTACGCGGGGCCGAAGGAGTACGACCGTCTACGGGCGCTCGGTCTCGAGGGCGCGATCAACTTCGGCGGCTTTCCCGTTCCGCGGCGCTGGGGCGGGCTGCCGATGGAATGGTTCGGCGTCCCGATCCTGCTCGCGCTGAATTGGGTCTACCGGCACGTCGGCAACTATGGGGTCGCGATCATCCTCCTGACCGTCGTCACGCGCGTGCTCTTCTATCCGCTCACAGTGAAGAGCATGAAGTCCATGAAGGCGATGCAGGCGCTCCAGCCGCAGATCAACTCGCTCCGCGCCAAATACAAGAACGACCCACAACGCCTTCAGCGCGAGACGATGGAGCTGTACCGCGCCAACAAAGTCAATCCGCTCGGCGGCTGCCTGCCGATGGTCGCCCAGGTGCCGATCTTCTACGCGCTCTACCTCGCGCTCTCGGTTTCCGTCGAGCTCCAGAACGCGGCGTTCCTCTGCGTCGGCCGGGTCTTCGGCCTCGATATCTGGATCTGCCGCGACAGGCGAAAATCATGCTCGTGGTGATGCCGATCTTCTTCACCGCGATGTTCATCAACTTACCGTCGGGACTGGTGCTCTATTGGACAGTCTCGAACGTCCTGCAGATCGCGCAGCAGAAATACACGAACCAGCCACCGCCCAAGGAGGCCCGGGCCTAAGAGTCTGGTGGTAATCTGCCGCGCCAGATGACGGATCCCCTGGTCACTCTCGCGCTCGGCGCCACGGAACTGCTCGGCCGCCCCCTCACAGCCCTCGAGTCCGACCAGTTCTGTAAGTACCTAGAAATATTACTTAAATGGCAGAGGACCGCACGGCTGGTCGGCAGGAGCCGTCCGGATTGGATCGTGGAAAATCTTTTTCTGGACAGCCTCCTGTTCCTTCGAGCTCTACCGGGACGGTTCGAAGCGCTCGCTGACCTCGGCGCCGGCGCTGGGTTCCCAGGGGTCCCCATCAAAGTCGTGCGGCCCGACACAACAGTCGTATTGATCGAGGCTCGCCAGCGGCGCGCGTCCTTTCTCTCCACAGCCGTTCGCGAGCTTGGGCTCTCAGGCGTCGAGGTCGTGAATGCGCGGGCGGAGGACGTCGTAACCCGGTTCGCGGGTCGGTTCGATGCGGTCGTCATGCGCTGTGCGGGAAATACAGGGGCCTTGGTGCCTTTGGCGACGCGCTTTGTGCATCCAGGCGGCTGCGTCGTGGTGTCGGGCCCTCCCATACGGGGCCCTCGCGTTGAGTCGACCGCCGAGTGGCTCGACGTTCCTGGGCTCAGCCAAGTCAGGTCCGGCTCTCCCAGGCGCTTTCGAGTGGTTCGCATCGGCGGATCCTGAGGTCTATGTTCCACGACAAACAGAGCCGTTTATACCAGTGTAATCATGTAGATACACAGAGAAGTCGTCGCGCACACGCCACATGAGTAGTATGATGTTGCACGTAAAACACCGAGGATCGCTGCGCGGAGGGATGGCCACGAAATCAAAGACGCTTGCGGTCGTCAATCAGAAGGGCGGTGTCGGCAAGACGACCACAGCGGTGAATCTCGCTGCCGGCCTCGCCCTCGCCGAGCACCCTACCCTGCTCGTTGATCTCGATCCCCAAGGCAATGCGACGACGGGGCTCGGAATCCAGAAGGCTGGCCTCTACCCAACCGTGTATCACACGCTCCTCGCTAGCGAGCCCGCTGAAAAGGCTATCCGGCCGACGCTGGTTCCGAGCTTGATGCTGCTGCCATCGGATATCGACCTCGTCGGCGCGGAGATCGAGCTCGTTGGGCTCGACGAGCGCGAGTACCGGCTCAAGCGCGCACTCGCGCCCGTGGTCGCGGAGTACAGCTACGTGCTCGTCGACTGTCCGCCGTCCCTCGGACTCTTGACCATCAACGCTCTTGTCGCGGCCGACCGCGTCCTGGTCCCGTTGCAGTGTGAGTTCTACGCGCTCGAGGGGCTGACGCACCTGCTGAAGACGGTCAAGCTGGTGCGGGAGCGATTGAATCCAGGTCTCGGAGTCGAGGGCATCGTCCTCACGATGTTCGACGGCCGGACAAGTCTCGCGGTCCAGATCCGCGACGAGGTCCACCGCTACTTTCCAGGCGAGATCTTCCAGACCGTGATTCCGCGCAACGTACGGCTCAGCGAGGCGCCGAGCCACGGCAAGCCCGTGATGTATCACGATCTGCGCTCGAACGGGGCTATCGCGTACCTCGAGTTGACCCGGGAGGTCATCCGGCATGACTAAGCCGCGTGCTCTAGGTCGCGGTCTGGGAGCGCTTCTGTCGTCAACTCCCGCCGACGAAGAGAGCCTGGTCGAGATTCCTGTGGGGCAGATCACGGTCAACCCGAATCAGCCCAGAAAAACCTTTGATTCCAATAAGTTAATAGAGCTCGCGGCGTCGATCAGGGCCTCGGGCGTTATTCAGCCGATCGTCGTTCGTCGCGACGGCACCGGCTTTCAGCTCATCGCCGGCGAGCGACGCTGGCGCGCCGCGCGTGAGGCGGGACTTCAGCGCATTCCGGCAGTGGTGCGCGAGGCCACGGACGCGCAGAGTCTCGAGCTGGCGCTCATCGAGAACTTGCTTCGCGAGGACCTGAACCCGATCGAGGAAGCAGACGCGTATCGCAAGCTGCTCTCGCAATTCGCCTGGACGCAGGAAGAGCTCGCCCAGCGGGTGGGTCGCGATCGCAGCACCATCGCCAATTGTCTGCGACTTCTGAGGCTACCGGACGCGATCCAGGTCGACCTCAGGGCAGGCCGGCTGACGATGGGGCACGCGATAGCGCTCCTCGCGTTGCCGACGGAGGCTGAGCAGCTGCGCCTGCGCGATCAGATCCTCGCGCACGACTGGTCGGTACGCGCGACGGAGGACTCGGTCCGCGTTCACCGCGTCGCGCGCGCGGGCGCGCCGCCGCGGCGCGCCGCCGAGTTCGTGGCGCTCGAGGATCGGCTCGCCCGCGCGCTCATGACGCGCGTCCGACTTCGCGGCAACGGGCGGCGCGGGACGATCGAGGTCACCTACGCGACGGCGGACGAGCTCGAGCGGCTTACCGGGTTGCTCGAAGCACGACACTGACGCCCGGGCTGGGGAGGGTGATGGGCGAGCGGGTCGTCGTCGGCATGAGTGGTGGCGTGGATTCGTCGGTCGCCGCCGCGCTGCTGGTCGAGCAGGGGCACGAGGCCGTCGGCGTCACGATGCGCGTTTGGGCCGCGCGCCGGCCTGAAGACGCCGTCGAGCGATTTGGGTCGTGCTGTGGGACGGAGGCTTCGGACGATGCCCGTGCCGTCGCCCGGACGCTCGGCATTCCGTACTACTTCTTGGACATGGCCGACGAGTTCGAGCGCGCGGTCGTGACTCCGTTCGCCGCCGAGTATCGGCGTGGCCGGACGCCGGTGCCGTGTCTGGCGTGCAACACGGATCTGAAGTTCGGGTCGCTTCTCGCGCGGGCGCGCGCCTGGGACGCGGCTGCCGTCGCGACGGGGCACTACGCGCGCGTCACGCGCGACGCGGTGACCGGCCGCTGGCTCCTCTGGCGCGGCCGGGATGCGCGCAAGGATCAGTCCGACTTCCTCTGGCCGCTCACGCAGTCGCAGCTCGCGGCGGCGCGCTTTCCCGTGGGCGAACTCACCAAAGACGAGGTGCGCGAGCGGGCGCGACGGCTCGGCCTCGTGACCGCGGACAAGCCCGAGAGCCAGGAGATCTGCTTCGTTCCCGACGACGACTATCGCGGCTTCCTGCGCCGTCGGGACCCTGACGCGTTCCGACCCGGCGCGATCGTGGACGTCGAGGGGCGGAGGCTGGGTGCGCACGTGGGCCTCGCCGCCTACACGGTGGGGCAGCGCAAGGGTCTGGGGCTGGCGTCCGGCCGCGCGCTCTACGTCCTCGACCTCGATCCGGCTGCGAATCGGGTGACCGTCGGGCCGGGGGAGTCCCTCGAGCGGGACCGGCTGACAGCGACGGAAACGAATTTCATCGCCTGCGAGCCGCCGGCCGAGCCGCTCAGAGTCGAGGCGCGCATCCGCCACGGCCATCGGCCCGTCCCCGCCACGGTCAGGGATCTGAGCGAGGGGAGGGCCGAAGTGAGGTTCGACGAGCCGCAACGCGCCGTGTCTCCGGGCCAGTCCGTGGTCTGGTACCAGGGCGATCTCGTCGTCGGAGGCGGTGTCATCGAGCGCTGAGCGCCCCAAGGGCGATTGACAGCCCACGACGTCGGGTGATAGTTTTCACAAACCGTATCCTTCCCGGGAAGGGGAGACTCCTGTCATGCACCTCATCCTGCGCGTGGTCGTCGTGCTGCTGGCTCTGCCGGGCCTGGTTTTCGCCGCGGGCGAGGGCGGCCTGATCACCGTCGACAAGTCACTCATCGTCCAGGTCGTGAACTTCGTGATCCTGCTCGTGATCCTACAGCGGCTGCTCTACAAGCCGCTCCTCGCGAAAATGGAGGAGCGGACGGCCGCGATCAAGAAATCGCTGGAGGAGGCGCAGTCGGCGCGGGCCGAGGCGCAGCGCCAGCAGGAGGAAAACGCCCAGCGACTGCGGCAGGCGTACGCGGAAGCGCAGTCGATCCGGGACGCCGCGCTCAAGGAGGCCGCCGAGGAGCAGCGCAAGCTCGTCGAGACGGCGCAGCGCGAGGCGAAGTCGCTTGTCGACAACGCCAAGGCCCAGACCGAGGCCGACATCCGCCGCGCCCGCGACGAGCTCCGCCGGGAGGTGAGCGAGCTCGCGACGCAGGTCGCCGAGAAGCTGGTCCGTAAGAGCCTGCGCGACGAGGATCACAGGCGGATCGTGGACGACGCGGTGTCCCGGATCGGGCGTTAGCGCGTGAAGTCACGGGGGGCCGCGAAGGCCTACGCGAAGGCGCTGTTCGCGCTTGCCAAGGAGCGCAACCAGGCCGAGGCCGTGGCCGGCGAGCTCACCGGCGCCGCCGCCCTCGTCGAGAGCGACGCCGACCTGCGCGAGTTCTTCGGGCGGCCTGGCGTTTCGGCCGGCGTCAAGCAGGGCGTGGCGGCCGAGCTCGCGACGCGTCTCGGCTGTTCGAAGCTCACCCGTGATTTTCTCGGGTTCGTGGCCGGGCACGGGCGCGGCGCGGAGCTGCCGCTGATGCGAGACGCGGTGCGCGACCTGCTCGACGCCGACCTCGGCCGCGTCCGGGCGCGCGTGCGCACCGTGGTCGCGCTCACCGACACCGAGCGGCAGACGCTTTCGGCGCGCCTCGGTCGGGCGCTCGGCGGCAGCCAGATCGTGCTCGAGGAAATCCTGGACCCGAACATGCTCGGAGGCTTTGTCGCCGAGAGCGGCAGTCTCATCGTGGACGGCAGCCTGGACGGGCAGCTGGCGCGCATGCGCGACCGACTGGCTCGAGGGTAGGAGACGGGAATGATCAAAGCAGGCGAGATCAGCGAGATCATCAAGCGCCAGCTGGCGGGCTACGAGGCCGAGGTCAACCTCGAGGAAGTCGGCCGCGTGATCGAAGCCGGCGACGGCATCGCGCGCGTGTACGGGCTCGAGAAGGCGATGGCCGGCGAGCTCCTGACGTTTCCGGGCGACGTCGTCGGCATGGTTCTCAACCTGGAACAGGACAACGTCGGCGCGGTGCTCCTCGGCGACTTCACGAACATCAAGGAAGGCGACAGCGTCAAGCGGACCAACCGCATCGCCCAGGTGCCGGTCGGCGAGGCGCTGGTCGGGCGCGTCGTCAACGCGCTCGGCGCTCCCGTGGACGGCAAGGGCCCGATCGCCACGAAGGAGTTTCGGCCGATTGAGCGCTACGCGCCCGGCGTGGTGGACCGCCGCTCCGTCAAGGAATCGCTCCAGACGGGCCTCAAGGCCATCGACGCGATGATCCCGATCGGCCGCGGCCAGCGCGAGCTGATCATCGGCGACCGTGGCACCGGCAAGACCGCCATCGGGGTGGACACCATCATCAATCAGAAGGGGCAGGACGTCTTCTGCTTCTACGTGGCAATCGGCCAGAAGCGTTCGACCGTCGCGCAAGTGGTGAAGGTCTTGGCGGACGCCGGCGCCATGGCCTATACGACGGTCGTCGTCGCCTCCGCCTCGGAGTCGGCGCCGCTCCAGTACATCGCCCCGTACGCGGGCGTGACGATGGGCGAGTACTTCCGCGACAGCAAGCGCCACGCCCTCTGCATCTACGACGACCTGTCGAAGCACGCCACCGCGTACCGCCAGCTCTCGCTGCTGCTGCGCCGGCCGCCGGGGCGCGAGGCATACCCGGGCGACGTCTTCTACCTGCACTCGCGGCTGCTCGAGCGGGCGGCCAAGCTGAACGACCAGCTGGGCGGCGGCTCGCTCACGGCGCTGCCGATCATCGAGACGCAGCTCGGCGACGTGTCGGCCTACATCCCGACCAACGTGATCTCGATCACCGACGGCCAGATCTACCTCGAGTCGGACCTCTTCTACGGCGGCATCCGGCCCGCCGTGAACGTCGGCCTCTCGGTCTCGCGCGTGGGCGGCTCGGCCCAAGTCAAGGCCATGCGGCAGGTGGCCGGCAAGCTGCGACTCGACCTCGCGCAGTACCGCGAGCTGGCCGCGTTCGCGCAGTTCGGCTCGGACCTCGACAAGGCGACGCAGAACCAGCTCGCGCGCGGTCAGCGGATGGTGGAGCTGCTCAAGCAGGGCCAGTACCAGCCGCTGCCGGTCGAGAAGCAGGTCGTCATCGTCTTCGCCGGCACCCAGGGCCTGCTCGACGACGTGCCGGCGGACGCGGTGCGCGAGTTCGAGGCGTTCTTCTATGGCTGGCTCGAGCGCAAGCAGCCACAGATCCTCGCGGAGATCCGGGACAAGAAGGAGATCTCGGACGCGCTGCGGGGCACGCTCACCAAGGCCGTGAACGACGCGAAGGCCGAGTTCATCGCGGCCAAGGGTATCAAGGCGGCCTGATGAAGCGCGACGAGCTGACGAGGGTCGCCACGGCTTCGCCGGGGCGGCCCGAGCGATGGGGGGTATGGGGGCCGTCTCGGGGCCCCCATACAGACTGATTGGCGACCCTCCGCGATATCCAGCGGCGGATCCGCTCTGTGCAGTCCACGCAGAAGATCACGCGCGCCATGAAGCTGGTGGCGGCGGCGAAGCTGCGCCGGGCGCAGGAGCGCATCCTGGCGGCGCGACCGTACGCGAGCAAGATGGCGGAACTGCTGGGCAACCTTGTCTCGGGTACGGGCGCCGACGGCGCGGCGCACCCGCTCCTCGAGCAGCGTGAGGGGCCGCGCCGGCAGATCGTCATCATCACGGCCGACCGCGGGCTCGCCGGCGCGTTCAACAGCAACGTGCTGCGCAACTCGCTCGCCTTCGTGCGCGCGTCGAACGTGACGGAGGTCACCCTGGTCGTGGTCGGCCGCAAGGCGCGGGACTTCTACCGGCGGCGCTCATTCACGGTCAAGCGCGACATGCTCGGCTTCTGGGACCGGCTGGCGTATAGCCACGCCACCGCGCTGGCCGACTATTTCATGCAGCAGTACCTCGACAACGAAGTGGACGAGGTCCACCTCCTCTACAACGAGTTCCGCTCGGTGGCCGTCCAGCGTCCGGTGCGCCAGCAGCTGCTGCCCATCCCGCGCACGCAAGGGGAGGGCCGGCCCGCGGAGAGCGTCGACTACATTTACGAGCCGAGCGCGGCGGGGATCCTCGGCGATCTCCTGCCGCGGCACGTCCGCATCCAGGTCTTCCGCGCGCTCATGGAGTCGCTCGCCGGCGAATACGGCGCGCGCATGACCGCGATGGAAGCCGCGACGAAGAACGCCAAGGAGATGATCGAGGTCCTCACGATCCAGTACAACAAGGCGCGCCAGGAGAAGATCACCAAGGAGCTGCTCGACATCGTCGGCGGCGCCGAAGCGCTCAAGCAGTAGTGCGAGCCGCAGAACGTCGCGGGGCCGCAGTGCGAGCCGGAGCCGAAGGCGAGGCGAGCCTGTGATCCAGGCCCCGCCGTTCGAGGCGAGCCCATGAAAGGAAGCGGGGGCATGAGCACGGGGAAGATCACTCAGGTCATCGGGCCGGTCGTCGACGTCGAATTCGAGCCTGGCAAGCTGCCGGCCATCTACAACGCGCTCCTGGTGCTTGGCGTGGAGAACAAGGACGTCTTCGCCTACTCGCAGAAGCTCACGCTCGAGGTCGCCCAGCACCTCGGCGAGAGCCAGGTGCGCGCCGTCGCCATGGCCGCCACCGAGGGCCTCACCCGCGGCATGAGAGTGCAGGACACGGGCGCGCCGATCTCGATCCCCGTCGGCAAGGAGACGCTCGGCCGCATCCTCAACATCGTCGGCGAGCCGGTCGACAAGGGCGCCCCCATCAAGACCCAGAAGTCCTATCCCATCCATCGGCCCGCGCCGGCGTTCGAGGACCAGTCGACGAAGGTCGAGATGTTCGAGACGGGCATCAAGGTCGTCGACCTCCTCGAGCCGTACAGCAAGGGCGGCAAGACGGGATTGTTCGGCGGCGCCGGGGTCGGCAAGACCGTGCTGATCATGGAATTGATCAACAACATCGCCAAGCAGCACGGCGGCATCTCGGTGTTCGCGGGCGTCGGCGAGCGCACGCGCGAGGGAAACGACCTCTACCACGAGATGAAAGAGTCGGGCGTCATCGAGAAAACGGCGCTGATCTTCGGCCAGATGACCGAGCCGCCGGGCTCGCGCTTGCGGGTGGCACTGACCGGCCTCACCGCCGCCGAGTACTTCCGCGACGAGGAAGGCCAGGACGTGCTGCTGTTCATCGACAACATTTTCAGATTCACCCAGGCCGGCTCCGAGGTATCCGCCCTTCTAGGTCGGATGCCGTCGGCCGTCGGCTACCAGCCGACACTGGCGACGGAGATGGGCCAGCTGCAGGAGCGCATCACGTCCACCAAGAAGGGCTCGATCACGTCGGTCCAGGCGATCTACGTGCCGGCCGACGATATTACCGATCCGGCGCCGGCCACCGCCTTCGCCCATCTCGACGCGACCACCGTGCTCTCGCGGCCCCTCACCGAGCTCGGCATCTATCCCGCCGTCGACCCGCTTGCTTCGACCTCCCGGCTCCTGGATCCGAACATCCTCGGCGAGGAGCACTACCAGACGGCGCGCGCCGTGCAGTCGATCCTCCAGCGGTACAAGGACCTGCAAGACATCATCGCGATCCTGGGCATGGAAGAGCTGTCCGACGAGGACAAGGTGATCGTCGCGCGCGCGCGAAAGATCCAGCGGTTCCTGTCGCAGCCGATGTTCGTGGCGGAAGCGTTCACCGGCACCCCGGGGCGGTACGTGAAGCTCGCCGACACCATCAAGAGCTTCCGCGAGGTCGTGGACGGCAAGCACGACGAACTGCCCGAGCAGGCCTTCTACATGGTCGGCGATATCGGCGACGCCATGGAGAAGGCCAAAAAACTGCGCGAGAGCTAGATGGCCGACCGTCTCACTCTGGAGGTGGCGACGCCGTCGCGGCTCGCCGTAGGCGAGCAGGCCGACGAAGTCGTCCTGCCCGGTAGCGAGGGCTCCTTCGGCGTCCTGCCGGGGCATGCGCCGTTCCTCGCCACGCTCGGCATCGGCGAGGGGATGTACCGCGTCGGGCGCGAGGAGCATCACCTGGCGATCGTCGGCGGCTTCGCCGAGGTGCGGAACGACAAGGTCATCGTGCTCGCCGACTCCGTGGAGCGCCCGGACGAGATCGACCGGGCCCGCGCCGAGCGCGCCAAGGAGCGCTCCGAGCGGCGGCTGAGCGGCCGATCGCAGGAAGAGGCCGACTACACGCGAGCCCTGGCTGCGCTCCTTCGAGCGCTGACCCGCTTGCTGGTCGCGGGCCGGGGCCAATGAGCCGCGAGATCCCGCCCGGTCGAGCCCTGCGTAGTACGCTCTGAACCACCCCTACGCCAGGAGGTCGCCATGAAGCGGCGAATTCGACTGCAGGCCTTTCTGTT
>WNGG01010941.1_pt1 | contig 12662 bp, 9 predicted proteins | sample 5400661 | NCBI WGS metagenome assembly WNGG01 (sample SAMN13153372, study PRJNA577476) | soil metagenome | isolation source: 100 cm soil or saprolite under Garry oak tree replicate 1 | place: USA:California | collected 2016-06-15 | reverse complement strand
CCCGAGCCGAACAGGTCGCCGACGATCTGCATCCCGTCCATCAGCGGGCCCTCGATCACCTCGAGTGGGCGCGCGAACCTCTGGCGCGCCTCCTCGGTGTCCTCCTCGATGAAGTCGACGATGCCGTGGACGAGCGCGTGCGACAGGCGTTCCTCCACGGGAGCCTCGCGCCAGGAGAGATCGCGCTCTCGCTTCGTTGCTTCGCCTGCAACGCGCGAGGCGTATTCGACGAGCCGCTCTGTCGCGTCCTCGCGGCGGTTGAAGATGACGTCCTCGACCAACTCCAGCAGCTCCGGCTCGATGTCCTGGTAGACCGCGAGTTGGCCGGCGTTGACGATGCCCATGTCGAGCCCGGCGGCGATCGCGTGGTAAAGGAACACGGCATGCATCGCCTCCCGCACGGCGTCATTGCCGCGGAAGGAGAAGCTGAGGTTCGAGATGCCGCCGGAGATCTTCACGCCTGGGCAGCGCGCTTTGATCTGCTGCGCTCCTTCGATGAAGGCCTTGGCGAACTCCGCGTGCTCCTCGATGCCGGTCGCGACCGCAAGGACGTTGGGGTCGAAGATGATGTCGTCCGGATCCCAGCCGTCTGCCGTGAGCAACTTGTAGGCGCGCTCGCAGATCTGCACCTTCCGCTCGACGGTGTCGGCCTGCCCTTGCTCGTCGAACGCCATGACGACGACGCTCGCGCCGTAATGCTTGATCTGCCGCGCATGATCGAGGAACTCGTCCTCGCCCTCCTTGAGGCTGATCGAGTTGACAACACCCTTCCCCTGGAGGCACTTGAGGCCGGCCTCGAGCACGGACCAGCGCGAGCTGTCGACCATGATCGGGATGCGCGCGACGTCGGGCTCGGTCGCGAGCAGGTTGAGGAAGGTCGTCATCGCCTCCACCGAATCGAGCAGGTCGGCGTCCATGTTGACGTCGAGGATGTTCGCGCCGCCCCGGACCTGCTCGAGCGCGACCTCGACCGCCTCCTGGAACTGACCGCCTTCGATCAGGCGCCGGAAGCGCGCCGAGCCGGTGACGTTCGTGCGCTCGCCGACTATGACGAAGTTCGCCTGGGGGAAGATGCGGAACGGCTCCAGTCCACTGAGGCGCGTCAAGCGCTCGCTCTCTGGGACACGTCTGGGGGTCTGTCCCTTGGTCGCGGCCGTAATGGCCTTGACGTGTTCGGGCGTGGTGCCGCAGCAGCCGCCGACGATGTTCACCAGCCCGTCCTGGGCGAACGCGCGCAGCGCCTGGCTCGTGTCCTGCGGCTGCTCGTCATGCGTGCCCATCTCGTTCGGGAGGCCTGCATTCGGGTGACACGCGACCCACGTCGGCGCGACGCGCGCGAGGTCTTCCACGAACGGACGCATCTGCGTCGCGCCCAGCGAGCAGTTCACGCCGACGATAAACGGCCTGGCATGCTCGACCGAGAGCCAGAACGCATCGACGGTCTGGCCGGAAAGGTTGCGCCCGCTGCGGTCGATTGCGGTGAACGAGATCCAGAGCGGGAGCTCCGGCGCGACGTCGATCGCCGCTGCGATCGCCGCCTTGGCGTTGAGCGTGTCGAAGATGGTCTCGATCAGCAGAAAGTCGACCCCGCCTTCCGCAAGCCCTCGCATCTGATCGGCATAGGTCTCGTAAACCTGGTCGAAGGTGTGAGTTCGGAACGCCGGGTCGTCTACTCGCGGCGACAGCGAGAGGGTGACGTTGAGCGGGCCGACGGAGCCTGCGACGAAGCCACCGACCTCGTCGGCCGCCTGTCGCGCCAGCTTGGCCCCGGCCACGTTCATCTCGTACGCGTGACCCTCGAGCCCGTAGTCCGCCTGGCCGATCGTCGTGGCGGTGAACGTGTTCGTCGTGGCGATGTCCGCGCCGGCCGCGAAGTAGTCGCGGTGGATGTCGAGGACGACCTCGGGTCGCGTCAGGTTGAGCAGGTCAGGGTCGCCCGCGACGTCGCGGGGATGGTCCTTGAACCGCTCGCCGCGATAGGCCTCCTCGCCCTTGACCTCGCGCTGGATGAGCACGCCCCAGGAACCGTCGAGCACCGCGATGCGGTCACGGAGGATGGCTTCGAGTCGTGTGCGCGCGTCCTTCATCCCAGACCTTCCTCTGTCCTAAAGAGAACGACGCCTCTGGAAAGCGCACGGGCTCTTTAGGCGTTTGTTAACCCGGTCGCCAAGCTGCCTTTCAAAGCTTTCCGGGTTGAGAAAGCGTAGCAGGCTGCTACGAGCGGCCGGAGACGGCGAGCTGGTTCTCGGCGTGCTTGATGCGCTGCTCGAGTTGCCAGCGATCGGCGTTGGACTCGCCGCGCTCGACGAGGTCCAGCTCACGCTGGGCGGTCTCGAGCTGCTCCCTGGCGCGTGCGTCGTCGATCTCGCTTGCCGGAACAGCGTCGTCGACGAGCGCGATCGCGCGGTCCTGCTCGACCTTGAAGAACCCTGCGCCGGTCGCGTACTCGCGAACGTCCCCGCTTGCGCGGTTCAGGTACACGCGCGTCGACCCGGCCTTCAACGTTGCGATCAACGGCGCGTGACGCGCCAGGACGCCGATCTCACCAGCTGCGCCCGGGACGATGATCATCTCCACCTCGCCCTCGAACGCCGGGCCGTCGGGCGTCACGAGGGAAAGGTCGAACTTTCTTACTTCGTCGGCCACTAGGAAACGCCAGCGGGCTCGGGCTCTTCCTCGCGTGCAGCATCAGCTGAAGGAGCGTCGCCGCTCTCCTCTTCGTCCTTCGCCTCCTCCTTCGGCGCTTCGTCGCCCGACAGCTTCCGTCCCTTCTCGACGGCCTGCTCGATTGTGCCGACCATGTAGAAGGCCTGCTCGGGCAGCTCGTCGTGCTTGCCCTCGTAGATCTCCTGGAAGCCCTTGATCGTGTCCTCGAGCTTCACGTATTCGCCAGGGGTACCGGTGAACTGCTCGGCGACGAAGTTCGGCTGCGACAGGAAGCGCTGGATCTTGCGTGCACGCGTCACGACGAGCTTGTCCTCGTCGGAGAGCTCATCGATGCCGAGGATGGCGATGATGTCCTGGAGGTCCTTGTAGCGCTGCAGAATCTCCTGGACCCGCGTCGCCGCGTTGTAGTGCTCTTCGCCGATGATTCCCGGCTGCAAGGCGCGCGAGAACGAGTCGAGCGGATCCACCGCCGGGTAGATCCCCTGCTCGACGAGCGTGCGCGTCAGCACGACGGACGAGTCGAGATGCGCGAAGGTATTCGCGGGCGCCGGGTCGGTGAGGTCGTCCGCGGGGACGTAGATCGCCTGCACGGACGTGACGGAGCCGGCCTGCGTAGAGGTGATTCGCTCCTGCAGCTGGCCCATCTCCGTCGCGAGCGTCGGCTGGTAGCCGACCGCGCTCGGCATTCGGCCGAGCAGCGCCGACACCTCGGAACCCGCCTGCGTGAAGCGGAAGATGTTGTCGATGAAGAGCAACACGTTCTGACCCTGGTCGCGGAAATACTCGGCCATCGTCAGTCCGGAGAGACCGACGCGCAGCCGCGCACCGGGCGGCTCGTTCATCTGGCCGTAGACGAGCGCCACCTTCTCGAGGACGCCCGACTCCTGCATCTCGAGCAGCAGGTCGTTGCCCTCGCGCGTGCGTTCGCCGACGCCGGCGAAGACGGAGACGCCGCCGTGCTCGCGCGCGACGTTGTGGATCAGCTCCTGGATCAGCACCGTCTTACCGAGACCGGCGCCGCCGAACAGCCCGACCTTCCCACCCTGGATGAACGGCGCGAGCAGATCGATGACCTTGAGGCCGGTCTCGAACACCTCGATCTTCGGGGAGAGCTCGGTGAACTTCGGCGGGTCGCGGTGGATCGACCAGCGCTCGGTGTCCGCCGGCGGGGCCGGCTTCTCGTCGACCGGCTCGCCGATCACGTTCCAGATGCGGCCGAGCGTGACGTCGCCGACCGGAACCGAGATCGGGCCCCCCGTGTCGTGGACCTCGAGCCCGCGCGCGAGGCCGTCCGTGGAGTCCATCGCCACGGCGCGCAGTCGGTCGTCGCCGAGATGCTGCTGCACTTCTGCGATGAGCGTGCGTGCTTCCTGGTCGCCCAGCGCCGGGATCTCGATCCGCAGCGCGGTGTAGATCTCTGGGAGGCCCTCGGGGAAGACGGCATCGATCACGACGCCCTTGATCTCGACGATTTGGCCGGGCTTCTGGACGCTCTGTTCGGGCATGAGTCTCCTGCGACGTGTTGAGAGGACGAGGCGAGAGCCGACTGGGCTCCCGGCCGGGGAAGTCTACCGAGACGCGCCGAAAACGAGCCCGTTGAGCGGTCGCCTAGACCGCGTAGTGCGCGCGCGCAGGGATGCTGGCGACGGACGCTCGCTGCAGCATCCTGAGCTCGTACTCAGGCGACTGCAGATACGCGGCGGGCCCATCGGCGGCGGAGGCCGACAAGGAAGTCAGGCCCCGATTCGGACCCGCGCCGACCGTGACGCTGAGAAGCACCGTAGCGGCAACCGCGGCGGCAGCCGCGCCGAGCTGCATCGTCCGCGCCAGCCGCAGACGATGACTGGGAAGCGCGATCGGAAAGCTCAGTTCTTCGAGCGGTGTCGCCCGGAGCAGGCGAGAGGTCTCCGCAAGGCCTGCCGCATGGGCTCGGCAGTCGCCACAGGCGGCGAGATGCACGTCCAGTGTCGCCCGCTCCACCTCGGAGACCTCGCCGTCGAGGCAGGCCGAGATCACGCCACGCATGCGGTCACAATCGCTGAAGGAAGGCTGCCCCATTAGCACTCTCACTCCACTTCTGACGGTAAGAGCAAGAAGAAGTTAGCGAAATCTCCGGCCGGCGCCAGGGCTCAACTGAAGGTGACCAGGGCCTCGTTCTCGCGCTTTGCGCCTGCCAGGCAGGGGCTGCGGCCACCTGGCCCGATGAATGGGCAGCCCAGATCCCGGAAGCGCCCGTTGGTCACGACGGTGAGACCGGTCCCGAGCCACTCGTAACAGGCGCTCCGGGCCGCCGGCCGCAGCTTCCCGCACCGCTCGATCAGGGAGACCCGGCGAGCGCCGCTGTTATCGGAGAGATTCTGGACGCTCAGCCCGTACAGGCAGCTGACGACGTCCGCGCCACGGAGCCTTGCGCAGATCTTCATCTGCGTGAACGGATCGGCCGAGGTGATCAGTGACGCCGCCGAGATGCAGCCCACTCGCTGGATGCCGGCCAGCCCACGACAGAGCGCCCGGACTGCTGCGGCGTTCTTAGGCAGTCGCTTCGGCGGAAGCTCGAGAAAGTAACGGAACCAGCACGGCCTGACGAAATCGTGAATCTGTCTGCCGCACAGAGAACGTGCCGACGCCGCTCCGCCGCGTTGCCGCTTCGTGCCGTCTCTGCCGACGGCTGAGAACCAGTAGTCGTGATAGGCGCCCTGCGCGCAGTCGGGCGCTGCATTCGCGGGCAACATCCGGCAGGCCTTGAGGGCAAAAGGCAGCTGGCTGTGATAGAGGCGCATGTACGCGTGACCGAGCGAATGGATGCACGTGTAGGACCGGAAGCGCGTTGGCGCGCGACGGCAGATCTGCAGCGCGCCGTCCGGTCCCAGGCGGCCGATCTCGTCCCCGAGCGCCATCACGAGCCCCATGCCGAAACCGGCAGAGCATCCTGGATCGTTCGAGCGCGGCAGATTGCGCTGGAGGTTCGCAAGGGTCACGTGATGCCTGCGCGCGTACATCCGCCCGACGACGTGCATCATCATGTGGCAGTTCGACTGCACGTACCCGCCGACCTGGCGCACACGTCGATCGATGCGCGGAAGCTCGTTGGCCGGGTCGTGCGACTTCTCGATCTCCGTCAGCAGTCGCCGGATGTAGCAGGCCCGGACGCGTCCTTGCGGTGCTAAGACGCAGGTCCTCATGAACCCGGAGTTGCCGTCGTAGACGGGCACCACCGGAACACCCGCGCTCCCCGCGCCCGCCTGAACGGCGAGGGCGGACACCCCGACGACGGCGCCGGCGAGGATCGTGATCAACCGATGCCGGCCGTGTCTCATGTCGACCTACCCGGAGGCCGGTCCTGTTACCGCAATCGGCGCGCCCTCGAGGGGGTCGGTGAGGTCGAGCGGCTTGACGATCTCCGCGAAGTGGCACGCGCTCGGATGGCCCTGGCCGCGATCCATGAGCACCGGCTCCTCCTCCGCGCAGATCGGTTGAGCCTTCCAGCAGCGCGTCCGAAAACGGCAGCCGGAGGGCGGGTTCGCAGGGCTGGGCACATCGCCCTCGAGCACGATCCGCTTCCGGCGTCCCCGCTGAGAAGGCTCCTCGATCGGTACGGCCGACAGCAGTGCCTGCGTGTAGGGATGGGAAGGCCGCTCGTAGATGTCTTCCTTCGTCCCGATCTCGACGATCTTGCCGAGGTACATGACAGCGACGCGATCGGAGATGTGACGAACGAGCGAGAGATCGTGGGCGATGAACAGGTAGGTGAGACCGAAGTCGCGCTGCAACGACTCGAGCAGGTTGACGACCTGGGCGCGAATCGAGACGTCGAGCGCCGAGACGGGCTCGTCGAGCACGACCATCTGTGGATTGAGTGCGAGGGCGCGGGCGAATCCGATCCGCTGCCGCTGCCCGCCGGAAAACTCATGCGGAAACCTATTTGCATGCTCGGGGCTCAAACCCACGGTCCGCAGCAGCTCGTCGACGCGCGCCCTCCCTTCGTTGCCGCGGTAGAGGTTGTGGACGCGCAGCGGCTCCGCAACGATCTCGCGGACGGTCATGCGAGGGTTGAGTGACGCGTACGGGTCCTGGAAGACGATCTGGAGCTCGCGGCGCACGTCGCGCATGCGACGGCGGCTGAGCGGCGTGATGTCCTGGCCGTTGAAGACGATCCGACCCGCCGTCGGCTGGAGCAGCTTGATCACGGTGCGTCCGAGCGTGGTCTTCCCGCAGCCGGACTCGCCGACGAGCCCGAGCGTTTCGCCGGCCGTCAGTGAGAGGTCCACCCCGTCCACGGCATGCACGTGGCCCACTACCCGTTTCAAGATTCCGGCCGAAATCGGGAAGTACTTGACGAGCCCTTCGATGCGCAAGATCTCGTTGCCGATGCCGGCCCGGGCGTGAACTTGCTCGGTTGACTCGACGACGCTCACCGCGCGGCCTCGGCCGCTGCCTTCTCCTCCACGAGCTTCGAGCGCCGGCCCTCGAGCTCGTCGGCGAAGTGGCACGCGGTCAGGTGAGTGGACTCGTCGATCGGCTTCAGCGGCGGCTCCTCCTCGCGGCAACGCAAACGCCCCTGAGAGAGGAAGCAGCGCGGGTGGAACGGGCAGCCCGGTGGGCGGCTGATCAGGCTCGGCGGCTGGCCGGGAATCGGTCGCAGCCATTCCTCGTCGACACCGATACGCGGCAGGCTGTCCATCAGGCCGACGGTGTAGGGATGCCGGGGCGACTCGAAGATGGTGTGCACGTCGCCGTACTCGACGATCTTGCCGGCGTACATGACGATTACCCGCTCGGCGAGCTCGGCGACGAGGCCGAGATCGTGGGTGATCAGGATCGTCGCCGCATGCGTCTCGTCCTGGGCCTTCTTCAGCACCTCCAGGATCTGGGCCTGGATCGTCACGTCCAGCGCCGTTGTCGGCTCGTCGGCGATGAGCAGCTGCGGTGAGTTCGAGATCGCCATCGCGATCATCGCGCGCTGGCGCATCCCGCCCGAGAACTCGTGCGGGTACTGCTCATAGCGCTGGTCCGGGTTGGGGACGCCGACGAGTCGCAGCAGGCCGATGCCCCGCTCCTTGATCTCGCTGTCCTTCAGGTCAGGTTGATGCGTCTTGATCGCCTCGCCGATCTGGTAGCCCACCTTGAGGACCGGGTTCAGCGAGGTCATCGGATCCTGGAACACCATCGATACCTTGGATCCGCGGACGTGCCGAAGCTCTTTCTTCGACATCTTCAGCAGGTCCTTGCCGTTGAACAGAGCCTCGCCGCGGACGATCTTGCCCGGGGGCTGCGGGATGAGCCCGAGGATCGACATCGTGCTGACGCTCTTGCCCGAGCCGGACTCGCCGACGATGCCGAGGGTCTCGCCGGGATAAACGTCGTAGGTGATCCCGTCGACTGCCTGGACGATGCCGTCTTCCGTCGTGAACTGCACGGTGAGGTCCCTGATCGAGAGGATCGGTTCAGCAGCCGAGGCTCTCACCCCCCACGAATCGCACGGGTCCGGCGCTACGCACGAATCCGGCGCTGGGTCGGATCCAGTGCGTCTCGGAGGCCGTCACCGACGAAGTTGATGCAGAGGACGATCAGGACGATCGTGAGACCCGGGAAAGTGACCAGCCACCAGCTGCCGAGCCCCTGATCCTCGCCCTCGCTGATGAGCACGCCGAGCGCCGGCGTCGGCGGCTCGATCCCGAAGCCCAGGAACGAGAGCGTTGATTCGAGCAGGATCGCCAGCGCGGTCGTCAGTGTCGCGGCGACGAGGATCGGCCCGATCGTGTTCGGGATCATGTGCCTGAACATGATCCGGAGGTCTCCCGATCCCGACGCCTTGGCCGCCTCTACGTACTCCTTCTCCCGCAGCGAGAGGAAGCTGCCACGGACGACGCGGGCGATCGGCGTCCAGATGAAGAAGGCGAGGAGCAGGGCCACCTGCGTGGGCCCGCTGTGACCGAGGAACTTCGCCGCGGTCAACAGGACCGCGAGCAGGGGTAAGGTCAGGAAGAGGTCGGTGATCCGCATCAGGATGTTGTCCGCCCAGCCGCCGAAGTAGCCGGCGAGGCCGCCGATGATAGTGCCGAGCACCGTCGAGAGGAAGCCGACGAGCAGGGCGACCCGCGCGGATGTGCGGATGCCGAAGAGCGTGCGGCTGAAGTAGTCGCGACCCGCCTGGTCGGTACCGAAGAGGTGGTGCATGCTCGGCGCCTGGGTGAGGGACTGAATGTTCACGTCGGAGTACGAGTAGGGCGCGACGAAGTTGGCGAAAATACCGAGTCCGAAGACGATCAGGAGAACGCAGAGGCTGGCCATTGCGAGCCGGTGCCGGAAGAAGCGCCGCCTCGCGAACGCCCACTGGCTCCGTGCTTGCAGCTCGAGGCCCGTCTCGTAGACGAGCTCTGTCGGCTGTGCCGGCAAAGCAGACCCGATCGGGCCGCCGGCGGCGGTCGCGGCCGCGTTGGGATCGGGCCCGATGGCCAGGCCCGCTGCCCTGGGCTCTCTCTCAGTCATAGCGAATCCTCGGGTCGAGGACACCGTAGACGATGTCGGCAATCAGGTTGAACACGACGATCATGACAGCGGTGACCATCAGCCATGCCATCACAGGGTACGGATCGGCTGCCTGGAGGGAGTTGATGAAGTACGTGCCCATACCGTCGAGGGTGAAGATCGACTCGGTCACGATTGCTCCGCCGAAGATCCCACCGAAGTCGAGCGCAACGACTGTGACCAAGGGGATGAGCGCGTTCCGGAAGACGTGCTTCATGATCACCCGGCGCTCCATCAGCCCTTTTGCGCGCGCTGTGCGCACGGGAGGATCAGGGCTAACCAGAAGACCGGCATGGCGAAGCCGAGGAAGCTCAAGGTCGTCATCGAGTAATCGAAGACGGAGTACTGCCGTATAGCGGATAAGACCCCGATAGCTACCGCTACGAGGACGGCGATGATCTCAACTGTCACGAGCAGCTGGAGCGTGTGGCCGAGGACACGCTTCAGGTCGGGAGTGATCGGCCGGCCTGCGAACAGGGTTTTGCCGAAGTCGCCGCGGACGGCGCCCTTCAGCCAGTACCCGTAGCGAATGACGACGGGCTTGTCGAGCTTTTTCTCATGACTGATCGCAGCCAACTCGGCCTGCGAGATCAGCGGCCTCGACCGGATCTTGGCGAGCGGGTCGCCTGTGATCGAGACGAACGTGAAGATCAGGAAGCTCGTCGCGAGCAGCACCGGGATGCTGTAGAGCAGACGGCGAATGATGTAGGCGAACACTCAGACGTCCTCCTGGAGATGCACTCCCGCCCCCGGCCGTAGCCGGGGGCGGGAGTCTGAACTAATTCAGTCGCAGTATGACGCTACTACCGCTACTACCGCGACGTTCCTACTACCGCGCCCAAGCCTCCGCGTTCCACGTGGGGCCCTGCAGGGTCGCGTTGTCCTTCATGTTCTTGATCCCAGCCTTGAAGACGAAGTAAGTCGGCTTCTGGTACAGCGGGATCGTCGGGATGTCGTTTGCCATCAGCGCGTCGGCTTGGTTGAACAGCGCGAAGCGCTTCTTCGGGTCGAGCGTGACGTCGGTTTTCTCGAGCAGACTCGACACCTTGCGGTTGCAGTACTCCATGTAGTTCTGGTCACCGTTGCACTTCCAGATCTCCACGGACCCGGCGGGATCGGGCGAACCGACCCACGCGAAGAGCGCGAGATCGTAGTTGTGGTTCGGCAGATCCTCGCCGAAGTACGTGCCTGCCGGCTTGAAGTTGTTCAGCAGCTCGATTCCTACCTTCTTCGCCTGATCCTGGAAGAAGGTGAAGGAAAGCTCACGCAGCTTGTTGCCGCGCGTGGACTCGAACTGGAACGACAGCTTCGTGCCGCCGCACCGATAGAACCCGTCGGCCGCCTTAATGCAGCCGTGCGCCTTCAGGATGCTCTCGGCCTTGGTCGCGTTGTACGTCCACTTCGCCCAGTTCTGCTTGTAGGCGGGATGGTTGGTCACGAAGATCGTGTTGTTCAGCGGCCGCAGGCGTGGGTTCAACTGACCGAACAGCGCCTTCACCGTGGACTGACGATCGAGGGACAGCATCAGCGCCTGGCGGACCCAGAGGTTCTTCGCGAGCGGGTTGCCCTTCGGGCCCTGCTGGATGTCGATGTGCTCCCAGGTCGTACCGAGGTTCGACTGGATGCGAAGACCCGCCTGCCCACTCAGCTCGGACAGCGCCTGCTGCGGCTGCGGGTAGATCGCGTCGACTTCGCCACCGCGGATCTGCTGGATCTCCGTGTTGGTGTTCGTCAGGAACTTGAACACGATCCGGTCGATCTTGGCCTTGGGCCCATACCAACCAGCCGGGTTGCGGGTCAGCGTGATGCCGCTGCCGCGGTCGAATTCGGTCTCGAGGTACGGACCGTTGCCGATCGGCTTGCCCGTCTTCGGATTGACCACGTTGTCAGTCCAGACGCTGAGCAGGTTCGAGCCCGCGAGGGCGTGTGCCGGCAGGACGAACCCGCCGCCGAAGAGGTCCTTCCAGTCCGCGAAGGGCGTGCGGAAGGTGACCTTCACGACCTTGCCGTTACCCACCACGCTCTTGATCTGGTCGTACCCGGCCTGCGAGACGTGGTCCTTGAGGGCCGGGCTCATGAGCGCGTTGAAGGAGAAGCTGAAGTCCTTGCCCGTGACCGGAACCCCGTCGCTCCACTTTGCGTTCTTGCGGATGTAGTACGTGATCCGCATCGGGTTGAGCTTGAGGGCGAACTTGCTGATGAGGTCGGGCTTGTAGGTGAAGTCCGGCTTGATCAGAAAGGCTCCGCGGAGAACCGGCGTCAGGAACACGCTGTTCCAGAACTCGCCGCAGTCGTTGCTGAGCATCTGGTTGAGGCACCAGTCTGGGCCTCCACCCTGCTCCGCACCGAAGACGATGGTGCCGGCCTGCTTGGCGTTCTGACTTGCCGGCCCGCTTACTTTCGCCGAGCCGGTAGCCGTCAGCGCAAGCGCCAAAAGCACCGCACCGGCAAAGAGCCAGAGCTTACGTAGATGCATCTACTCCCTCCGTTCTGTTAGGGACTGCGAGACGCAGCCCCTCTTCCGCCATCCCACCTCCTCGCGGGAGGCGGGCGCATTCTGCCACAGGAGAGGCATTCCTCTCCCGGCCTGTGAGACGTTTGGACCCCCTCTTTGTTAGAGGCCCTGCCTAGCCGCTGAGCGCGTCCGCTCCGGCCACGACCTCCAGAATTTCCTGGGTGATCTCGGCCTGACGGGCCCGGTTCATGGCGAGGGTGAGGCTGTCGATGAGCTCCCCGGCGTTCTTCGAGGCGTTTCTCATCGCCGTCATTCGCGCGCCGTGCTCCGAAGCGGCGGATTCCAGGAGGGCCCGGTAGAGCTCGGTCTCGATGTAGACCGGCAGGAGCCGCTCCAGGATCTGCTCGGGCTCGGGCTCGAAGATGAAATCGCCTCGCATCGCATCTTCGGAGCGCTCCTCGTCGTCTGTCTCCAGCAGGTCCTCCGAGAGGGGCAGGATGTCCTGCACGGTCACCTTCTGGACCAGGGCCGACTCGAAGTGGTTGTAGACGATGACGACGCGGTCGACCTCTTCCTCCGTGTAGAGCTCGGCCACGCGGTGCGCGATCGCCTGGGCGTCCGCGTAACGGGGCTGGTCGGTGAACCCGGTGAACTCTCCGGCGAGCTCGAGCCGCCGGAACCGGAGCGAGCCGACCCCGCGCCGGCCGACCCCGACCCAACGGACCTGCTTGCCCTCGCCGCGGAGCCTGCGTTCCAGCTCCAGTGCGCGCCGGAGGATCTGCGAGTTGAACGCGCCCGCGAGGCCGCGGTCTCCGGTGAGCGGAACGATCGCGACCGTTTCCTCCTGGTCGTGCTTCTGCAGGAGCGGGAGGCCGCGTACCGAGGAGCTCGCGCGCGCGGTCCCGGCCATGAGCTCGAGCATGCGGTCGGCGTAGGGACGCATGTCTTCGATGCGCGACTGGGCGCGCTTCAGCTTCGCCGCGGCGACGAGCTCCATCGCCCGCGTGATCTT
>WNGG01014116.1_pt1 | contig 12665 bp, 13 predicted proteins | sample 5400661 | NCBI WGS metagenome assembly WNGG01 (sample SAMN13153372, study PRJNA577476) | soil metagenome | isolation source: 100 cm soil or saprolite under Garry oak tree replicate 1 | place: USA:California | collected 2016-06-15 | reverse complement strand
AAACGGCGTCGTCCGCGCAGCGGCCAGGTAGCGGTCGAAGCGGTCGTCTGTCGGCGGGTAGCCGTCCCGGCCCCACCACGAGTAGATGCCGGCGTTGAGGTGGGCGTAGGTCATCGCGTCCGTGTGCTTGCGCACGATGCGCGCGTCATCTGCGCTGTAGAGATCGAGTGACGGACGGAAGCGGCTGTAAGGGATGACCGGATACCGAAACCACGCCTCCGGATACCACGCGTAGTAGAAGGCCGCGCGGATCGGGAACGAAGGCTGCGACGGATCCGCGGCCGGCCCCTGGAAGCGTGTAATGCGTCCTGGACGCTTGAATGTGAAGCGAACGCGCACGTCGGTGCTCGTGAGCACGTCGTGACCCAAACCGGAAAAGACGAGGACTCGGCCGACGACTCGCAGCGAGCGGGACGCCCGCGCACTGAATGCGAGCTGGTAATCGGGCCTGTCCGCCTGGGTCTCGTCCGTAACGAAGAAGGTCGACTGCGTCAGCACCACCTCGGCGTGCGCGAGTGTCCACTTCGACGGCGCGCCACTCTGCGCCGGTGCCAGCAGCGCCCCGAGAAGCGCGAGCGCAGCGGCCGTCTTCACGGCGTCAACCCTATGCGCAGGTTGGCCTGGAGAACGGCCGGTGTTACCGTCGAGCGAGGCTCATGGAGTTCCGGATCCTCGGACCACTCGAGGTCATCGACGAAGGACGCCCCGTCGTGCTTCAGCGCGGGAAGCAGCTTGCGCTCCTCGCCTACCTCCTCCTGCATCCGAACGAGCTCGTGTCAGCCGACCGCCTGATCGATGCGCTTTGGGGACACCAGCCACCGCCGACTGCCGCGAAGATTCTCCAGAACGCCATCTCCCAGTTGCGCCGAGCGCTCGGAGAGGACAGGCTCGTAACTCAGCCGCCCGGGTACCGCTTTCGCCTCGAGCAGGGCGAGCTCGACCTACACCGCTTCGAACAGCTCGCGCAAGAAGGCCGCACGAAGCACGATGCGCGGGTTCTGCGCGACGCACTGGCGATCTGGCGTGGCGAGCCCCTCGCCAATCTCCGCGACGAGTTGTTCGCGCAACACAATGCCCGCCAGCTGGAAGAAGCACGCCTCTCGGTCCTCGAGGACCGGATCGACGCCGACCTGGCCGCTGGACGCGACGCCGTGCTCGTACCCGAGCTCGAGCAGCTGATCGCCGCAGAGCCATTGCGCGAGCGTCCCTACGGCCAGCTGATGCTCGCCCTCTACCGGGATGGTCGGCAAGCGGATGCGCTCGCGACCTATCAGCGCGCCCGCAAGATGCTGAGCCAGGAGGTCGGGCTCCAACCAGGCCCACAGCTGCAAGAGCTGGAGCGGCGGATGCTGAACCAGGATCCTGCACTCGCGCCGGAACGCACTTCGACGGCAATCCGCTCGTCACAGCGCCACCGGCGTCGGTTCCTTCTCGCCGGAGCCGCTCTGCTCGGCGGCGCAGCTGTGGCCCTTGGACTCGTTCTCACCGGCGGTGGCGCTGAGCCACCGGTCGTGATCCCCGACTCGCTCGTCAAGATCGATCCGAAGACGAACAAGGTCGACGACGTGATCCGTGTCGGCCGGCTGCCGGTCGCGACCGCCCTTGCGGGCGACTTCGTTTGGGTCGTCAACAATGGCGATTCAACCCTCACACGGGTCGACACCAGCTCGGGCCACGCCCAGACGGTCGGAGGGCTGAACAACCCGACGGCGATCACCGGCGACGACAAGGGCAACGTCTGGGTCACGACGGGCACCTACGAGTCGGTCATCCGCGTGAACGGTAAGACACTCCGCCCGGACATCAAGCTTCCGCTGCGGCACAACGCCTTCCTGCCGGCAGTCGGCGCCGGATCACTCTGGGTCACGGAACCCCCGCACAACCTGGGCGAGCACGGCACGCTCGCGCGGATCAACCTCGCTACCACCAAGCTCGAGCGGCGGTACGCAGTGGGCATCTTCCCGGTTGCGGTCGCGGTTGGCGAACGAGCCGTTTGGGTGACGAACGGCGCGGAGGCCTCGGTCTCGCGGATCAGTCTTTCGGACGGTTCCATCCAGCGGGTTCCCGTCGGTCTCGCTCCCGGCGGGATCGGGATCGGCTTCGGCTCGGTCTGGCTGACGGCAGGCAAGAACACGATCTGGAGGCTCAATCCGGAGACCCGGCAGGTCGACCAGATCATCGACGTCGGGGGGAGCCCGTTCGGGCTTACGGTCGGGCCGGATGCTGTGTGGGCGACGCTTCCCGACACAGGGACGGTGGTGCGTGTCGATCCACGAACGAACCGGGTCGTGGAGAGGATCCGGCTCGGGTTCAAGCCGCTCACCATCGTCGTTGGCCGTGACGCGGTCTGGGTATCCGTCGCAAAGCGTTACCCAAATTTTCCGTTCTGAGCTCAGGCTGTCATGACAAAGCAGGCGTCGTGCGAGGAAGGCGACACCTGCACGCGGCGGACGAGCCGCCCCTGCCGGTCCAGCACAGAGAAGGTCCCGCGGTCGAGCGACGGCGTCACGATCCAGCCGAAGGCTTCCTGCACGTTGTACGAGCCTTCCGGCACCTTCGTCGTGCGCACGACAGTGCCGTCCTTCAGAGACAGCACGCGCAGCGTCCCATCCTCACCGCTCGTCACGTATGCGTGCGAGCCGAAGAACGTCACGTGCTGAGGCGGCGCGTCCGCCGGCAGCCGGCGTAGAACGTTGCCCGTGCGCCTGTCGTAGACCGCGAGCGCACCGCGGTCGCCCGAGCTGACCCAGACGTGGCGGCCGCCGGGTGCGATGCCGACGTCGTGCGCGAGGAACGGCGGCCGAAAGCGCCGCAAGAGGCGCGGGGCCAGCGGCCGCGACACGTCCACGACAGCGACCTCCTCGGCCTTCGAGCCGAGCGAGACCCACAGGATCTTGAAGCTCGGGTCGATCGAGACGTGCCGCGCCGGCCCGCCCACGCCGACGCGGGCAACCGCCCGGCCGCTGAGGACGTCGACCGTGACCACTTCGTGACTGCCGGAGTCGGTGACGAACGCGTGCCGGCCGTTCGCCCCCGCGGCGGTGTAACGCGGCTCGTCGAAGTGCCCAGCTACGCGCCGGACTCGCAGGCTCGGCCCGTCGATGAGCGAGACGACGCTCTGCGCGGTGTGACAGACGACAGCGAGCTTTCCCCAGACGCTCTCGATGCTCCGCGGCCCTGCAACGGTGTGGATGGAGCGCAGGATCTTGCCGGTGGAGAGCTCGACGACCGCGACGCGCGACTGCGTGTCCGCGGTGACGAGTGCGACCGGCGTCCCACCGGCGAGCGCGCCGGGAGCGAAACGTAGGGCGACAGGCAACGTCACCGCGCCGACGATGAACTCGCGGCGGTTCATGTTCGAGGTACGGGCTCAGGCGGCCGAGAGGTCCCGGCCGGCGAACGCCCGATCGACCTCGTCCGAGAGCGGGCCCTTGGCGTCGACCAGGTCGTCGGCGACCGCGCGTGCGCGTTCCAACAGCAGGCGGTCCTTGCGCAAGTGCGCAAAGTGGAGGTCGGTCAGGCCGGACTGGCGCGTTCCGAGCAGCTGTCCGCTGCCGCGGATGTCGAGATCGACCTCCGCGAGCTCGAACCCGTCGTTCGTGCGCACCAGCGCCTCGAGGCGCTCGACGGCCGGCTCTGTCAGGTCCTCGCGCGCACGCGAGATCAAGAGGCAGTACGACTGCTCGGCGCCACGGCCGACGCGGCCGCGCAGCTGGTGCAATTGGGCAAGGCCGAACCGGTCGGCTTCCTGGACGATCATGATCGTCGCGTTCGGGACGTCGACGCCGACCTCGATCACCGTCGTCGCGACGAGCACGTCCAGGTCGCGGGCCTTGAAGCGCGTCATCAGCTCGCGGCGCTCGGCCGGACGCAGGCGCCCGTGCAGCAGGCCGACCCGGTAACCGCGCAACTCGGCCTTCTGCAGGCGCTCGGCCTCGGCTTCCGCCGCCCTGGCCTGAGTCGTCTCCGACTCCTCGATCAGCGGGCAGACGACGTACGCCTGACGTCCTGCGTCGAGGTGCTTCCGCAGCCGCGAGTAGGCAGCGGCACTCCGGTCCTCCGTGACCCAGGCGGTCTTGATCGGCTTGCGGTCGGCGGGTGGACGGGTGATCTCGGACACCGCGAGGTCTCCTGAATCAGCGCGTGCGTGCCGACGACGATGTCTGCGTTCGGCGCGAGGTCGCGCTCGCGCTTGGCGGTGGAGCTCGTGAGCAGCGCGCAGGTGACGCCGAGCAGACGGCAGGGCTCCTCGAGTGTCAGGAAGTGTTGCTCGGCCAGCGTTTCCGTGGGCGCCATCAGCGCACCCTGTTTGCCGGCCTCGACCGCGCGCAGCAATCCGTAGAGCGCAACGACGGTCTTGCCGGATCCGACCTCGCCCTGAAGGAGCCGCTGCATCGGCACGCTGCGCTCGAGGTCGCCGTCGAGGTCGGCGATCGCGCGCTCCTGATGCTCGGTCAACCGGAACGGCAGCACGTCGCGGTAGCGCGCGACCAGGTCGCCGGGCGGGCCGAGCGCCGGTGCCACTTCCGACTCCCGCTCACGCCGGCGGCGCGCGAGCCAGATCTGCAGCAGAAGCAGCTCGTCGAAGGCAAGCCGGCGCCGCCCCGCTTCCGCTTCGCCCAGGGAGCGTGGCCGGTGCAGCGCCCAGAGTGCGTCCACTCGCTCGGGTAGCGCCTCGTGTTGTTTGAGCTCGGCGGGCAGCGGGTCCGACAGCGCAGCGGGCAAGGCGGCGCCGACGAGCTCGCGCAGCTTCTTCGCGGTGATCTCCTCGCTCGCGGGATAGACCGGGGCAAAGTCTGCGGTCGCCTCGCCGTCGCCGATGTCGAAACTGCGCACGTCGAACCCGTAGCGCCCTTGGCGGCCGCGCAGGCGCACCGCCGTTCCCGGCTGCAGCTGGCGCTCGAGCCAAGGCTGGTTGAACCACGTCGCGGAAACAGTCGCGGTGCCGTCGCTGATGCGCGCGGTCAGCATCTGCAGCCTCCCTCGCCGCCGCTTCGAGACAGTCAGGACTTCACCGGAGATCGCGACGTCCTCGTCTGCCTGTAAATCCGCGATGCGCCGCTCCGGCACGGGTTCCTCGTAGCGAAACGGCCGGTGCGCGAGCAGGTCGCCGACGGTCTCCAGGCCCAGCCGCTCCAGCTTCTTCTTCACCGCCGGCCCGACGCCCGGGAGGACGTCGAGCGAACGCTCGAGCTCCTCAGCCCGCGGGAACGTGCGCGGGCGCGGCCATTCGCCCGCGTCCGCGCCGGCAAAACCGACCGGCAGCCTTACTCCGACGATCGTCACTCCCTGTCATCGAACCAGAAGAAGCCGACGGTGCCCGGCCCCGCGTGCGTCCCGACGACCGCACCGAGGGTCGTCACGATCTCCACCTCCGCGTGCGGACGCTCCGCATGCACCATCTTCTTCAGCTGTTCCGCGCGCTCCGGCGCGTCGGCGTGTGCGATCCCGACCTTCAGGGTCGGCGTGTCCTCGGTCGTCGAGGTGAACTCCGAGACGAATTCCTGCATCGCCTTCTGATTTCCGCGCACGCGCTTGAGCGGGACCACCTCACGCTTGATCGTGAGAATGGGCTTGACGTGCAACAGGTTGCCGGCCCACGCACTCGCGCGGCCGATCCGTCCGCCGCGGCGCAGGAACTCGAGCGTGTCGACAGTGAAGATCAGGCCGGCGTCCTCCTTGAAGCGCCCGATCAACACGTCGATCTCGTCGTCGGTCGTCCCCTTATCGAGCCTGCGCTGGATTGCAAGGCCGAGCATCGCGATCGCGGCGGACGCGCTCTCGGAGTCGACGACGCGCACCTTCTCGCCGAGCTCCGCCGCCGCGGTTGTTGCACTCTGGTACGTCCCAGAGAGCGCCGACGAAAGGTGAAGGGAGTAGATGCGCTCGTAGCCGCTCAACTCCTCGTAGGTCGCGAGGAAGTCGCCGGGCGTGGGCTGCGACGTCGTCGGCAGCACGTCGGCAGTGCGCAGCCGTGCATAGAACTCCTCCGGCGTGAGCTCGACGTAGTCGCGAAAGCCCGCGTCGCCGAAGAGGACGTACAACGGGACGACCCGCCAATTCGGGAAACGCTCCGGAGCCTGGGGGAAGTCGGCGGTCGAATCGAGGACGATCGCGGTGTTCTCGGCGGTCAAGGTCATCAAGCGGCGTTCCTGATCGCGTCGACGATCTCGTCGAGCTCCTGGTCCTTCGACAGGCACGCAACCGCGCCCGCTTCGTAGAGCGCGTCGACCTCGCGGAAGTTCGCGGACGCCGTCAGACACACGACGGCGACGTCAGGACAGGCCTCCAGCACGGCCCTTGTCGCCTGCACCCCGTCGAGCCCCGGCAGCCGGTAGTCCATCAGCACGACGTCCGGCTGGTGCGTGCGCACGATCTCGGCGGCCGAGGAGCCGTCACCGACAGAGGCGACGACCTCGATGTCGGACTGCAGCCCGAGCAGCAGCTCGAGGGCCTCGCGGAACACCTGGTTGTCTTCCACGAGGACGAGGCGGATCGGCTCGGCCATCGGGCCGAAGGTTATTCCGCGGACAGAAGCAGCGGATAGTGAGGCTGGCCGCCGCTCTGCACGTCCAGCTCCAGGTGGGGATGAGCCGTCTGGATCCGCTGAAGCAGGCCGTCGAGGACAGGCTCGTCCGCGCCGGTGAGGAGCGTCATCACGTCGCGAGGCTCCTCGAGGAGGCGCTCGGCGACCGCTGCGGCGACGTCGTCGAAGTCCGGTCCTCCGGCGACCGCCTCTCCCTCGGCAAGGCCGAGCCAGGCTCCCTTGCGAACCGACACGCCGTTCAGCTCCACGTCGCGTGAGGCGATCGTCACCTCGCCGGTCTTGACGCCGCCGACGACCTCGTTCATCCCTTCCGCGTTCTCCGCGGCCGGACGCTCTGGGTCGAACGCGAGCATCGCGGCCAACCCCGCCGGCAGCGAATCCGTCGGGACAACGGTCACCGGCTTGACGACCAGACCGGCCGCCTGCTCGGCAGAGAGAATGACGTTGGAGTTGTTCGGCAGCAGAACGACTTCGGCCACAGGCGTCGATTCGATCGCCTCCACGAGCTCCGCCGTCGAAGGGTTCATGGTCTGTCCGCCCTCGACGATCTTCGTCGCCCCGAGACTCTCGAAGAGCCGTCGATTGCCTGCGCCCGCGACGACGGCCACCACTCCACTAAAGGTAGGCGCTGGGGAAACCTCCCGGTTCCCCCCGACCCCCTCCGCTGGTCCGCTGACGCGGACAGGCGGCTGCGCCGCCGCATCGGGAACGGCTTCGAGCAAACGCTGCTCGCGCTGGACGGTCTGCTCGTGCATGTTCGCGATCTCGACTCTGTCGATCACGCCGGCACGCGTCCCCACCGAGAGCGCGCGACCCGGCTCGTCGGTGTGGACGTGGACCTTCAGCGCTTCGGGATCCCCGACGACGAGCAGCGAATCGCCGAGTTGCTCGAGCTCGTGCTCGATTCCGTCGCTGTCGAGATCGTCGCCCTCGATCATGAACGTCGTGCAGTAGCGGTAGGGCGAGAGCTCCTGGTGAATGGCCTCGATGTTGAGCTCCTCGCGTGCCGCAGGCGCTTCGGGCAAGGGCTCGCCCGCTGCCGTGGCAGCAAGGCCGCGCACGATCTCGAGCAAGCCCGCGCCTCCTGCGTCGACAACCCCAGCCTCGCGCAGCACGTCGAGCTGCTCCGGCGTCCGCGCGACGGCCTCTTCACCGCGGCGGACGAGCCTGGCCAGAAGCTCGGGCTTGGTCAGACCGTCGTTCTCCGCGCTCTCGCCTTCCTCGGCCATCTCGCGGATGACGGAGAGCATCGTTCCCTCGACCGGCTGGCGCACCGCGCGATACGCAGCATCGCTCGCCGAGCGAAAGGCGGCCGCGAGCGTATGCGTGTCGACCTCGCCGTTCGTGCGGAGCGTTTCGGCCGCGCCGCGGATGATCTGCGAGAGGATGACGCCGGAGTTGCCGCGCGCGCCCATCAGCGCAGCGCGCGTGACCTCCTTGACGAGGCCGGGGCGATCCTCGGTCGTCGTCCGGTCGAGCTCGTCGACCACGGCGCGCGCCGTCATCGTGAGGTTCGTTCCCGTGTCGCCGTCGGGCACGGGATAGACGTTGAGATCGTCGATGCGCTGACGGTTGCGCTCGAGCGAGGCGAGTGCGCCGTGCGCAAGCTCCTGCACGCGCTCGCGGTCTGTCACGCTGTTGACCTCTTGACGTCGTGGATGCGCACTTCAACTTGCGCAACGGGAAGCCCGGTGAGGCGTTCGACCTCGTACTGCACGCGGTTCCCCAACGTCGACGCGACCTCGGCGAGGTTCAGGCCGTACTCGACGACGACGTGGAGCTCGATCGTGACTCCCTCCTCGGCGCTGCCGCCGACCGTGATCCCCTGGCGGAGCCGGTCGCGGGTCAGCAGCTTCTCGCGCGGAGTGCGGGCCGCCATCCCGACCACGCCGTAGGCCTCGGCTGCGACGCGGCCGACGATGTGAGCCACCGCCTCGTGGGAGATCGAGATCCGTCCCAGCGGAGACGACAGCGAAGAAGCTGCCTCCACGGCCGGATTAGACCACGATGCGGGGCTGGAAGTTGCTGCTCAGATGGCCTTTTGCACCTTGCCGCCCTTCAGGCAGCGGGTGCAGACGTATGCCCGGGTCGCCTTGCCCTTGAGGAGCACGCGGACGCGTTGGAGGTTGGGGTTGAAGCGGCGCTTGGTGGCCACCATCGAGTGGCTCCGGTTGTTACCGAAGCCGGGCTTCTTCCCACAGACTGCGCAGACCTTGGACATCGGCCGGGCAGTGTAGCCGAGAGCCGTCAGCGAGAGGCTGAGGCGCGCAGCTGCGCGAACGCGTCCGCCATCTCGAGCGCGGTGCGCACGGCCTCAGCACCTTTCGAGACCCGGGCCTCCGCCTGCTCGATCATGTCCACCGTCAGGACGCCGAACGCGACCGGCACGCCCGTCTCCAAAGCGGCCAATTGGAGGCCGCTTGCCGCTTCCGAGGCGATGAACTCGAAGTGCGGCGTCTCACCACGGACGATGCAGCCCAGCGCGACCACGCAGGCATAGCGACGCGTCTTCGCGAGCGCCATCGCGGCGAGGGGTAGCTCGAACGCACCGGGCACGGGCATGATCGTGATCGCGTCGCGATGAACGCCGGCTTCGTCGAGCTCCTCGAGTGCGGACTCGAGCAGCTTGTTGGTGACCTCGCCGTTGAACCGCGATGCGACGATCGCGACCCCACGGCGGGTCCCGTCGGGCTCGCCCTCGATCAGATTGACGTCGTCCGGGATGTCGAGCTCGCCGAACGCATGCTGCTGCTCGTCCGAGGTGCGGAGTTGCGGCAGCTCGCCGTCCACCGCATCCTCCTCGGAGGGAGGCTCCTCCTCGAGCTCCTCTTCCTCGACCTCGCCGTCCACCGGTTCGTCCAGCTTCGCCGGTTGGCCCGGCCAGCGCTCGCTCATTCGCCCTCCAGGGGCTCGTACTTCAGGTCCTGGTGATGAAGCTTGTGGCCGAGCTTGTCACGTTTCGTGGCCAGATAGCGAGCGTTCTGGGCGTTGGGCGTGGTCTCGATCGGCACCTGTTCGACCACCTCGAGCCCGAAGCCCTCGATGCCAGTGATCTTCTTCGGATTGTTGGTGAGGATGCGGATCGTGCTCAGACCGAGCTCGGCGAGGATCTGGTTCCCGATTCCGTAGTCGCGCATGTCCGGCTGGAACCCGAGCTCGAGGTTCGCCTCGACCGTGTCGTAGCCGTTCTCCTGCAACTCATAGGCGCGGAGTTTGTTGAGGAGGCCGATGCCTCGCCCTTCCTGCGCCATGTAGAGGAGAACGCCATGCTCTTCGGACGCGATCCGCTCGAGCGCCTGCTCGAGCTGCTCGCCGCAGTCGCAGCGCAGGGAATGGAAGACGTCGCCCGTCAGACACTCGGAGTGCACGCGCACGAGCACGTTCTGGGCGCCCTCGACGTCGCCCTTCACGAGTGCAACGTGGTGCTTGCCAGTGAGCGTCTCGCGGAACGCGACCGCAGTGAAGTCGCCGTGCAGGGTTGGCATCGCGACCGTAGTCATGCGCTCGACGAGCCGCTCGTGGCGCCGCCTGTACTCGATCAGGGCCGCGGTGGTGATCAGCTTCAGCCCGTGGCGCTCGCAGTACGGAATCAGATCCGGGACGCGGGCCATCGTGCCGTCCTCGTTCATGATCTCGCAGACGACGCCCGCCGGAATCAGGCCCGCAAGACGGGCTAAGTCGACCGCCGCCTCGGTCTGGCCTGCGCGCGCCAGCACCCCGCCTGCGCGGGCACGGAGCGGGAAGACGTGACCCGGCTGCACAAGATCGTCCGGCTTCGCCTCGGGATCGACGGCAACCTGAATCGTGCGCGAGCGGTCGGGCGCGGAGATGCCAGTGGTGACGCCTTCGCGCGCCTCGACTGAGACGGTGAATGCGGTGCCGTACGGCGTCTCGTTTCGGTCCGTCATCTGGCGGAGCCCGAGCTCGTCGCAACGGTCCTCGGTGAGGCAGAGGCAGATCAGTCCGCGCGCCTCCTTGGTCATGAAGTTGACGGCCTCGGGCGTGGCGAACTGGGCCGCGATCGTCAGGTCGCCCTCGTTCTCGCGGTCGGCCGCGTCGACGACGACCACGAACTTGCCCTGGCGGATGTCCTCGATCGCCTCCTCGATCGTGGCGAAGGCGCTCTTTTCCTCGACTTTCATTCCGAAGATCGTAGCCCCGGGAGGAGCCGCTCCACGTACTTCGCCAGAACGTCGGTCTCCAGGTTGACCCTGTCGCCGGCCGCCAGAGTGCCGAGCGTCGTGGCCGCCAGGGTGTACTGCACGAGCGCTACGGCGAAGCCGCCCCCGTCCAGCGCCGCAACGGTCAGCGAAACACCCTCGACCGTGATCGATCCCTTCTCGACGAGGTAACGCAGCAACTCGGGCTCGGCGTCGATCCAGACACGCTTGCCCTCGCCTTCGCGCTCGACCGAGCGCACGCTCCCGACACCGTCGACGTGACCCTGGACGTAGTGGCCGCCGAGCGGATCGCCGGCCCGGAGCGCCGGCTCGAGGTTCACCTGCGCCCCGAACAGCTTCGCGCGGTTCAGTGTCTCGACCATCACGTCGAACACGAGCGTCCCGTTCTGGGCGTCGGCGACCGTCAGGCAGACGCCGTCGACGGCGACCGAGTCCCCGACCTCGGCTTCGATCCGGCTCTCGACGACGAGGCGGCCCCCGTCGAACGAGGCCACGCGGCCAAGCTCCTGGACGATGCCCGTGAACATGCCATGAAGGCTACTGGCCAGACAGTGAAGCGGGCCCGTCTCCGGACCCGCTCCGAACGATGCTGCGACGGGTGTCTAGGTGCTTGCGAGCCCTGTCGGCCGATGCCGGAACCGTCGGCCGAGGATGACTGCCATCAGCAGCATCAGTGCTGCACCGAAGGCGACCGAGGCGCCGATGCCTGCGTCGCTCCAGTTGAAGCCGTCAGACGATGTGGTCTGGACTACCGACACCGGGTACGCGGAGTGCTTCGCGTTGGTCAGCGCGGCTCCCGCGGCGGTGATGCCGGGCAAATTCTCATAAGGCTTCGCCATTGCCTGCCAACGCAGCCCCTCGACCTGCAGCTGGTATGACGGCGCCGTGAACGACACCGGCGCAGGATGCCCGTCCAGGAGCACCGTGGGCGAGGCCTGCGCGGTCGGTACGGCGACTGCTGCGAATGCGAGACCGAGAGCGATTCTCTTGAGCCTGAAATGCTTGCGGATCATGGTGTTTCTCCTTCCCCCACTTCGCTTCCTGATGGGGCAACGATCGCTCGTGCCGGTAACGAGAACCTCACGGGGGACCCACCGGCGCCCATCGCCCGGTAACTAACGGGTAGGTTCAGGCGGAGCCGCGATGGACTACCGCATCCTCGGGCCGCTCGAGGCGCTCGACGGGGAGCGACAGCTCCCACTCGGCGGCGCGAAGCAACGCGCCGTGCTGGCCGTCCTGCTCCTGCACGCCAACGAGACGCTGACCCGGGACGTGATCGTCGATGAGCTCTGGGGCGAGGACGCTCCGCCGACCGCGGCCAAGGTGCTCCAGAACTGCGTTTCGGCGCTACGCAAGGAACTGCCGCCCGACACGATCCGGACGGTCGCCGGCGCTTACGGCATCACGCTCGAGCCGGGCGAGCTCGACCGCGACCGCTTCGAGCGGCTGCTGGCGGAGGGCCGGGCCGCACTCGAAGCGGGGGATCACGCAGATGCCGCGGATCAATTCCGCCGTGCGCTCGCGTTGTGGCGCGGAGCACCGCTCTCGGACTTCTCGTACGAGGGCTTCGCACAGGACGAGATCAAGCGGCTGGAGGAGCTGCACGTGGCCGCGTTGGAAGACAGGATCGAGGCGGAGCTCGCACTTGGACTCCACGACGAGCTCGTGCCAGAGCTGGAAGCGCTCGTCACGAGGCATCCGCTGCGGGAACGCCTGCGCGGCCAGCTCATGCTGGCGCTCTACCGCGCCGGCCGGCAGGCCGAGGCGCTCGAGTCGTACCGCGCCGCCCGGCGAACGCTCCTTGCCGAGCTCGGGATCGAGCCGGGGCGGGCATTGCGCGAGCTCGAGCAGGCGATCCTCGCGCAGGTTCCAGCGCTCGACGCCGCGAAGCGGCAGCAGCAGCAGCCGGTCCTACGCCCGGGCCGAGCGGCCGCGTC
>WNGG01016010.1_pt1 | contig 12666 bp, 12 predicted proteins | sample 5400661 | NCBI WGS metagenome assembly WNGG01 (sample SAMN13153372, study PRJNA577476) | soil metagenome | isolation source: 100 cm soil or saprolite under Garry oak tree replicate 1 | place: USA:California | collected 2016-06-15 | reverse complement strand
AGGGACCAGCTCTGGTACTCGCTCAGCGGCTCGGACACGATCTTGGCCCGGCGGCAGGTCCGGCCCGCGGCGCGGTGGCCGCGGAGCATCTCCAGCCACCAGTCCAGCCAGTCCGAGTCGTCGGGCTCGCCGCGCCGCCACTTCTCGATGTGCGGCAGCTCGGTCTCGGTGCCGTAGGCGTCCCTGGTCTCCAGGTGCACGAACGACCTCTTGATCCCCTCGCAAAGCTCAACGAGCTCGTCGGAGGTGGCCGGACGCATCACCGGGCCGGCCGGAAGAACGGGACCAGCCGGTCGGGGATCTCCACGCATGCCTCGCCTTCCGGGATGTCCATGGCCGCCAGCGCGTCGGGGTCGGTGACCGTCCAGCCCTGCACCACCCACGACTGGCGATCGGTGCGGTACAGCGTTGGCGAGTTGCGCGGAGTCGAATTGGGATCCTTGGCAACGAAGGTGAGTTCCACGTGCGCCTCCTGGTAGGACCTTGGGACAACGTGCGGTAAGGGCATCGTGGCGGCAGCGCAACGCAAAGTCAACCTGCAAATTTCGGCAAGTTGCTAGAAGATGATCTCGCGCTCTTCGTAGGTTGCCTTTCGGCGGGCCGCACGGCGGGGCCGCCAGCCCGGCTCATATGACGGAGAGACAACGTGACCGACGACCAGCCCGCCAACGGCGGCGACATGCGCCACCCGGACGTCGCCAGAATGCCGGAACCAGCCGCGTGACGACGGACGAGAATACCGACCTGGGTTTCGGTCGGCCGCACCCTGCGCGGATCTACCACTACTGGCTTGGTGGTAAGGACCACTTCAAGGCCGACCGGGACGCCGGTGACGCGCTGGCCGGGGCGCTGCCCAGCCTGCCGACCGCGGCCCGGGCCAATCGCGGCTTCATGGTGCGGGTGGCCCGGCACCTGGCGGCGGCACACGGGATCCGGCAGTTCCTCGACATCGGCACCGGGCTGCCCATGCCACCGAACCTGCAGGAGGTGGTGCAGAGCATCGCGCCGGCGGCACGCATCGTGTACGTGGACAACGACCCCCTGGTGCTGGTACACGCCCGCGCCCTGCTGACCAGCACCCCGGAGGGCAGTACCGCCTACCTCGACGCGGATCTGGACGACCCGGCAACCATCGTCACGCAGGCCCAGAAGACGCTGGACCTCAACCAGCCGGTGGCGGTGACGCTGATCGCCATCCTGCATCTGTTCCCCGATGACGACGAGGTCCGCCGCATCCTGCAGGCGTTGACGGAACCGCTGTGTGCGGGCAGCGCCCTGGCCCTCTCGGTGGTGACCGGCGACTGCGACCCGCCAGGAGCGGTGGCGGCGCGGGCAGTGGCCCGCAGCCACGGCCTGACGGTGACGCTTCGCTCCAAGGCCCAGGCGAAAGCGCTGTTCACCGGCCTGGAGTTGATCGAGCCCGGCGTCACGCTGGTGCACCGCTGGCGCCCGCACCACACCGTTGCGCCGTTGGCCGATGCTGACGTGCACGTCTGGGGTGGGGTGGCGGTCAAGCCGCTCGCCCGTTGCAGCAATGGGAAGGCGGTGGACTGAGTGGCCAACCAACCAGCGGTCACCGTCAGCCGGGCAGAGGACGGCTGGCGGGCGGACATTCCCACAATTGACAGGTCTCTTGGCGCTCGGGCGCTCAACAGCTTGTTCGCCCAACTCCGCCGGCTGCTCGATATCAACGAGGCGTTGATCCAGTTCCGCACCGGGGACGGTGAGCTGGACGAACTCATCCGTGGTGTGCAGACAGCGCAGCGACAAGCACAAGCGGCCACGAGACAAGTACGCGACTTGACTGACCGGTTGCTGTCCCGAAGCGATGGCTGGTCAGGCCGAGATGTCGCGGTACTCATCGGAAAGTCGCACCAGCGGGTAGCCCAACTACGTCAGAAAGGCAACACAAGGGCCGGCGGACGTTGACGCGTCCGCCGGCCCTCGCTTCCCTTACGTGACCACGTCGATCTTTCCGGTGTTCCAGCCGGACAGGCTGATCGCAGGTGAGGCACCGTGCAGGTCCGCCGCGCGGTAGCTCACCTGAACCGTCTGCGACTCACCCGGCCACAGCGTGATGTCGTTGTCGCTCCACAGCGCCGAGGTCACCTGGTTGTCGCCGGACTGTTCGCCGCCGCTGGCGGTACCCCGGCGTACGTGGGCCCGGAGGAAGAACGCGACGGTCGGGTGCACGTCGAAGTCGGCCTGCTGGAACGCTTGCAACGAAACGGACTCCTGGTTGGGCAGCGGCGCGTTGTCGCTCCAGCTGAACGTGACCACGCTCGGGTGGTTGCGTTCGTTCTGCCCGACGGTCAGCTCGGCCGAAAATGGCGGGCCGGGTGAGCTTTGCGCCCGCCCGGCCCGCCGGTACTGCTGGTCAGTCCTCCGGCTGCTGGCTCACGCCGGCCGCCGCGGCGGCCCTCTGGTCCACGATGACCGCGCGGTCGTGGTGCGCCGCGTCGATGGTGATCGCACCGGTCATGATGGCCACCACCTCGGACATCGAGTGTTCATCCGGCTTGACCACGGCCACCCGGCGGCCGAGCCGCTGGACGTGGATCCGGTCCGCGATCTCGAAGACGTGCGGCATGTTGTGGCTGATCAGGACGACGGGCAGGCCGCGGTCGCGGACCCGGCGGATCAGGTCGAGCACCTGGCCGGACTCCTTGACCCCGAGCGCCGCGGTCGGCTCGTCCATGATGACCACGTGCTCGGCCCAGGCGGCCGCCCGGGCCACCGAGACACCCTGCCGCTGACCGCCGGAAAGGTTCTCCACGGCCTGGGTCAGCGACCGCAGGCCGATCTTCAGCTCGGCCATCTGCTGCGCCGCGCGCCGGCGCATGGCCGGCTTGTCGAGCATCCGGAACACGCTGCCGAGCACCCCCTTGCGGCGCTGTTCGCGACCGAGGAACAGGTTGCTCGCGATGTCCAGGGCGGGGGCGACCGCGAGGTCCTGGTACACCGTTTCGATGCCGTGCCGCCGGGCGTCGATCGGGGTGCGGAAATGCACGACCCGCCCGTCCAGCCGGATCTCGCCCTCGTCCGGCTGGATGGCGCCGGTCAGCGCCTTGATGAGGGTGGACTTGCCGGCGCCGTTGTCGCCGATGACCGCGAGGACCTCGCCGGGCAGCAGCTCGAAGTCGGCCCTGTCCAGGGCGACCACCTGCCCGTACCTCTTGGTCAGGTCGCGCGCCTCCATGACCGGCTGGGTCATCGGGTCCTCCTCCGCGAGATCTGGTCGACCGTTACCGCGAGGATCACCAGGATGCCGGTGATGAGCGGCTGGTAGATCGACGCTACCCCGATGAGCTGGAGGCCGTTGCGGATCACGCCGACGATGAGCGCCCCGAGCAGCGTGCCGACGACCGAGCCGCGGCCACCGAACAGGCTGGTGCCGCCGAGGACGACGGCGGTGATGCTGTCGAGGTTGTCGGTCTGGCCGGCCTGCGGGTCGCCGACGCCGGTACGGGCGACGGACAGCAGAGCGGCGATGCCGTACACCAGGCCGGCGGTCGCGTAAACGCCGATCACTACGCGCCGGGTGCGGATGCCGGTCAGCCGCGCGGCCTCGGGGTTGTTGCCGACCGCGTACACGTGCTTGCCCCACGCGGTCTGGCCGAGCAGGTAGGCGAACAGCAGGAACAGTCCGATCGTGACGATGGAGCCGTACGTGACGTCGGTGCCGCCCACGGTGAAGGTCTGGCCGAGCACGGTCAGCAGAGACGGCACGCCGGTGATCGTCTGCTCCTGCGAGTAGATGTGGGTCAGCGCGAAGGCGATGCTCAGCATGCCCAGCGTCACGATGAACGGCGGCAGCGGTACCCGGGCCACGAGTGCCCCGTTGAGCAGGCCGAATCCGGTGCCCACCGCGAGCCCGATGAGGATGGCCAGCAGCGGTGGCACTCCATTGTGGACAGCCAGCCGGGTCATCACGATCGACGTGAACGCCATGATCGCCCCGTTGGACAGGTCGATGCCGGCGGTCAGGATGATCAGCGTCTGGCCGATGGCCAGGGTACCGACGACCATCACCTGCTGGATGATCAGCGAGAAGTTGCCGCCGGTGAGGAACCGGTCGGTACGGATGGCGAAGAACAGGCATGCGATGATCAGCGCCGCCAGCGGGCCGAGCGTGGACCCGCTGAGCAGGCGCTGCCGTAGCGGTGCTCCGGCCGGCTCGGCCGGCGCACCCGGCTCGGCCGGCGCAGTTGTGGTCGCCATGGCTCAGCCCCAGCAGTTGGCGAGGCCGAACTGGACGTCCTTGGCGTCGACGCCCTGGACCGGCTTCGCGGTGATGAGGGTGACCCCGGTGTCGGTGTACCCGGAGGGCTTCGCACCGTTCTTGGCGAAGTCCAGGATCGCGTCCACGCCCTGGCTGGCCATCTTCAGCGGGTACTGCTGCGAGGTGGCCGCGATCTTGCCATCCTGGATGGCCTTGACGCCGGTACAGCCGCCGTCGACCGACACCACAAGGACGCCGCTCTTGCCGGCCGACTTCAGCGCGGTGTCGGCGCCGAGGGCCGCCGGCTCGTTGATCGTGTACACCAGGTTGATGTCCGGGTTCTTCTGCAGGCAGTTCTCCATCGCGGTCTGCCCCTTGGACTGGTCACCGGCGGTGTCCTGGCTGCACACCACCTGCGGGTCGGTCGCCTGCTGAGTGGCGCTGGAGGTGATGCCGGACACGCCGAACCCGGACAGGAAGCCGTTGTGGCGCAGTACCCCGACCGTGATGCCGGGCGCCAGATCCAGGGTGGCGATCTTCGCCGGCTTGCCGGCCATCGACGCCTTCGCGTACTTGCCGATCAGTTCTCCCGCGGTGAAGTTGTTCGTGGCGAACAGCGCGTCCACGGCGCTCTGCGGGTCCGTCGGCGTGTCCAGCGCGATCACCAGGACCTTCTTGGCCCGTGCCTTCTGGATCGCCGGGATGATCGCCTTGGTGTCGCTGGGGGTGATCATGATGCCCTTGACACCCGCGGCCACCATGTTCTCGATCGCGGTCACCTGGCTGGCGTTGTCGCCGTCGAACTTGCCCGCGGCGGTCATGAGGGTGGCGCCCTTGGCCTTGGCCTCCTTGTCGGCGCCCTCCTTCATCTTGACGAAGAACGGGTTGGTCTCGGTCTTGGTGATCAGGCCGAGCTTGATCTCGCCGGAGGTTCCGCCCGACGACGAAGAGTTGCTGGACTTACCGCAGGCGGTGACCGCCAGTACCGCCGCGAGGACGGTGGCGAGCAGGCCGGCTGCGTTTCGTGCGGTTCTTGAGGACATCCACCCATCCTGATCTCTGTGCGGCCGGAAAGGACCAAGGCTTTCAAGTCAGTGGAAACGCTCGGCCGGTACCAGTGGATCTACGGATTCGCCGCCGGTACCTTCCCGGGCACCCTGATGCCATGTCTGAACAGCAGCTCGACACCCGCAGCCGGTCCTGGCTGGCCGCCCTGCTCGCCCAGCGCAGTGTCCAGATCACCATCGCGGCCTGGGTCGCCGCGAACCTGGCGGTACCGCTGCTCGCCCAGGGGCACCTGCCGTTCCACCGGCCCTCGCTGCACCACACGCCCTTCACCACCCAGCTGCTCAACCCGAACCTCGCCATCCTCGAGGTGCTCGGGCTCATCGCGCTGGTGTTCGCCCTGACCCGCCGGCGGGTGGTACCCGACGTCGGCGCCCGGGCACCGGAGCGCGCCGTCGCCAGGCAGGAGACGATCTGGCTGGTCCTGTACGGGATCGCCGGGCTGCTCGGCGGGCTCATTCTGGCCCGGATCCTCGGGTACCACCCGATCAGCTTCCATCTGACCGGCACGCTCTACGGCACCGACGACACCGTCAAGCCGGCCGAGGTCGCGGTCTGGATGGGGTACAACTTCGTGGTCTACGCGGTCGTGCCGTACCTGTACTTCCGCCGCCGGTACACGGCGACGCAGCTGAACCTGAAGTCCACCGACCGGCCCAACGATCTCCTGGTGATCGTGGTGGTCCTCGCCGTCGAGGCCGTCGTCGAGCTGGTCGGCTTCAGCTCCGCCATCTTCGGCCTGGCACCGGGCCAGATCGCGACCGGCGTACCGCTGGCGTTCGCCGTCTACTTCATCGGTACCGTGCTGCCGACGATGATCTTCATCCAGTGCGTGCTGGTGCCCCGGTACCGCCGGCTCACCGGTTCGACCGCGACGACGGTCATCCTCGGCGGGGTCACCTACACGCTGCTGCACTGCTTCGACGGGTGGCTCGCGGTCGACACCGTGAACGCGACCATCCTGTCGGTCATCTTCCTGTTCTTCCAGTACCTCGGTCCTGGCATGATCAAGACGGTCCTGACACTGCGTACCGGCAACGCCTGGGTACACGTCTGGGCGTACCACGCGATCGCCCCGCACGCCCTGGCGGACACCCCGAACATCGTCAAGATCTTCAAGCTGTGAGGACCAGCCGGGCCAGCTCGGTGCGCGACGCGACGCCGAGCTTCGGGAAGAGCTTGTAGAGGTGGTACTCCACGGTGCGCGGGCTGAGGAACAGCTGGGCGGCGATCTCCCGGTTGGAGGCGCCGCCGCTGACCAGCCGGGCGATCTGCAGCTCCTGCGGGCTCAGCCGGGCGAGACCGTCGCGCTGCGCGGTCGCCGGCGCCTCGCCCAGGGCGCGAAACTCCTGCCGGGTGCGCTCGGCCCAGGCGCGGGCGTCCATCGCGTCGAACTCGGCAACCGCGGACCGCAGGACCTCCCGGGCCTCGGTGCGCCGCTTGGCCCGGCGCAGGGCCGCGCCGAGCAGCAGTTCCGTCCGGGCCCGCTCGAACCGTTCCTGGCCCAGGTCGTACAGGCGCAGCGCCTCCCGCAGATGCTTGACCGCCGGTACCGGCTCGGCCAGCAACCCCTGGCAGCGGGCCAGCCAGGCGCCCGACGACGGCGCGGGGGAGTTGGCGACGATCAGCTCCAGACCGGCGGTGGCACGCCGGGCGGTCTCGGTGTCGCCTGATCGCACCGCTGCCTCGACGAGGTCGGGCGTCGCGTACAGCGCGATCAGGAAATGTCCCGCGCCAGGGGCGGCCTCGGCCAGCGCGCGCAGCCGGGGGAGTGCGGCGTCCGGCCGCCCGGCGCCGAGGTCGAGCACGGCCAGCGCCCACTGGGTACGGCCGACCGCGAGCCCGAACCGGCGTGGGAGCCCTTGCGCCAGCGCGCTTTCCGCGTACCCCCGGCAGCGTTCCTCGTCGCCGCGCAGTGCCGCGATGACGGCCAGGGCCGCCAGGTTCAGGCACTCGGCGCTCTCCTGTCCGGTCTCCCGGGCCAGTCGCAGGCCCTCGTCGGCGGCCGCCTCGGCATCCGGGTAGCGCGCCCGGATCGTCTCGGCCACCGACACGCCGTGCAGGGCCAATGGCAGGTCCTCCAGGCCGCCCCTGGCCCGGGCGCGGCGCGCCGACGCCTCGAACAGCCTGATCATCCGATCGACGTCGCCGAGGTACATGGCGCCGTAGGCCTCCCACATCGACCAGCGCGGGCTGTCCGGCCGCGCGGGGTGGTCGGCCGCGCCCCGCAGTACCGCGGCGCCCCGGTCCACCTCGCCGGAGAGGATGTCGGCGATGCCGGTCAGCCAGTCCTGCAGGATCCGGGCCTCGGCGGTCGGTGCGGCGGTCCGGCGGGCGCGCTCGGCGATGTCGAGTACCACCGGGATGTCGCCGGCGTACCCGGCCGCCTCGGTGGCACCGAACAGCATCTCCAGGGCGGCCCGCTGATCGGTACCGGCGACCAGAGCTCGGCGGCGCGCTCCAGCGCGGCGGCCGCGGCCGCGTACCCGCTGCGGATGCCCGCCCGCTCCGCGGAGGCTTCGAGCTGGTCGGCTACCTCCGGATCGGGGCCAAGGCAGGCTGCCGCCAGATGCCAGGTGCGCCGGTCGGCGTGCTCCTCCCCGGTCATCGCCTCGGCCAGCGCGAGGTGCACCGTGCGGCGGTGGGTGAACGTGGCGGCGCTGACGACGGCGGAGCGCACCACCGGATGCCGGAACCGCACGCCGTCCGTCCCGATCGTCACCAGGCCGGCCCTTTCGATCGCGGCCGCATCCGGCGCCGGCAGGTCGAGCCGCTGCGCCGCAGCCAGGATCTGCGCCCACGAGGCACCGTCCGCGCACGCGGCGACCAGCAACAGCTCCTGCGCGCCGGCCGGCAGCCGGCGCACCTGGTGGAGGAAGGCCGCCTCCAGCCCGGCGCTGAGCGGCAGCGGATCGGGCAGCGGGCGCCGGCCGGCCAGCTCGTCCGCGGACAGGTTCGCGACCATCTCCAGCAACGCGAGCGGGTTGCCGCCGGCGTACCGCAGCAGGCGCTCCCGGACGTCCCGGGCCACCGTGCCGCCGGCCCGCCAACTCGCCCATCCCGGCCGGGTCGAGGCTGCGCACGTCCAGCCGCGGCCACGGGTCCGGGGCGAACCGGCTCGCCGGCTGGTCCCGGGCAGTGACCAGCAGGCCGATCGGGTCGCGCGCGAGCCGGCGCGCGACGAACCGCAGGGCGTCCGCGCTCTGGTCGTCGAGCCACTGCACGTCGTCGACCAGGCAGACCAGGCCGGAGCTGCCGGCCGCCTGGGAGAGGACCGTCAGTACCGCCAGCGAGACGAGGAACGGATCGTCGCCGGTGGCCGGCCCGAGCCGCAACGCGCCGCGCAACGCGGCCGCCTGCTCGTCGGGCAGGCCGGCGAGCTGCCCGAGTACCGGACGCAGCAACTGGTGCATGCCGCCCCAGGCGAACCGGGCCTCGAACTCCACTCCGGTCGCACGCAGTACCGACAGCCCACCGGCCGCGCCGGCCGCGTACTCCAGCAGCGCGGTCTTGCCGACCCCCGCGGCCCGGTCAGCAAGAGGATGCAGCCCTGCCCGACCCGCACCTGGTCGAGCGCCCCGGTGACCCGCAGGCACTCCGCGTCGCGCCCGACCAGCATGGGGGTCAGGGTAACGGTCGGCCACGTTCCTTTGGGTGCGGCGGTTCGGTAGCCTCTTCGGGTACCCACGCCGGGATGGAGTTGACATGACGGAATCCAGCGCCGGGCTGGTCGTCGAGGTCCGGCCGGTGACGGAAGCCGAGCTTCCCGCCGTCGCCGAGCACCTGGACCAGATGCGGTACTTCGCCGACCGGCTGGCCAAACAGCGGCAGGGCCGGGGCGTACTGCTGGTCGCCTGGGCCGAGCATGCCGCGGTCGGCGACATCTACCTGCGGCTGGAGGGTCCGGACGAGGACGACCTGGCGGAGCTGCGCGATGTGCCGCTGCTCAGCCACCTGGAGGTCCTGCCCGAGTACCGCAAGCAGGGGATCGGGACCCGCCTGATGCAGCGGGCCGAGCGGATCGCCTGGGAGCGGGGGTACGACCGGATCGCGCTGGGTGTCACCGACGACAACACCGACGCGATCAGGCTGTACCTCAGCTGCGGCTACGAGCTGTGGCAGCCCGAGCCGATCGAGACCTACCGCGAGATCTTCCGCGACGACGGTTCGATCGACGCGGTACCGGACGAGCCGTGCCTGGTTTACATCCGGCGCCGGGCAACCGATGGCGGCCGCTAACCGCTGAGCAGCTTGCGGACCCGGTCGACGCCGACGGCCAGGAGCAGCGTGGGCAGCCGCGGGCCGGTGTCCCGCCCGACCAGCAGCGTGTACAGCAGGGCGAAGAAGCGGCGCTGGGCGACCTTCAGCTCCGGCGTCGGCGCCACGTCCGGGGGCAGCCCGAGCTGGCGCTTCGGTACCCCGTAGACCAGCGTGGTGAGGCCCTCCAGCGACCAGTGCTCGTCCAGGCCGTCCAGCAGCAGGCGCAGCGACTCGCGCTGCGCCGGGTCCAGCGTCGCGAGCAGCGCGGTGTCCGGCTCGTCGCGGACCTGGGTGCGCAGCTGCGCCGGTACCTGGGTGGCGATCCACCGGGCGGCCTTGTCCAGCCGGGGCCGCACCTCGTCCAGCGTGCGGACCGGGTGCTCGGGATCCAGGTCGCGCAGGATCCGCAGGAGCTGCTCGTCGTGGCCGGTGGTGATGTCCACGATGGACGCGAGGGTGCGGTACGGCAGCGGCCGGGGAGTGGCCGGCAGCGGGCCGGCGGCGGTGCTGACCGCGCGCTGGTAGGCCGCGGCGTCAGCCGGGCTGGCGGTGCCGTCGGCCACCTTGCGGGCCAGCGCGTCCCACTCGTCGTAGAGCCGCAGCAGCTCCTGGTCGAAGGCGATCTTGAACGACTGGTTCGGGCGCCGCCGGGCGTACAGCCAGCGCAGTACCGGCGCTTCCATGATCTCCAGGGCGTCGGCCGGTGTCGGTACGCCGCCGCGGGAGCTGCTCATCTTGGCCATGCCGGTGATGCCGACGAACGCGTACATCGGCCCGATCGGCGGCTCGGCGCCGAAGACCTCGCGAACGATCTGGCTGCCGACGACGAAGGACGACCCGGGCGAGGAGTGGTCCACCCCGGAGGGCTCGAAGACCACGCCCTCGTACGCCCAGCGCATCGGCCAGTCGACCTTCCACACCAGCTTGCCGCGGTGGTGCTCGGCGAGCCGGACGGTCTCGGTGTGCCCGCACACGCAGGTATAGGTCAGCTCGGTGGTGGCTTCGTCGTACCCGAGCACCGTGGTGAGATCCCGCTCGCACACCGAGCAGTACGGCTTGTACGGGAAGTAGCCGGTGGCGGCCGCCCCGTCGTCCTCGCTCGCCGCGCCGGACCCCTCGACGGCTGCCGCCTCGTCGGCGTCCAGCGTCGTCGACGGCGACGGCCGGGCCTTCGTCCGATACCGGTCGAGGATCGCGTCGATCCGCTCCCGTTCGCGCATGGCGAGCAGCACCTGATCGCGGTACGCCCCGGAGGTGTACCGCTCGGTCTGGCTGATGCCCTGGTACTCGACGCCCAGCTCGGCCAGTGCCGCGGCCATCGGCGCCTTGAAGTGCTCGGCCCAGTTCGGGTACCGGCTGCCGGGCGGCGCCGGTACCGATGTCAGCGGCTTGCCGATGTGTTCGTTCCAGGCGGGATCGACCCCGACGGGTACCTTCCGGAACCGGTCGTAGTCGTCCCACGACAGCAGATGCACGCATTCGTGACCGCGCCGGCGGATCTCGTCGGCCACGAGGTGCGGCGTCATGACCTCGCGCAGGTTGCCCAGGTGGATCGGGCCGGACGGGCTCAGTCCCGACGCGCAGACGATCGGCGCGCCCGGAGCGCGCCGCGCCGCCTCGGCGATGACCTCGTCGGCGAACCGGGCCACCCAGTCGGGTTCGGTGCGTTGCGTCACCGGACGATCCTTTCACCCGCAGAGCCGGCCGGGTTGCGCGGATGGTTCCCGGCGGCCGCTAGGGCGGGCGGCGGCGAGGTAGCCCTTACGAAGCGCTGAAGAACTCCACCAGGACCGGGGCGACCGCGTCCGGCTTGAGCATGTGGGTCTGGCCGGGCAGGGTCCGGTACCGCGCGTCGGGCAGTACGTCGGCGAGCTGCCGCATGGCGTTGCGCATCCACGCCGGGCTCTTGCCGCGATCAGGATGAAGAAGGCCGGGGTACCGACAATCCGCATGAACAGCCGCAGGGCTTCGCTGCGGCGGTCGGCCGCGATCAGGGCGTCCATGTGGGCCACCAGGTCGTCCGGGCGCGGCGGCGTGGTGTCGTCGACGACGAACGGCGCTTCGTACAGGGCCAGCTTCTCCACGTTGCTCAGCCGGGTGGCCGCTTCGAGGGCGAGCGCCGCGCCCGAGGAGATGCCGTACAGGTGGGCCGATCCGCCGGCCTCCTTCACCAGTGCCTCGATGTCGTCGACCTCGCGCTCGACCGAATAGGGGCGGGTGTCGCCGCTCTCGCCCCGGCCGCGCCGGTCGTACGTGACGACGGTGAAGTGCGGTACCAGGCGCTGCGCCAGCGGTTTCGCCGGGCCGAACCCGCGATGGCAGAGCGCACCGTCCACCAGGATGACCGGGGGTCCGTCGCCCGCCCGATCGAAGGCGATCGCGGTACCGTCGCTGGAAATGACCTTGCTCATGGCGTGCCTCCTGAGTGTGGGTGGTGACGCTCGGGTAGACCATCGGCGCGCGGGAAATTCATCGATCGCGCGTGAGCTTCGTAACCTCCTTCACCCTTAACGTTTCGTGTCGAACCAGCTACGATCGGTTAGCCGTTCCACACACCTGGGGAGGCTTCGGTGGATCGACGTTCCTGGCTGCCCGAAGACATGCGCGCGTGCCATCGCGGCCTGCTGTTGCGGCTGCTGAGCGAGCAGGGCCCGCTGACCCGGCGGGAGCTGGCACGGTGCAGCGGCCTGAGCATCCCCACGGTCGCCTCGATCGTCGGTGAGCTGCTGGCGGCGAACGACATCAGCGAATCGGTACCGCGGGCCGGCGGCGTCGCGCCCCGCGGACCCCGGGCCGGCCTGCTCACCCTCGCCCGGCATGCCCACGCGGTACTCGGCGTGGACGTGTGCGCGAACCGGCTGCGGGTGGGGCTGTGCGACCTTTCCGGAGTCGTGTCCGAGGTGGTGTCCGTACTGGTACCGCCCGACCTGCCGCCGGCCGCGCTCCTCGATCGCGCCGTCGGTGCCGCGCGGCCGCTGGTCCAATCCGCTGGCGAGCGGCTGATCGGCGTCGGCATCGGGGTACCCGGGCCGGTCGACCGGGACGGCCGGCGCAGCCTGCTCGCACTCCCGCTCGGCTGGCGCGACGTACCCGTGGCCGAGCGCTTCGAGGACGCCTTC
>WNGG01012915.1_pt1 | contig 12667 bp, 9 predicted proteins | sample 5400661 | NCBI WGS metagenome assembly WNGG01 (sample SAMN13153372, study PRJNA577476) | soil metagenome | isolation source: 100 cm soil or saprolite under Garry oak tree replicate 1 | place: USA:California | collected 2016-06-15 | reverse complement strand
TGCCGCGGAAATGGGGGCCTGAGGCCGAGGCGCGGATTTTTCATGAAGTCGTCGAACAGGTTGTGTTCGCCGAGGAAATGGGGTTCGATGCTTTCTGGACGGTCGAGCACCACTGCCTCGACGAGTTCTCCCACTGCTCCGCGCCCGAGGTCCTCTACGGTGTGATCGCGGCCAAGACCAAAAAGATCCGTATCGGCCACGGCGTACGGTTGCTCCCCTTCCCCTACAACCATCCTATCCGGGTAGCGGAAATGGGAGCGACGCTGGATATCCTCTGTAATGGTCGCATGGAATTTGGCACCGGCCGCTCCGCCACGATGATCGAGATGGGCGCGTTCGGCATCAACCCGGCCGACACCCGTGGCATGTGGGAGGAGTCACTTTCCATCATCCCGCGCATGTGGAAAGAAGCTCCGTTTTCAGGACACGAGGGCAAATACTTCAAGATCCCCCCGCGCCATGTCATCCCCAAGCCGATCCAGAAACCGCATCCGCCGCTGTGGATGGCCTGCTCCAGCCCGGAGAGCCATCAACTGGCCGGACAGAAGGGGCTCGGGCTCCTCTCGTTCACCCTGGCGCTGAACCTCCAAGAGGTGGGCCGGCGGGTGCAGCTCTATAAAGATGCCAGCGCCCACGCCACGCCGGTAGGTGACTTTATTAACAACCAGGCTGCCGTGTTCTCTCTCGTGCACTGCTCGCGCACGAACAAAGAGGCGCGCGAGGAGGCCGAAGAGGGGGTGTTATGGTACAACCACAAGTCTTTCGAGATGCTCGGTCAGTCGGTCCCAACCTTTGTCCAGAAGGGCTCGGGCTACGAATACTACGATAAGTTCAACCAGGCCCGGCCGGAGAAATTTACTTTCGAGTACCTGGACAAGCACAGCATGGTGATCGTCGGCGACCCGGCCCATTGCATTGAGAAGGTGCAACAGTACAAAGAGATCGGGGTCGAGCAACTCCTGTGTCTGATGCAGAACTATGGCATTCCCCACGAGAAGACCATGCAATCGATCCGGCTATGGGGTGAGAAAGTCATTCCGCATTTCAAGTAAAGAAGCTGTCAGCTTTCAGCAATGAGCCGTCAGCCAGGGAAGGACGCCGCGTTTACCCGTCGAAAAGCTCAGGGCGAACGAGTCTGAACTCACATCACCGGTAATTTTCCGTTCGTGCTGAGCGTGTCGAAGCACGAACACATTGCAGGGAGGCCACGCGTCATGTCTACAGACTCACGTCCTGTTGATCCACAGAAAATCAAAGCCGGCGGCGAACGCATTTTCGGCTATCTCAAAGGCATGGGGGTGTCGGCGATGATTTACCTCGGCGACAAGCTCGGGCTCTATCAAGCCTTGGATGGTGCCGGGCCGGTGACGAGCGAGGATCTCGCGCAGAAAACCGGTTTACACGAGCGCTGGGTACGTGAGTGGATTCGTGGCCAGGCAGCCGCCGGGATAATCGACTACAAAGGTGATGACCGGTTTGAGCTGTCGCCCGAAATCGCCATGTTCCTGGCGGATGAGCACAGTCCGAAGCTGGCGGTCGGCATCTTTAGCGACCTGCCGCAGCGGATGGCCGTGGTGGAGAGACTACCAGAGGCATTCAGGACCGGTATCGGGTTGAACTACGATGCACGTGGTCCCGAGGGCGCGCGCGGCATCGAGCGGGTTTTCGGCAATTGGTATCGTTTTACCCTCGTTTCGCAGGTGTTGCCGAAACTCGACGGGGTCGTGACTAAGCTGCAAGCCGGGGCGAAGGCGGCAGATGTCGGTTGTGGTGCCGGTGTTGCTCTCCTTGAGATGGCGAAAGCCTTTCCGCAGTCCAAGTTTCACGGCTATGATATTTCCCAGCATGCTCTCGCCCGAGCCGAGGAAAATAAAGTGCGGGCGGGCGTGAAAAATCTCACGTTCCACGACGCGAAGGCCGACGGTTTGTCTCCCGACGCTAGTTTTGATTTCATTACTACCTTCGATTGCATCCACGACATGACGCGCCCCTTTGAGATGATCCACACTATCCGAAAAGCGATCAAACCTGACGGGACTTGGTTCATCGCCGATGTGAAGAGTCTCCCGACGTTCGAGGAAAATCTGGAAAAGAACCCGATGACCACTCTGCTTTACGCCTTCTCGGTCATGGGCTGCATGTCTTCTGCCTTGTCGGAATCCGGAGGCGCCGGACTCGGAACACTGGGTTTCAATGAGGCGGTCGCCCGGCAAACGACGGCGGGAGCCGGGTTTACGCGCTTTGTTCGTCATGATTTCGAGAATCCGTTGAATGCGTATTATGAGGTGCGACCCTAGTAGTCCGTCACGATGAGGATGAGGGGTCGTCAGTGCGAGCAAAGCGAAGCAATCTCCGTGAGGGGATGCCAGGTTAACGAGATTGCTTCGCCGCTCCGCTCCTCGCAATGACCCATCAAATCCATACTGACTGACTATGAGTATTCAATCTCCCCTTTTTGCTCACAGGAGAAAGACATGGAAAAGAAATTTATCAATCCGCCAACCTTGGCCACGCCGAGAGGATATACACATGTAGTGACTGCCGCCGGTGGAAAAATGGTTTTTATTGCCGGTCAAGTGGCCTGGGATGTCAAAGGAGAGCTTGTGGGCAAGGGTGATCTGCGCGCCCAAGCCACTCAGGCTTATACCAATCTGAAAGCTGCCCTGGCAGCGGCTGGAGCAACAACCGCGGATGTAGCGAAGATGAACACCTATGTAGTGAACTTCAAGTCCACGGACCTTTCCGTGATTCGCGAGGTGCGTAGCCAGTTCTTTCCACAAGAAAACTTGCCCGCTAGCACGTTGGTCGGTGTGCAGGCGCTGGCCATGGACGGGCTCCTCATCGAGGTCGATGCGATCGCGACGGTGAAGGAGTAGGGCTGCCATGCTTTTTCTCGCTGCCATTGGGTAGGTAGAGGGTTGTTATGAGCATACTTTTGCCAGACACCTGATCCTGTCCCTCTGTGGAGCCTTGATTAATCAAGGCTCCACGGGGAGAGGGAACTGATTGCCAAACTGACAACTGATAACTATGTCCAACGAAACAACTGCAATCCTACGCGTCGCCTTCGACATCGGTGGCACCTTCACCGACGTGGTCATCGCGGGCGCCAGCGGTGGTCTCTTCACCTACAAGATTCTCACCCTGCTCGATTCCGTCGGCGTCGATGTCAGCCGCTGTGTGGCTGACGCTTTAGAACGCCAACCAGGCAGCCACGTCGCCAGCCTGGTGCATGGGACGACCATCGCCTCGAACGCTGTGCTCGAAGGGAAGGGGGCGGTCGCTGGCCTCATTACCACCAAGGGGTTTCGTGATGAGTTAGAGATCCGCCGTCTCGGGCGCCCGGGGGTGTACGATGTGTTCTGGGAGCGGACCCCGCCGTTGATCCCGCGCCGCCGCCGTCTAGAGGTGCGCGAACGCATGACGGTGAACGGCGAGGTGGATACGCTACTCGATGTCAACGAGGTGCGCGCGGCACTGCATACGCTGCGCACTCAAGGGGTCGAGGCAATCGCGATTTCCTTCCTCCACTCCTACTTCAACCCAGCGCATGAGCGGCAAGCCGCGGCGCTGGTCCGTGAACTCCTGCCCAGCGCCATGGTCTGTGCCTCGTCCGAAGTGCTGCCCGAGATCCGCGAGTATGAACGCACCTCCACCACCGCGCTCAACGCCTACCTCATGCCGGTGGTGAACCGCTACTTGGATCAACTCGAAGCCCAACTGCGGCAATACCATCCCTCGGTGCTCATCATGCAGTCCAACGGTGGGGTGATGACCACCGAGCACGCGCGGCGCCGGCCAGTGCACATGATCGAGTCCGGCCCGGCCGCCGGTGTGCTGGCCGCGGCCAGTCTGGCGCGGGAAATCGGCCTCTCACAAGCCGTGTCCTTTGATATGGGTGGCACTACGGTGAAGGCGTGTTTGATCGAAAACGGCCAGCCGGTGGAGACCGCTGAAGGCGAAGTGGGCGCGGGCCTCAATATCGCCGGCCGGCTCAGTAAAGGCGCAGGCTACGCCCTGCGCGTGCCTGCCTACGATATCGTCGAAGTCGGCGCCGGCGGAGGCAGCCTCGCCTGGGTGGACGAGGGTGGCGCGCTGCGCGTGGGGCCACGTAGCGCCGGCGCTGTGCCGGGACCGGCCTGCTACGGGCGCGGAGGCTCTGCGCCGACGATCACTGACGCCAATGTCGTCCTTGGCTATATGAACCCGGAGAAGATTGCTGGTGGAACGGTGCCAATCGACACGGCCGCTGCCCGCGTAGCGATTGACAAAGACCTCTGTGCGCGGCTCGGCCTGACTGTGCAGAACGCAGCCCACGGCGTGTATCAGGTAGCCAACGCCACCATGATGCGGGCGATTCGCGCGGTGACCACCGAGCGCGGCCGGGACCCGCGTGAGTTTTCGCTGATTGCTTTTGGCGGAGCCGGGCCGATTCATGCCGCGGAGTTGGCTGCCAGTCTCGGCATCAGCCGGGTGTATGTCCCGCTCTTCCCTGGTCTCTTCAGCGCCCTGGGTCTGTTGCTCGCCGACCTGCGCTATGACTATGTGCAAAGCGTGCCCGGGAGACTCGACGCGGTCGATCCGGCATCGCTGCTGCGCGAGTTCGACGCGCTCGCGGCTCGGGTGCGGGAAGAAGTGTTCAGAGAAGAGATTAGCCCGGCCAGCGTGCAGTTGGAGCGTTTTATCGATCTGCGCTATGCCCGCCAGTCGTCGGAGCTAACCTTGAAGGTCCCCCAATCAGTAGCTGCTGCCGAGCTCCCACAGGCGTTGGCTGAAGCCTTCCATGCCGAGCATGAGCGCACGTACGGGTATCGCCGTGAGAACGATCCTATTGCCGTCGTCAGCGTACGTCTCAAGGCCACCGCGCCGGCACGTAGCGTGGGGTTTCGCGAGTTAGGGGAGAGTTTTGCACGGACGGTGGACGGAGCGAGTAGCCCAGAGATCGCGCGACGCGCGTATTTTGGGCCGCGTTCGGGTGAGCGTGAGGCCCGCGTTCTGCGTCGCTCTGATCTCGTGGGGAAGTCTCTGGCTGGCCCCTTAATTGTGGAGGAGTTTGACACGACCGTTGTGGTCCCGCCGGGGTGGCAGGCTGAAGTGGATGGGTATGGGAATATTGTGCTGAGGAGTTAATGGCGGCGGGCAAGGCGGATGTAGAGAGGATGGCGTTGATGCGGACAGGTCCTCACCCTAGCCCTCTCCCGCATGGCGGGAGAGGGGACTCTTCTTGGCCCTGACAGGGAGAGGGAAGGGGTGAGGGTTTTCAAGTTGAGCAAAAACTAGCGGAGAGAGATCATGGAACGCGCATTTGATCCCATTCTGGTCGAGGTGATTAAGAACGAACTCGCCGCCATCACCGAAGAAATGGCGATCGCCGTGTGGAAGACCGGCCGCTCGGCGATGGTCAAGACCGGCGACTTTGCCACGGCGATGTGTGACGGCCAGGGTCGGCTCATCGGCCAGGGCTATGCCGCGCCGTTTCAGTTGGCCTTCTTCATCGAGATGATGCCCTACGTGCTGAACAAGTACGGCGGCACGTTCAAGCCTGGCGACGTGCTCGTGGTCAACGATCCCTACGCCGGGATCACGCATATGCCTGACGTGGCGATCATCGCACCAGCCTTCTGGCAGGGGCAGCTTGTCGCTTTCACCCTGTCGTATTCACACCATACCGATATCGGCGGCCGATTCCCCGGCGGCTTTAGCAGCCAGTGCACGGAAACTTTTGAGGAAGGCCTGCGCCTGCCGATCGTGAAGCTCTACGATGAGGGCACGCGTAACGACGCGCTGCTAGAGACTGTCCTGGCCAATGTCCGCGTTTCTGAAGAGTGGCTTGGCGACGTCGAGGCCAAGATCGCCGGCTGCTGGCGGGGGGAGCAGGAGATCAAAGCGCTGCTCGATAAGTACGGGTTGCAGACGTACCAATCTTCCTGTGACTATCTCATCGACTACGCCGAGCGTGCGACCCGAGCCGCGATCCGCGCGATTCCGCCAGGCGAATACGTGTACGACGATACCTTCGAAGATGACGGCTTTGGTACTGATGGTGCGGCTTTGCCTTTGAAGCTCGCGCTCAGAGTCGAAGGCGACACCCTGACCGCCGATTTCACCGGCACTGCTCCTCAAGCGAGGGGAGCGATTAACCTACCCCTCAGCATGACCAAGGCTACAGTGTACGGCTCAGTCAAGAGTATCGTGAGCCCGGATGTCCTGACCAACGTCGGCTTCGTGCGGCCGATCAACGTTATCGCTCCGCCCGGGACGCTGGTGAATCCGCGCTTTCCGGCGGCCGTGGGCGGCCGGGCGCCCTTGTTCTTCCGCGTGTTTGACATGCTCTTTCGGGCCCTGGCCAAGGCGCTGCCGGAGCGGGTACCGATCCCCGGAGAGGGCGGGGACGTGCTCCACTTTACCGGTCAGAAGGAAGACGGCACGCCTTTCGCGGTCATGGACATCTACTTTGGTGGCTGGGGTGGTCGGCCGATGAAAGATGGTATCGACGGCGTGGCACCAATGTCGTTCGGCTCCTACGGGACGATCCCGGCCGAACTGCTGGAGCGCGAGTACCCACTCGTGGTTGATGGCTTCGGCTATGTGCCCGACACTGCCGGTGCGGGCAAGCACCGCGGCTCGTTATCCATCTACAAGCAGTGGCGGTTCTTGCAACCGGGCAAGGTGATGGTCCGCACCAACCGCCTGCTGCGGGTCTCTGACGGCTTGGCTGGTGGTGCACCCGGCGCGCTGTCCACCAACATCCTGAATCCCGGGGCCGAAAACCTGCAACTACCGCGCAAGGCGCACCTGCACATGGAGGTGAAGCCGGGGGATCGTATCTATCATGTAGTGAGTGGCTCTGGCGGGCACGGTGACCCCTGGGAGCGCGAGCCCGAGAAAGTCCTGGTTGATGTGAAGGACGAGAAACTCACAATCGTCGGCGCGCGGGAACAGTACGGCGTGGTAATCGATCCGCAGAGCCTAAGTGTGGATTGGGAGAAAACGGCGGTGCTACGGCAAAAGCAGAGAGAACCGGCAATGGCGGCGGACTGACCAGACAAGTCTAGGGTCTAGAGTCCAGACAAATCTAGGGTCTAGAGTCTAGGGTCAAAAGGCGAAGATGCCGAGACACAAAGGAGGGACTCTATGAGTTACGATCTGCTCGTCAAAAACGGAAGAATCTACGACGGCTCTGGTGCGGAGAGCTACGCCGGTGATATTGCGGTTAAGGGAGGCCGCATCGTTGCAGTCGGCGAGGTGAGCGGCGATGCACGGGAGGTTATCAATGCTGATGGCCTTGCCGTGGCCCCAGGGTTCGTCGATGTCCACACTCACTACGACGCCCAAATCTTCTGGGATCCCCTGCTCACCTCCTCGTGCTGGCACGGGGTGACGACACTCGTCATGGGAAACTGTGGGTTGGCATTTGCCCCCTGTAAGCCTGAACACCGTGACCCCCTCATGCACATCTTTTCACGGGTGGAAGGGCTGGATTTCGAAACCCTGCAGAAAGGGGTGCCGTGGACATGGACGGCGTTCCCCGAATATCTGGATGCGGTGGAGCGGATGCAGCCGGCCCTGAACGTTGTCGCCCTCATGGGGCACTCCCCGATCCGCATGTACGTCATGGGACTGGATGCAATCGAGCGGACTGCTACCCAGACAGAGGTAGAGCAGATGAAGGAGTTGGTCCGCCAGGGGATGCGGGCCGGCGCGGCCGGGCTGTCGGTTTCGCGCTCACCGGTCCAGGTCGGGGACCATGGCGAGCCGATGCCTGGCAAAGTCGCCGCTGACGAGGAGCTGTTTGAGGTCTGTAAAGCGGTTGGGGAGTTCGGCCGTGGCTTCTTTGAGTTTAATCCCCGGGTGTTGATCTATGAGAAAGACAAAACGGAGCGGGAGCAGGATTTCGCCTTGCTCAAGGCGATCGCCAAGGAAACCCGGCTGCCGACCACCTGGATTGGCTTGCTGCATCAGTGGGACCAGCCCACTCTCTGGGCGGAGCTGATGGCACAGCTCGATGGCGCATTTCGTGAGGGCCTGCCCCTCTATCCCCAGGCTAGCTGCCGCCCCATCATGTTTCGGTTCTCCCTGAAGAACATTGCCACCATCTTCGACGACCTGCCTCACTGGAAGAAAATCCATTTCCTGTCAGTGGAAGAGCGCAAGCGGGGTTTCCGCGACCCGGAGATACGCAAAGGGCTCCACTACGACTTGGTCGAAGACCCGACTCCGCGAGCATTCTCTAAGCGCTGGGACCTCATGTATGTCAATGAGGTCAAATTAGAGAAGAACAAGCCTCTGCAAGGGAAGAGCATTGCCGAGATCGCCAAGGCACGGGGCAAAGACGTGTTTGACACGTTCCTGGACCTCTCGCTGGAAGAAGATCTGGACACGCAGTTCATCACCCCTCTAGCAAATGGGGATGAAGCAGCGGTGGACAAAATTATCAACTACCCGCACTCTCTGGTCTCGCTCTCGGACGGAGGTGCGCACGTACAGTTCATCTGTGACACTGCCTATCCCTCATATCTGCTTGGGCACTGGGTACGGGAAAACAAGGCCATGAGCCTGGCGAAAGCGATCAAGGTACTGGCAGCGCATCCGGCCGCGACCCTGGGGTTGAAGGACCGGGGTACGATCCGGCCGGGCATGATGGCAGACTTGGTGATTTTTGACCCGGATACAGTGAGGCCCTTAGATCCGTATACTGTGAACGATATGCCTGGGAACGGCCCCCGCTCAGCGTTTTCACTCTGCGCTAGGCTTCAGGTCCCCTCTCCCGCGTGCGGGAGAGGGGACCTGGTGCGCAATGTGCAGATCGAGAGGCTTAAGTTGTGCATTATTGATGACGGCTTGTCGTTTCCCGGCCGGGCTGCTAATAGTTTTGGCGGTGAGAAGTCGTTGACGGAACCCCTTGCTCCAAGGAGAGATCGTTATGAAAAGCCACTGGTTCCATCTGATGCCCTACAAGTACTTGCCCGAAGACTTCAAAGACAGATACCCCAGCGTCTGGGTGGACGTGCCTAGTGAGCTGTATGATCCGGTCAAGGGGCACGAGATCTATAACGAGTACCTAGACGAGTTGGAATACGCCGACCGGGTGGGATTTGACGGCATCTGCGTCAACGAGCACCATGCCAACGCCTACGGCTTAATGCCTTCTCCCAACATTATGCTCGCCTGCCTGGCCCGGCGCACCACCAACGCGGCCTTAGTTGTTTTGGGTAACTCCATTGCTCTCTACAATCCTCCGATACGGGTGGCGGAGGAGATGGCCATGCTGGACGTGATTTCCGGCGGCCGCTTCATCGCCGGCTTTCCGGTGGGTAGCTCAATGGACACCAACTTCGCCTATGGCCAGACGCCGACGACACTGCGCGACAAGTACTACGAAGCGCATGATTTGATCGTCAAGGCCTGGACTACGCCAGAGCCGTTCATCTTTAACGGCAAGTTCAACCAGTACCGCTACGTCAACGTATGGCCGCGTCCGATCCAGAAGCCACACCCGCCCGTATGGATCCCGGGTGGCGGCAGCGTCGAGACCTGGGACTGGGTGGCCCAGCACGATTACATGTACGCCTATCTGAGCTACTTTGGCTATCAGCCGGCCAGAGAAACCATGAAAGGCTACTGGGATACAGTTGACCGTGCCGGTCGTGATCCCAATCCGTACCGCGCTGGGTACCTGCAATTAATCGCGATTTCTGACTCTGACGCCAAAGCAGAGGCCGAGTACGCGGAAGCGGCCTACTACTTCTACCACCGTTGTCTGCACGTCCCCAACTATTTTGCTCTGGCGCCAGGCTACATGACGCTCAAATCCATCAAATCATTAAAGACCCCCTTTAGCTTCGAGTTCCTCAAGGGTCTCAAGTGGAAAGACTTCGTTGATCAGGGCTACATTATCGCCGGCTCTCCAGCCACGGTACGCGAGCGTCTGCGCGAGGTGCTCAAGGATATGAACGTCGGGCATGTGATGACGCTGTGCCAGTTTGGTAATCTGGGGCGCGAGCAGACCATGCGTAACACCGAACTGTATGCTAAGGAAGTCATGCCCTACGTGAAAGACCTGTGGAAGGGCTGGGAGGACCGTTGGTCTCCCAAACCGTTGGATTCGCGGCAGCGGGCAAAAGCGGCAGCACTATAAGAGAGTCTAGCGTCCAGAGTCTAGGGTCTAGAGTTAGAAGACGGAACGGAGGGTGCAGAATGAAAAGTCCTAAATCCGCATTCCGCAATTAGGTGAAGGGAGATCGTTGCATGCAAGAATTGCGGGTATCCATACGGAACGGGAAGTTTATCACAGCTATGCAGTGGGGGGGGAGCGGAGCGCCACTCCTCTTCCTGCACGGGGCTGGCGGGCCGATGATTGGAGCCCCGTTCCTTGACGAATTGGCCAAACACTTCACCGTCTACGCCCCGGCCCATCCGGGGTTCGGCGCGGGCGAGGGGATCGAACACCTCGACGACATCATTGACTTTGCCCTTTACTACCTCGACTTCCTTGACGAGCTGCAGATCGACAATCCCCATATCGTTGGCCATTCAATGGGCGGGATGCTGGCGGCTGAAATTGCTGCGCTTGCGCCGTATCAACTGAATCGCCTTGTGCTCGTTAGTCCTGCCGGCCTATGGCTCGACGAGAAGCCAATCCCCGACTTTTTTACTTTTAATCCCCAACAAATGGTCAAGGCCGCGCTCCATGACCCCGAAGGACCGCTCGGCCAGATGCTATTGAAGCAGTTCGAGAGCCCCGAGATGATGTTGGAGATGCATAAGAGCCTGGCTTCGGCCGGCAAGTTCCTGTGGCCGATTCCAGACAAGGGCCTCAAGAAACGCATTCACCGTATCCAATGCCCCACCCTGGTCCTGTGGGGCGCGTCAGACAAGCTGATTCCGCCAGCCTACGGGAAAGCGTTCCTCAAAGCGATCTCGGGCGCCCGTCTGGTGACACTCAACAGCTCTGGGCACCTGCCGATGCTGGAGGAACAGGATGCGTTTGTGCAGGCGGTGACCAACTTCTTGCTGGAGTAACAACTCGATTCTAAACCTCTCAAAACGTGAAGGAGGGTTCTGCCATGATTAAGCTTAAATCGATCCGTCACACCGGCGTTCCGGTCATGGACGTGGAAAAAGCCCGGGAGTTCTACGGGGAGGTGCTAGGATTCAAGGAGATCCCGCGGCCGGAGATCAAAGGTATCCCCGGCATCTGGTACGAGTGGAACGGCACCCAGGTGCACATCATCGGCCAGCGCAATGAAATGGCGGCCAAAGGGTTGCCCGGCGTAGGCACTCATATCGCCCTGCAGGTCGAAGATCTCGAAGAGGCGAAGAAGGTGCTCACGGAAAGAGGGATTGAGTTCCGCGAGTTTACTCCTCCGCCCAATATCGGCAATGCGCCGGTGCTCTTCGTCCGTGACCCGGACGGCAACGTCGTAGAGTTGCGGACCGAACCGTAAGCAGGGGCGAGGCAACTTCACCTTATCCCCACGCTCGGTAGGGACGTACGGTCGTGCGCCCCTACCACTACACCACCCGTGTCATGGCCCCACCTCGCATGCGCATTGAAGGAGAGTTATCTCATGAGAATCGAGCTTCATCCCAAACCTGATGGCATGCAGCACGTCAACCTCATGTTCTGCGAGGAAGCACCGGAACCCGAAGATCTGTGGGTACGTCAGCAGCTCGGTGCTTTTCCGATACCGCCCAAGCGCGTCCTGCAGTGGGAGCGCGAGGGCCGCACGTACCAGGTCCTGCAATACGGCCAGTGCGTGATCGGCAACGCCATGTTTTCCATCGAAAAACACAAGGGCGTAGTCGAGAAGATCCGTGCGGTGTGTGAGGAAGAGCTGGGTCGGGCGGTGATGGAGAGAGACAAACTCAACGAGTTGATTTCCCAAACCGCGCTCGAGTTCCACAAGCAAGCCCGTTTCACAGTCGATGGCAGCGGCGAGTTGACCATCGATGTAGACGCAGCAAAGGTGCGTGAGCGCATACTTGAAAGGCTAGCGGGAGAGCCGTGAGCTGCTTGGTGCCTTTTTAAAACGTAAAACGTAATGAGTAATGAAGACTCAAACGTAATGAGTAATCCTCCAGTCCCCGCCTTTTTACGCTTTACGTTTTACGTTCTTAGTCCGCACTGACAGGTTTCCAAGGGGGCAACGTGGCAGGAGTTGCAGGCAAAGTCGCACTCATTACCGGCGCGGGCTCGGGCATCGGTCGGACAACGGCCCTGGTACTGGCCAAGGGTGGGGCCGACGTCGCGCTCTGCGACGTGAATCTTGCTGGTGCTGAAACGACTGCGCGGGAGGTCTCCACGCTAGGCCGTAAGGCCCTGGCTCTTCGCGTTGATGTCACTCGCCTGGAGGAAGTTGAGCAAGCGGTTGCCCGCACCCAGGACACGTTTGGCCGTGTCGATATCCTCTTCAGCAACGCCGGTATCGCTGAACAAGCCCCGTTCACAGAAATCACGGAGGCGCAGTGGGACCAGATGTTCGGCGTTCACCTCAACGGTACATACAACTGTTTTCGCGCGGTCCTGCCCGGCATGCTCGAGCGCAACTGGGGCCGGCTCATCAGTACCTCCTCGATGGGCGCCTTCACCGGCGGTGTGCGGCTGGCCCACTACTGCGCGGCCAAGGCTGGCATCGCTGGGCTCACCATCGCCATGGCCAACGAG
>WNGG01010620.1_pt1 | contig 12669 bp, 16 predicted proteins | sample 5400661 | NCBI WGS metagenome assembly WNGG01 (sample SAMN13153372, study PRJNA577476) | soil metagenome | isolation source: 100 cm soil or saprolite under Garry oak tree replicate 1 | place: USA:California | collected 2016-06-15 | reverse complement strand
CCCGGCTGCGGCCTGCCCGGCTGCGGGCGGCCGTCGCAGGCGCATGCTGAGCGCGGCGATCCGGCCGCTAGCGCGCCATGGACAGGCCCGCCTGTCCGCAGGCCGGCCAGGCCAGCCCGTCACCCCGGCGGGCATCAAGCCGCGTCGCCGGATTGCCGCGTTCCGTGGCGGTGAGAAACCAGCCGGCCAGCCCGCCAGCGTCCGTCATTCCTCGTAGTACTCTTCGACGGTCTCCGTTTCCGCGCGCCGCGGCCGGGTGGGCTCCGTTTCATCGATCCCGGCGGCCACGTCCTCAACGGTCGGCGCGCCCGGATTCAGCACGTACGGCGGCTCGATGGCCTCATCGACCGTTCTGACCACCTGGCCGCGCGGCCCCCGCCTGACCACCACGCGCTTGCGCAGCCAGCCGTACCCGCTGCGCGGCACGAAGATTCCTGCCAGCCCCGTTAGGATGACCACCCAGCCCACGACCTGCACGTTCAGGACGCGCAGGTGGGCATGAACGGCGAACGCCAGGATCGCTCCGATGGCCACCAACGTCAGCCCAGTGGCGGTTTTCATGGCTGTCCCTTCATCGAGCGGTGCTCACCTGTGATCTCCGCCGCGGCTGGGGTGCACACCGCCTTGTCGCCGGCCGCGGCACAACAGATCCGGCGTCACTGGCTAGGATGCGGCGCCGAGCATGAAGTCTTCGGGTTGACGCCGAAGTAGTTGAGCGGGCCCGCAACGACCGTCAGGGCGATCGTGCCCGCCTTGACGCAACTGTTGACCGGCCCGCGGTAGTAATGGCGCTGGGCGCCCGCTACGGCTCCGATGGCCAGCCAGACGACAAGCAACACAGCTGCGTAACGCATTGCTACCTCCACATGACCTTATTCTTAGCTGCAGGGTAATGACTGGCTCTCCGATATCAATGCGCCCTTCCGCGGGGGTCAGGACTTAAGCTGCTGTATTTTATCCCTGAACAGGGTTGTCGCGATGGTCGCCTTGCGCGGCTGCCCCTTCAGGAATGCCTCGGCGAACTTCCTCGCCTGCTGGTATTCGACCTTTCCCGGCAACGGCGGCTCGTCCGGGTTGACGTTGACGTCCACCAGGGCCGGGCCATCGTGGCTGAGCGCGCGCTCGACGGCGCCGCGCAGGTCGGCCGGATGTTCCACCTTGATGCCCAGGCCGCCGTTGGCGCTGGCCAGGGCCGCGTAGTTGATGAACGGCTCGGGGTAGCGGACGCCGTGCTCGGGATAGCCGAGCACCATCTGCTCCCACAGGATCTGCCCCAGTGAGTTGTTGTTGCTGACCACCACCTTGACCGGGAGCTGGTGCTGGATGGCGGTGAGGAACTCGGCCATCAGCATGGCGAAGCCGCCGTCGCCGACGTAGGCGACGATCTGCCGGCCGGGGAAGGCCTGCTGCATCCCGATGGCGTACGGCATGCCCGGCGCCATCGTCGCGAGGTTGCCGGACAGGTAGAACTCGCGGCCGCCGCGTACTGTCCAGTGCCGTGCCGCCCAGGTCGCTATCGTCCCGCTGTCGCAGGTGAGGATCGCGTCATCCGCGGCCAGGTCGTCCAGCACGGAGACGAGGTACTGCGGCGCGATCGGATCGCGGTCGGCATTCTCCAGATCCGCCATCTTCCGCCGCCAGGTGGCCATCTGCCGCTGGCAGCGCGCCAGGAAGGACTGGTCTGACCGCTGCTTGAGCAGCGGGAGCAACCCGGCCAGGGCTTCCTTCGCGTCCCCGATCACGGGAAGCTCGGTGGGGATCCGGCCGCCTGCCCTGGCCGGGTCGGCCTCGATCTGGGCGACCCGCACCTTGCCTGGCTCCGGCAGGTGCTTGGTGTACGGGAAGTTGGTCCCGACCATGAACAGCGTGTCGATCTCCTCCATCAGCTGCTCGGAAGGCCGGGTGCCGAGCAGCCCGATCCCGCCGGTGGTGTACGGCGAGTCGTCCGGCACGGCGCCCTTGCCGGACAGGGTCTTGACGATCGGCGCCGCGAGCATCTCTGCCAGCGCGAGCAGTTCGGCCCGCGCGTGCAGCGCGCCCGCGCCGGCCAGGATAGCGATCTTCCTTCCGTCATTGAGCAAGTCCGCGACCCGCTGCAGATCCTGCTCCCGCGGCCGGCCGGGGGCCGGCAGCCGGATGGGCGCGGTGCGCGGCGAGCGGGCGGGCGCCACGTGCTGCCAGGGATCGGCGCCGGCGTCCGCGACCTGGATGTCGTTCGGCATGGTGATGTGGGCCACGCCGCGGCGCGCGTACGCGGTCCGCACTGCCAGGTCGACGACCGCCCCGGCCTGAGCCGGGTTGCAGATCATCTGGTCATACTCGGCGACGTCGGCGTAGAGCTTGTCCAGCGCGACTTCCTGCTGGTAGCCGGTGCCGAGCACGGATGTCTCCTGCATGCCGGTGACGGCCAGCACGGGCACATGGTCAAGCTTCGCGTCGTACAGGCCATTCAGCAGGTGGATGCCGCCCGGGCCCGATGTGGCCAGGCACACCCCGAGCCGCCCCGTCGCCTTGGCGTAGCCGGTAGCCATGAACGCGGCGGCCTCCTCGTGGTGCACAAGCACGAAACGCACCCGGTCCTGGTGCCGGCGCAGGCCCTCCATGATCCCGTTGATGCCGTCGCCGGGAAGCCCGAAAATCGTGTCGACGCCCCAGTCCGCCAGCCGTTCAATCAGCGCCTCGGAAACGATCTGGCTCACTTGCCCGGCCTCCCTCAGTCCGCCGCCATTGCCGCGCGCCATGCGCGTCAGCTCAGTTCTCCGCCCTGCGCCCCGCCAAACATGCGCCGCGCTTAGCCAGCGGAAGCCGGGGTAGGGGCAGGATTCGCCGGTCACGCCGGCCTGTCGGGAGAGGAGGCAGCAGCTATGCCTACGGCACAGATAAAGGACGAGAAGACCTACCGGAAGCTGCGGTCACGCGGCGAGGGCAAGGAGAAGTCGGCCAGGATAGCCAACGCGGCGGCAGGAAGCTCGCGCCGCGCGGTCGCGTCCAGGGGCGGCACGAGCCCGTCCTACGCGCAGTGGAGCAAGCAGGACCTGCTCGCGCGGGCCAGGGAAATCGGCATCAGGGGCCGTTCGTCGATGAGCAAGAAGCAGCTCATCGACGCGCTGCGCAACCACTGACCACTGCGCAGCCACTGACCGCCGCGCGGGACGGCTACGGGCGCACTGCCGCCCGGGCGGCGGCCGCAGTGGCGCCTCGGGCCGGCGGTTCCCCGGGGTCAGCGCTGCGAATAGCGCACTGCCCTGGGCTGCGCGGTGCCGCAGCCCTTGGCCTTGACAAACTGCCGCGCGGGCACGTGCCAGGCAGCCGCCGACCCGCACAGCCGGGGGCTGGCGGCCAGCGGGCTCAGCACGAGCCCGGTGAGAACGGCCGCGAGTGCCAGCGGGACGAGCACGACCGGGCGCAGCCACACCCGCGGCCGTAGCCAGCCCATGCGCAGGGCGCGCAGGGCCCGCCGGAGCCTGCCGGAGCCGTCCAGGGTCTCCCGGCTGGGCATCGGCTCCTGCCGGGTGAGCCTGGTGAAGATCGAGAACAACGAGGCGAGCTTGGGATCGCGCGCCAGCAGCGTCCCCGCGATCTTGTCCAGGCTCCGCTGCTGGCAAGCGGGCAAGCCCATGGCGTTCTCCTATCTGCCCCGGCAGCGGGCTGAGGCTCGGCGCCGCGGGCCAGCTCGTAACCTCGGCGCGGCCGTGCGGCCGACAGCCTGCTAGTACCCTGCTGCCCGGACTGAAACAAGCCACGCGGCGAGTTTTCGGTGCGTCCCGGGCGGCGCGCCGGCTACGGGCGGTCAGCGCCCGCGGCGGTTAGAGCGCCATCGCCTGGGTAGGCCGCAACGCCATGGAACCAGCCGTCTAGCAGCTGCGCTTCGGGAAAGGAGCCCACGATGGCAGTCTCTGCATTCCAGGATCTTCCGCTGGCCGACTCCGATCGCGCGTGGGATGGCGCGGCCGCGGAAAAACGCGTCCGGAGCTGGGCCGGCGCGCAAGACGAGCCCAACGAGAAATACCGTGATGCGCACGTGTGGTACGACGCGGACAACAAGAACAATTTCACCGCCTACAAACTGCTCATCGCCGATGTCGTCAACGGCAGGCTGGTGGCCGTCCCGCGCGGCGTCAAGGCGGCGGGAAATGTCATGCAGGGGTCCCGGGGCGGCACCGACCTGCCGAACCGGGATATCGGCCGGGTGAAGAGCCACCTGGCGAAGTACTACGCGAAGATGGGCGACGTCGCGCCATGGGACCGCGACTGACCCGCGCCGGCCTGGCCGGCGCCACGCACGGCGCCCGGCCGATCACGCCGGCGACGCCGGCTTCATGCGCGGCGGCCGGCCGGGCCGCGGCGGTGACCAGAGCGGTCAGGCTGCGCCGGTTCCTGACCGGCCCGGCCGGGCATCGCCGCCGGGCGGCGCGGGCGGTGCTATCTCCTCGGGCGTTCGCGGCGTCCCGCTGCCCCGCGGCGCGCCGGAGCCTCGGTCGGTGAAGGACACCTGGATGCTCTCCTCGTCCCGCCGCTGGTTCTGCAGCGCCTGCAGCGCCATCGCGGCCCGGTCTGCCTCCGTCAGCGGTGGCTGGATGATCGACCGCGGCCACAGCCGCCGCTCGAGCACCACATTGACCTCGGCGGCGTAGACCGTCACCTGCACGCTGAGGTAGAGCCACGCGACCAGGCCGAGCACGGTGGCGAACACGCCGTAGACCGAGTTGGCGTGCAGGTAGTGGTGGACGAGATAGGCGCCGAGCGCCTGCAGCAGCGTCCAGGCCACCCCTCCGGCGGCTGCGCCGGGCCACAGGGCACGGCTGGGAACGCCTTTCGGGGTGAGCACCCGGAAGCTGGTGAAGTACAGCCCGACGTTCGCCAGCAGCGCCAGGACGACGGCCAGGACGACGATGACGGGAGTGTGATGGCCATAGGTATCGAGGCTGGCGAGCAGCGTGGTGACGATGACGACGGATCCGAGCACGCCGAGGAAGGCCATCGCGCGGCCGAGCCGCTGCAGGTAACCCGGCCGCGCCGGGCCGGGCAGGTTCCATACCTGCTCCATCGTGAACAGCCCCGCCTGGGCGAGCCCGGTCGCGCCCCAGATCAGCCCGATCAACCCGACCACCAGCCCGATCATGCTGGAGCGCCGCAGCGCCTGCACGTTACCGGTCAGCTGATCGCCGATCAGCGGGAACTGACTGGCGACGGCATTCAGCACGTCCTGGCGCAGCGCCTGGTCGCCGGCCGCGACGAGGCCCAGCGCCGTCACCAGGATGAGCAGCAGCGGGAACACCGAGACGAACGCGGAGTGCGCGAGGCTCGCTGCTAGCGTGCCGCCGTTGTCGTCGCCGTATTTCTTGATGACGCCGACGACGAACGCGGACGCCAGGTGACGCTGCTGGGCCCGGTCTGCCCGCCGGAGCGCGCGCTCAACGGGATTCATCGTCTTCGACCGGCCTTTCCGGCGGGTTCATCCGGCGGGCTGCTATCCGCCCGGCGGCTCGCCTGCCCGCAGGACGAGCATGGTCATGTCGTCGCGGAGCTGGCCGGCGCAGAAGTCGAGCACGGCGGCCTGCACGCGCGAGGCAACCTCGGCGGGCGCCTTCCCGGCCAGCGCGGCGAGTTCCTCGGTGAGGCGGTCCTCGAAAGAGTCCTGCTGGGGGCTGCGCGCGTCGGTCAGGCCGTCGGTGTAGAAGAACAGCACGTCGCCGGGGGACATCTCCAGGTCCTGGGCCTGCGGGCCGGCGTCGGGGAAGATGCCGAGTGGCAGGCCGCCGCCGTTCATGGTCTGCACCCGGCCGTCCGGCCGGACAAGCACGGGCAGCGGGTGGCCGGAGCTGCCGACGGTGACCCGCAGGGTGCCGTCCTGCCACCGCAGCTGTGCGGCGTCGGCCGTGACGAACCGCCCGCCGAACTCCTCGGCCAGCATGATCTCGTTGACCATGCTGAGCACCTCGGCCGGGTCAGCGCACCAGTGCCCGGCCACCCTGATCGCGTGCCGCGCGGCCGCGGTCACCGCCGCCGCGCCCTTGCCCTTGCCGCAGACGTCGCCGATGGCCACCCCCCAGCCGCCCGGGGTGCGGTACACGCTGTAGAAGTCCCCGCCGGGCCCGGGGGTGCTGGTGGCATCGGTGTGCGCAGCGGAGATCTCGACGCCTGGCACCGCGGGCAGCTCGGTGGGACGCAGGCCCGCCTGCAGCGCTCCGGCCATGTCGGTGCTCTGCCGGAGCATCCGGTCCACCCTGATCGCGAGGGCCAGGTGCTCGCCGATTTCCTCGATGATGCCGACGTCCGCGGTGCCGAAGTAGCTGCCGCCTGCTTGCCTGGCCAGGGTCAGCGCGCCGTAGGACCGTTCCCCGTCCGACAGCGGGACGGTCAGCATGGAGGTCGCGCCCAGCCGGACGAGGAACGGTATGCCGTCCGGGCCTGCGCCGAGCAGCCCGCCGTCCTCCGCGTGCGCGACCAGCAGCGAGCTGCCTGACTCGTGCACCTGCCCGGGCGCGGATGCCCGGTCCGGGTCGGTGCCGCTGATCAGCTTGGCGAGTTCCGCCGAGGCCTCGTCCTGCGGGCCGATGACAAACTGGCGCCGCAGCGAGCCCTGCCGCTCCACGTCCACGATCACCCACGCGGCCAGCTCGCTGGCCAGCAACCTCGCGCAGCGCTGCAGCATGACGGGCTCGCTGACCGTTGCGTTCTCCAGCACGAGCCTGGTTGCCGCGCCGAGCAGGTCAAGCCGGCTTGTCACGGTGCGGACAGCCGCCGCCGTGCCCGGATCCGGCGCAGCCGCCCGGCCCGGGCCGGCCGTCTTCGGCCGGCCCGGCCGGGCAGCCGCGGAGCCGTTCCGGGTCGCGGCGACGATCAGCTGTCCGGCCTCCCCGGCCAGGCTGACCGGGCAGATGTCCAGCACGTTCGCGGCGGCGCCTGCCGCGCCGAGGAGGGCGCACTGGACCTGGCGGTTCTTGCCGGTCCGCCGCGCGGCGGCAAGCTGAGTCTGCACCGCCGCCCTGGCGGGCAGCTCGACGAAGGCGGTGAACGACTTTCCCGTTGCGTACCCGGGAGGAAAACCGAGCAGGCCGGCTGCCCGCCGGTTAGCCCGCCGCACGGTGCCATCGCGATCAAGCACGAACAGCGGCACCGGTGCTTCCTGGAAGAGCGCCTGCAGCAGCCGGCGGTCCCCCTGCGGGCCGCCGCCGGGCCGCTCATCGGCGGCCGGGCCCGCAGCGCCCTGCGCCCGCAGCGCGTTGAGCGCATCGATCGCGCCGTCAAGCTCGGCAAACGCGGCGTCAAGTACCTGCCGCAGCTGCGCTCCCGGCAGGGCGGCAGCCTGCCGCAGCTGGCTGCGGCGCGCAGTCAGCCCGGAGATCTCGCTGTCGAGCCCGGGAGAGTGCGGCATGGGCACGTCCTGTCTCTCGCACTGGTTGTCAACTACCGCCCACGGCGCTCCGCAAACGCGGTGCGCGTCCTGCTCCTCAGTCTGACATGTTTGGCGGCCTGGCCACGGGTACGGCAACCGCGGTCGAGCCCCGGGGGCGCGCGGCGTGACTGACCGGGGGTGGCGATGAGCGGAGGCCCGTTGCGAATGAGCGACACGAGGAAAAGGCGGCTCGCCGGGACCGGAGCGATCTTCTGCTGGGCCTTGCTCGTCTGGATGCTGCTGACCTGGACGCTGACGGCGGAGCAGGTCCTGTTCGGGACCGCGGTGGCCGCGGTCGTCGCCGTCGCGCTCGCGCCGCTCGGCGGCGCGGCGGGCCCCTGGCTGCTGCTGCGGCCCCGGCGGCTGGCCGGGGCTGCCTGGCTGGTCGCGGTGACGGCCGGCCGGGTCGCCGCGTCCAACGTGCGGCTCGCGCGGCGGATCTGGGATCCGCGCCGACCGCTGGCCAGTGGCATGGTCATCGCGGCCACGCCGGAACGCCGGGCAGGCCGGCTCACCGCCGTTGGCCTGATGACATCGGTGGTCGTCGACAACCAGCTCGTCGACATCGATCGCAGCCGCGGCCGGCTGCAGTACCACGCGCTGGCCGTCCCGCCCGGCGGCCCGGAGGAGACGGCGCGCGTGATCAATGCTCCTGCCGAGAGGCTGCTCGGGCCGCCGCGGACAGGCGCCGGGGAACGACCGTGACCGGCGCCTACCAGTCCGTCACGATAGTGGTGATAGCGATCGCCGCCCTGCTGCTGATCCGGCTGGCAGCCGGCCCGACGATCTCGGACCGCATCGTCGCGCTGAACGCGATCTCCACCCAGGCGGCGCTCGCCGCCTTGTTCTTCGCCGCGTTCGCCCGCCGTCCCGTCTACCTCGACGTGGCGATCTGGCTCGCCTCGTTCAGCTACCTGGCGGCCATCGTGTGGTCACGGTACCTGGAGCGGGGGCTGCTGTGAGAGAGGGCATCGTCATCGCGCTGGCTGTCACCGGCGGGTTCTTCTCGCTCACTGCCGCCGTGGGCGTCCTGCGCATGCCCGACGTGTACTGCCGGATCCAGTGCTCCAGCATGAGCATCACCATGGGCGCGCTGCCCTTGCTGGCGGCGCTGGTCGTCGGGGAGGGCCCGCTCAGCGCGTACGGCAGCCGCGCGCTGCTGGTCGCCGCGCTGCTGCTGGTGGTGAATCCGGCGGCATCGCACGCGCTGGCCAGGGCCGCCTACAAGACGGGCGTCCCGATGTGGCCAGGGGCCGTCGCTGACCGGGTCAGGGAGCAGCGGGCTGGCCACGGTCAGGCGGAGGCGCCGTGAGCGGGTTCTGGGTACTCGACTACCTCCTGCTCGCGCTGCTGCTGGCCGCCGCGCTGCTGGTGCTCCTGCTGCGCAACCTCAACGGCGCCGTCGTCGCGCTGTCCGCGGCGGGCACGCTGCTGGCGGTCCTGTTCGTGGTGCTGGGAGCACCGGACGTTGCGCACTCGGAGGTCGCGGTCGGGGCGATCGCGCTGCCCGTGCTGTATCTCGTGGCCATCGGCAAGTCACGCACCGTCGTCGACGATCCGGACCTCGGCGAGACCAGCGAGCCCGGCAGTGAGACCCGCTGAGACCGGCGCGCGGCGGGGGGCCGCCTCCGGCCGCATGCGCCCGGAGGCGGCCGAGCACGAGCCGCTGCACCGGCCCTTGATCGCCGCGCTGCTCGTCGGCGGGCTGGCCGCGGCCATGGCGATAGCCGTGGCCGGGATCCCGCGCGAGCACGCTCCGCTGCCCGCCATCGCGCGCCAAGCCATGACGATCGCGCTGCCGAAATGGGGCCTGACCGAGCCGGTCAACGAGGTGGTCTACGGCACGCGCGGCTTCGACACCTTCGGCGAGACCTTCCTGCTGCTGGCTGCGGTGATCAGCGTGGTGCTGATCACCCGCTCGAAGGAGCCTCGGCGGGGTTATTTCGGCGAGGAGACCGCGGCCGGGCGCGAGCGCTCGCGACCCGGCCGGGCAGCGCCGGCGGACGCGGCCGAGGACGCCGCCCGCCGGGCGGAGCACCGGGAGCAGGACGGGCAGGATCCCGCCGGTCAGGCCGGGCCGGCGACGCCGGACCGGGTCCCGCTGGGCACGCCCGCCCCGGAGACGGCGGCCGCGATGACCGTGGTGACCAGGACCGCGATCCGCGCCGCGCTGCCCGTCCTCGCGGTGGCAGGCCTTTACCTGGTCGCATGGGGCTACGCGCCGGGCGGAGGCTTTCCCGGCGGGGCGATCGTCATGGGGGTCGCCCTGCTTGCCTACGCCGGCTTCGGGCGCCGCCGGATCGCCCGGATAGTCCAGCCGCGGTTGCTCGAGGCCGTCGAGATCGCAGGAGCGATGGCCATCGTCGGATGAGCAGGGAGATGCTGGCGAGAAGGCCGGGTCCGCGGGCGCTGGCACCCCGGCCGGGCGGAGCCGGCCATGATCCTGGCGAACTACCTCACCTCGGCCGCGCTGTTCGGCATCGGCCTGTACGCCGTGCTGACCCGGCGCAACATGATCAAGATAGTGATGGGCCTGTCCCTGATGGAGGCCTCCACCTACCTGTTCATGATCTCGCTGGCCTACCGCGGCGGGTCCACCGCGCCGGTGCTGCTGAACCCGCCGCCCGGGCAGAGCATGCGTGCGCTCGCGCACGGCAACGTGGCCGACCCAGTGCTGCAGAACTTCTGCCTCACCGCGGTCGTGATCGGCGTGGCGGTCACGGCGGTATTCCTCAGCGTGGTGGTGCGCATAGCGCAGCACTACCGGACGCTCGACTGCGACCGGGTCAGGGAGATGCGCGGATGACCGCGGCGGCGCTCGCCTCCCTGCTGCCGCTGCCGGTGGCGCTGCCGATCGCCGGCGCGGCCGCGGCACCGCTGCTGGCGGGGGTCTCTGCCCGGCTGCCGGTCATCGTGTCACTGGTCGCCCTCGGTGCCGCGGTCGCGGTCCTGCTGCTCGAGGCGCCCGGCGTGCTCGGCGGCCGGGTGCTCGCGCATTACCTCGGCCGGTGGCGTCCCGTGCACGGCCACGCACTCGGCATCGCGTTCGCCGCCGACCCGCTCGGCCTGGTCTTCGCGCTGGCGGCGGCGGTGATCGGCGCCGTCCTGCTCACCTACACGTTGTCCGAGCTCGGCGGCCTCGGCCCGCGCGAGCTCGGCGGCTACGCGTGCCTGTTCCAGCTGCTGCTCGCCGCCCTGATCGGCGCCGCGCTGACCGCCGACCTGTTCGACCTCTTCGTCTGGTTCGAGGTCGCCGCGCTGGCAAGCTACGGTCTCACCGGCTTCTTCCTTGAGCGGCCGATCGCGCTTGAGGCCGCGTTCAAGGTCCTGGTGCTCACCACGCTGGCCAGCTTCAGCATCTTCACCGGCACCGGCTTGCTGTACGCGAGGCACGGCGCGCTGAACTACGGGCAGCTGCACATCGCGCTGCGCGGCCACGTCAGCGCACCGGAGCTGGTGGCGCTCGGCCTGCTGATCGGCGGCTTCGCCACCAAGGCTGGGCTGATCCCGTTCCACGGCTGGCTCGCCGACGCGCATACCGCGGCGCCCGGGCCGGTCTCCGCGCTGTTCTCCGGCCTAATGGTGAACCTGGGCATCGTGGCGATCGCGCGGGTCGCGTTCACCGTCTACGGCCCGGGCAGCGCCCCTGTTCTCGGGCTGCTGCTGGCGGTAGGGCTGGTATCTGCCCTGCTCGGCGCCCTGCTCGCGCTCGCGCAGGACGACCTCAAAAGGCTGCTTGCCTACGACACCGTGTCGCAGATGGGGATACTCGCCGTCGGCCTGTCGACCGGGACGGCGGCCGGGATCGGCGGCGCCGTCTACCATCTGGTCAGCCACGCGCTGTTCAAGCCGCTGCTGTTCTTGTGCGCGGGCGCGATCGTGCACCGGACCGGGCTCACCAGCCTGGCCGAGATGGGCGGCCTGGCGCGCCGGATGCCGGTCATCACGGCCGCCTTCGTGATCGGCGCGCTGTCCATCGCCGGCATCCCGCCGTTCAACGGCTACGTGTCGCTCGGCCTCATCCACCAGGCACTGCTGGAGAAACACCAGGCCATCCCGTTCGCCCTCATGCTGATCGCGCAGGTCATCACCATCGCTGCGCTGGGCCGGGCGGCGTGGCTGGCGTTCTTCCGGCGCGCCGGGGACCGCGGCGGGCTTGAGCGGCTGCAGCCGGGGATGCTGGCCGGGCTGGCCAGCCTGGCCGGATGCTGCGTGGCGTTTGGTGTCGCTCCCGGCTTCTTCCTGGAGAACGTGATCGCGCCGGCGGCTGCGGGCGTGCTGCACCCGGGCCAGTACGCCCGGGCGGTCCTGTCCGGTGCCGCGCGGCTGCCCGCGCTGCGGATTCCGTTCGACTACGCGTCGCCGGGCGAGCTCGCCTCGGTGGCGGCGTGCCTCGGCCTGGCCGGGCTGCTGGCCTGGGCTTACCTGCGGATGTCCGAGCCCGCGCCGATCCGGGTGCTGCGCGCGGCGCACTCCGGATCGGCGAACGACTACGCCGCCTATGCGGTTACCGGCACGCTGGCGGTGATCGCCGCGCTGAGCCTGCTGCCCCGGCTACCGGGGCACGGCGCCGTCAGCAGGGGAATCGCCTGCCGCGTCAGCCTTCCTGTCGCCGGCCACGGCGGCGGGCTCGCTGCCGCCGGCCTTGGCCGCGGGCGGCCGGCTCGCGCTGAGCGCCTGCTCCACGGTTTCAAAGTTAGGCAGCCGGTCGGCGAGGCCAGCGCGATGGTCCCGCCGGCGGCCACGAGCTTCTTCCAGTGGCCCACGATGACGGCCAGTGAGCTGGTGTCCATGAAGCCGACTGCCGCGAGGTCGATGATGATGTGGCTGCTGGCCCGGCGGGCCTTCGTCAGGCACTCGTCAAACTGGCCGCTCGTGACGATATCGAGGTCACCCCGGACAGTGACGATCACGCTCTCGCCCCGGCGCTCGGTCGACAGCTGGATTCCTTCCAACCTGCCTCCCGCCGGACTGGCCCCAGGGCCGGGGCGACACCGGTTTATCGTATGCCCGCCGGACGGCAGCGCGCGCCACGCCGTGGGTGCCGGGAGTTCCGCTCAATGATCCGCGCGTAAGATCTTTCCTGGGCGCGACGCCAGCGCGGCCGCCCGCACGCCCGGAACGCCCGGCCCGAGGGAGGGAGGGGTTTACGGGGCACCATGAGTCCCGACACCACGCCCGCCGATAGAGGCTTCCACCATCTGGCGCTCTTCTACCGCAGCAGCCAGGAATATCTGGCGTCCCTGCTGGCGTTCGCGCGGGCCGGCCTC
>WNGG01011299.1_pt1 | contig 12670 bp, 14 predicted proteins | sample 5400661 | NCBI WGS metagenome assembly WNGG01 (sample SAMN13153372, study PRJNA577476) | soil metagenome | isolation source: 100 cm soil or saprolite under Garry oak tree replicate 1 | place: USA:California | collected 2016-06-15 | reverse complement strand
CGGGAATTAGCTGAAATTATGATATAACGGTTATATTAAGTAGAAAGGCCTAAAAGCCGAGCACAGAAGCTATTCTACTTGACAATAACTGCGGGATGAGTGGTCCCTATCATCGACAAAGCTCATCTTTATACCGCTTTTTAGAGTGCTATAGGCCGCTGAAACTGCATCCAAAAAGCAGTTTCGGCCTGTTCAGTAGCTTCTCCGAGCTTAAAAATGTGCCTTCGGCCTTATATCATAATTTCAGATATATAGTTAGGGAGAGGAGGAGCATCATGGCGAGACACAACACTGTCCAGGCTTCATCTTTCTCTTCCCTGGAGCACCTCGATATGTATGAGAATACCGTCAGCGGAAGGGATAGTACCGAGGCGGCGTATCTCCAGCTGAGAAGAGCGATCTTACGCAACGAACTGCCCAGTGGCAAGCACCTCTCGCAGAGGGAACTCGAACAGCGGTTTGGAGTCGGCCGGACGCCCTTGCGAGAGGCCCTGCGCATGTTGCAGCGGGAGGGACTGGTGGAGGCCGAACCGAACCACCGTGTCCGTGTGGCCGGTTTCTCCTTTCCTGATCTCGAGCAGTTGTATGCGATGCGCATCAGTCTGGAAGCACTGGCCATTCGTTTGACTGTTCCTTGCCTCCAAACTGCTGAACTGGACAGACTCGAAGGGTTGCTCACCCAGATGGATGAACTGAGTACTGCCGAAGCGTATGAGCGCTGGGAAGTTCTCCATCGGGCCTTTCACCTCGGTCTGATTGCCCATGCTGGTCCCCGTATCGTGAAAATGGCGGCCCAGTTGTCCGATCATGGCGAGCGCTATCGACGCTTCTATAGTACGCAGACTCCCCATGCCTTTGAGCGAGGGATGCGTGAACACCAGTCGATTCTGGATGCCTGTCTTGCGCGAGACCCTGCAGCGGCGGCTTCGCGTCTCGCCCGTCATTACGCATCAGTAGTGCTGGGTACGCTTGCCGTACTAGCTCCCGAGTATGACCCGGTGCTGGTACGTACAGCACTCCATGCCGCCATGCAAGCGCAGACCAATGGGAAGAATGGAGCACGAGATCTAGGATAAACACCTGCTCTCAGTATGTTTCGTCAAGAGGGAAGACCAAGGTTCTGCCCAAGGACACCTTCGAGATTGCTACTCCACTGGAGTAACTATCATAAGGCAAGGCTCAAAGAGAGGCAATCGTGTTTGACACTGTTTGCCTCGTGTGAGCAGAAAAGTGTCAAGCTCATTTGAACCTTGCCTAAGCAACAAAACATCCAGATATATGCTAGAGAAGGGAGGAGTGGAGAGGGCAAATGCAAGTGTTAAGTCTCGCATTGAGGGTTCCAGCTCCCATCACAGTATGGGGTGTCCGTTTCAACAATTTGAAAGGTGTAGAGAGGACCTGTAAGAGGTAATAGCCGAACAATCTGAACCCTTCGTTGCGTCGGAGTTCTCCGTGACGCCAGGTTCCCAGGGCTTGTATAAAGGTGACGATAGCACGATACAGGTAAAAATGGCCTAACTCCAACCAGAAGAGTTTGACCAGGCACAAGAGTTCGCCGCGTGGAAAGTGCTTGTTCCGAGCTTCTTCTCTTGCAGCAAGGACATATTCATGTGCCCTTGCGTAATTCCCTTCCTTACTGTAGAGCGCGGCCCAGGCAAGGCTCACCTGCAGGCGTCCTGAGCTAGCAAATTGAATGGCATCGAAAATTTCCTGGCTCACAAGCAGGTGATCGCGGGCCTGCTCTACTAACGAGGCCGAAATGAGCAACTCGCCCAGTCGCAAATGGTAGAAGGCAAGACGTGCGCGAGGCTCCTGGGCAAACATTTGTAGATATCGGGACGCTTCAACATAGTAACGCATCGCTTCCTGCACGTCTCCTTCTCCTTCGGCGATACGGCCCAGGTAGTGATGGATCGTATCCATGGAACTCACCCAAATATCATGGTTTTCTGCTTCAGCCCCCCTGTCAGCGTCCAATAATGCTTTTGCCTGCAACAGGCAACTTTTTGCCAGCTGGTATTTGAATAGTGGAGTGTAGTTCATCCCAAAAAAGGTCAGTAACTTGGGCTTATACTTTTGAAGATGGCTGTGGCGCTGGATCAGTTGCTCACATTCCTGGCAGACTTGAAGCGCCTTCTGATAGTGACTTACTTCTGTGTAGTAAACGGCGCAAGAGAGGAGCACTTTCAGCAGCTTCTCTACATTACCTGAAACTTCAGCATAGCGCTTTGCTTCCATGAGCGCCTGCTCACGCTCGGCGCTCTCCAGTTGATTGAGGCGCAGCAGGTCCGCCTTTGCCTGGTAGAGTTCGATGGGCGAAAACCCCGCCTGGCGGTAAACGCGAATGGCCTTGTCCATGAACGCTTTGCTGAATGCGTAGCCCACTCCAGCGTTTTCCACAAAACGGGTAATGACCGAGATGAAATTGATGAGGAGCTGTTGATCAACCAGTTCCGGTGTGTTTAAAGCTCCGTAGAGCGCATGGAGTGATTGTGCTATATCTTCCTGGGAAGGAGATTGAGAGGTACGCAGACGGTCGTAGTAATCACGCAACACTCTTTCAAAGGCGTTACGCCTGTCCTTCGCCTGACGAAAGCCTGCTTTAGTGGCATGGATGCTTTGAAGTTTTTGTTCGATAGTAGTGTCGTCGATCGATAACATCGGTTTCCCTGTCAAGTATATGCTAACCCTCAGTTTTCACAAACAAATTTCCACAAGAGGCTATGAATGGAATAGAGGGAATTCAGCTTCGAAGTGCGAATCAATGACAGGTCGCAAGCAACCCGCAGCGTATTGCGAAACATACCCTCATCTTCTATACCGCTATAGGTGCGTAGTGCCTCATAACTCACACTATCTCCAGCACCGAGTGGACAAAAGGCATTCAGGATCCAGTGCGATGCGTCCTTGCCGCAGTATTGTTCAAGGACCGAGAGAGATTCTGCATAGAGATAGTCAATAATATTCCCCCCAAGACGTTGATTGACCGCCTGTAACTCCGCGAGAACGAGCGGAAACGGCAGCGAAGAGCTTGATTAAGAGGGGGTTGCCCTCGGTAACCTCTACGATGGGTCGAAGTTCGTCATCACTTGCCCCTTCGATAAGATCACTACCAAGGGAGCGGATAAAGCGTAAAGCTGGTTCGGGCTCAAGCCCTTTGACGCGTCGCTCGACAAGGTACTGCACTTTCCCCAGTAAAGCATGGCGGGTCGTGAGGAGTATCTTGTGGGGATTGACAAGAGCATTGCTGCCCAGGTACTGAATTGAAACTCTCTCTCGCTAATTCTGCTTGCGTGAAATCCTCGATACGCCGTAAGTGTTCTTTAAGCACCTTTCCAAATGGACTGTCTGGCTTCTCATCCTCACGGCGTGGGCGACCACCATATGTCATAGTCCTCACCTAGAGCTGTTAATAACTCTATTAACAACTTTGACTAATGTCATTGACAGCTTTCTCAGCTATGCTCACATCGGAAGGCGCAATCTTCCCTTCCACATAGTAGTTTAACACAGGAGAGATCATTATGGAAAAAGAAAAAGTCGTCGTCTTTCTGGACTACGCGAACATCAACCGGGCGGCCACAGAGAAACGCTGTGGCCTGGACTATCAGCACTTGCTTCACTATATGGGTGAGGAGCGTTTTCTCATCGAAGCTTATTGTTACGTGCCAATCAATCCACGGCGTGAACATCGCTCGGACAGAGAGATAGAGGAGCTGTGGCGTTCCGGCTATATTGTCAATACCAAAGTGGGCAATATTGCCGGTGAAACGTACAAGTGCAACTTTGATGTTGAAATCACCATGGATGTCCTGAAGGCTGTGTACCAGGTGAAACCTGACATTATTGTCCTGGCTACCGGTGACTCCGATTTTATCCCACTTATTCAAGAAGTGAGGAAAGCTGGTGTGCGTGTCGAGGTGGCAGCTTTTAAAGAGACAGCCGGGATCGACATCATGCTCAAGGCTTCGGGTTTTATAGACCTGGCTGTGTACTATGAACACTATCTCGCCGCTCAAAATGGTGAGCAGGGTGAGGAGAGCGTGGAAGAACGGTACAAAAATCTCATCCAATCACAAAATGGTGAGCAGGACGAGGAGAGTATGGAAGACCAGTATCAAGACCTCGTCCAATCACAAACGAGCGATTTGGATGAGGATGAGACACAAACGAGCGATCTGGATGAGGATGAGATGCAATTACCTGAAGATCAGGTGGACAATGAGACAGATACTCCTGCACGTGACGCCGTAGATCTCCAACTCGACGTAAACATCAGCGTTACGAAAGGCAACGACATCATTGTTCCGGCAATTCACACCACAGATGATCAGGATTTAGAAGCTACCATCGACTAGCAAGAAGGAGGATTTACTCATGGCTATCATTAACGGCAGACGCATTCAAGTTCCACCCACCGGCATTACCGGCCAGAATCTGATCCAACAGGTCAATCCCAGTCCCGGTCGGCGACCAGTCATTCAACAAGGAGCGGCTTTCCAATCTATTCGGCCAAACTATACCTATAAGCCGACGGAGCTGTTTGATAAACACGGCAATCCCGTCAAGATCACCACTATCCCTGATCGGACGAAGGGCGTAACTTATGGGGGATACCGCACCTTTCTTTCAAAACAGATCATCACGGAGCAGGTCTACGATATAGCCGAGAAGCTGTTTAAGAAAGGCGTGTCGTTCGATGAAGAGAACGCCGATTGGATGATCGCCAATTCATATGTCTTGCCTCCCATATGGCATAGTATTGCCAGAACAACCGATCTGATGGTGGTCTTTCCTACTGAGTATCCAGAGCTGCCCCCTGTCGGTTTCTACCTCAAGGAGGATATACCCCTCTCCGTCAATGGTCACCTGTATCAGACCGCCTATCATGAGGCATGTAGCGATCCCCTGACGCAGGGATGGAAGTGGTACTGCGTCTATATTAATGCTGGAGCCTGGCAACCGGCTCCAGTCATACGCCCTGGAGATTGGAGGAAAGGGGATAGCCTCTGGACGTACTTTACCCTGATCAGTGAAGTTTTATCGGGGACAGACGAATGAGCACAAATTTTCGCTACCACATCAAGTTTAAACAGGGTGATCTTGAACACCTGCGGGCAAGGGTACTCGAAGACCTTTCACGGGAACATTTTGCTGTTCTGCTGGGCAAAACGCAGAAGATCGATGGCAACACCATTATCAATGTCATCGATCTCCTGTTCCTCGATCGGTCAGACTACTCTCAGCAGAGTGTGGCCTTTTTACGGATCAAAAAGGACTTCATCCACAAGGCCTTAGTTGAGCTGACCAACAGGTACGATGTCGATACCATTATCGATGTCCATACGCATCCGTTTACCCAGGGGAGAGTCGCGTTCTCGGCCACCGATGATGGAGATGAAGAAAGCTTCTCTCTGTTTCTGAAGGAAAAGTTTGAAGGTCTTCACTATGCCAGTATTGTCTTTTCGCAAAACCGGTACTCAGCCAGAGTATGGACCTTCAGTGGCGGCTCTCCCGTGGCCAGGAGTGCGCTCATAAAAACTCAAACGAGCTCGGAGAACATCCTGAGTTCTGACTTTCGTGAATACACGGATGCGCAATATGAAAAAACGGCGGTCATAGGAGGAGAGGGCTTTTTCAATCGCAGTGCGGCAGTCCTTGGCCTGGATGTGATGCGAAAAATTATGCATGATCAGGTCATCTCCATCGTCGGTGTCGGCGGTTTGGGCTCAATTGTCGCAGAGCATCTCATCCACATGGGCTTTCATGAGATCAATCTCATCGATCCTGATGTGCTGGAAATGTCGAACCTGAACCGCGTTGTGGGAGCATACTACGAGGATGCTCAACAGAAGCGCTATAAAGTTGATGTGGTCAAGAGACACCTCACCAGAATCAATCCCCACGCTACTGTCCAGGCGTACAAAAAGGACGTTCACGACCGGGAGATGGAACGAGTGTTGGCTCTCTCTGATTGGATGATTGTGGCCACCGATAATCATTCAAGCAGACTGCGGGCGCAGGAGCTATCGGTACAGTACTTTGTTCCCCTGATATCTGTCGGGGTAAACATCAGCGTGAAAGAGAACAAAATTGATGACATGAGCGGCGAAGTGATTACGGCCAGAGTGGGAGACTACTTGTGTCTAAACTGCCTCCATCGGATCAATCCGATTAAGGTAGCAAGTGAAAGGCATCCAGATCAGACTATTCGAGACGAATTGGTGAAGAGGGGATATGTGACCGGTAAGGATATCAAAGAGCCTGCGGTAAAGACGCTCAACACGTCCTTAGCCACCATGGCAGTCGAGGTGCTGGTCAATCAGTATACCGATTTGAGGAGGCATGTGCCTATCCTGGTCTACGAAAACAACGGACATATGAGCATTTACGAGGATAGAGAGAGTGTGCAGATGAGGAACAAGCAGTGCTTTCTCTGCAACGTCTGATGGTTGCCTTCCATCTTTCGACGTGAAACGCGACCAGTGATTGTAGGGGCGCAATTCATCGCGCCCAAGAGGCATTAACCTAAGAAACGGCTGAACGAGGAGATCGGCCAGGGCCTCGCGTAGGGGCGGGGGTGGTGTTGGGTGGAGTGGGGGCCCTTGTGGCCGCCCGCTGGGGGAAGGATAACAAACCGGCGAATCTATGAGGGCCAGAGCGGGCGGCCACAAGGGCCCTCCCCCCACATCCACGCCGCCCCCGCCCCTACGCGGTATCCCAACGATTTCGTTAGCTTGATGCCTCTTGGGCGCAATGAATTGCACCCCTACAATTTCTCATATATGTTGAAAGCGAGTCAGACAAGTCAGATGAAGGATAGGAAACCACTCGGAATCCAGCGTCCACAGCAGACACCCAATCCTGCGAACCAGACTCGGAACAGCTTGCCTTGGAGCTCATTGGAGCAGCAGATGGTGCGTATGCAAAAGCAGATCTCGCAAGCCTGTCAGCGTGGTGACAAACAGGCAGTTCACACCTTGCAACAGCAGTTGATGGAAGCGGAAGCGGCCCGACTGCTGGCCGTGCGCCGGGTTACCGAGGAGAACCAGGGTAGGCATACAGCGGGAGTCGATGGCGTCAAATCGCTCACGGCTCAAGAGCGGCTGGCGATGGCATCTGCCATTCATCCCAGGAACTGGAACTCCCAGCCATCCATGCCGGTGCGACGCGTGTGGGTCCCCAAGCCAGGCACAATAGAACGGCGTCCACTGGCCATTCTGCCCATGATCGACCGCTGTAAGCAGGCACTGGTGAAACTGGCACTTGAACCAGAATGGGAGGTGCAATTTGAAGCTCATAGTTACGGCTTTCGTCCCGGTCGGAGTACCCATGATGCGATAGCAGCCATTCTGGTGGCAATTGAACGTCATCCCACCTTTGTGTTCGACGCCGATATTGAAGGGGCGTTCGAATTCATTAACCAAGCCGTGGTGCTGGATAAGCTGCAGACTTATCCAGCACTGCGGCAAGCCATTCACGCCTGGCTTACTGCGGGGGTAGTGGATGGTGGCATCTACTCCCCGAGCGAAACGGGGATAGCTCAGGGAGGGGTCCTCTCGCCGCTGCTCATGAATATCGCACTGCATGGGATGGAAGCGATAGTTACCGAGGGCTTCGCCAATAGTCATGCCAGGGATCAACCATTACTGGTGCGCTACGCAGATGATTTCGTGATTTTGCACACTGATCTCAAAGAACTGCAACAGGCGGTCAGGCGCGTCAAGCACTGGTTAGCCACAATGGGATTACACCTGCATGCTCACAAGACACGCATCACGCATACGCTGACGCCCTATCAAGGACAGGTCGGCTTTGATTTCCTGGGGTTCAGTATTCGCCAGGAGGTGGTAGCGGAAACGCCTGCGAGTAGGAGTGAGCAGCATTTTCCAGGCGGCCAGGAGGGATCACCGGGCAACCACAAAGGTCGCTCCTCCAGTGATACGAATCGGATCGAGAAGCTCATCCGTAGTCAAATGGGCGAGTACGAGAGTTTACCTGTTCTACAGACAGAGTCTCCCTACTATGATACGAATCGCATCGAGAAGCTCGTCCGTAGTAGCGGGACCCTGTCTGGGGGACAGGTACATCCACGTGCTCGCTCGACTGACTCACCCAGGGTCAAGACTCTCATCGGTCCTAGCCAGGAAGCGAGCAAGCGCCATCTGACTGGTATTGATCAACGCTTGCGGCAGTTGCAAACCGCTCCGCAAGAGCGGGTCATCGCGGAACTCAATCCGCTGGTTGTGGGATGGTCAGCCTACTATAACGGAGTCGTCCCGGCAGCAACCATGAGCCGCTACGATGAGCTGGTGGAGCAGAGGCTCATCAATTGGGCGAGCAAGCGCCATCCCGGCCAAGCACGCGACTGGCTCCTGGCTCGCTACTGGCATGCAGTCGGCAAGCAGAAAAAGGTTTTTGCAACTCATGACGGGGTTCAGTTGCGGGCATATCGACAAGCGAGCATTCTGAGAGGAGAGAGAGCCTGACCCCCACAAGGGGAGGTATTTGGAATGGAGGCAGTAGATCGCGTAGGGGCGGGGGCGGACGTGGGGTTGGGTGGGGGCCCTTGTGGCCGCCCGTGGGGGAGGGTGGAAATGCGGCCCTCATCAGCCACGACGGGCGGCCACAAGGGCCCTCCCCCCACATCCACCCTACTCCCGCCCCTACGCGAGAGACTCCTACCCCTGAAAGGATCCCCTTGTGGAGGGGTCAGGCCCACAAACATCTGTGATGCACTCTGAAATAAAGACACCAGAAAGGTAAGCAATGAACAACACATCTCATGTGGAGATGCTACCCATCTCCTCGCTCAATGCGCTGGAGTATTGTCCACGCAAGTTCTATTACCAGTTTGTGCAGGGCGAGATGCTGGTCAACGAATTCGTGCTGGAAGGGACGCTGGCCCACCAGCGCGTCCACCAGGCCGGGACCCACACGACGGCCTTGGGAGAGAGAGAGACCACGCGCCTGTACCTCTACAGCGAAGCCCTGCACCTGAGCGGCTTTGCCGATGTGATCGAGGAGAGAGGGGGAGTGTTTTTTCCTGTGGAGTACAAGCACGGACATCAGGGGACCTGGCTCAACGACCATATCCAGCTCTGTGCACAGGCACTCTGCCTGGAAGAACGGCAGCCGGGCAAACCACTCATCCCTCATGGGTACATCTTCTCTGTTGGCTCGCGACGACGGGTCCAAGTGAAATTTACCAAAGAGCTACGAGAGAAGACACGGGCCACTATCGCCCAGGCGTTGCAAGTCGCGACCCTCGAGACCGCACCGCCACCTCTCTCGGGCAAACTCGTCGTGCGCTGCCCGCCTTGCAGCCTGTTGCCCCTGTGCCTACCGGAGGAAGTACGCCTGCTGCAATCGAAGAAGGGAAAATGAAAAGGAGATTTTCATGCCAACACTCTACCTGACCGAAGACTATAGCCTGGTGCGCCGCGACACCGAGGACACCTTGCTGGTGCAAATTCCCGAAAAGCGAGCCAAGGATGGTGCAACACCTGCACCGGCTCGCAAAGAACACATCCCGCTCGTCAAGATCGATGAGGTCGTGGTGCTCGGCGAAGTCACCCTGACGGCCTCGGCTCTGCACCTGCTGCTAGAACGCAACATCGAGATCACCTTCCTGAGCCATTTTGGGCAATTCAAGGGTCGCCTCTCGCCCCCCTTTTCAAAGAATGCCATCCTGCGCCTGGCCCAGTACCGGGCGCATCAGGACATGACCGTACGCTGTGAGCTCGCCCGGCGCTTCGTGATCGGCAAACTCTCGAATCAGCGACAACGGTTACAGCGGTTCAACCGCACGCATCGGGATGCCGCGGTAAGCCAGGCGATCCAGCAACTGACTGAGCTGATGGGCGGTTTGGCGAACCTCTCAGTGGATCGACCATCGAGAATGAAGCCATTAACCGGTGGAGACCATCGCGTTGAAGGCACCCCTCTGGAAACCATCCTGGGCATGGAAGGGTCAGGCAGTGCCGCCTACTTTCGCTGCTTTGGCAAGCTTCTGAGCGACCCCAAGCAGTGGCCTTTTCCAGGGCGTGTCAAGCGACCTCCTACCGATCCGGTGAACTCCTTGCTCAGTTTTGGCTATTCCTTGCTCACCAACAAAGTTGCCAGTGCTGTGCAACTCGTTGGCTTCGACCACTTTGTCGGGTACCTGCATAGTTCCTTCTATGGAAGACCAGCTTTAGCTCTTGATCTGGTGGAAGAATTCCGGCCAAGCATCGTGGATTCGGTCGTCGTGAACATGCTGAATCATCGCATGCTGACGCCCACGGATTTTGTCGTGGAACTGGGAGCCTATCGTCTCAAGGACGAGCAACGCAAAGTCTTCTTCACGAAACTCGAAGAACGACTCAATGAAGAGATTGAACATCCTATCTTTGGGTACAAGACCAGCTATCGTCGCTGTCTCGAACTCCAGGCGCGGCTGCTGGCCAAATATGTCACAGGAGAGATTGATGAGTACCCGCCATTCCTCCTCAGGTAGGTGATGATGAGCAACACAGCCAGAATCCGGAGCCAAAGCACCTGTTATGTCATCGCCTATGATATTCCCGATGACAAGAGGCGCACCAAAATCCACCAAGTGCTGTTAGGTTTCGGAAAGTGGACCCAATACTCGCTCTTCGAATGTTTCCTGAGCAGGAAAGAGCTCATCCTGTTACGCTCCAAGCTGGAAGAGCACCTGGTGGCCAAAGAGGACAGCGTGCGCTTCTATCCCTTATGTGCCAATTGCGTGAGCCGGGTGGAAACGGTCGGTGGGCCACCACCAAGCGAAACCTCTGTCTTTATTGTGTAAGCACAACTATTCAGCGCGGGTCGCAGTGATCGCTTCTCTGAGCGTAGACCCGCGCATCGCTCCACAAGCGGCTTGATACGAATTTGGCCCGCTGCGAGGTGCCTTTTCTGAGCCAAAAAACGCCCCAAAAAAGAGACCCGCGCAAACCCTTGCATAAACTGGCTTCTTATGCTATACTAGAAGCACCGCAGGCTAAATGGCCTGGGAAGCCCGTTCGGGATTGAAACTACCACCTGGCATCGTAATTATCCCAAGTCAGGATTTGGCTAAATGGCCTGGGAAGCCCGTTCGGGATTGTGCGCCATGTCACGCATCACAGGATCCCTGGTACAGCCAGGAGGAACGAGGAGAAAGGTTCCTGGGTCATCTCATCTACCTTGCGTCGAAAGACAAGGGGGAAAGCAGCATATGAGAAAAGCCATCGAGATTTGACAGACGATAGAGGTCGAGGATGGCAAGACCCGCGCAGTATGAGTAAAGCTAGACTGCCTGAAGTTCAATTGACAGTGGTCAAAAACGGGGCCTATGGGCAAGCGTCTGAAACCCATACCCACCTCTGCAAGGGTTATCAATCCCGACCTTTGTAATCTCCTGAGGTGTGGACGGTGGCTAATGAAGTCACTTAAGCCAATGAATGAACGCTCTAACCTGCGCTAGGACGTCCTGTGATGACGGAACATGGGATCACCTACCCCGCGAGAGCGGCACGGTGACAGAGCCTGGGTAGTAATCAGCGAATGGGAAAGCCATTTACACGGTGAAGCCAGGCAGGGCTTGTGGCAAAGGTGAGGGAGGTGTGCGAAATGCATATGGCCAAAACTCATGCTCTTGCCAGCCATCTTTGATGGAAACGAGCCTGGAGAGCCGGATGCTAGGAAACCAGCCCGTCCGGTTCGGGAAAGGGGAGTTGGAAACGTGTCAACGTCTAGAGTCCGGGAACGGAGAGTGTCGTTTCAATCGCTCTCGCCAGCCCTTTTGGAGACGAGGTAACGCGCCAGCCATCTATTTCATGAGGACAAAAGGACACCCAGGATATATGCTCAATTGTGGCCTATTAGGCCCGCCACCGAAATTTACAACGTTAAGGTCATTGCCCATCAAAAAACAGATCAAAAAACAGATCAAAAAACACCGTTCAATCAAAAAAAGTTGTCATGTCCAAGATAATCTCACCCCTTACCATTTATAAAGAGGGCACTGAAGCTGCTCTACATCATGCACTTCGGTTCAGGTGTCAGTGATAACAGTTCTTATCTCGAACAGACGTGAGCCAGAAGATACCATGCCGCTGAGTGTGCGAGGCTCCTTCGGTACTTTTGGATGTTCCTACTTCAACGAAGGAGAGAGGCTTAACAGATATTCCGCTACGGAATCATTGATGAGGAGGAATTTAATGTAAAAATTCTTGAAAAAGTTATAAATACATGTTAGAGTTACTATGGTAATCCACTTTGAGCCTTCTGTGTTTCGTTTATATCATCTAAAAACTCTCAGACCTAGCGTTTATTAAGAGTCTGGCATTATCTTCGCAGCGCCATTAGTTGAAACGGTGAAAGATCATGAACCATCTGGATCTGGTCAAGCTTACAGCGTTGATGCAACGCACCAGCGGTCAACCCGAAATGATGGTCGGGTTGCTTGATGGACCTGTCGCAACCACCCATCCTGATCTTGAGCGTGAGCATATCCGTGAGATTCCTGGGAGCATACGCGGGGCATGTACCCAAACCAAGAGCGTTGCCTGCCTGCATGGAACCTTTGTGGCAGGTATTTTGTGTGCGAAGAGGAGCTCTAATGCCCCTGCTATCTGTCCCAACTGCACCCTGCTGGTGCGCCCTATTTTTGCAGAGACACAAGGAG
>WNGG01006837.1_pt1 | contig 12670 bp, 10 predicted proteins | sample 5400661 | NCBI WGS metagenome assembly WNGG01 (sample SAMN13153372, study PRJNA577476) | soil metagenome | isolation source: 100 cm soil or saprolite under Garry oak tree replicate 1 | place: USA:California | collected 2016-06-15 | reverse complement strand
GAAGCTTTCGGCCGCAGCACGCTGGCGAGCGCGTCGGCGCCGCACGGCGGGAATAGGAGGCCGTCCTGCGGCACATCGAGCTCGCAGGCATTGGCCACCGCCGCCATTTCGATTGCCGACTTGGTGCCGTCGAGAAACGAATTGAACATCTGCGAGTTCATGCCGGCCTTGCGCGCCTCTTCGGCGGTAAGTCCGTAATGCCCCCAGACGCCATCTGGTGTGACCGCATGATAGGCCGGCAGGTATCTGGTGCCTTTGCCGGCGGCAGCGACGGTAAAACCGGCCGAGCGCGCCCAATCGACCATTTCGGCAATCAAGGCCGGCTGATCGCCATAAGCGAGCGAGTAGATCACGCCCGCGGCGCGCGCCTTGGCGGCGAGCCACGGTCCGGCAAGCGCATCGGCTTCGACATTGACCATAACGATCGGCTTGCGCGCCTCGATGGCAGCGAGCGCATGCGCGATGCCGGCGGTCGGATCGCCGGTCGCCTCGACCACAACGTCGACGCCCTGATCGAGACAGGCGTCGCGCCCGCGTTCGGAAAAACGCGTATGCGCGATCCGGCCGGCATCCCAACCGACCGTGCGGCAAGCAGCCTTGGCGCGGTCGAGGTCGCGGTCGCAAATCAGCGCCACTTCGAGGCCGGCGATCGACGGCACCTGGGCGAGAAACATCGAGCCGAATTTTCCCGCGCCGATCAAACCGACGCGGACGGGTTTCCCCGCTTGGACGTGCGCCGCGAGCAGCGATTGCAGATTCATGCCGGTACTGCCATCAAATGACGAAGACTATTCCGCCGCCACTCTGTGCTCGCGCGCATAGACGAGCAGCGCATCATCGGCGACCGGCACGAGCGGCGTAAAATCGCGATGCGCGATCCATTCCGGCCGCGTGAATTTGGTGATGTGGTTCGATACCGCGCACAGCGTCAAATAGACGATCTTGCGCGGATAGGGCGTGATGTTCGGCGGCGAAGCATGCACCAAATTGCCATGGAACATCAGCAGCGAACCGGGCTTGCCGGTCGGTGCCACGATGCCGCCTTCGGCGGCGAGCCGCGTCACGGTTTCCTTATCCAGCGTCCACAACGGATAGGACGTGGTGAGCTTGTCGTGACCGGCCGCCAGCACGCCCTGTCTGTGACTCTTCGGAATGAGCATCAGCGCGCCGTTGATCGGCATCACTTCGTCGAGGAACACCGCGATATTCATCGCGCGGGGTTCCGGCATGCCGTCGTCGCGCGCCCAGGTGCCGTAGTCCTGGTGCCACTGCCACACGTCGCCTTCGAACGCCGCCTTGGCGTTGAGCTTGAATTGATGGACGTAAACATCCTCGCCGAACATTTGCTGCAGCGGCTCGACCAGCCGCGGATGGCAGGCCAGCAAGCGGAAGGTCTCGTTGAAGGTGTGCGCGGCGAAGGCGGTGCGCGGCGCGCCGGTTTTCTCGCGCCATACTTCCTGGCGATCGAGTTTAAGAATCGCCTCGGCGTCATCGCGCAACAGCGCGATCTCCTCCTCGCTGAAGCAATTCGGAAAAAACAAATAGCCTTGTTCGTCGAACGCTTTGATCTGAGCGGGGTTGAGCTTCATGATGCGTTTCCTGATGCATTCTTGACGCGTTTTGCGCCGCGTTTTCGAAAAGACTTTATCGGTTTCACGCAAATTTAGCGCAAAGCGGAGAGGCGATCTACGTGCCGCGGAACATTGCTTTGCGCTTGGCATGGAACGCTTCGACGCCTTCGCGAAAATCGTCCGACTGCCGCAGCCGGCTGTAACAATGGCCTTCCAGCTCGATCGCCGCCTGCAGATTGGTGTCCTCGGTCGCGTTCAGGAGCGCCTTGGCGGTGCGCTGCGCCAGCGGCGAGAACGCGCGTAGTTCCTCAACCAAAGCGTCGGTTGCCGCTTCCAGTTTGTCGTCAGGCACGCATTCGGTGGCGATACCCCAGTCGTAGGCCTGGCTGGCGGTGATGCGTTTTGAGCGCATCACGATGTCCTTGGTGCGGGTGATGCCGATGATCTTTTGCAGGCGCGCGGAGCCGCCGGAGCCGGGTATCTGGCCGAGCCGCTGCTCCGGCAGCGCGTACAGGCAGGTCTCGGACGCGATGCGGAAATCGCAGGCCAGCGAGATTTCGAAGCCGACGCCAAAACAATAGCCGCGGTTGGCGGCGACGACGGGTTTGGCGCAACGCGCCGGCGCGGCGATGTTCCAAGCCAGTTTGGCGACATGTTCGGGCGAGGCCTGCAGGAAACCAGCTATGTTGCCGCCGGAGGAAAAATGCTCGCCGGTGGCGCGCAGCACGATCACGCGCACGCGCGCATCCTCATCGAGCGCTTCGAAAACAAGTCGAAGCTGATCGCGCTCCTCCATTTCGATGACGTTCAGCGGCGGCCGATCGAGCACGATATCGGCGCGTTCGCGCGCGCTGTCGATCTCGACGCGAAAGCCGTCGAGCTTGTGGAAGCGCGGATCGGCAAAGTTGGCCGCCGATGAAGTGCTCATGCCGCCGTCCCTTGGCGGCGCGGCGCATCGGCGGGGTGAGCCGGTTCAGGGATATAATCGCCAGCGGCCAGTTTGCGGCGCAACAGTTTGCCGACCGGCGATTTCGGAATCTCTGCGACGAAGACATAGCGTCGCGGCCGCTTGAAGCTTGCAAGACCCGAAGCGCGGCAGAAAGCATCGAGCTCCTCGGCTTCGATCGCCGCGCGGCGTCTGACGAAAGCGGTAATGACCTTGCCCCAGCGCTCGTCCGGCAGGCCGACCACGGCGACTTCCGACACCGCCGCATGCAGCGACAAGCAAGACTCGATCTCGACGGGGGAGACGTTCTCGCCGCCGGTAATGATCATGTCGTCGACCCGGCCCGTGACGAAGAGATCGCCGTCGCGGTCGACGAAGCCGGCATCACCGGTGAAATACCAGCCCTGCCGCAGCGCCTTGGCGTCGGCGTCGGGACGCCGCCAATAGCCTTCGAAGGATTCATCGCTGGCGAGCAAGCTGATGACCTCGCCTTCTTCGCCGGGCGCAGCCAGCTCATCGACCGATTTGGCGCCAAGTTTCACCACGCGCACCGTCTCATTGATGCCGGCCCGGCCAGCCGAGCCCGGCTTGCCTGGCGCGTTCGGCTCGATGGTGAAGGTGTAGATCTCGGATGAGCCGTAATGGTTGACGAACAGATCGGGATGGAAGGCGGCGGCAAGCTTGTTGAGGAGCCCATCGGTCATCGGTGCGCCGGCAAAGCCGAGCTTGCGCACTGCGCTGACGTCGGTTTGCGCGAACAGCGGGTGATGCACGAGGTCGTGATAGAGCGTCGGCACCAAATAAAGATTGGTCACGCGCTCGGCGGCGATCAGGCGCAGCGCATCGGCGGCGTCGAAGCGGCGCAGACAAATAAAAGCGCCGCCAATAAGTGACATCGCTAACAGCGAACGAACCCCCATCGTGTGATAAAGCGGCATGACGCCAAGGGTGCGTTCGCCGCGGCCATAAAGATTTTGCGCGACATGGGCTAGCGCCGCGGCGCGCTCGGTGCGCTGCCGGCGCGGCACGCCCTTCGGCCGCGCAGTCGTGCCGGAAGTATAGAGCATAACCGACCAGGCCTCGGCGTCGGCGCGCGGCTGCGCACTAGGCGCAGTGCCGGCAGTTAACTTGGCGAAGGAGATCGCTCCCGCTGAAACGGCGTCGAGCGCAATCTGCGGCAGCTGCTGCGCCCGGGCCGATCCGGCCACTGCGGCGGCGGATACCTCCTCATAGACCACCGCTTTGGCCTCGGCGTCTTGCAGATAGAAATCGAGTTCGCTTGCCGTCGAACGCCAGTTTACCGGCGTGATGATCACGCCGGTGAATTGACAGGTCCAGTGCAAGGTCGCGGCTTCCCAGCGATTCTGCAGCACAGTGACGATGTGATCGCCGGCCTTGAGTCCCAGCGAGTCAAGCCCCGCGACGAGCGCCGAGATGCGGCGGTACCATTGCGCATAGGTCAAGCGCAGGTCCTGGTCGACGATGGCAAGCGCGTTGGGGTCGCGCGCCACACTGCCGAGAAAACTCAGACCAAGGTCAAGCATGCGACGCAAACCGTTTCGGCATTTTGCCGTACCTGACCCATCATAGGCTTTTGCCGCGCGCCGACAAACCACCGCAACCCGCGCGGCACGATCATCTCATGCCAGTTCGGCGCGAGCCTGTGCCATCGCGGCGTGTTCGAATGAGCGCTCTCACTCCCGTGTCGGGAACAGCGCGGCCGGGAAATCCGCGGCCGAGCGGCGCGGGCGCTCGCGCGGCTGATAATCCGGGTGCGGAGTTGGATCCGGCTCGACGGTGCGCCGGTACAGGTGCCATGTCGCGTGCCCGAGCACCGGCATGACTACAGTCAGGCCGACGAAGAACGGAATCGAGCCGATCACCAGCAAAGCGGCGACGATCAATCCCCACAGCGCCATCGGAATCGGGTTCGCCGCCATCACGCGCAGCGACGTATACACGGCGACCGCCGCACCGACATCGCGGTCAAGCAGCAACGGAAATGAGATCGCGCTGATCGAAAGCACCAACGCGGCGAACAAAAAGCCAATGCCGGTGCCGACCATGATCAGAGTCCATCCCGGCGTCGTCGTGAGCACGTCGTGGGCGAACTGCGCGATCGATGCGGGCGGCGTGTAGCCGAAGATCGCGATATAAAGCGCCTCGGCAACGACCAACCAGATCAAGAAAATCGCCATCAAAAGTACGCCGAGCGCGATAATCGCCCCGAGCGATGGCGAATGCAGCACATCCAAGGCATGGCCCGAGGAACTATCGAGTCCGGCTTCGCGACGCCGGCTCAGTTCATAGAGGCCGATCGCGGCGAGCGGCCCGATCAACGCAAAACCTGCCGCAATCGGGAATGCCAATGGCAAGAGCGAATTGCCCAGGGTCAAGCCGATCAGCAAAATTCCGAGCAAGGGATAAATCACGCACAGAAAAAGGGCGTGACTAGGCATCGCGGTAAAATCGTCAATGCCGCGGGCCAGCGCATAACGAAGATCGGACAGCGAGATGCGGCGAACGACCAGCTGCGCGGGATTGGTGCTCGCGCCGACTAGGATGTGCGAATAGGCCATTGGCGCTCCTCCTTAACGTCGGTCGGGCGCGCCACGGGCCGGTGCCCGCGAACGGCCCCAAGCTTATACCGAAGCATGATCACCTTAGTCCGGCACGTATTCTCGAGCGAACCATGCTTCCTATGCGACGATCATGGCACTTCGTCGCTGACGATGCACCTATGAACGCGGGCGATGTCCGCAAGGTTCAATTCACATTAGGGTGTGTGGGATTGTTCATGGCTGCGGTGCAAACTCGCCCTGCGAGAACTTTGTCTTTACAATGTTGCAGCGCATTGTTTGCAACGAAAAGGGCCTCCCCGGTTGGAAAGCCCTTCCGCCTAAATCACCGCGTTATCACGTTTCTGCTAGTTGCGGTGATCCACGCTACTGATGGATGTTGCTAGCGGTGATGGAAGTGGTGACCGCCGTGCCATCCGTGATGCCAACCACCGCCCCAGCCGCCGCCGACCACGACGTCAGGGCCGCCGTAGTAATCGTAGTAACCGCACGGGTAGCCGTAATAGCCGCAGTCATAATAAGCAGGCGCACCGACTCCGACGCCAAACGGCCCCGCGTAGAATCCGACCTGCGCCATCGCAGGCGCGGCCGCGGCTGCGGTTAACAGTGCCGCTGTGCCGATTCCAAGCGCAAGCTTCTTCATCTTCTCCTCCTGTTTTCGTTGCGCGTCAGAGGGAGAAACGCGAAGCGCCGGAAGCGCGTTCCGCGGCGCACGCCATTTGTCGGGAACTTCCATGAAAAATATTTAACAACAAATTTTGGAACCTGCGCGAACGCAAGTTTATTCGGCGGCGAGCGGCAGTGCTTCCTGCGGTTGCTGCGGTTCCTCTTTGTCGCCGCGCAACCATGTCTGAAACCGGTCGAGATAAAGATAGATCACCGGCGTGGTGAACAACGTCAATATCTGGCTGAGCGCGAGCCCGCCGACGATCGAATAGCCGAGCGGTTGGCGCAGCTCGGAACCGGCGCCATGGCCGACCATCAGCGCGACGCCGCTTAACAGCGCGGTCATCGTCGTCATCACAATCGGCCGGAACCGCAACAGACATGCTTGCCTGATTGCCTCGCGCGGCGGCAGTCCGGCGCGCTCGCGGTTGATCGCGAAATCGACGAGCATGATGCCGTTCTTCTTGACGATGCCGATGAGGAGAATGATGCCGATAATGCCGATCACTGACAGATCGAAACCGCCGATTGACAGCGCCAGCAGCGCTCCGACGCCGGCCGAGGGCAGTGTCGACAAGATCGTCAGCGGATGAATGTAGCTCTCATAAAGCACGCCAAGGATGACATAAACGACGACGAGCGCGGCGGCGATCAGGATTGGCTCGTTCGACAGCGCCGCCTGAAACGCTTGCGCGTTGCCCTGGAAGCTGCCGATCAGCGATTGCGGCATGCCGATTTCGGCGGCGGCTCTGGTAATGGCGTCAACCGCCTGGCCGAGCGCCACGCCCGGCGGCAGATTGAAGGTCACGGTAACCGCGGGGAACTGTCCCGAATGCGACACCAGGAGCGGCCCGATGTGAGCGGTATCGACCCGCACCAACGTCGAGAGCGGGACGAGCTGTCCGTTGCTCGGCGCTTTGATGTAAAGCTCATTGAGCGTCTGTAGCCTGCCCTGCAATTCCGGCAGCACTTCCAGGATGACATAATAGGAATTGTTGGTGAAATATTGCGTCACCTGATCCTGGCCGAAGGCTTCATTGAGCGTACTGTCGATGAGCTGCGGCTGAATGCCGAAACGCGCAGCCGCGTCACGATTGATCGTCACGGTGAGCAGCGGCGCGCTATTCTGCGCATCGGTGGCGACGTCGGCCAATTGCGGCAGCGTTTTTAGCTTTGCGGTCAGCCGCGGCGCCCAGGTTTCGAGCTCGTGCAGGTCGGGGTCCTGCAACACGTATTGGAATTGTCCGCGCGCGATGCGGCCGCCGACGGTGATGTCCTGCGCCGGCTGCAGGAACAGCCTGACACCTGGCACTTGCGCGAGTTTCGGGCGCAACCGCTCGATGATCTGCGATGCCGAAGCTTCGCGGTCATCGCGAAGCTTCAATCCGATGATGAAACGGCCGGTATTCTGGGTGTTGCCGTAGCTCGGCCCGAAGAACGATCCGAAATCGGCAACGTCGGGGTCCTGCGCGATGATGTCGGAGAGCTGTAGCTGGATTTGCCGCATCTTTTTCGGCGAGACGTCCTGACCCGCTTCGGAGATGCCCAAGATCATGCCGATGTCCTGGGTCGGGAAGAAGCCCTTCGGGATCAGCACGAACAGCACACCGGTGATAGCCACCGTGGCGAAGAATACCATCAGCGTCGCAAATTGGTGCCGCAACACGACATCGAGGCCACGTCGATAGGCGTCGAGCACCGCATCGAAGCCGCGTTCTATGACGCGATAAAGCCGGCCGTGTTGCCGGTCATGCTCACTGACCAGAAACCGCGAACACAACATCGGCGTCAGCGTCAGCGAAACGACGACCGAAACCACGATGGCGGCGGTGACGGTGATGGCGAATTCATGGAACAGCCGTCCGACAATGCCGCTCATCAGCAGCAGCGGAATGAAAACAGCGATCAGCGAAATGCTGATCGAAAGCACCGTAAAGCCGATCTCCCGCGCACCCTTGATCGCCGATTGCAGCGGCGTGGTGCCCGCCTCCAGATGCCGGAAGATGTTTTCGACGACGACGATGGCATCGTCCACGACAAATCCGACGGCGATGGTCAGCGCCATCAGCGACAGATTGTCGAGACTAAAGCCGGCCAGATAGATGATCGCCGTGGCGCCAAGCAGCGACAACGGCACGGCGGCGCCGGGGATGAGGGTCGCATGCAGGCTGCGCAGAAAGAGCAGGATGACGAGCACGACCAACGCGCAGGACAACAGCAAGGTAAATTCGACGTCTTTGACGGAAGCGCGGATGGTCTGGGTGCGATCGACGATGGTGGTCAGATGGATGCCCGGCGGGATCAAGGAATGCATCCGCGCCAGTGCGGTTTTTATATTGTCGACCGTGTCGATGACGTTGGCGCCAGGCTGCTTGAAGACCAGGAGCATGACGGCGGTCTGATGACGATGCAGCGCGCCAAGCGTCACGTCCTGGGGTCCTGAGATCGCCTCACCGAGGTCGCGGACGCGAACCGGCGCACCGTTGCGATAATCGATGATGACGTTGTTGTAGGCTTCCGGGTCGGTCAATTGATCGTTGGCGGCGATCGTGAAGCTTTGTTGCTGACCGAGCAGCGTGCCTTTGGCCGCATCGGTCGTAGCGCTGGCGAGCGCATTGCGCACATCCGCGAGTGTCAGCTGGCGCGCGGTCAGCTTCGCCGGATCGACCTGCACGCGAATAGCGGGCCGCTGCTGGCCGCCGATGATCACCTGGGCCACGCCGGAAATCTGTGAAATCTGCTGGGCAACGACGTTCTCGGCGAAATCATCGACTTTGGTGAGCGGGATCGTGTCCGAATTTGCCGCAACGATCAGGATCGGGGAATCCGCCGGATTGACCTTGCGGTAGGTCGGCGGCGTGGAGAGATTTTTCGGCAGCTGAGCCCCGGCCGCCGTGATCGCCGCCTGAACATCCTGCGCCGCCCCGTCGATGCTGCGATTGAGTTCGAATTGCAGCGTGACGACGGTCGAGCCCAGCGAACTCACCGAGCTCATTTGCGCCACGCCGGCAATCTGCCCGAACTGTCGCTCCAGCGGCGTGGCGACGGTTGCCGCCATGGTTTCCGGGCTGGCGCCGGGCACGGTGGCGAGGACCTGAATGGTCGGAAAATCGACCTGCGGCAGCGGCGCGACCGGCAATAGCGGGAAGGCGACGATGCCGACCAGCGCCAATGCGGCCATCAGCAATGACGTGGCGATCGGCCGTCGGATGAAGATTTCCGAAAAATTCATCAGGAATTATCCGGCGGCTGCTGCGCGGGGCTGGGGGTTTTTTGCGACTTCACCGCAACGCGCGCGCCAACGTCCAATCGCGATTGCCCCTCGACGACGACGGTTTCGCCCTCATTGAGGCCTTTGGTGGCAATGACAATGTCGTCGCTGGCGGTTTGCGCCGCGATCGGCCGCTGTTCCACGGTCTCGTCCGGCTTCACGACCCACACATAATAGCCCTCCGGTCCGCGCTGCAGCGCGATTGCCGGTATCGTGACCGCGTTCTTGCGGGTGGTGATGAGGACACGGATGTGGACGAATTCACCCGGCCACAGCCGCTCGTCCTGGTTGGGAAACTCCGCCTTCAACTGGATCGTGCTGGTGGTCTGATCGATCTGATTGTTGATCAGCAGGAGCTTGCCTTCGGCGAGCTGTTTCTGGTCGTCCTGATCGAACGCCAATACCGCTACATCGCCGCGCAGCATGGCTTCGCGCACTGGCCCGAGATCGCTTTGCGGCAGTGTGAACACGGCCGTGCACGGTTTAATCTGCGTGAGCACAGTCAGGGGACCGACATCGGTGGCGTGGATGATGTTGCCGATGTCGAGTTGGCGGAAGCCGACGACACCGTCGAACGGCGCAGTGATGGTTGCGTAATCAAGTTGGGTGCGCGCGGCCTCGATGGCCGCCTGGTCGGCATCGATGCTGGATTTGGCCACATCCACCTTGGCCTGTTGCGCGTCGACGTTTTGCTGGGTTTCGTAATTCTTGATCGCCAAGGTTTTGAAGCGCGCCAAGTCTTTTTGCGCGTTGATGAGCTGCGCCTCATCCTGGCTCTTTTTCGCTACCGCCTGATCCAGCGCTGCCTTCAACGGCGCCGGATCGATCTTGGCCAGGACGTCGCCTTGATGAACCTCCTGGCCTTGGCGAAAGTCGATCGAGACCAGTTGGCCGTTGACTTGGGCGCGAATGGCAACGGTGTTGAGTGCCTGAATCGTGCCGAGCGCGCCGTAATAAATCGGCACGTCGCGCACCGTCGCCGCGGCGACGGTGACGGGCACGGACGGGCGCGCGGCGGTCTGGGCGGCTTGGGTGGTCGTGTGACGCCAGAAAATGATAACTGCCGCCACGGATGCGAGCGCAATCCCGGCGATAATGAAAAAAACTTGCCGGGAATTCCGCCCGGTCATCGGCGTCCCCATGGGCTAGCTATAGCTTGCTTTCCTAAACGCTTAAACGGCGGATTTATTCCAGTAAATCCGCGCTTTCCGGGCCGGCAAGCCGGCCGTATCCCACCGACTATAGCGGGTTGAGAATGACCGGCGCATTAAAGTTAATTAAGACAGCGCCGCAGTTCTCGTTAACGTTGCCAATTCAACGCGGCAGTCAAATTCCAGTTCTTGCTGGGGTGCGGCCTTGCCGATCGGATCGTCTCATTGCCGACGCGCATGGCGGCTGCGCCGCTCACCCCGTCAGAGCCGCCGGATCAGCACCGAAATCCCGGCAATGATGGCAAACACGGCAAACAGGGGAAGCCAGATCAAAGCGGCGCCGATGAGCGCCAGCAGCAATACGCCGCCGAACAGGGCGATGATCAGCACCAGGATCGCAAAGCCGAGCGGTCCGATCCGGCTGACATAGATGCGATGCGTGCTGCGAGTCTGTGAGTACCCATAATTCGGCGGCCAGGCCGAGTTGCGGTCAGGCCGGTCCTTGCCCGGCGGAATGATTTCCGGTTCGCGGCGCGGCCGCTCGGGCTGATTTTTATTGCTGGGCATGTTCAATCTTACCGCGCCAACCTTAACGGGCCAACCTCAACGCGCCAACCTCAACGCGCCAAGGTTCGCTCGTGATGATCGTGGAGGAATTTTGCCAATTGCTCGCGCAAACTTTCGTCTTGCTCGCCCTGGTGGCCGCGCACCACCGCATGCTCGAACAGCTGATGCTGCAGCTCTTGTGGCAATTCGCTCCATAAGTCTGCGGCGGCGGCGCCGAGCACCAGGAAATAACGCGCAGGTATGTCGTTGACGACTTGGTCCGAGTGCCGGTTCATTGGCGCACCCATGAGATTGATACTGCACGCAGCGTTCAGTCACTCGTCTGTCACTCACGGACGAGGCAAATCGCAAGACACGTCGCGAAGCAAGTCGCGAAGCATGTCGCGAGCCGTGTCCGCATCTGCCCATAGTGGACGTGCCGCTGATTCAAGACAATGGGCAGCGACTTTGTTCCGCTCACCGCACGCTGGCGGCAGCGGCCGGCGGCGCGTTCACCTGTTCCCGGGCAAAACCCGCAGTCGCTGCATAGCCGCGCACGATCGCTTTGCGCTCTTCATACGAAAGCACCGCATCGATATCGGTAAACCCGTTCGGTGCCCGCTCCTCTACCGCGTCGATGACGCCTTCCGGTCCGCCTGACCGGTTCATCTGCACGATTTGTGCGGTCGGCGGCAGGCGGTCGCGGTCGTAGGCCCATAGCGCCTGCATCGGATGCTCCGCCGCGACCAGATGGTCGGCCAGCGCGCGGGCATCGAGGATGGCCTGCGAGGCGCCGTTGGAGCCGACCGGATACATCGGATGTGCGGCATCGCCGAGCAGCGTGACGCGACCAAATGACCAGCGCGGCAGCGGATCGCGATCGCACATCGGATATTCCCAAAATTCCGGCGTCGCCTTGATCAGCGCCTGGGCATCGACATGGCTGATTTCGAAACGGCGGATATGCGGCGCCAGCTCTTCCATCCGGCCCGGCCGCGACCAATCCTCCTTGCGCGGCGGCGGCGTAGAGCCATCGCCGATCTTGGCGACGACGGCCCAATTGGTAAGGCACAGATCATCGCGCGCGCCTTCGGCGATCGGATAGACCACGAGCTTGGCCGCCATGCCGCCCGCCACGATCATGGAGCGGCCGGTCAGAAACCGCGGCCAGTCGACAGCGCCGCGCCACAGCATGGCGCCGTTCCAGCGCGCCGGACCTTCGTCCGGATAGAGCGCCTCGCGCACCGCGGAATGGATGCCGTCGGCGCCGACCAGAATATCGCCATGGGCGGTGGCGCGGTGCGCACCGGTGCGGTCGAAGAAATAAGCGGTGACGCCGGCTTCGTCCTGACGGAAGGCGCCGAGCCGATGGCCGGTATGAACGTGGCCGTCGCCGAGCCGCTCGCGCACCGCCTCGTGGATGACGCCCTGCAGCCGGCCGCGATGGATGGAAAACTGCGGCACGTCATAACCGGCATCGAGTCCGCGCGGCTCGCGCCAGATCTCCTGACCGAAACGATTGGTATAGAACAGCTCATAGGTGCGGATGGCGACGGCATCGAGCCGTTGCAAAAGCCCAAGCGCGGCGAGCTCCTTGATCGCATGCGGCAGGGTGTTGATGCCGACCCCGAGCTCGCGGATCTGTTCGGACTGCTCGAATACGTCGCAATCCATGCCGCGCGCGTGCAGCATCAGTGCCGTAGTGAGGCCGCCGACCCCGCCGCCTGCGATGATCGCTTTCATGGCTGCTTATTGTGTCAGACTAGGCTACGCGCGCAACCGCTCGGGCGTCCGGCCGCGCCGAATGGATCGCCCGGCGCGCAAGTTTTATTTTGCCTATGTGTTACTTTCGCCTGCCTTAGTTCGCCCGTGTCTTATTCCGCCGGATCTTTATTCCGCCTTGACACCGGCTTTGCGGATCACGTCGCCCCAGCGCGTTG
>WNGG01011669.1_pt1 | contig 12673 bp, 14 predicted proteins | sample 5400661 | NCBI WGS metagenome assembly WNGG01 (sample SAMN13153372, study PRJNA577476) | soil metagenome | isolation source: 100 cm soil or saprolite under Garry oak tree replicate 1 | place: USA:California | collected 2016-06-15 | reverse complement strand
AGCGGGTCTTTTTCGGAGCACTCGACCACCAGAGACTGTCTTTCGCTGAACGGATGGTGGTGAAGGCGGTTCGGGCTCCTGAAGGCGACTTCCGCGACTGGGAAGCCATAGATGCCTGGGCAGCAAGCATCGCCCGGAACCTGGGATGAGTCGCAAGGGTCCGCGTTCTTGACCTGCCTGAGCATTGTGGTCCGGCCGATGGGGAACGTGCGTTTGGCTTGGGCTCGAACAAAGAGAGCGAAGCCGTGTGACGGTTTTGTGAGCAGGAAGCTCACCGTTGTGATGGTACTGTGAGTTCAATACCGTACACTTTACACGGGCGCGTTGTGCGCCTCAGTTCGTCAAAAGTGCTCGCAGGACAGAGCAAAACAAAGGAGGAACCTGCAATGGGAAAAAAGGTAGGTATAGGATCAGCAGCCCTGGGAGCCGTTTCATTAGGCGTGTACCTGCGCTTCATCCGTCCCTGGCAACTGCGCTGGGGAGCCACCGACGAAGAGGTAGCCCGTGCCATGTCCGGCGATGACGTGGTCAAGCAGCCCACATTTAATGCTACCCGTGCCGTGACCATCCAGGCGCGACCGGAGGAGATCTGGCCCTGGCTGGTGCAAATTGGCATCACACGAGCTGGCTGGTACAGCTACGATTGGCTGGATAATCTTGGCAAGCCCAGTGCCCAGCACATCCTTCCCCAATTCCAGCATGTGACTGTTGGAGACCTGGTACCGATAAGCCCAGATGGAGAACAAGGCATGGGGGTCAAGGCGTTCGAACCGAACCAGTGGATGCTCTGGTGGGATAAGAAAGGTGAGATGACCTGGTACTGGGGGCTTTACCGGCAAGATGACAGCCAGACACGCCTGATTACGCGCGTGCGCATGCACTACCGCTGGCTCAAGCCTTCGATCCTGTTTAGCCTGCTCGTGGAGTTCACCGACATCGCGATGATGCGCAAATGCATGCTGGGCATCAAGCAGCGGGCCGAACGCGAAGCGGCAGCCGCTCCCCGGACAGTTCCTGTGCCGTATGCCTAGAGCGACGGTCTCGCCATCTACCGCTCAGGGCAGTGAGAGCCGGTTCTGTTCATGCCTTTCACTTGCCCCAAAGCCAGCAATGCCCAGCAAAAGGCTTCTGATTGACAGGAGGAGAGCCGATCGAAGAGCAACAGCAGGCGCACCTACCACTGCTGCTGCTGCTCGTGCCACTCGTCAAAGGAAGCTTCCTCGCGCAGCCAGAAGCCGTCGAGAAACGGACCGCGCACCAGGGAGAGAGCGTGCTGCAAGATTGCGACCAGCGAGGCGCGCTGCTCCTTGGATGGAACCATGGAGAGCGTTTGTGCAGCTCGAGAGGGGCGTGTGGGTCCAGACCGAGCAGATCACGCGGACTGAGCAGATGGGTATGGTGGGAGGGAGAGGCCGCTGAATCGGCGAGCAGGTGGCGCAGCAATGCAATGGCGTTGCGCAAGGCAGCGCGAGCTTCGTGGGGCTCACTATCGTGCCAGAGGAACGCATCCAGGTTGCTCCTGGGATGCATGCCCCCTTCGACTGCCAGGTAGAGCAGCAAGGCCTGCGCTTTGCGCAAGGGAAACGTAAGGCGGCTTCCGCCATGAAACACTTCGGGAGCGCCGAGCACGGCCAGACGTAACAGACCCATGGCATGTCCTCCTCCTCTACCACTACTTTGTGGACTAGGGATTTTTTACGCGATGCGGAGCAACAACCCGACATGTTCTCGAGTGCTGAGAGTTCAGGTAGGGCCAGCTTTCAACACAAGAGCGAGGAGACGGTGCTGTCCGAGTCAACAAACTACTGCTAGTGCTGTAACTGCTCCATTTCTTGATACTGAGCCTGCGGTTGCTCATTTTGTGGGTATGAATAGCACTGACCACCTTCTTGATAGGTTTCTGGTGGCGGCTCGGGTGGTTGATAGCCTTGTTCATATCCTTCATAAGCATCCCGTGGCCGCGGTATATCTTGCATCATAGGAGTCCTTTGTTTCTTCATCCAGCCTGCCACGAGCCAGATGCATGTGCCTATGAGGAGAAGACATACCAGCGCTGCTAGCGCTAGCCAGAAAAACATATATGTTCCCATACCAGGCATCATATTGGGCATCATGTTCTCTTCCCTCCTTGTCTATCAATGATGAACAACGATGAACAACTTCGCTGCTCCGTAATAATTCTCCATCTATAAGACTAACTGATTTCTATCACATTACTATCACAAAACAAATCAGCAATATCACAGACCCTACTCGATATTGGTGCAGGAATATCACAATCTGCAACGTGCTGTTCACAAGACAGCATGAAACATCTTCCTGGAACAGAAATGCGGCCTGATGTGGAGGCGCTTCCCGTACATTATGCTCTTCTTTACACTTTCATTACACGTCCGCACTATACTTGCAGCAGAAAGGACGAGAGGCAGGCGTGGTTTGAGCGCTGGTTGCGACAGCAGCTCCAGGTCTTACCTGGCTGGAGCGTGCAGGAGTTGTTGCCTGCTCCACAAGGGGATCTCCTCCTGGCCTGGGGTTAATAATGTCACCGCGAAGTGCTCCCGTTCAGCTTCCTGGTGGGCCTCGTGCTCTGCAAGCTTCCGTTGGCCAACCGGATATTGTGAGAGGCAACGGCAGGCTGCCGGAAAGCGATGCGGAAGAAGCGCCAGTGCTGTGGCGTGGGAGCACATGACCACTTATGCTCCTCGATATGGTTCCGCACGTACAAGTGGGAAGCGGGTAGTGGTCAGACCGCCTAGCAATGTTGAGAAGCTGCCGCTGTCGATCCCGCCAGACTGTGACGGGCTTGAGATGGGGAAGCTCCCTTTTGTGACGGCCATGGGAGGCCACGACCTTATACTTCTGACACGATGGGATGGCTCTGTCCGCCAGGTGGCAAGAAGTGCTTCCAGTTGAGGGAGCAGACCACACTGGGGGTGGAAGCACACAGCAGTCGCCCTCCAGGATGGAGCACACACCAATCTCACTGGAGGTAAACCATGTCTACAAATACAGAGAGAACCACCTGGGAAATGCCTGCAGGTCGCGCGGAGCCGGTGACTGGCCTCGACGAACTGATCGGAGGCCGCGGAGCAGAGGACTTCATGACAGTACGGCGCGTGCAGGCCATCAAGCGGACCAAGGCGAAGAAAGCCTTCAAGGTCCACCTGTTGGTGTACTTGACCGTCAACACGATGCTGGTCGTCATCTGGGTGGCTCTCGCAGCTGCCGGATGGTCGCATTATGTCTTCGTCTCGCCAGGCCTTCCGCAGGACTTCTTCTGGCCGATCTTCCCGATCGTCGGTTGGGGTATCGGGGTGGTGATCAATGGCTACGTCGTCTACCGGGGCAACGTCTACACCGAAGAGCAGATCCAGCGCGAGATGCAGAAGCTGCCCTGAGAGCCGGCGACACCGCGGGGACTTTGCGTTCCCAGCCGCTGGGCGAGGCCTTCGAGAGATACGAAGCCCGAGAGCAGCCGCAAGGCTTTGCGAAGTGTGGGCCGAGTGGCCCTTTCGGCTTTGGCAGCGGCTAACGTGAAAGGGAACTTCTCGGCCCACGAGGCGAGAAACCTTAAGTGCTTCTAGATAGCGAGAGAAGAAATCGATGCTCCATCGGGGAATTCGTGACAGTCTTGAGAGGATGAGGTGGCAGTATGTGACTGTCTCGTGAGAGCGATCTGCCATACTTGTACTGTGGAGAAGTGGGAGCATGTGCGGAAGCGAGTGGCTCGTCTCAGGACAACAGCTGGTCCTCGGATCAGCCCCTTCAAGACATGTTTCTCATGTCTGAGGAGGGTGCCCAAAGGATGAGCAGTCATCTTGTACAGCGATGATCTCCATAAGAGGTCAGCGTAGATAATTTCAATAGACTCATCATGCGGGGTCTGGTTCCCGTAGGTGAGAACACCGAGAAAAGAGGTGAGCAATATGACAAAGCTCACGATTACCAGGACATGGATTTGGGGGATGGTCGTTATGGTTGTTGGGGGGATTCTGGCCGGCATCATCTCCATAGTGATGGTGGCCCATATCGGAGACGCCACGGCCAGCTTTAGGTACAACTACGTCCCCGACAGCTTGTTCTGGACGATGATTGGCCTCATAGCGCTGTGCGGTATCGCCGTCATCTGCGGCATCGCTGCCCAGTTTGTGGCCTGGATTGGAGCGATACTCAACACCAACCGGCTTGTGGACAAAACGTGGTTCAACCTCCTGCTGTGGGGCGGGATTGCGGGGATCGTGACCAGCTCGATCTGCGGCCTGGGTGCCCTGTTCGGGTGGGGTATGATGATCGCCTACCTGGTCGCGGGACCCGATGGGATAGCAATCCAGCAACCGCTGAGAGCCATGCCAGCCGCGCCGGTCGCGCCACCGAAGACGCTCTTACCGACGGGCTGATGGGGGCCTGAGTTCCGAACTCAGCCAGAAGACCAACCGCTGGCGAGGGGCGATATGGGACGTTCCCAGATTGCGTGCTCGCTTCCGGTTGGTCATGGCTATGCTGGGCATACTGAGATGAAGTAGTGATGCGAGCGATCTATCATCTACTATGAGGTAAGGGCTTTTGAGTGCAACACGCTCCAGTAGAGCGAGTAAGCTCGTAAATGTCACTTATTGCTCCAGGGAGAGAAGCTATGGAACACGTTGGAATCAACCCAATTGAGAGAGGGCGTGATGCAGCAAATGCGCCAGGAGAGCAATCTTGTTCTGCCTCGCATGTCTTGTCGATGGGCGATTCAACCTTCGGCCCTTCCAGTGCCGAAGGTTCTGAGGGTCGCCGCGTTACAGGTGCACTCGCAGCGGGGCAACTGCTAAGCGGGCGGTATCGTGTTGTACAACTGATGGGCAAAGGTGGTTTTGGCGCGGTCTACAAAGCCCACGATGAGCGCTTTTCTGCGGGCGATGGAGCAAGATCCCCAGGATCGTTTCCAGTCCGCGGAAGAGATGCAGCAGGCTATCCTCGCGGGTGGGAGCGCCACCGGTTTCTACCCCAGCAGGGCATATTCGACGACAACGGCATCGACGCCCACCATCCAACGACAGGCTCCTTCACCAGTTGCTCCGCCGCGTGAAACGTTCACGCCTGCAATAACCACCTTTGAACGCCAGGTCCTGCCCCTGGTGGTGGACATTGGCTCATCAATTTATCGCGCACTCAAGGAGCAGAAGGCTGGAACACAAGCACGTATGAGGAATGCTGCTTCGATGGAGCAACCGCCAGTCTATATGAGGTCTCCTGCTTCATTGTCACCTGCGCCATCTCCCTCCCCTCCTCCGCCCGCTGTACCCTCATATGAGGCCTGGACACACAGGCTGTTCCGAGAGATCGGTGCCTTGTTGGCCGAGTTGTTGGCCGTCGTCATGACGATCATCTATCACCTGCTGGGAGTGGCCAGTGCCATCATCTCATTGCTCCTGATTGCACGTTTTGTTTTGACTTTCTTCCATCTCTCGCTTGGTGATTTCTCCGCCTGGGTCAACCTGCTGAGCACACCGTTGGTTGCCCCCTTCGGCAACTGGCTGATCCATACATCATCGACCATTGTCCACACGGTGGATGTTTCAACGGTGATTGCCTTTTTGGTCTACGCAGTAGGATTTGCGTTACTACGCGGGCTATTGAAGCCCTTCAGGAGCGAGCAACAGTGGAGTGGACTGTGACGGGCTTGTTATAGGGAAGCTCCCTTTTGTGACGGCTGTGTGAGGCCACTACTTTATACTTTTTACACGATGAGATGGCTCTGTCCGCCAGGTGGCAAGAAGTGCTTCCAGTTGAGGGAGCAGGCCACATTGGAGGGGTGGTTGCACACGGCAGTCGCCTTCCAGGACGGAGTACACATCAATCTCACTGGAGGTGAACCATGTCTACAAATACAGAGAGATCCCCCTGGGAAACGCCTGCGGGTCGCGCGGAGCTGATGACTGGCCTCGAGGAACAGGTCGGAGGCCGCGGAGCAGAGGACTTCATGACGCGGCGCGAGCTGGCCATCAAGCGGATCAAGGCGAAGAACGACTTCAAGATCCACCTGTTGGTGTACTTGACCGTCAACACGATGCTGGTCGTCATCTGGGCATTCACCAACGCGGGACAGCCATTTCCGCAGGGCTTCTTCTGGCCGATCTTCCCGATCGCCGGTTGGGGGATCGGGGTGGTGATCAATGGCTACGTCGCCTACTGGGGCAACGTCTACACCGAAGAGCAGATCCAGCGTGAGATGCAGAAGCTGCCCTGAGAGCCGGCGACAAGGCGGCGACAAGGCAGCGTCATGGGTTCTCGTGGAGGTGTTGGGGTGAGAGCACGGTAACCCTCTGACCCTACTTGAACAGACAGTTGGGGGTATCCGTTTGCTCTAGCCCATAGGGCAAGGGCTGGCCACTGCCAGGAAAGGAACCAGCGACGATGAGCGGAGCAACAGGTGGCGCAAGAAGTCCCTTTCACTTCAATTCACTGGAAATGCGTGAGGCGGAGCAAGCGTTCCGGCAGGCGTACCCCACATTTGCGAGCACGTCCGCTCTGGATGACTTGCGGGCAAGAGAGTACGCGCGCCTGGACGATTTGGGACAGATTTATCTTGATTATACGGGCGGTGGGCTCTATGCCGAGAGCCAGCTGCGTGAGCACTTTGAACTGCTGCGTCACCATGTCTTTGGCAACCCTCACTCGCTCAATCCCACCTCGCGAGCGACGACGGAACTGGTCGAACGGGCACGTGCCAGTGTGTTGGACTTTTTTCAGGCTTCCCCTGACGAATACGCCGTCATCTTCACCTCCAATGCCAGCCAGGCCTTAAAGCTGGTCGGTGAGGCTTATCCCTTTCAACCCGGCGGGCAGCTCCTCCTGCTCTCCGATAACCACAACTCCGTCAATGGCATCCGCGAATTTGCACGGGCCAAAGGGGCTTCGTTTACCTATCTGCCCGTCATGGCTCCCGACCTGCGCATGGAGGAGGCGCTTCTCCTCCCGTTCCTGGAGCACGGGACGAATGTGGCTCAGCACTTATTCGCCTATCCGGCGCAGTCCAATTTCACCGGGGTGCAGCATCCCCTGGAGTGGATCGAAGCCGCTCAGGCCAGGGGATGGCAGGTGCTCCTGGATGGGGCAGCCTTTGTGCCCACCAATCGCCTGGACCTTTCCAGGTGGCATCCCGATTTTGTGCCGCTCTCATTCTACAAGATGTTCGGGTATCCGACGGGTGTGGGCTGCCTGCTGGCGCGCAAAGCCGCCCTGGCCACATTACAGCGTCCCTGGTTTGCCGGTGGGACAATCGCGCTCAATTTCTTCGACCCGCATGGGTCGATGATTGACGAACGCGTAGTGGACCTCAGAGCCAGCGACATCGGTCTCTCCTTGCGTACCGGCTGCTTTTGTAACCCTGGTGCTGGCGAAGCGGCCTTCCATCTGTCGAAAGAGACGCTGCGGAAGGTCTTCCACGAGGAGTCCAGGGACACGCTCCCGCAACTCTTCACGGGAGAAGGGGGAATGAGTTGGGATCAGTTTCTCGCCGATTTGGGCATGCAGAGTGGTGGCGCCGTACGCATCTCGCTGGGCCTGGTTACGAACTTCGCCGATGTGTACCGGCTGGTGCGGTTTGCACAGACCTTCCTGGATACCTTCCCAGGGGAAAGCGATTTGCCACCCCGGCTTCATTGCTGATCACCAAGTGCCACGAGGTCAAGAGGTCAGAAGAGCAGTGTCGGGTGAAAAAAGGAGAAGCGTTATGCCGAACATAATGTGACTGTTTTGTGATAGCGAAGCTCCAGAATGTGAGAGCTATGTGAGGTTTCTATGCTACAGTTCCTAAAGCTATCCAAGAAGAAGTGGAAGCAGAAAGGGGTAAGCCATGTACACAGTGATACGCAAGTACGATCTCGTACCAGGTACGCTGGAGGAGTTTATCCAGCATGTGCAAGCGAGCCTGGTGCCCATTCTCAGCCGGATGCCAGGATTTAGAGCCTACTCTCTGGTGGAAATCGGAGGCAATGACGTGGCTGCCATCTGAGAAAAAAATCTGGAGCCATATTGGAATTACCTTTGCTGTTCTCTATGCCGCGCTGGTCTCAATGGTGTACGTGACTTGGTGTTGATCGTCGAATAACTTTTCGTTTTCTCGACTCATAACTTTTCACCAGCAAGCTAGAAATGAGCCTGGAAAGCGGATTCGCATTATCCAGTGGCGGGTTGACCCTGACACATATCTTTTCGTTGCAGCATTTGACCGTTTTTCGTCTAGTGTTTTGTCCATCATGATTTGATAAGTGGAGGGAAAAAGGGTATCTTTGGAGAGAAACAAAAACCAAACGAATCTCACCAAGGAGGGACCCTATGAAGAAGTATATCGTAAAGTTAACGGAGGAAGAACGAGAAGAGCTACGGAAACTGATTGCTCAAGGTCAAGCTCCAGCACGCAAGTTGGCGCATGCCCGCATCTTACTGAAAGCCGATAGCGGTGAAGGAGGATCAGCATGGTCAGACCAAGCGGTCAGTGAAGCCCTCGAAGTGGGAACGGCCACAGTGGAGCGTGTGCGGCAGCGCTTTGTGGAAGCAGGGCTGCCCGCAGCCCTCACGCGGCACCAGCCCAACCGGTCGTATGCGCGCAAATTGGACGGAGAGCAGGAGGCATATGTGATCGCCCTGACCTGTTCAGAAGCGGAGCAAGGGCGCGATCGCTGGACGTTGCAGATGCTGGCAGACAAGCTGGTGGAAGTGCAGCTGGTGGAAAGCATTGCACGAGAAACGATCCGACAGCTGCTCAGCAAAAACGAACTCAAGCCGTGGCTGAAAAAGCAGTGGTGTCTTCCGCCCAAGAGCAATGGCGAGTTTGTCTCGCAGATGGAAGATGTACTCTCGGTGTACATGCGTCCCTTTGATGAGCGCTTCCCACAGGTGTGCGTGGATGAAATGAGCAAGCAGTTGATCGGCGAGACGCGCGTTCCCTTGCCCATGCAGCCAGGGCAGCCCGAATGCTACGACTATGAGTATGAACGACATGGCACCTGTAATCTGTTTGTGGCCTGTGAGCCGTTGGCAGGCCAGCGCTATCTGAGCGTGACCGAGCATCGCACCAAAGCGGACTTTGCTCAGTTCATTCGCGACCTGGTCGAGGGGCACTATCCCAGTGCTGAGAAGATCATTCTGGTGCTGGATAACTTGAACACCCATACGCCTGCGGCCTTGTATGAGGCGTTTCCCGCGGCTCAAGCACGACGCCTGGTGGAGAAGCTGGAAATCCACTACACTCCCAAGCATGGGAGTTGGTTGAACATGGCTGAGATTTGGCAGACCAAGCGCAATGCGCTGCTGGCTCGCATCAACTGGCGCTTTACCACCGCTGATGCCCGCATCAAGCTGCGCCGTCTGTATCCTCGCTTAGAGGAAGAGTCACCCATCAATTGACGATGGACAGAACACTAGGCGTTGGAGGAGAGAAGTGAAAACACTATTGTTTTCTGACACAATTCTTTTCGCTTACCTTGACTCACGAGAGCACGAAATGTGGCTAGTGGTGAGTCCGCAAGGCCCAGTTCGAGAAGAGAGGCTACTGATCCCAGCTGCATTTTGTGACCGGCTTGTGAGAGGAAAGCTCCCTTTTGTGACGCCTCCGTGAGGTCTTTGTGTTACACCTTCTCTTGAATATCGATCTGCTCCTTGTAGTGATGAGTACGACGAAGTGAAGGGCAGAAGTTGAACCTCGTGCTCCATCGTACCCACCCCCTGGTAGTGCGTTTCGTAGCAACCTAGCAGAGGCCTTCGCGCAGATGAGCACCTCGCCCACAGCGGTGGGCTGCCTGTCGGGTGACACCTGAAGAAGGAATGATACTTGTGCATGTTCCTCGTCGGTGGCAGGCGCCGGGAAGCGTCGCAGTCGCCTTGCGTGGAGCGCACACCGCTTGCTCGAAAGGAGCAAAGCCATGAGTATTCGAGACCAACACCTAACCAATACCACAATCACCTCTCCTTCTCAACAGGAGGGGCAAGGCGAGGTGGATTTCCCACCCCGCGCAAGACAGATGAGCACCATGAGACACACACGCGTAATCGTCACTCACTACGGCGGACCCGATGCACTTCGGGTGGTTGAAGAAGAGTGCCCCGAGCCGAAGGGTGGGGAAGTGCGGGTGAGAGTGCTGACCGCAGGCGTCTCCTTGCCCGACATAATGGCGCGCGAGGGCGTTCATCCCGAAACGCCCCGGGTGCCCTTCACGCCGGGGTGGGATCTGGTCGGCGTGGTGGATCGGCTCGGCGACGGGGTCTCTGGAATCGAACCAGGCCAGATAGTTGCCGCAATGCCGATCCACGGTGCGTACGCGGAATTCGTCTGCCTGCCGCAACGTGAACTGGTTCCAGTGCCATCCGGGTTAGACGCCGCTGAGGCGGTCAGCCTCATTCTGAACTACGTCACCGCGTACCAGATGCTGCATCGCTCCGCTAAGGTCAGATCGGGCCAGCGCGTGTTGATTCACGGCGCGGCAGGCGGAGTCGGCTCGGCACTCTTGCAGCTTGGGCGCCTCGCCGGGCTGGAGATGTACGGTACCTGTTCATCGCGAGGGGCGTCGGCCGTTTCCGACCTGGGCGGTATCCCAATTGATTACCAGCATCAGGACTATGTGAAAGAAATTCACCGCCTCACGAGCGAGGGCGTGGACGTTGTCTTTGACGGCATCGGTGGCACCCATATCTGGCGTTCCCGCAAGGCTCTCCGTGCTGGCGGGACGGTAGTGGCCTATGGTCTTACTTCCTCGCTACGTGGGGGGCGATTGGCTTCAGGTCGTCCAGGTCGTCGTCATCGCTTTCGTGGGATCTCCATCTTCGGGTTGTACATTGCTGGCGGCTGGCTTCTCCCGGGCCGGAAACGGGTGGTCCCCTACAGCATCCAGACGCTCAAACGGCTGAGACCGGCATGGTTTCGACAGGATTTGATCGCCCTGCTCGACCTCCTTCAACAGCAAAAGATCAAGCCGCTCATCGCGCAGCGACTTCCTCTTGCCGAGGCAAGACACGCGCAGGAGTTGCTCGGGAAGGGAGGCGTGATAGGCAAGATCGTGCTCGTGTGCAACGGGTCATCCCTTGAAAATTAGGCTCTAAGTGGCTCCAATGTATTTCAACGGCTTGTATATCAGGGATTGATATATCTTCAAGGGTATTAACCAATTGGTAATTTGCGCGAAGAGTGAGCACTTTTCGCGCAAATTACCAGGGTAAATTCACTCTTTCTGAGGCCGCGCTTTTTTCATACTTTTACATCTCAGCCCTATGAAAACACTAGGGGTCTATGGGGTCTCATAGTCGCTGAGAAGCCCAACCTGTTCGCGTCGTATAAGGTTTTGTTTACGGCGTTACTGTTGTGCTAATTCCTTTGCCTTTTGTTCGACAGGCTCAATAATATGCTCCTTGAGTGATGCAAGTAAGTCAGTGGTATCATGATAGCGGAACGTTGGAAGTACCCAAGGATGCCGCCTTCTAAGGTCTTGAAACATTGCATATTCACGCCTTTCCACGGCTTTCCCTTCAATAATTAGAGGCTGAAGAGATAGAAGCGGCTGAACAGGTACAATGCAGTGTGGGACAATTGTCGCCACTTCATGAGGTGCACTACTTGGGTCAGTCAGATCAACAATGATAAACCGTGCTAAATGAGCGAGAGTAGAAACTGTCTCTGTAATATCTCTATTTGCTGGTTTATCGAAATCGAATAACACAGGTAAATAGTTCCGCCTGCGAAGTTCATCTCTCAAAGTATCTAAGACCTTCTTTCGCTCATCTGTGAAGCGCCCTAAGATTAACACCACTTTGGATGTGATCGTGTCAATGACATCACGAATTTCATGGTTATTCAGCAAGAGATAGATAAACTGAGCAACTTTCAAATTATCGACGGTGATAGTTGGCTCATCCCGAGCAGTAAGTACTAAATTATTCTGTGTTGCTCCTTGCAGTTCCACTCCCCAAACAGAAATCCCAAAAATGTGACAATCCGTAAGGGTGGCACCTGTGAAATTTGTTCTTACTAATATGGATTCGTTGAGGATAGCATGACTAAGATTGGCTCCGCTAAAATCGGCTTTGCTGAGGTTGCTTCTGCTGAGGTTGGCATAGCTGAGATCAGCTACGATGAAGTTGACTCTAATGAGGTCGGCTTGATTGAGATTAGCATAGCTGAGGTTGGCTCCGTTAAGGCTGGTTGCATAGAGATTGGCTCTTCTGAGGTCGGCTCCCATGAGGTTGACTTGACTGATGTCGGCGCTGCTAAGATCAGGTTGGATGTCTCGATGCTCTTCTCTCCATTTATTCCACACATCTACCCCTTGTTTGAGGATATTAAGGTGTTGTTGGTTTGCCATATTGTTCACCTCTGCTTAAAGGTTAGACTTCTGGTTACATTCAACATTGTCGAGATAATTATTTTCCATATTTGCATGAACATGAGGAGTGGCGAGACGCACAATATTTGTTGGCCGACCTTAATGCTGAGCTAATTCTTGTGCCTTCCGCTCGGCGGGTTCAATAATCTGCTTCTCCAAAGCATCAAGCAAGTTAGAAAGACCCGTATACCGATGCATTGGGAGTAGCCAATGGTAACGATAGAGATCGTTGAACATACTATATTCTTGATTCGATGTTTCTACAAGAGGCTGAACAGGTATGGCAAGTGTCGGGACGATAGCAAATAACTCTT
>WNGG01006833.1_pt1 | contig 12673 bp, 10 predicted proteins | sample 5400661 | NCBI WGS metagenome assembly WNGG01 (sample SAMN13153372, study PRJNA577476) | soil metagenome | isolation source: 100 cm soil or saprolite under Garry oak tree replicate 1 | place: USA:California | collected 2016-06-15 | reverse complement strand
TTTGTATCCGAGCACGAACTCAATTTCGCGAAACTGCACCGACTGAAATCCTGATGCGGTCTCAAGCCGGTCGCGAAAACTGGAGAACGACGACGGCGTCATTGTCTCGAGGATGTCCACTTGCGCCACAAGCGTCTTCATAATCGTCCGGACGCGCTTGAACGAATGGATCGCGCCGAACAAATCGCCCGCGGCAAAATCCTTTTTTATTTTTTCGAACTCATGCAGCAGTTGCTTGAACCAAAGCTCGTAGGTCTGATGAATGATGATGAACAACATCTCGTCGTGCTCGGCCGGAGTTGATCGCGGCTTCTGCATCGTGAGCAGGTTCTCCAGATCGAGATAGTTCGCGTAGGTCAACGGCGGCGGCATGACGCAATGCTCCACGCCATGCGCATCCACGTCAATCTGGGGAGCGCACGCGGCTCGCATGCTGGTCTCGTCTTCGCCGAGACGAACTTCTGTTCCGATTTAGCGATCTAAAATCCCCGATTATTGAATCCATTCGTGATCGCCTCTATCTCTCACAATCAACTCTCAACTATCAGCGAATCCCTCACCCAGAGCCGCGGGAGATGCATAGTTACCACGTTCAGCAGCGCACAATAACTCTGCGCCGCTGGCAGAACTGTTATTTCTTGTTGTCTGGCTTTGGCTCTTTCGGCCCGGCCATCTTTTGCGCGAGACCGGCAGCGTATTTTTTATACTGCGCGCTGTCGATCGTGAACTGTCCCAGCATGTAGTTCGAATTTTCCCACGACCAGTTTTGGTCCGCATCGTTGTAGGTCATCTTCGCGGTGCGACCTTGCTGATATTCATGATGGATCGGGTCCGCGCCCGGCGGATTCACCACCCTGGGCGCGCCGCCAAGACCGCCCTCCAGCAGATGACCGCGAAAAGTCCCGTACTGACCGAGACTGATCTCGTGGTCTTTGCCTTCCGTCTTGCGGGTGATCGCGACATAGCGCGTCTCCGTTTTTTTCGAAGCGCCGGGTACCATCACCACGTTGGCGATCGCTTCGAGCGCTTTGCGTTGATCGGGATTGGCTTTCTCGTCGATGTAATTGTACGAGAAATTCCAATCGCCGAACGAGCCCATCATCGTTTTCCCCGCCGGACTCTGCGACATGTTGGCCATCGCGAGGCCGTCCAGCTTTGTTTTGCCGTAAGTTCCTTTTTCGATAAAGAGCACTTGCCCGCCGCCGCACGTCATCTTGGTCGGTTTGGAATCAAACCAGCATGGGCATGCCGCGTCACACGAACAAGCCTCCTCCAGTTGCCCGGTGATTTTCCACGGCGTTTTACCTTCCGTTTTTTCCGACGCGCGACCGATGGAAACGGTCAAAAGAAGGCTCGCTGCCAGCATCGGAACCAGCGCGATGAATGACCGCGTAGTTCTCATAGGTTAAGAAGATTACGCCCGCGGTTCATTGAGACAAGCCAATTCGACCGCTCCGACGGTACGCCTATCGAGCAAGGGACTGCTCGAACCACCTCCCGACTTTAGTCGGCGATAAGCCGGAACAGTCCGATCAACAGGAGGAAAACCAGGACGCCAACGCCAAAGAGACTGCCGTAGACGATGCGATCTTGGAAACGAGCGCGTTTGGCTGCCGTGGCATACGGCATCCGGGTGAATGTGACCATTGCATAAAGAGGCAAATACACGCCCGGCAGCAGAGCTTCGAGGAAGTGATCGAGCTTCTTCTTCGCCCGAAATGTTCGCGACGCGGTTTTGTCGCGCATCTCGATAAAATTGTCGACGGCGAGGTCGGCGAGCGCGTCGGCGTTCTCTTTTCGCCTAACGAAATATTCGGCGAACGCGCGCTGTCGATCTTGTGGAAATTCCGCGAGGCATTCATCGAGCACGACGCAATCTTCGAACGCCGCGTTCATTCCCTGGCCGTAGAACGGCACGACCGCATGGGCGGCGTCACCGACGAGCGCGACCTTATCTTTGTAGGACCAAGGAGCACAACGGATGGTCACAAGTGAGCCGGTCGGATTTGCTCGGAAATCATTGAGCAACGTTGGCATAAGCGGCACCGCGTCGGGGAATTCTTCCCGGAAAAAGTCGCAGACTTCCTCGTCGGTTTTGGTGGTGGCGAAGCTGCGCGGCCCTTCGAATTCCCAAAAGAGCGTGCACGTGAACGAGCCGTCAGGGTTCGGCAGCGCGATCATCATGAAACTTTTGCGCGGCCAAATATGGAGCGCTTCCTTTTCCATTCGCCACCCGCCATTTGGTCCGGGCGGAATGGTGAGCTCCTTGTAGCCGTGGGGGAGATAACTCTCGTCGTACTCGAACTCTGCGAGTTTTTTTTGCATCGAGTGGCGCACCGCGGAGAACGCGCCATCGACGCCGATGACCGCATCCCCTTTCGCAGTCAACTGACCCGTTTCTGTTTCCAAATAGGCGATCGCTTCGGTCAGATCGACATCGGTGCAACGACGATTGAAATGGACTCGCACGTTCGGATAACGCTGCGCCGCTTCGATCACAGTCGTGTTGAGCGCCGCGCGCCCGATCGAGTTGATGTGCTTGTTTGGATCGACATCGTACGGGGCGAAATGCAGGTGGCCAGACTTGTCATGAATCATCCGGCCGCGCATCGGGATGGCGTGTTGCAGTACTTCATCGGCGATGCCGATCTGCTCGAGCGCGTGAATCCCGCGCGTCGAGACTGCAAGATTGATCGACCGCCCACCGACGATATTGCCCTCGCGCGGGTCAGCTCGTCTCTCGTAAAGATCGACATCGTGTCCACGCCGCCCCAGGTACGCGGCGAGTAAGCCCCCGGCGAGGCCGCTACCGACCAAGATGAATTTCTGTGGCATTGGATTGCATTTATCAGGAATCCAGGAACACGGCGAGCGGCGAGGCTGCTCCCGATAGTTGACTTTGCTGCGCTCGTTACCAGCTTAGCTTGTTCGTGGTTACCATGCGGTCTTGCGCGAAAAACAGACGCAGCTGACCGAGATCCAGAGTTTGATTTTAGTTTTTATGAAAGCTCTTTCACTGCTCATCGTGCCACTGTCGATCTTTGCCCTGCTTCTGTCAGGATGTAAAAGTCCAGAACCAAGTCCCGAGGAACAAACGCGCGAGCAACAGCGACAGAGGGAAGCGGCGCGAGCACGGGCCAATTTTTTTAAGGAGAGTCCGCCACCCGCCAGTAATCCTGACGGCCAGGATCAATAACGTATACAACTTCGATTGGTTCTCACCGGCTTGCCCTCAGGCCGCATGTCATCCGCAGACGCCGCCTGGTACTTGAGTGCCTGGTTTTAAAACAAAAACTCGGGCGCCTTACGGTTGAAAGATGGCTGGGAAGCGATCGCGATACACCCAAAGTAGGAAGAGCGCGAGGACGGAGATAACACACGCCATCGGCAGACCGCTCGGATCAAGAAAGATGTGATAGAGCATGATGTTCACGATCACGGGGCCGAGCAGCGTGAGCCCGAGCGGGATGAAGCGCCCGAGGAGCAGGAGCAGACCGCCGACGATTTGGAGCGCGGCGACGACATAAATGTAGCCGCTATTGATAAGCGCTCCGATGAACGCGCCGGCCTGGCCTTGCATGGGCGGCATCGGAATAAAGTGCAGGAAGGCGTTTGAGCCGAAGACGACGAACACAAGTCCGAGCAGGACCCGGGCGATGATGATGGGGTATTTCATAGATATAATTACAGAGAGTTCGCCACAGATTTACACGGATTAACACGGATACGGAAGCATTCAGAATCAAGGGCGTTAGGTTTGAACAGATCAGCGTAAATCTGTGTTAATCCGTGGCCATTTGGCTTGTAAGTCAGCCGAAAGAGCTATTGATGCTGTGCCAGAGTCTTGGCGAATCGCGAGACCTCGTTTGGTGAGACAGAAACGTCCAACGCTCAATTGCAGACGATCTCTGACCTCTGTTCGCTGTTCGTTACCCGATCAATTCCAGTACTTTCTGATACCGTGGATGGCTTCGGAGAGGGTCTAGGTCGGAGTCGTGCTTGATCCATCCACGCTTCAACTCGTAACCGGCGTTGGGAAGCAAGCGTTCCAGTAAATCGAAAGCCTGCTCCAGGTCCCCCAGTAGAGAATAAACGCAGGCGATATTGTACTGAGTCAGGACGTCATCGGGGTCGATTGCCACGGCTCTCGCCGCCCATTCCCTGGCACGGTCCTTCTCGCCAAGCGCAGCGAGAGCGTTAGCGCCAAAGTAAGCCGCCCTCGGATTCTCAGGGTGAAGCGTGAGTTCACTCTCTGCGCGTTCAATGCCCCTTCGTGCCGCACTCTCCATATCCGCTTGCCGGCCAAGCGATCGATACATCGGAATTAGCAGGCACAATGATTGATAGTCGTCCGGCTTGTTTTCTGCGGCGCGCTCAAAAAGCGTGGCTGCCCGCTCGAGCTTCCCCTGCATGACGCAGGCACGGCCATAGAAGTAATGAGCCTCGAATGAATTGGGATCAAGCGCGATTGCCTCTTCGAATTCCGCGATTGCTTCCTGATCTCGCTGCCCAAGTGAGAGCGCGAGCCCTCGGGAAGCATGGGCTTCTGCGAGTTTGTCGTCCAAAGCCAGTGCCTTCGCGCTGGTGGCCAGAATGCTGTCGATGCCAGCTTCCAAATGGTAGTGAAGGAATAGGAACGAATCGCAATCGGCGATGCCGGCGTAAGCGCGTGCATAGAGCGGATCCAACTCTACCGCCTTGGCGAACATCCGCCGCGCTAATTGATAGTTGGACTTCGAGTGCCGTTGCATGAATTGACGGCCCCGGAGATAATAAGTGTACGCTTCGACGTTATCTGTCGGCGTCTGTCCAATCGACTTTTTCTCTTGTGGCAACAGCTTGACCTTTAACTGCTCAACAATGGCGTGGGTGATTTCGTCCTGAATGGCGAAGATATCCGTCAGGTCGCGATCGTAGCGGTCGGCCCACACATGCCCGCCGTCCTTCCCATGGATAAGCTGTCCTGTGACGCGCACGCGCGAGCCGGCCTTTCGAACACTGCCTTCCAGAATAAAGTTGACGCCAAGATGCTTGGCGATTTGCTGCACCTCCACAGACTTCCCCTTGTAGGTGAACGCGGTGTTACGTGCCACCACGAACAAACCTGACACTTTCGAAAGGTCGGTGATGACGTCCTCGGTGATGCCGTCGCTGAAATATTCCTGCTCCGGATCACCGCTCATGTTGATGAAAGGCAGAACCGCGATCGATGGCTTCTCTTCCGGACGTGCTGACGCTGCGCCGTCGGTTCGTCGATTAGAAGGCGTGTCCAGCGAAATGCTGTAAACGCGAATTGGCCGTTCAATGTTCTTCAGTCGCCGTTCCCCCATGTCTTCGAAAATCAAATCCAGCCGCTTGCCGACGTGGTCGCGCACAGACTGGGAGACTGTGATCCCCCCAACCGGGGCGATGCTCTCCAACCGCGCCGCCACATTGACGCCATCGCCGAAGATGTCTTCGCCTTCGACAATCACGTCGCCAAGATTGACGCCGATGCGGAATTCGATGCGGCTCTCCTGTGGCACGCCGGAATTGCGAGCACGCATTCCGCGTTGGACGTCGGCGGCGCAGGCAACAGCGTTCACCACGCTCGGGAACTCGATCAGCATCCCGTCGCCAGTCAGCTTAACAATGCGCCCCTGGTGTTCGGCAATTTTGCCGTCGATGAAATCCGTCCGAAGTGTCTTCAGTGCGGCGAGCGTGCCGGTCTCGTTCGCACCCATGAGCCGGCTGTATCCGACAACGTCGGCGGCAAGGATAGCGGTCAAGCGGCGTTCCATGGCGGCTCAGAAAATAAGGTCGTGAAAATGATCGGACAAGACTACCACTTACTTGGCAGCAAGCCATGGCGAATCAAATCCTCCGATGGGCACGTTGGTGCGAGAACAAACCCGCTCAACGCCGAAAATTGGCGGGGTGGACCTTTGACTTCTGGTCTCTAATCTACCGAAGGACGGATTCGCCGGGGCGAACTTCTGACGCGACTGGCATCACGACTGCTTAACCAAAGCAGCGTGACAAAGAAATTTAAGCCCCAACCAGACGAGATTCAGCCCCACGTCAACACTCTCGAGCTGAAAGCCGTTTTGGTGGTGGATGACGACCAGCAACTCGCCTCGGCTTTGCAGTGGATCCTGGCGGACGAGAATTTTTTCGTCGACGTCGCCTTCGACGGCGAGGAAGCCCTTCTCAAGCTGAAAACGCACGAGTACGACGCCGTAGTCTGCGACCTAAAGATGCCGCGTCTGCGCGGTGATGAGTTTTATCTCAAGGCGAAGCAAATGAGGCCGACGCTCGCAGACCGGTTCATCTTTATCACCGGCTTCGCGACCGATCCTAGTATCGCTCTCTTTCTCAACAAACATGGCGTGAAGTACCTGGTGAAACCTTTTCCGGTTCAGGGCCTGATCAACTGCGTCAAACAATTGCTCTGCTGAGTTTGTCAGCAATAAAGATAACGGCATCCGCACCAGCAAGCGAGCAATCGAGTGTTCAGAGTCTAGCATCAAGCATCGCTTTCACTGGTGCGCGGCCAGAATCGTCGCGAACCGCCAGACTTCGTGGAACGTGTTGTAGAGCGGCGTTGGCGCGGTGCGGATCACGTTCGGCTCGCGAAAATCGCATTTCACGCCGGCTGCTTCGAGTTTGCCGAATAACTCTTTCGGATGTTCGTGGACTAAGATCGACATTTGACAGCCGCGGGCGTCCTTCTCGCGCGGCGTGATGACGGTGTAGCTGTCCGAGATGCGAGCCGCACCGGCATTGGACGGGCGTTTGGACTCGAGCAGGAACTGGAGATAGCCGGTTAACTTGATCGATTTTGCGCGCAACGGTTCCATTCCGTCGGCTTCATCGAAGATTGACAATGAGGCGCGCAGCGGCGCCATAGAAAAGATCGGCGGGTTGCTGATCTGCCAGCCGTCGGCCGATGGCACGGGAATGAACTCGGGCTCGAGGTGCAATCGGAACCGGGTGTTCGGATCGTTTCCAAACCAACCGGCCAGGCGCGGCAACTCGCGGTTGGTCGCATGCCGCTCGTGCACGAACGCGCCTGCCACCGCGCCAGGGCCGGCGTTGAGATATTTATAGGAGCACCACACGGCGAAATCGACGTTCCAATCGTGCAAGCCCAGCGGCACGTTGCCGATCGCGTGGGCGAGATCGAAACCAACCGTGATGCCACGCTTCTGCGCCACTTTCGTGATTTTCTCGATGTCGAAGAATTGACCGGTGAAAAAATTCACCGCGCCGATCATCACGACCGCAAGCTGATCGGCGTGCTTCTCGATTAAATCGACAATCTCTTCGGTTCGCACGGTAAACTCGCCTTCGCGCGGCCGCGCCAGGACGAGAGCGTCTTTCGGAGCCAACCCATGATGAACGATCTGCGTCTTGATCGCGTAGGTGTCCGAAGGGAAGGCCGGCTCTTCCATCAGGATCTTGAAGCGCGATTTCGTGGGGCGATAAAACGTGGCCATCATCAGGTGAAGATTCACCGTGAGGCTGTTCATGCAGATGACTTCGAGTGGCTTCGCGCCGATGAGACGTGCCGTCGGCTCGCGCAACGTCTCGTGATACGAGTACCACGGAGTCGTTGCGTCGAGATGCGCGTCTACGCCGAGCCTCGCCCAGTCGTCCAACTCTCGTTCGACGATCTTCCTCGCTGCCTTTGGCATCAGGCCTAACGAATTACCGGCGAAATAAATCAACGGCTCGCCGTTTTTGCCGAGCGGCAGATGAAATCTCTCCCTGAAATGACGAAGCGGGTCCTCGGCGTCAAGCTGCAGCGCGAAATCTTCGACGGCGGAGAAAATCATGACCGTTAGACCGCAGATTACGCAGATTTCGCAGATTCAAAGTAAGAATCACGGCCATTGCGAAAACGAGAATGGCACGTGATAGCGCGCACCTCTATATTTCATCCGCAATATTCGCGATTGGTTTCGTTGATTATCTGACCAGCGCGCGAAGATAACGCTAATAAACCGTCTTTGGTTCCGGTCCGGCGATGATTTTCTGGAAACGCGGATCTTTACGCAGCGGGTCCCACTCCCAGCGCGTTCGCAAATCGGAGAGGGTAATGCTGTCATCGCAGTAATCGACTGCGAAAGGAGTGGTAAATAGCCGCTCGATTCGAGGAATGGCCTCGTCCGGCTGGCCCGTGCGCGCGTAGATCAAAGCGAGAAAAACCTGCACCACAGAGCCCTCGATCACGTCTTTCGAAATTGGCTTCAACTCCACGGCGCGACGTCCTTCGCGCACGGCATCTTCCTTTCTGCCCATAAACGCGTAAAGCAGTCCAAGTTGAGCGCGGCGGGTCGCATCTTGCGGACTGTTGGCCACCATTGTTTCGACTGCCGGCCGTGCGGCTTCAAAACCGGCCTGCGCCTGAGCTGCGTCACCACGAACGAGATCGATACACCCTTGCAAATAGCTTTTCGGGAGGGGCACTCCGGTCTGCGAGGTGATCGTGTCCAAGCGGCAAGAAGCAAGCGCTTTTGCAGCTGCAGCGGGATCGCGGTCCATCAAGGCTACATCCCAGCGGCCGAAGGTGACCACTCCGTCAGGGTCGAGGTTTGCCGGAAGACTCTCGAGCGCCGCTTTGATCGGACCCGTGCTCCCTTTTGAGAAAAACTCCACGTAGCCGCGCTGTATTTTGACGTTGAAAGAATCCGGAAAGAGCGCGAGGACCCGGTCCATCCGCTCGGCGGCGGTTTGCCAATCGCGCAGCCCGAAGTAGGTCTGGGAGGCATCATAAAGCATTACCGAATTGCGCGGATCAATCGTTTCCGCGTGCTGGTATGCAGCGATCGCGTCGGCCCAATGCCCTCGTCGTCTCTGGATTGCAGCGATGTAGAGACCGACGTCACCGTCGTTCGGAAGTGCACGAGCCGCGAGATCGAGCTCATGCAACGCCGCGTCGTAGTTCGCTTCCATGTAGTAAAAATAAAGCCCAAGCGCGAGATGGCCTTCGCCCAGGTTTGGCTGGAGACGCAGAGACTCCATAGCCTCGACGTGAGCTTTTTGCTTTCGTGCTTCGATCGGTTCAAAAAAATGGTAGATATTACTCGTCGAGGCGGAGAGCCGTGCATGAGCGAGAGCGAAATTGGGATCGAAAGCAATCGCCTGTTCAAAGAGGCTGACCGCGGTTTTAAAATCCTGGAGCAAGTTGTCAGGTCGCGTTTGGTAGTCGCGCGCCCGCAAGTAAAGGACATAGGCATCGGCGTTGTCCGTCGGTTTGGTTTCGACGCGCGCTTTTTCCTGCGGAGAAAGAGTGGCACTCAATGAATCAGCAATTCGCTTTGCCACTTCAGCCTCCACCCCGAAGATGTCGGTTAATTGCCGATCGTAACTTTGGGCCCAAAGATGCGCGTCGCTCTCTGCCTGAATAAGCTGGACATTAATGTGCGCGCGATCGCCAGACTTTTGCACACTGCCTTCCAGGATATTGGCGACGCGCAGCTCGCGCGCGATTTCGGGCAAATTTTCCGGTGCGCTTTTGTAACGAGCTGTGGAGGTGCGCGAGATGACTCTCAACCCACTAATTTTAGAGAGCGTGGTAATGATTTCGTCCTGAATTCCCTGCGCAAAAAAGGCATTTTCTTTGTCGGAGCTCAAATTCTCGAATGGCAAGACGGCGACCGATTTGCTCTCGATGGCGGGAGCGGGAGTTGTGGCTCGCGTTTTGGCGGCAATAGTAAGCGGCGGCGGAGTATTGGTCGCGGCATTCGTCTTTGCGTTCTGACGGGCAAAGAACCATATCGCTCCGGCTAGGAGGATGGCCGCAAGCGCAGCGGCTCCGATGAACCAGGATTTCGATCGCCAGGCGGGAGCTACACTGGCCGGGCTTGGCGTGGCCCTTTCCTGTTGCGCGGCCGCGAACTTTGCTGGCAAGGCCGAATTCCCGGCTTCATCGGTGTAAAGATTCACCGCGGAAACAGTGACGTCGTGCTTTACCTGGCAGTCGCCGAGATCATGCAAGTACGGCTGCCAGTGTCGGTATTGAGCGAGATCTTCCGCCACCCTTTTCGAAAGAAGAATGTGTCCGGCGTCGCCACAATCCATAACGCGTTGGGCCATATTGATGCCGCCGCCGGCAATGTTTGATCGGTCGTTCACATCAGTGATGCCACTGACCGGCCCGCTGTGGACACCCATTCGCACTCGAAGTTCTGGATGGCCCTTCAATGCCTTACTGATTTGGAGCGCGCATTCCACCGGAGCCTCCGGAGCGTTGGAAAAGACCAGAGCCATGCCGTCGCCGGTGGGGAGCCGCGTCAATTTACCAGCGGCTTCCGCGGTCCGAAAGGCGTCCGTGCCGCGAACAATTTGATTTAGTTCTTCGAGCGACTCGCGCTGCTCATTGATAAGGAGCTTGGAGTAACCAACAATGTCGACGAACAAGACATGCGCGATCTCAAGTCGCAAATCGGGTTTGGTTTCCGCGGGCATAGTTTTTGTCACGCACAAAGTGCGCAAATCTTATCTCACATCAATGGTAAGAGCGCGAGACGGAAAGCAGATCGTCGCTTCGCCAGATCGCCTTCGCATCGCCTTCGGCGTGCCAGGGCTATGGGAGTGATGGGGCAGATCTCAGATGTCAGGCGGTGGCTGCATGAACTCGATGGTTGTGCCATCGGGGTCGCGAACATAGATCACGCGCTTCCCGGCGTTCGGGCCGCTCTTGAGCGTTTGCGGCTTGCCGGCGGCTTTCCAACCGGACGCGGCGATTTTTTCAAGGACGGCGTCGAGATTATCAACGGTAAGTGCGACATGGACCGATCCGACATCGCACGGCCGAAGATCGACATGTTGTTTCCGATCGGGCGGTGCGAGGTATTCGAGTAATTCGATTTTATGTCCGCCCGGCGCGTTGACGACTGCGAGTTTGATTTCAGCGCCCGGCACGCCTGTGATCTTACTGGCCATTTCTCCCGTTTGATGTGCGCGATGCGAAAATTCGAAACCAAGAACGTTTTGCCAGAATTCGAGCGAGCGATCGAGATTCGAAACTGTGATGCCGGTGTGGTCGGCCGCGATGATTCGAAAATCCACTAGACAGAATTAGCCCGATTTTCCCGAGACCCCAAGACTTTGTCGGCTCTATTCTGAGTAAATCGAATAAATCCTGTTAATCCTGTCTAGTTCTTAACAGCAGCGATGACTTTTAACTCGATCGCGATCGGTGTTGGCAACGCTCTCACTTCAACCGTCGTCCGGGTCGGGTTCGGTTTGCCGTCGCCGGCGAAATATTCGGCGTAGAGTTTGTTGTAGATCGGGAAGTCTTTCTTCATGTTCGTGAGGAAAACCGTAACATCGACAATGTCATTCCAACTCGCGTCGGCGTCTTCCAGAACGAGCCGCACATTTTCGAACACCGCGCGACATTGTTTTTCGATATCGTAACTCGTGACATTGCCGGCGGAATCGAGTGTCACGCCGGGGATTTCTTTGCTGCCGCGCGTGCGCGGTCCGATGCCGGAGAGGAACAGCAAGTTGCCCGCGCGCTTGGCGTGCGGGAACGCGCCCACCGGTTCCGGCGCGCGTTTGCTTTCGAATGTTCTGCTCATCCTCCCGCGATTGCGCCCATGATGAAGAACGGTTCGGTGCCCTTCACGATCGCGTCGGGCAGGGGAGCATCGGGCGGTTCGTGGGAGATGTCTTCGCCACAGGCGAAGAAGCGAACTAACGGCCGGCGCTTGAGGGTTTCGTGTTCGCGGATTGTGCCGCGCAGCATCGGATATTTTTGTTCGAGTGCGTCGATAATTGCATGCGCCGTCACGGCGCCGTTAAGATCGACATGCACTTCGTCGCCAACTTTCGCGAGTGTTCGGAGATGATGCGGAAGAACGACGCGAATCATAAAGAGAGTTCAACCACGAATTGACACGAATCTACACGAATCAATTGGTGTCCATTCGTGTACATTAGTGGTTACTTCAATGTCTGGACTTCTACTGACAGGACAGCTGGTAAATCCCTCACGATCGGTTCCCAACTATCTCCGGAATTCCGGGAAGCATAGACTTGTCCGCCAGTGGTTCCGAAATAAATGCCACACGGATCGGCTGAATCGACCGACATCGCGTCGCGCAGCACGTTCACGTAACAATCCTTTTGCGGCAGACCCTTCGTTAGCTCCTCCCATTCGTTGCCGCCCTTTCGGCTGCGGAAGACGCGAAGTTTGCCATCCGGCGGATAATGTTCCGAGTCGCTCTTGATCGGCACGACGTAAATCGTTTCCGGTTCGTGCGCGTGCACATCGATGGGGAACCCGAAGTCGCTCGGCAGATTACCACTCACTTCGTGCCAGGAATCTCCCGCGTCATCACTGCGCATCACGTCCCAGTGTTTTTGCATGAAGAGCGTGTTCGGTTTTGACGGATGCATCGCGATGCGATGCACGCAATGTCCGACTTCCGCATTCGGATCGGGCATGAATTGCGAATGCAGACCGTGATTGATCGGCTTCCAGGTTTTGCCGCCGTCATCGGTCCGGAACGCGCCCGCGGCCGAAATAGCGATGAACATTCGCTTCGGATTTTTCGGATCGAGCAAAATTGAATGGAGACACATTCCGCCCGCGCCCGGCTGCCACCTCGGACCGGTATCGTGTTGACGTAAACCGGAAAGTTCGTTCCATCTTTTGCCGCCGTCTTTCGATTCGAACAAC
>WNGG01006832.1_pt1 | contig 12673 bp, 10 predicted proteins | sample 5400661 | NCBI WGS metagenome assembly WNGG01 (sample SAMN13153372, study PRJNA577476) | soil metagenome | isolation source: 100 cm soil or saprolite under Garry oak tree replicate 1 | place: USA:California | collected 2016-06-15 | reverse complement strand
GACGGCGGCGCCTCGAAGAACGACCTCCTGATGCAGTTCCAGGCCGACCTGCTCGGGGTGCCGGTGGCCCGGCCGGCGGTGACGGAGACGACCGCGCTCGGCGCCGCCTACCTGGCGGGGCTGGCGGTCGGCTTCTGGAAGAACGTCGAGGAGATCGCGAGCCAATGGCGCGTGGAGCGGCGCTTCGAGCCGAAGATGCCCGCGGCGCGAGCCCAGGAGCTGCGCGAGCGCTGGAAGCTGGCCCTCGAGCGGGCGAAGGCGTGGGAGCCACGGAGCTGAGTCCGTGAACCGGGGCGAGATGCTGAGCCGCGTGCTCTCCGAGCGCGAGCCCTGGGACATGGTGATCGTGGGGGGCGGAGCCACCGGGGTGGGGGTGGCGCTGGACGCGGCCGCCCGCGGGTACGACGTGCTGCTGCTCGAGCAGGCGGATTTCGGCAAGGGCACCTCCAGCCGCTCCACCAAGCTCGTGCACGGCGGGGTGCGCTACCTCGAGCAGGGCAACATCTCGCTGGTCATGGAAGCGCTCAAGGAGCGCGGCCTGCTGCGGCAGAACGCGCCTCACCTGGTGAGCGACCTCGCGTTCGTGGTGCCGAACTACGAGTGGTGGGAGGCGCCGTTCTACGGGGTCGGCCTCAAGGTCTACAACCTGCTGGCCGGGCGCTACGGCTTCGGCGGCTCCGAGATCCTCTCCCGGGAGGAGACCCTGGAGCGCCTGCCCACGATCAAGACCGAGGGCCTGCGCGGCGGGGTCGTCTACTACGACGGGCAGTTCGACGACGCGCGCCTGCTCATCAACATGGTGGCCACCGCGGCGGAACAGGGGGCGGCCCTCCTCAACTACGCGCCCGTCACCGCCTTCACCCGCGACGCCGAGGGGTTCGTGGACGGGGTGGTGGCCCGTGACCTGGAGAGCGGCCAGGAGCTCCGCGCGGGGGCCAAGGTGGTGATCAACGCGGCCGGCCCCTTCTGCGACGCGGTGCGGCGCCTGGCCCAGCCCGACGCCACGCCCCTGATCGCCCCCAGCCAGGGGATCCACCTGGTGTTCGACGGCTCGTTCCTCCCCGCGGGGGCCGCCATCATGGTCCCCCACACCAGCGACGGCCGGGTCATGTTCGCGATCCCCTGGCACGGGCACACCGTGGTGGGGACCACGGACACCCCGATCAAGGAGCCTTCGCTGGAGCCGGTGCCCTTCGAGGAGGAGATCGAGTTCGTGCTGGAGACCGCGGGGCGCTACCTGCGCAAGCCGATCACGCGCGCCGACGTGTTGAGCGTCTTCGTGGGCGTGCGGCCGCTCGTCCGCTCGGGCGACACAAGGAATAGCTCCGCCCTCTCCCGCGACCACACGATCCACATCGACGCCTCCGGGTTGCTCACCATCACCGGCGGGAAGTGGACCACCTACCGGAACATGGCCGAAGACTGCGTCAACCAGGCCGCGACCCTGGCCCGGCTGCCGGAGATGCCCTGCCCCACTCGCAACCTCAACATCCACGGCTTCCACCGCCAGGCCGCCAAGTTCGGCCCCCTCTCCGTGTACGGGGCCGACGCCCTCCTCATCCAGGACCTCATGCGCTCCGACCCCGGCCTCGAGGCGCCGCTGCATCCGGCCCTGCCGCACTGCGGGGCCGAGGTGGTGTGGGCCGCGCGCTTCGAGATGGCGCGCACGGTGGAGGACGTCCTGGCCCGGCGCACCCGCGCCCTGTTCCTGAACGCCCGCGCCGCGATGGAGATGGCCCCGAAGGCGGCCGAGCTGCTGGCCCGCGAGCTGGGCCGTGACTCGGGCTGGCAGGCGGCCCAGGTCGCCGCGTTCCGCGAGCTGGCGAAGGGTTACCTGGTCGCCTAGGGAGCAGGAGCCCACTCCGGCTTCCCGAGAGCGCGGGCTTCCGAGAGCGCCGCGGGTCCACCCCGGGTTCGATGGCAACGGCTGGTAGAGAGCTCCCACCCCTCTCGTCCCTCGCGGGCGTACTTCACCTGGTCGGCGTAGACCAGGTACTGGCCGTCCTTCTCGAACGGGAAGCCGCACTCGACGTCGGGGTCGGGCCCGGTGGTGACGGCGATGCGCGCCTCACGGACCCCCTTCCAGGCCTTCGTCACCCGGAAGATCACGATCATGCGGACGGACTCGCTCAAACGATCGACCTCGGGGCCCGCCGGGTGGCCGTGCTGGAGCAAGACGATCCGTTCCGCCACCCCCAGGAAGACGGCGTCGGCCGCCCGGGCCGCCTTCTTTGGGCTCTTCACCCCGGCCGGGCAAATGCAGCCGAGGGCAGGAGCCTGGGCCGGAAGCGCGCTCGCAAGCATCGCGAGCAGCAGCAGCCGTCGCCTCATCAGGTTGCCTCGGCGAGGCCGATCACGAGGGCTAATCCTCTCCCAGGGGAAGGAAGCCGGTCCGAGGATCCCCCGCTGCGCGATGGGCCGGGCACAGCGAGGCCAGGAAATCCTCGGCGCTCATCACGTCGCCGTGGTTCGATTTCCAGTGGGCGTCGATACCCTCCCAGCCGCGGCCCCGGAAGACCTGGGCGCACTCGGGACACTGGCGAGGCCAGGCCTTCGGAATGCCCTTCCGGCAGGAGGGACACTTGAGCGGCTTGGGCGCCCGGTGGCTGCGGCAGAGCGAAGCCCAGAACTCCTCGTAGGGCAGGACGGCCTCGTGCCTGGCCTTCCAGTGCGTGTCGATCCCGTCCCAGCCGGAGCCCTTGAAGCGGTAGCCACACTCCGGACAGCGGCGCCGCCCCCGTTTTGGGACGCCGTGCCTGCAGGCGAAGCACTTGTCCAAGCGCTAGCGCCCCCGGAGCGCCTCGCCGACCAGGGCCCGGGCTTCCTCCTGCAGCCGCCGCAGGTGCTCGCGGCCGCGGAAGCTCTCCGCGTAGACCTTGTAGACGTCCTCGGTGCCCGAGGGACGGGCCGCGAACCAGCCGTCCTCGGTCACGACCTTGAGCCCTCCGATGGGCGCTCCGTTGCCGGGGGCGGTGGTGAGGATGGCGGTGATCCGGGAGCCGGCCAGCTCCGTGGCCCGGACCTGCTCGGGCCGAAGCTTGCCGAGCAGGGCCTTCTCGTCCGGGGTGGCGGGCGCGTCGGTGCGTTCGTAGACCGGCTCGCCGTGCTCGCGGACCAGGTCGCGGTACAGCTCGCCGGGGTCCTTGCCGAGGCGCGCCGTGATCTCGGCGGCCAGGAGGCCCAGGATCAGGCCGTCCTTGTCGGTCGTCCAGCAGGAGCCGTCGCGGCGGAGGAACGAAGCCCCGGCGCTCTCCTCTCCTCCGAAGCCGAGCTCGCCCGAGAGCAGCCCGGGCACGAACCATTTGAATCCCACGGGCACCTCGAGCAGCCGGCGCCCGAGGGCCGCGGCCACCCGGTCGATCAGGCTGCTGCTCACGAGCGTCTTGCCCACCGCAGCGTCGGGACGCCAACCGGAGCGGTTCCGGTAGAGATAGAAGATGGCCGCGGCCAGGTAGTGATTGGGGTTCAGGAGCCCGGCGCCCGGCGTCACGATCCCGTGCCGGTCCGTGTCGGCGTCGTTGCCGATCGCCACCTGGAACCGGTCCTTGAGCCCGATGAGGCTCGCCATCGCGTGGGGGGACGAGCAGTCCATGCGGATCTTCCCGTCCCAGTCGAGGGTCATGAAGGAGAACGCGCCGTCCACCCTCTGGTTGACCACCGTCAGGTCCAGCCTATGGCGCTCCGCGATCCGTCCCCAGTAGGCGACGCTGGCCCCGCCCAGGGGGTCCACCCCGATGCGCACCCGCGCTTCCCGGACCGCCTCGAGGTCCACGACCGCGGGCAGGTCGTCCACGTACGAGCCGAGGAAGTCGTGGCCGCGCGTGGTCGAGGCCCGGCACGCCCGCTCGTAGGGAACGCGCGCGACGCCCTGCAGATCGGCGGCCAGGAGCGCGTTGGCCCGGTCCTGGATCCAGCCCGTGGCGCCTTGGTCGGCGGGCCCCCCGTGAGGCGGGTTGTACTTGATCCCGCCGTCGTCGGGCGGATTGTGGGAGGGCGAGACCACGATGCCGTCGGCCAGGCCGTCCCCGCGGCCGTGGTTGCAGGTGAGGATCGAGTGGGAGACGACCGGGGTGGGCGTGTAGCCGTCCGCGGCGTCGACGCGTGTCTCGACCCCGTTCGCGGCCAGCACCTCGAGGCACGATCGCCCGGCGGGAAGCGACAACGCGTGGGTGTCGAGGCCGAGGAAGAGCGGGCCCCTGGTCCCCTGCGCCTTGCGGTACTCGCAGACCGCCTGCGCGACCGCCAGGACGTGCGCCTCGTTGAAGCTGCGCCGGAGCGACGAGCCGCGGTGGCCGGAGGTGCCGAAGGCGACGCGCTGGCTCCTTTCGGACGGGTCGGGCCGATCGGTGTAGTAGGCGGTGACGAGCCGGCCGATGTCGACGAGGTCCGAGGGCTGGGCGGGCCGGCCGGCGCGGGGATGGGTGGACATCGAGGCCTCCGGTCCGGAAAGCGCCTCGAATCTACCACGCGGGTCAACGCGGCTCGGCCGCGGGGCGGGTTATAGTTCGGCCAGGATGGATCCCGCGATCGTCCCTCTGGACAACCCGGTGCAGAACTACGCGTGGGGTTCCCGGACCGCGATCGCGGACCTGTTGGGGCGTCCGTCCCCGGGAGGGAGGCCCGAGGCCGAGCTATGGATCGGCGCCCACCCCCAGGCGCCGTCGCGGTTGGCCGCCGTCCCCGGGCCCCTTGGGCGCGATGGGGTCCCCGGGGGACCGCGCACGCTCGACGCGCTGATCCGAAGCGCCCCCGAGGCCATGCTGGGGCCGGAGGCGGTCCGCCGGTGGGCCGGCGAGCTGCCCCTATTAATGAAGATGATCGCGGCGGCGGAACCCCTTTCCATCCAGTGCCATCCGAATCGGGAGCAAGCCCTCGCGGGATTCGCGCGGGAGGATGCGCAGGGCCTGCCCCGGGACGCCCCGCAGCGCAACTACCGCGACCCGAACCACAAGCCGGAGCTGGTCGTGGCCTTGACCCGGTTCGTGGGTCTCAAGGGCTTTCGTCCGGTCGAGGAGATCGCGCGCGGGCTGGGGTCGCTCGAAGTCCCCGAGTTGCGGGCCGCGGCCGCGTCCCTGATCGAATCCGACGGTCTGAAGCGGCTGTTCGCCTGGCTCTGGTCGCGCCCGACCGGGGAGCGGGTGCCGCTGGTGGATCGCGCGGTGGCCGGGGCCGCGCGCCGGCGCGGCGACGACGCCGCCTTCTCCTGGATGGAGCGCCTCCACGCGAAATACCCGGGGGACATCGGCGTGTTCGCGCCGCTCCTGCTGAACCTCTTTGAGCTCGCCCCCGAGGACGGGCTCTTCCTGTCCGCGGGCGAGCTGCACGCGTACCTCGAAGGGACGGCCATGGAGGTGATGGCCAGCTCGGACAACGTCCTGCGGGGCGGCCTCACCCCGAAGCACGTCGACGTCCCCGAGCTGCTCGCGGTGGGCGCCTTCCGCCCCTCGCCGCCCGTGGTGCTGCGGCCCGTTCCCGGGTCGCCGGGGGAGCGCGTCTACCGCACGCCGGCGCCGGAGTTCGAGCTGGCCTTCCTGGAGGTCACGCCGGACGCCTCGTTCGCCGCGGGGGTCGGCCACGGACCGGAGCTGATGCTGGGCCTGGACGGCTCCGCCACGATCACGTCGGAGGGCGCTTCCTGGCCACTCGGCCGGGGCCGGTCGGTGTTCGTCCCCGCGGCCGTCGGCTCCTACCGGATCGAGGGCGAGGCCCGGATCAGCCGGGCCCGCGTGCCGGGGCCGGCCTGAACGCAGGAGATACGAGATGGCCTGGTCGACCTTCGGAGACGTGGCGGTGGCGCTGGGGCTCGTTGCGTTCCTGCCGGACGGCGCCACGGGGGCGGAGCCCATGAAGTACCCGCCGGCGCGGAAAGCCGACGTGGTGGATGACTATCAAGGGACGAAGGTAGCCGATCCGTACCGGTGGCTGGAGAACGCCGATGACCCCGAGACGGCGGCCTGGGTCGAGGCGGAGAACAAGCTCACCGCCTCCCTCCTCGGCGGCCCCCTGCACGAGGCCCTCAAGAAGCGCCTGCAGGAGCTGTTCGACTACCCACGGGTCTCCGTCCCGGAGCGGCACGCGGGCCGCTACTTCTACCTCCGCAACACCGGGCTCCAGGACCAGTCCGTCCTGTTCGTGCGGGAGGGTCTGACCGGGCTCGAGCGGGTGCTCCTCGACCCCAACACGCTCTCCCCCGACGGTACGGTCGCCCTCACCGCCACCTCGGTGACCCGGGACGGGGCCCTCATGGCCTACACGCTCTCGAAGAGCGGCAGCGACCGGCAGGAGATCTTCGTGCGCGACGTGGCCACCGGCGCGGACCGGCCCGACCATCTGTCGTGGGCGAAGTTCACGAGCCTGGCCTGGACTCCGAACAAGAAGGGCTTCTTCTACAGCCGTTTCCCCCGGCCGGGGACCGTCCCCCCCGGGGACGAGCACTACTACTGCAAGGTCTACTACCACCGCCTGGGCGAGCCCCAGGACGAGGACGCGCTGGCCTACGAGCGCCCGGAGGAGAAGGAGCTGTTCTTCGCGAGCAGCGTCACCCGGGACGGCCGCTTCCTGGTCGTGACCGCGTTCCGGGGCTCGAGCGACAAGAGCGAGGTCCTCGTACGGGACCTGAAGACGCCGGGAGCGCCCATGAGGCCGGTCTTCACGGGCTTCGCGGACTTCTGGAGCTTCGTGGACGAGGTGGACGGCCGCTTCTATTTCCAGACCGACCAGGACGCGCCGCTCGGCCGGGTGGTGGCGGTCGACCTCGTCCGGGGTCAGATCCGGCTGGTCCAGGTGCTCCCTCAGGGCAAGGACAAGCTGGAGGCCGCCGCGATCGTCGACGGCAAGCTCGTGGCCCTTCGTCTCCGGAACGCGAACAGCCGGGTGGAGGTGCACGCCCTCGACGGGCGGCCGCTGGGGGCGGTCGAGCTGCCGACCCTCGGGACGGTAGCGGGGCTCACCGGCGAGCCCGACCAGGACGAGATGTTCCTGGGCTTCACGTCCTTCACCTACCCCGCCACCCCGTTTCGTTACGACTTCAGGACCGGCGTCCTCGCCCCCTTCGAGAAGACACCGAGCACGGTGGACAGCGCGGCCTACGAGGTGGAGCAGGTCTTCTACCCCTCGAAGGACGGCACGAAGGTGCCGATGTTCCTCGTCCGCCGGAAGGGGCTCCCAAAAGACGGCAAGCGGCCCACCCTGCTCTACGGCTACGGCGGGTTCAACATCAATCAGACTCCGGCCTTCAGCCCCGCGGCCTTCGCATGGCTCGACCGGGGCGGGCTCCTCGCCGGCGCCAACCTGCGCGGGGGCGGCGAGTACGGCGAGGACTGGCACCGGGCGGGGATGCTGGAGAAGAAACAGAACGTCTTCGACGACTTCATCGCCGCCGCGGAGTGGCTGGTGACGACCGGATGGACGAGGCGGGAGAAGCTCGCCATCAAGGGCGGCAGCAACGGCGGCCTGCTCGTGGGCGCGGTGATGACGCAGCGCCCGGAGCTGTTCGGGGCGGTGGTCTGCCAGGTGCCGGTGGCCGACATGCTGCGCTACCACCGGTTCACGGTCGGCCGCTTCTGGATCCCCGAGTACGGCTCCGCCGACGACCCGAAGATGTTCCCCGTCCTGTACCGCTACTCCCCGCTCCACAACGTCAAGGATGGCGTCGCCTATCCGCCGACCCTGGTCACCACCGCCGATACCGACGACCGGGTGGCGCCGGGGATGGCGAAGAAGTTCGCGGCCCGGCTGCAGGCGGCCACCGACGGCCACCGGCCCGTGCTGATCCGCGTGGAGACGAGAGCCGGGCACGGCGCCGGCAAGCCTGTCTCCAAGCAGATCGAGGAGCAGGCCGACGTCTATCGGTTCCTGTTCAATGCGCTCGGCGAGGACCCCTGAGATACGTTTTGCGTACAGGCTATTGCACGGGCGAGAGAACTTCGGCCTGAAACGGCCCAAGCCGCGTCGCAATCCGTGGCGGCTCTTCCAAGCGGCGTGCTATAGTGGCGTGGATCGAAGAGCCGCCGTTCGGAAATCGCGGGCTGACGGCTTCGCGCATCTCCTAGGGGAGGGACCTGCCATCGGAACCCCGGATCGGCGCCCAGCGCGCGATGAGCCGTAAGGCGCGCATACTCCTTCTGGAGGACAATCCCGCGGACGCCGAACTGGTCGCGCGGCTCCTCGCGGGAGCGGGCCTCTCCTGCGAGATCCGGCGCGTCGATTCTCGGGAGGGATATACGGCCGCCCTCTCCGAAGGCCCGTTCGACCTCATCCTCTCGGACTACGGGCTCCCGGGCTTCGACGGAAGCGCCGCCCTCGCCCTGGCCCACTCGCTCCATCCCGAGACGCCCTTCATCGTGGTGTCGGGAGTGATCGGGGAGGATCTCGCGATCGACATGCTCCGGCGGGGTGCTACGGACTTTGTCCTCAAGGACCGCCTCTCCCGCCTCGCTCCGGCCGTGGAGCGCGCCCTCCACGAGGCCGAGGAGCACACCGCGCGGCGGCGGGCCGAGGAAGCGATGCACCTCCAGCGCGAGATGCTGCTCCGCAACGAGCACCTCGAGGTGGTGGCCAGCGTGGTGGCGGGGGTGGCCCACGAGCTCAACAACCCGCTCGCCCTTCTGATGGGCCACGCCACCCTGCTGAAGCGCAAGGCCGGCGAGGGCCCCTTCGCCGACCGGGCGGAAAAGCTCATGCAGGCCGCCGACCGTTGTTCGCGCATCATGCGGAACTTCCTCGCTCTCGCGCGCCGCCGTCCGCCCGAGCGGGAGCCGGTGGACCTGCGGCGCCTGGTGCGGGAGACCCTGGAGATCCTGGCCTACGGCTTCCGGGTGGACGGCGTCGAGGTGGAGGTCGACCTGGCGGAGGATCTGCCGCAGCTCCCCGCCGCCGACCCCGATCGGCTGCGCCAGGTCCTCGTGAACCTGGTCATCAACGCCCACCACGCACTTCGCCAGACGACGGGGAAAAGGCGGCTCTCGGTGCGCGCCCAGGTGGACCCGCAAGCGCCGGTCATCCGGCTGGTGGTGGAGGACAACGGGCCGGGCATCCCGGCCGACCTCCGGGAGCGGATCTTCGAGCCCTTCTTCAGCACCAAGCCGGCGGGAGAAGGAACCGGCCTCGGCCTGCCCCTCTGCCGGACGATCGTGCAGGACCACGGAGGGGAGCTGCGCGTCGAGGGCGCTCCCGGAGAAGGCGCCCGCTTCGTGGTGGAGCTGCCCTTCGCACCCGCCCCGATGGAGGCCACGCCGTCCGCGCCGGGAGCCGGGCCCTCCCCCGGGCCCCTCACCATCCTGGTGGTGGACGACGAGGCGGATCTCGCCGGGGTCATGCGCGACGCCCTGGCCCTGGCGGGGCACACCGCGGACACCGCCGTCACCGCCGCCGCCGCCTTCGAGCGCCTGCGCGAGCGGCGCTACGATCTCGTGCTGTCCGACCTGCGCATGCCCGACATGGACGGCCCCCGGTTCCATCAGGAGGTGCAGCGTCTGCACCCCGAGCTGGCCCGGCGCTTCGTGTTCGTGACCGGCGACACCCTCTCCCCCAGCACCGCCGCCTTCATCCGTAGCATCGGCGCCCCCGTCCTGGCCAAGCCCTTCGAGCTCGAGGAGCTGGTGCGGGCGGTGAGTCACGCCCTCGGAGCCTGACCCCGGTGGCCGACCCCCTGCGGGTCCTGGTCCTCGAGAAGCCCCGGGGCTGAAGCGGCGCCGCGGATGAGGGACCAGACTGCCGTGGGCAGCTCGACGTGACCGGGGGCGGGGGGGCACAGGACGCGCTGCGCGCGAGCGATAGCCTGTTCCGGGCCCTGGTGGAGAACGGCTCCGACCTCGTGTGGATGACGGACGCCGAAGGCCGCATCACGTACGCGAGCCCCTCGGTGGTGCGGGTCCTCGGCCACGCCCTCCCGGATGTGGTCGGCGCCGACTTCCGCCAGTTCGTGGCCCCGGATGACCTGCCGGCGGCGCTCGAGACCTTCCGGCAGATGCTCGCCCGACCCCGCCAGGCGGTGTCCTGGGAGGGACGGCTGCGCCACGCCGAAGGCGGCTGGCGGGTGGTTGCGGCCCTGGCCACCAACCATCTGGTGACCGCGGCCGTCCGGGGGATCGTGATCAACGGCCGCGACGTCTCCGAGCAGAAGCGCGCCGAGGACGCGCTCCGCGAGAGCGAGGAGCAGTTCCGGGCGGTCTTCGACGGCGCTCTGGACGCGATGATCGTCACCGACGACCAGGGAGGCTTCCTGGAGGCGAACCCCGCGGCCTGTCAGTTGTACGGGCTACCCCGCGCGGATCTTCTGAAGCGGAAGGTGGTCGAGTTCGCCGAGCCCGGCTTCCACTTCGACCAGGTGCTGGCGGCCGTGCAGGCCACCGGCCGCTTCCGCGCGAGCCATCCCGTGTTACGCCCGGACGGGACCACGCGGCAGGTGGAGGCGAGCACGACCGGCAACGTCGTGCCCGGCCGTCACTTCAGCGCCCTGCGCGACCTGACCGAGCACCGCCAGCTCGAGGGGCAGCTCCGCCAGGCGCAGAAGATGGAGGCGGTCGGCCGGCTCGCGGGCGGGATCGCCCACGACTTCAACAACATCCTCGCGGTCATCACCGGCTACGGCGACATGCTCCAGCGGGAGATCTCCCCCCAGGATCCGCGGACGAGGCGGGTGGAGCAGATCCGCCGGTCCGCCGACCGCGCCGCCTCCCTCGTTCGGCAGCTCCTCGCCTTCAGCCGCCGGCAGGTGCTCCAGCCGCGCATCCTCGATCTGGGAGAGGCCGTGCGGGAGCTCACCCCGATGCTCCGCCGGCTGATCGGCGAGGACGTCGAGCTCCTCACGGCGAGCGCTACCGACCTCGGCCATGTGAAGGCGGACCCCGGGCAGATCGAGCAGGTGATCATGAACCTGGCCGTGAACGCCCGTGACGCCATGCCCCGGGGCGGGAAGCTGCAGATCGAGCTGCGGAACGCCGATCTGGAAGAGGGCTGGGCGCGGACCCACGCCGGGGGACGGGCGGGGCGCTACGTCCTGCTGGCCCTCAGCGACACGGGGATCGGGATGGACGCCGAGACCCTGAAGCACGTCTTCGAGCCCTTCTTCACCACGAAGGAGCTCGGCAAGGGGACGGGCCTGGGCCTGGCCATGGTCTACGGCATCGTGAAGCAGAGCGACGGGCACGTGTGGGTCTACAGCGAGCCGGGGGTGGGGACCACGGTCAAGATCTACCTGCCCCGGGTCGACGAGGCGGTGGAGCCCGTCCCCCCGAGGCCGGAGTCGGCGCCGGCGCGCGGCGGGGAAACGATACTCCTGGCCGAGGACGAGGAGAGCCTGGCGGAGATGATCAAGGAGATCCTCGAGGAGCGCGGCTACACGGTGCTGGCGCCCGGGGCGGGGCCGCAGGCGCTGGAGGCGGCGCAGCGGCATCCGGGCCCCATCCACCTCGTCTTGACCGACGTGGTGATGCCGCGTCTCTCCGGACGCGAGCTGGCGGGCCGCCTCGCCGAAACCCACCCCGAGACCAGGGTCCTCTACATGTCGGGATACACCGACGACGCGATCGCCCATCACGGCGTGCTCGACGCCGGGGTGCCCTTCATCGAGAAGCCGTTCAGCCCGGACGCCCTGGCCCGCAAGGTCCGCGAGGTCCTGGATTCATAAATCGACTTCGGCAACATCTCCCCGGCTCGGGACGAGTTCCCGAGGACCGAGGAAGGGCCATCTCCGCAAACGACTGGAATAGGACGCCTTCCGCCCGAGAGCCCCTGGCCTCGTCCTTGCCAATAAGAGGGGCATGGCGACTGTGCACGAGACCTTGCAGGACCTGAGAAGCGAATACGTCGGTGAGGCGAACGAGAACCTCGGCCACATCGACCGCTTGATCCGCCGGCTCGAGGCGGAGCCCGACCTCACCGCCCTGGAGCACCTGCACCGCCGCTTCCTGGGCCTCGCCGGAAGCGGGTACACCTACGGCTTCCCGGTGGTGAGCACGCTCGGCCGAAAGGGGGAGCGGATCTGTGCGCCGCTCCTGCAACAGGGGCAGGGGCTCTCCCCGGGAAGGCTCGTCGCCTGTCGCGCGGTGCTGGACGAACTCCGCGCGGAGTTCGATCGGCTGCGGGCCCTCTATTCCGCCGGCCCCTGGGTTCGTCGCGACCCGCCGCGCACGCGGACCTGGGCGGCCTGGGACCTGGCCTCGTAAGGGGGGAACGTCCTATGCGGATCCTGATCATCGACGACGAGGCGGACATCCGCCGCATCGCCCACCTGGCCCTCGGCCGCGTCGGCGCCATGGACGTGCTCGAGGCCCCGAGCGGAACGGACGGGATCAAGACGGCCCAGGACGCGCGCCCCGACGCGATCCTCCTGGACGTGATGATGCCGGGGCTCGACGGGCCCTCGACCCTGGCCGCCCTGCGGAGCAACCCGCAGACCGCCGGCATCCCCGTGATATTCCTGACCGCCAAGGCCATGCTCTCCGAGCTGGAGCGGCTGCGCGATCTCGGGGCGGCGGGTGTCCTCACGAAGCCGTTCGACCCCATGTCCCTGGCCGGCCAGATTCGGGCGACCCTTCGCGAGTCCTGAGATCCTGACTAGCCGCCCCCCACCTTGCGGGGCGTGCTCATGCGCTGGAAGCCCCGCGTGTTGGTGGCCCCTTTCTTCCAGGGCTGCTGGGTCGCGTGGCGGGGGGGCGCCGGGGGGGAGGCG
>WNGG01010925.1_pt1 | contig 12675 bp, 15 predicted proteins | sample 5400661 | NCBI WGS metagenome assembly WNGG01 (sample SAMN13153372, study PRJNA577476) | soil metagenome | isolation source: 100 cm soil or saprolite under Garry oak tree replicate 1 | place: USA:California | collected 2016-06-15 | reverse complement strand
TGGTGGATGCGGCCGACAATTACGGCTCACCCATTACAAAGACACTGCAAGTGCAGGTAAGAAATAACGTACCGACACAGACATTGCTGGAAACAATTACTTTCCTGGCAACGGCAAATTAGGTGTAGTGATGCTGAAAAGACATATAGCGGGAATTCGGGGCGCGGCGATGATGCTCTTGCTGCTGAGCGGCATGCCTCTGTTGGCGCAGAACACCGCGACTGGCGTCATCAACGCCACGCTAGTGAACAAAAATGGCATTGCGCTGATCTTTGATAGTGATCCTGGGGGCCGGGCGCTTGGCGCTGCTGGCACTTCAGCCGTAAGCGCGGATTTTGGTTTGATTTCGGCCTTCGGTCCACTTTCTGGTGGCGTGACCAGGCCGGCTGTTGGCCCTGCAAGCTTCACCGTCCGCACGCTGTTTGACGTAAACGTCTTTCAAGGCGGTCTCAATAGCACCGGCTATACCCTTGCCGCCAATCTTGCCACGGCCGCGCCGGTCGGGCTGAATTACAAAGTGGACGCTTTCACCCTGACCACGGTTTTGCAGACCATCCAGACCAACGGTACTTACAACATTGATGTGGCGCACAACCTGGATTTGGTTGTTTCCACGGCAGCGCCTGGAGCCGGCGGTCCGGCGGTGAATACGCCGATCACGACGACGATCAATTTTACGGCGACAGCCAACTGAGTTTTCGCAGTATGACTTTTGAAGGTAATGAACTTTGAATTCGAAATGAGGAGAGGAACAACAATGAAAAAAGTAATGCTCTTAACCATCTTTGCGGCGCTGATGATGATTTCTTCAGCGGCCGTCGCACAAACAGCCAGCGGCACGCTCACCGTGACTGCCACAGTCAACGGCAGCATCAACCTGGTTTTCAACTCTGACGCTTCCGGCGTAGCGCTTTCCAGCGGCGCGGGAACAAACGCAGCCACACTGGCGTTTGGCAACGTGTCGGCTTTTGGCGCAATTTCTGCCGGCATCGTCCGCAGCACTACGGCAAGCAACTTCACCGTTAGTTCCGCGGTTGACGTGTTGGTAACAAAGACCAACTCGGCCAGCGCGAATTACACACTGAAAGCCCAGTTGGGCTCAGCAGACGCAGTGAACACCTGGGCCGTCGGCGGCATAGCCGTTACCAACGCCGCGCAGTCCACGCTCACGGCAACCGGCACTTATGCCGCAAACAGCAATTTCCCGGTGGCTATCACAGTACCTTTCACCACGGCCAGCGGAACCCTTATCAGCAACACCATTAATTACGTAGCAACCGCCAATTAAGGGTTTAATGGGATTTGCCGAGTGGGCACATTGGGATAGACAGATGGATTAGAGCTGGGCGGGAGGTGCGAAATCGGGCTGCGTTATGTCCTGCCGTTATTGCTGTTCGGTTCCTCCCTCATGACCGACGGATGGGCACAACGCAAGACTGCGACAAAACGCACCTCCAGCGCCATTTCCATGAAGTCTGCAAGCGAAGGAGCAATCTCAGTGAATTTTGTAAGCGCGCCGGATGGCGCCGCCTTGACCGGCGGGGCCTCCGGCCAGCGCAGTCTGGATCTGGGCAGAGTCTCACACGCCGGCGGCGCCCAGGCCGCCAACGTCCACACGCAGAAATTGCCTGGACGCTTTGTTGTTTCCACCCGGTTCGGCCTAAGCATTCAAGCCGGATCGCAAACCGCAACCACCGCTGCCGTGCTGGCCGCGCTTTCCGTACCCGATCCGGCATATACGTTCCGGCTGGACGGAATCACGCTGCAAACCGTTCCCCAATTGCTGCAAGGCCAGGCAAGGACGGGAACCACCGTGATGCATCGCCTGGAAATTGAAGTGCCCACATCCCTTACGGAGAAGAACTCTCAACTGCATAATGCAATTATTTTTCAGGTTATCCCGAATTAAGTTATCTCGAACTGCTGTGGCGTTCGCGTTCCTGGCTGTTTGCTTTGCTCTGCTTTGTCAGCCAGCTCTGATGAGTGGACAGGCGGCTGCTGGCTCGGCGCAACAATCTACGGCTCCTTCGGTTGCTTCGCAAAATCCTGCGTCTCCAGTTCAAGCCGCAGACAAGCCTTCGATCTCACTCAGTCCCGCGGTGGTAATGGCCAAGGGCAGTTTCAGCCAGACACTGTCGCAGACGCTCACGCTCACCAATCAAACGGCGCGCGACTTTGCTTTTGACATGGTGGCGGAAGACGTAGTCATTAAAGATGGCAAGCGCGTCTTTGTGGCTGCCGGTGAAACGCCGAACAGCATTGCCGCTTCCGCTGTGTTCACGCAAAAGACAGTGCTGGTGAAACCGTTCTCTTCCGCATCTGTAGATGTGCGGCTCACGCTGCCGGCAGAAACGAACCTTCGCGCCGTGGTTGCCATGTTTCGCGGTACGGACAAGCTGCCGACTTCTTCCGGCGCAGTGGGCATGACCGCTTCACTAGGTTCGCTAATCACTTTTAACCTCACAGACAACGTGAAGCTCAAGCCGGAGCCGGTACGGGTGATCCCGGCGAGCGAAACCGCAAACATGAAAATCGCGCAGTGGATTTCCAACACCGGCACTGAACCGTTGCTGCCAGAAGGCGCGGCAGCCGTGTTGAATGCCAGTGGCGCTCTGGTGGGCAAGGCCGTATTTGATCCGCAGCGTCTGTTGCCGGGTGAGCGGCTGGAATTCTCTGCTGAATATCCCGGCGAACTGCCGCCCGGAAATTACCGCGCTCTTTGTTCCTTCCAGTTTGAAGGCAAGACGCAGACCACGGAAGCAGCTTTCGAAATACCGAAGACTGAAGCTCCCAAAAAATGAAATGCTGCTGGAGCCTTGTCCTGTTGGCGACCGCCTGCTGTCTGGCGGCACAGGGACAAACTCCGCTTTCCGTGGGCTACCAGAAGACCGTGCAGTTTCCCGTGGCCGGCGCCACTGCGGCCTATTCGCTCGATTCCAATACTGCTGATGCAACGGCTACGAATGGCGTTGTGGAAATTGTGGGCAAAGCGCCGGGGTCCACAAACATTGTTGTCGTCACCGCGGCCGGAGCGCAGACGCTGGCGGTAACGGTGCCTGTTCCGCCAACCATATTGCCTCCCGGATTTGAGCTGCCGGAGCGCCAGGGCACCGGCGAGAGCGGCACATACGAATTTCGCTACAACTCCGATCCCAGCCAGATCACAAACTCGATTGAGATGAAGCGGACGCAGGGAAAATCATTCACGCGGATGCAGGTGATCAACGCCAACCTGTTTTCTGCGTCAGGTTCCACCTCGGCCGTCGGCTTCCCATTTCTTGCTTACCAGATCAGCCGGCCTCACACGGACATAACTTTCATTGACAAGAATGTGCTGAACTCGCCTCTTACGCTCGATGGCTTTCTGGTTCGCGGCTTTCACATGCGCCAGGGACCGTGGGAGTTTCACGGTGGCTTTACTTCCATTGCAACGTTTCAAGGACTCTTCCTGGCGACCGATCGCGAATACACAGCCGGCGTCTCAAGGGTGTTTCGCATTGACGACGTAAATTCGCTGGAAGCCAACGCTTACTATTTTCAAAACCCTGACAGCCAGCGCGCCTTTGCCAGCAACGGCGCGGTTGGCTCAGTCGTTTACCGGCGCAAGCTCAGCGACAAAGGAAATTTCCTGGCGGAGCTGGGCATGAGCCACGGTCTCGGCTTTGCCATGCGGGGCTCATTCGACGATAAGCACAATCATATTCTGGGAAATTTCCATACACAGTCGCGCAACTTCGCTTCACTGGCGGTGAACAACCAGCACGGAACTTTCGCCGACCTGAACGCCAGCCGCAAGCTGACGGAACGTCTTTACGCCAGCCTTGACCTGAATAAATCCAACTACAACCTGCCCACGCTGAGCCAGAATACGTTCACCACCAGCAGCCTGCTTAACTTCAAATTGAACCGAAATTTTTCTGTAAATAGCGGTGGAGCGTATTCCAGGTTTCAATCCACGATTCCCGTAGGCCCGCGCATTTCCACCGTGAACCTGCCTGCGGGCGTGGATTACTCAACCCGGCATTTCGGGACGGGCTTTGAGTACCAGCGCACCGTCAATATCGAAGGCGGTGGCGGCGGGAATGATTATGCGGTGAATGCGCGGGCCTCTGCCAGACAATTTCAGTTCAGCGGTTTTTACCGGCATGACGTTCAAGTGCCCACACTGGCCGCCATCTTCTCTCAGATTCCCGGGCTGCAGGACGCGCTTGATCGCGCCGGCATCGTCGCCTCCACGCCGGAGCAGCTTGCCGAACTGCTGCACAATACCGAGATCCTGCAACTGCTGGGATTCACGAATGCATTTGTCGTGAACCTGGCGCCGTCACGCAATGACCTGAGCGGCGCGGTGAGCTGGATGTCGCACAGCCAGAACCGCCGCAAGATTGACTTGAGTTATTTCGATAGCGATACCAGGCTGCTGCAAGGCCATTTCATATTAAAGACGGCCACGCTCAGCTACTCACAACGCTTAAAGTCGACGAATGACATTGTGGGTTCGGCCTCAATGGTGCAGACCACGAATAATGGCGTGACGTCAACGCATCCGCTGTTCAGCATTTCCATCCAGCACAGGTTTTTTTCCATACCCACCCTTCTGCTGCCGGGACGCCACGGCATGATCCAGGGGCATATCTTCCGCGATGACGATTCTGCCGGAGCCTACAACGCCCAGATGCCAGCCATGGGCGGCGTGGAGGTGAGGCTGGATGAGGACCGCGTTATTCGCACCGATTCCAGCGGTTATTATGCGTTCCATCACGTGCCGTTCGGTGTGCATCGTGTGGAAGCAAAGCTCCAGAGCGATGAGCCGTTCTTTTTCACCACCGACTCTCCCGCCACGGTGGACATGAATGCCACTGCCGACTTCGGCATCAACTTCGCCAAAGGACAGATCTTTGGTTTTCTTCTCAATGACGCGGGCACCGGCATTGGCGGAATTACCGCGGAACTAAAAGGCGGGAAATTCACCCGTCGCGTCCAGACCGGCCTGAACGGAAAGTTTGCTTTCACCGGGCTCGCTCCAGGCACTTATTCGATAACGACGCTGCCGGATTCTTATCCGCCCGGATATGCGCTGCAGGACCTTGCGCCGCAAACCGTTGTGGTCGACCCGGGCAAGCCCGCCAGCGCTCAGTTCACGGTCAAGGCATTGCGCTCCATCGCCGGACGCGTTCTGGTCTATGACAAGGCGACGCTGCAAACGGTCCCACTCGCCGGAGTCACCGTGCGATTGAAAGAGCTCTCGGTCGAAGTAAAGACCGGTGCCGGCGGGGCATATATCTTTCGCAACCTGGCGGCGAGAACGTACACCGTGGCCATTGAGCATGAAGGCAAAGAGATCACGCGGACGGTCATTCTTGCTCCAGCGCCCGCCAATATTCGCGACATCGACCTGAATGCGGGAACAGCAGAAGGGCCGGTAAAGCGATAACTAACGTTTGCGACCGCTACGTGGCCTGCTGCAAAAGATGGGGTTTGGATTGATTCAAAATGCGTATTCCTGAAATCGATTGGCAGCCCGTTTCCCGCGTCCAGCTTATCTGCTGGACCGTCTTCTATGGATTGCTGCTCCTGTATCTCGCGCTGAACTGGGGGCAACTGACGCTGCTCGATAATATCCACCTTCCTATTCATGAAGGCGGGCATCTGCTCTTTGGCTGGCTGGGGGATACCCCCGAGCTTTGGGGAGGCACGCTGCTTCAATTGCTGGTGCCAGCGTTGCTGGCCGTGAGCTTCGCCGTACGTCGCGAGCTTCCCGGCACGGCGTTCTGCGCGTTTGCGTTCTTTCACAGCCTTACGGGCGTTGCCACTTACATGGCGGACGCTCTTCGGCTGGAGCTGCCGCTGGTCACCGTCGGCGCCATCGCCGATGAGTCCCAGCATGACTGGGTCCGGATCTTCACCAGCCTTGGCCTGCTGCCGCACGCCATCCAGATCGGCAACTTTACGCGGCTGGCGGCATGGGCAGGAATGATCGGCAGCGTAGCGTGGCTTGCCTGGCGTGGTTATCGCGGTGGTGGTGTGTCGGTTAAGCCCTGACCGGTCTTTACTGCCGCGGCGTCAGCTTTCTTTTTCTTGCCGCCATGGCCATGTCGGTCCACTCATTGGCCTTCTTCAGGTCTGCCGCATGCGCTTCCTTATTACCGCAGTCAACGTCGGCCCGCAGGCGGTAGAGCAGGTTCAGGTACGCCATGGCGTCGTCATAGTCTTCCCGCAGAGAAACTGCCTTGGTGAGCATGGCCAGGCCGTCATTCACATTGGCCTGCACCGCTGTTCTAGCGTCCGCACATCCCGCCGACAAAAACAGAGAGCCTTGTGATTTCGCCGGCAGCTTCGCCTTCTCCGCCGCAATGGCGCGATACGCCATCATCCAGTCCGCGACCCCGACCGAATAAAACAGCTCAGGATCGCTGGGGTCTGCTGCAATGGCTTTTTGGTAGCTTTCTTTTGCCTGATCAAAATTTTTCAACTGCATTTCCAGGAACGCAATACCTTTGAGAGAAATTATGTCGGAAGGCTTGAGCTGAAGGACTTCCCGATATTCATTCAAGGCTTTCGTCGCCCAGACAACATTCTCAGGAGTGTCCACTCCCGGCACAAACGTTTGCGCGTACGCCGTGGCCAGGTAAAGGTGCGCAGTGACAAATTCGGGATCGAGGGCGACTGCCTGTTCAAAATGCTCAACTGCCTCTTCATAATTCGCCTGCCTGAATGCCTGGACTCCGGCGTTCAGCTCCGCGCGCGCGGCTGTTTTAGGATCGTCTTGCGCCGCACCGGCGGGCAGAAAAGAGGCCAGGAGGACGACAAGCAACGTAAGTCTGAGCATCATAGGCTGGTCCGATGTTTCGATAGTAGCCTAAAGAGACGGTTACGGCGCAAAAGTTTCCACCATTTCCAGCGCCGTTTTGCGCACAGGTTTCATCAACGGCAGCCTGGAGAGACGCAGCAAAGTCACCAGCAGACCCAGGCTCTTCTCCATCAGTTTCTGTGTGCGCTGCTGGTTTTCCGAGCGGTCATACAGCCAGAACAGGATCAGCCCCATCTGGTACAGCCAGAGCAGGTAAGGAAGTTGCGGCTTCAGGTCGGCGGGAACCTTCACGTCGCCGCCCTCCAGGGCAATGCGCATATGTTCGATGGCCCGCTCGCGGATTGGGCGCGTCTCTTCGCTGAACGGCGAAAGCGGGTCTTTGCTGTCTGGAGCGTGGCGGAAAAGCGCGTCACAGAACTTGCGGTTCGGCGCCAGCAGTTCCAGGCGTTTCTCCAGCACGCACCGGATGCGGTCCTTAAGCTTCTTCTCACCGGAGAGCGCCTCCAGTACCGCTTCATGGCTGCCTTCCTGCATCTCGTGATAGAAAGCCAGGACGATGGCTTCCTTGGACGAGAAGTAGTAATAAGCGCCGCCCAGAGCGACTCCGGCTTTGGCAGCAATGTCACGCATGGTGGTCTGCTCAAAACCTTTTTCGCGGAACGATTCCATAGCGGCTTCATAGATGCGCCGGCGCGTATCTTCCGCGCGCGGCGTAGGACGTGTTTTCATTGCGGGTACATTCATCGCAGATAATCCGATACTGTCCCATCCGGCACCGCACAAGGCGCCAGCGGAACTTTTCTCAGCTCGCCCACGATCTCTTCTGGCCGGTCATGGCCCAGCCAGCCGGAGATGGCATGGCGGTTTTTGGAAATCATCTCAAAAGCCTGCCGCACAAAGGGCGCAATCATCGGATGCGCCAGGCGGCAGGCCCACTCACGATATTCTTCCAAAGCATAAAGCGCCATGATCCAGGCTGAGTTGTTCAGGTAGACTTGGCCGTCGTCACTTACCACCACCAGATCATTGCACGTGGCAATCCGCTCCAGCTCCGGAAACATTTTTTGCGCTTTCTCAGAACCGGCTGGGACCATGCACAATCCCAGCCATGTACGCTGCACCAGCAGCCAGTCTTTCAGCCGTTCGCACAGCTCGCATTTCGGATCATATAGCACATAGAGCTTTTCCATAACTCACCTCTGCATTCAGCGGATCACATATCCGTTGCTGCCGTTTACCTTGGCACTGCCACTTTCAGGACTGCATCGGGCATCACCGGTGGCCGGCGCGGGCCGTTGTGTTGTCCATGCGCACGAATGCGGGAGAAGACAAACAGGTTGAAGAAGTGCATGCCGCCCAGGGCCAGCAGGACATATCCGAGCTTATCGCTCAGCATCTCAATGGCTGCGCGTGAGGTGGCAATGGTTGCGTCGCTTTTCAAGGCCAGCGTGACAAAGCCGATGTTGATCAAGTAAAAGCCCACCACCAAAAGGTGATTGACGGAGGCCGCCAATTCGGCATTGCCATGGAATGCGTCCACCAGGAAGATGGCGCCGCGCTTGTGGAGAGTACGGGCCACCCACACGGTCAGCGTAACGCTGATCAGCAGGTAGACCAGATAACTCACTACGATGGTTGTGTCGTTGTTGTACATAGTGCGCTCCCTTTTTACGTATTTGAACGTGTTCAAAATAAGCATAGGCCTCTATGGAACATGAGTCAAGGAAAATTTTGAACATGTTCATGTATGCGGGGAATCAGCGACTTATGGTGATGGGCGGCTCTGGGCCGAAGTCTATAGGCAGAAGATGAGCAGGGAGCCGAGCTTTTAGGGGATGGCAGAGGAATCGCGGAGCGGCGGAATCTATCCGCGCAGATACTTCCCTAATGCTGAAGCGACAACGCCCAAGCCGATGATAGCGACCGGGCCGTGATTCTCCTGCAAGGGTGCAAGTGAGCCGCCTGTCGCTGTGACCAGGTAAGTCCCCCAGCAGATTCCGCCGACGATTGCGATTGCGCCCATGATCCGCAGCAGAGGGCTGCCGGGTTGTTTTTGTGGAGCTCGCGGCGGCCTGAATGTTCCGCGGTCTTCATACCCTTCGCGGGCGCCTGTACCCCATTCGTCCTCAAAACGTTTCTGCGCCATGTGCCAAATTTGAACTAGTTCTCATAAAAATACAACAGGCAAAAATCCTTAGAGAGATACTTTCCAAGGTTCATGCCCTGCGATCATGCAAGGGTTTGCACAACCGGTTTGATCACACGTCTGCAATTACAATAAGCCTTCCACCATGGCCCATTTATTTGATCCTCTCAAGCTTCGCGGCGTGGAATTTGCGCACCGCATTGTGGTCTCGCCCATGTGCCAGTATTCCTGTAAGGACGGCTTCGCCACTGACTGGCATTTCGTCCACCTGGGCAGCCGGGCGGTGGGGCGTGCCGCCGCTGTGATCGCAGAGGCGACAGCGGTGACCGCTGACAGCCGGATCAGCCCGCAGGACCTTGGCCTCTGGACCGACGCGCACATTGAGCCGCTGAGGCGCATGTTTTCTTTTGTCGCGGAGCAGGGTGCGGTGCCCGGAATTCAGCTGGCGCATGCCGGCCGAAAGGCCAGCACCAACGAACCATGGAATGGCGGCAAGCCCATTTCTCCTGCCCAAGGTGGCTGGACTCCCATCTTTGCTCCCAGCGCACTAGCCTTTGCCGAAGGCTATCAGGTTCCGCAAGCTCTGAGCGTTGCTGAAATTGCCGCGATCGTTGAAGCATTTGCCGCCGCAGCGCGCCGGGCGCACGCTGCCGGCGCCAAGTTAGTCGAGCTACATGCGGCCCACGGGTATCTGCTCCACTCCTTCCTCAGCCCTTTGAGCAATCAACGGACAGATCAATACGGCGGCACCTTTGCCAATCGCATACGGATGGTATGTGAAGTTGTTACCGCGGCAGAGGGCGGATGGACCATTGAGGAAGCGGTGGAACTGGCGCGCATTCTCAAGCCGCTTGGCGTCGACCTGATCGATTGTTCTTCAGGCGGCAACGTTGCGCGCGCAAAAATACCCGTTGGGCCGGGCTACCAGGTGGCGTTCGCGGAACAGGTCCGCCGGGAAGCTGGCGTGTTAACTGGCGCAGTGGGAATGATTACGGACCCGGCCCAGGCTGACCAGATTATCCGTTCCGGACAGGCGGACGTGGTAATCCTGGCGCGTCAATTCCTGCGCGAGCCCTATTGGCCGCTGCTGGCGGCTCGCGCTCTGGGTCACGACATCAAGTGGCCAGTGCAGTATGAGAGGGCAAAATTGAAATGAGAGCGGAAGAAACGCCGCCATCGCCGATCCGATCAGTGTTGATCTGTGTGAATCAGTGGTAAACGATTTTGATTTTTCGATGACGCGCGGCGACGGCGATATCGCGCCATCATGCCAATCTCTTTATTTTCGCGGCGCTGCCTGCGCAGCTTGCGCTGGGTGTTGAGGTTCTTCCGCGCGGTTAATCGCACGCTTTTCCACCGGCGATGACAAAACAATGGAAGTCGATGTCGTGCCGAAAGGCGTGAGCCGGTCGATCAAAGATTCCAGGTGCTCCACCGAGCGCACATGCACCTTCATAATGAAGGAATCAGCGCCGGTGCCGCGGTGGCACTCCACCACCTCCGGCGAGTTCTTCACTACGGCGGTGATTCGCGTGAACACATCGCCCACAACCGACATGCGAATGAACGCAGTGATGGGCATTCCAACTTTCATTGGATCAATATCGGCGTGGTAGCCAACGATGATGCCGGCTTCTTCCATACGTTTAACGCGTTCCACCACAGCCGGAGTAGTAAGGCCAACGCGGCGTCCCAACTCGGCATAAGAGAGCCGTCCATTAATCTGCAATTCCTGGAGCAACTTCCAGCCGATCTGGTCGAGCAGTTTGTCTGTTCTTAAATTTGTTTCCATGTTTTGCCTGACATTATAAGACAGATTTTGTATTTTCTACTTCCGTATCGGGAAAAGATGGGTTCGGCTCACGAATCTATAAGGTTAGAAAATTCTAATCTTGGTACATTGGGCCTCTTATTTAACAACAAAAGTTGAATTCTGCCTAATAAAAAATGCAGCCACATATACAGGCTGCGCTCAAAGAGGGCAATCTGCCGCCGTTTGCTCCCGGAGCAAGACTCAAGATTGACTCTTTCTAGATTTCCCAATCGGAACTCTTCATCCCTTGAAATCGGACTTAGCCGCTCCCCACCGTAAGTGTTGCTGTGGCTGCTAAGGCATTCTGCTGAATCGATTCCGTGAAGGGCCGGGTTACACTCCTGTGTCCGGGAAGTTGATGGTTTTCCTTGCTTTGAAGCTATAACCATTATAAAAATGATCATTCCAATTTGATTAAGCAGGACTCGCCGCATTGACCCCCCAGGCGTAAGCTAGTTATTTTCCATGGACCCAATAGTTATTACTGACCAGGAAGTTGCTAAGGCGCAGATTCCCCTGCAGGGCGCTCAGGAAGTTCGCCCCAAGGTGCCGAATCCGGTGCCGATGTGGGCCAGGTTGTTGTTTGCTCCTCTGGTTCTCGTATTGCCGGTACTCTGCGTGGCTGCGTTGATCATGCGTGTTGCTATTCGCGGCCAGGCGCCGCGCGTGCGGCAAACCTGGGCTACTTATCTGTTGACGCTGCTTATCATCAGCGGCATCTTTTCCACTATCCTGGCAGTCTTTACCATTTCTCTGGACACGATTCCTGTCCCTGATGCCATCAGTTCCTCGCTCTCCGATCTGGATGAACGCGGCAATTTTCCGGCGCTGCCCGCAGGCAAGGTAATGTCGAGCGTGGAGCTGAGCGCGACCCTGAAGCCCCTGGTGCTGCTGGCGTCGCCGGCCGCCAAGCGCTGGTTCCAGCCGACATCAGGAGTTTCCGGGCTGCTAGGCGCGGCCATGATCCTTCATTCCGACTCGCACGGATATCTGCTAGCGACAGCGCGCCATGTGGCGGATGGCGAAGGCTGGCGTTCCCGCAGCGGGCCGCAGAAGGTGATGGTTTCGGTAGGCATGGACGGCTGGGCCTCGGCGCAGGTGGTTGGCCGCCACAAGCATCTCGATGTCGCGCTGCTGTGGCTGGAACGGCATTTTGGCGACGCCGAGTTTACCCAGCCGGTGGCGACTTACTCCAGCGTGCAGATGGGCGAAAGAATTTTTGTCATCGGCCACCCTGAAGGTTTGAATTTTTCCGTCAGCAATGGCATTGTTTCGCGCACGCCCGGCAATGACGTGTTGCAGGTTTCAGCTCCCATCAGTCCCGGAAACAGCGGAGGTCCAGTCTATGACGAGTATGGCAACCTGCTCGGCATTGTTACCTCTAAGGTGGCGCGCTCCATGGAGCCGGAAGCGGAGAACCTGAATTTTGCCGTCAGCACAGACGCTCTACTGCACGAATCCGACTGGGAACTTGTGACCGGGGGTGGCGCGCCAAAGAACCTGCTGGCAGACTTCCTGCATCAGGCCAAAGTACGCAAGGCCCCCACGAGCGCGGCGGGGCGATAGGACATCCAGAAAACATGGCTAACATAACTGTTACGGTTTACGATTCAACGGAGAACAAGCGCGTCCCTGTGGAACTGCCGGACGACGCTCCAGCCAACCGCATCATCGCCGTGCTGGTGGACAAGCTGCAATTGCCGCAAAACGGGCCTGATGGCGCCCCGCTCAGCTATAAATTTCACCACAAAAATTCGGGCCGGCAGATCCAGGATTCGCAAACGCTCTCTGACGCCGCCGTAAAAGAAGGCGATATCCTGCGCCTGCAGCCGGAAATTACCGCGGGAGCAAGATGAGCAAGTCTGTGGCATCGCCTGGCGGTCCTTTAACGGCTCCTGCGAATGA